>Ga0157369_10010641_pt1 | contig 10472 bp, 9 predicted proteins | sample C25metaG_FD_113461 | JGI IMG/M metagenome (GOLD analysis project Ga0157369, IMG submission 113461) | Corn rhizosphere microbial communities from Kellogg Biological Station, Michigan, USA - C2-5 metaG | ecosystem: Host-associated > Plants > Roots > Rhizosphere > Soil | place: USA: Michigan...
GGTGCGGATCGTAGAGAGCTAACATGACGAGTCTCTGAGGAAATCTCCTTTTTTTTCGTCGACGGCAGGATGTAGCAGTTACTGATCTTGCCTGGCTCCGTGCCCAGTCCTATGCCCTTCGATTGGACATTAGACGCCAGTCCTGGTACGCGGGCACGTTAGCGTTCTCCTGTCCGCATCTACGTAGTAGCGAGCGCACAAATGGGCGGTGTATGGCTGTTGAATCCGTCGCTTCAACCCACCTATGGCGGAGGTCATCGCGCGACGCCGCTCCGCGATGATTGGGAAACTCAGGATATTTCAGCCCTCGCGTACGGTCCCGATGGCAAGACCCAGGTGTATGTGGGAACAGCAAACAATGACCTGCTCTTCTTTCTCGAGCTCAAGCAGGGTCCCGCCAAATGACTCTTGATCGAGTAACACGAATCTCTTTGCCATCCGCGATGACTGTCTTCGCGATTGCGATAGCCCAAGCGTAGGCGACCACCGTTCACGCCCGCTCGCGAATCGTGCTTGCGTGCTCGAATGGTGTACTTTGGGCCGATTTGCCAAACTCGCTTGCCACGCAACGGGATACAGTTGGCAATCTGCTCAAGGACTGCCCGCGGGCCGATCAGTGGGCTGGCGCCCGCGCTTATGCGGCCAATTCATGCTTCAACCGGCCAGATTATGGTTCAAATGACATGCGGATTTCCCACAGTCGCCTTCACAGCATCCGGCAGCACGAAACTGCTCCAGTCTTCGAATCAAGCACGGCGACGCCTCGCGAAACTTTCGGAGTAAAAGGAGGCAGTGAGGACGCCACGTTTTTCCATTCGCACACTAGCTCCGTTCCACACGAAGTGTCACAAGATCCCATCCAGCTATCGAGACATCGCCGCTCACGGGGCGCAGAGGTTCTTCCGCCAGATTACTCAGGAACGTTTGGCCGATATTCTTCGAAGACCAGGTGAGATGAGCGCTCACATCTTCATCGGAAGCAGCAAAGAGACGAACGATCCAGGCCTTGCCGTCATCGCTGGGCTTCAGCTCGGTCAATAAAGCGCTTGCAGGCTCGATCTTGAGCATCGATGTGGAGGCAAACTCGTGATTGACGGAAGGGCTTACCAAAAGCGGCTGCGAGAGTCCCGTCGCAAAGCGGCTCGTCGCGGCGATATCTTCGCTCTCGTGAGGGCGCAAGGCATAGCGGAAAGTCACCGGGCCGGACTGATATGCAAGATAGTTTGTTCCCCAATGGTTGTTCATCACCCAGGAGTAGAAGGTCTGAGTGGGTTCAATGTGCTGACGCCACAGAGCGGGAATCTTCTGTGAACCAAGCATGGTGGCGGTAATGCCGCCAACTTCCACCAACGGTGCGTCGAGCGTGGCCCACGTTACTCCGAAGCTCTCATTGGAGACGTCGATCCATCGGCCGACGGGGAGCCAGTTTTTGCACGAGCCGGGGAGCTGGTCGATCTCTGGCTGCATGGCGCCGAGAGGAATGTCCAGCAGCATCTTTCCGTTCGGGACAGAAAGCGGAAACGCGAACTGCACGCTCTCTTTCGAGCCGTGTTGTGCAAAGGCGGAGGCTTGGTCACCTTGGCCGGGATGCGGATTAAGCGGCGCACGTTCTTTGTCGACGATGTTGCTGATCTCGACGAAGTTCGTCTCTTCGCAAAGCCGGATGCGCCGGGTAAGGTGCCTGCACCCCGGAGCGGACGAATCGATGCGGATCGAAGCTACCAGCGGTCCATTTTCTTCCACGGTAATCGTAGGCTTGCCGCTGCGGCCGAGATGCGCGAAATCTACGCCGGAGAGAAACAGATACTGGTTCACCGCTCCGTGATCCCGATTGACCAGGTTTTCGCGGCTGCCTTTGCGATAGAGTTCGACGATGTCTCCTGTTTCCGGGTCAACATGGACACTCAGGAACCTGTTCGTCAACACGTTGTTCTTGATCGTGACCGCGTGATCGGAACGGTGCGCAGGTCCGGAAGAGGTCTTGTAGCTGACTGTGGCCAGCGCCGGTATATCGCTGGCAAGAATCGCGAGCTCACCGCTGCTCAGTCTTTGCGACGGAACGGGTCTGCCATCTGCGGTGGCCACAGAATCGCCTGCAGAGGAAAGCTGGCGGGAGAGATACACGATGCAGGTTCGGCTCCATGAAGACGTATTATGCACATCGATGGAACCTTGCACTGTTGCGTTGGAAACGGGTAACGATGCAGCTATCAGGGCTTCGGAACGGCTTTCCGCTTTGACCGCAAAATCCCGCTTGTAGTCCCACTGCTTCTTTGTGAATGGATTCTCCGAGTCAGATACGCTGCACCAAGCGCCCCATGTATGTTCGGAATACAAGAGCACGTCCCGCCATGCCGTCGCGTAGGCTGATTCGTCATAGCTTCCCGGCGCCAGCATGGATGCCAGCGTGGCAGCCTGCGTGAGCCGGTCGGCGGCGTTTCTGCTCATGGCTGTCTCGAGCGCTGAGGACCCTGCGCCATCTTCCCAATACGGGGTCAGGTCGCCGCGATAGGAGGGCAGCTGATGGCCGCATCTCTTTTCAAAGGCGGAAAACGCCGTACTGGTAGACGCGATTGAGAAACGAGGCCACTCGTACTTGGCATTCCAGTCGCGAATGAAATCGCTGATCTCAGGATCAGGCGCGGCGTTATCTCCATGGCCCGACCAGCGAATGTAGGAGATGTCGTAAGGGTAGATGACTTCGTCGAGGCGGTCCTGATATCTTCCCACCCACTCTTCGTTGAGCTTCTTGGTGATGTGCGAGAGCGCGTAACCAGTCCATGGAATCCACATCAGAACCTTTTCGCGGCCCGAGGGAGAAACCCACCAGAAAGGCCGGTCCTGCCAGGCCTCCATAAACGTGCCGATGCGATCGAAGAAGTTGGGCGCGCCGGAAAAATAGCGTATGCCTGCCTGAGACATGGCGGTTACCGTTCCCCACGAGTATCCGGGCACATCGCTCATCATGGCGGAATCGACTTTGATGCCACACTGCTTGCCGAGCTGCGTTCCGTACTTGAAGAGTTGCAGCAATTCTTCTGGGCGGCAGAGTCCGGTGAGCTCATTCGCATAAGATCCCTGCGGCGAGACCTGACCCTTGCGAATGGCCTCGATGAGGGCTTTCTTTTCGGCCTCAGACCGCCGCTGCATGAAGAAGTCGCAGCCCCATAGAACTTCGAGATTCCAAATGAAACGCGCTCCTTCCGGATAGCTCGCTGTCTTGTTCGCAAGCTCCATGGCAAGCGTGATGTTCTGCATCTGCTTTTCTTCCACCGCCGCCTGCAGGTCGGTGTAGCCGAGATCATGATGCGAATGGGGCAGGACGTAGACCAGCACCTTCCGGGCCGGTTTTACGGAGACCGTTTCGGTCACCGCAATGTTGTTTACCTCGACGGAGATGAGAAGAGACCGCGTCTGCGGTGACGGCTCGAAATAGACCTCGAAAGGACCGGCCGGACCTGAGGCGCTTCTGCGATCAACTTCAACGCCATCGATTTTGGTGACGACTTCGCCCTTTGTTCCGGGAGCAGGAGAAATCAGCAGCGGCTGCAGGAGCCTGCCATCCCTGCGCACCAGCGCACGTATCGGTGTGGCGAGGTTCACCGCGGGCTCGGACGCTGCCGAGGATGACGCTTGCGGCCACGCTCCCTTGGGATAGAGCAAGCCTCCTGTCAAGACTCCAAAACGTTTAAGAAGCTGTCTTCTCTCCACAATGAACGGTCCTTCCGCAGGGCTGGCGCGACAATCCAGATCTACTTGGTTTTTGGACTAAATCTAGAGAAACAGGAGCACCGCACTCGAAACTAACACGCTTATCTCCCGTCCTGACGTTTCGAGGGCAGCTCCTCGGATTCGTAGTCGCTCAAAAGACGACTTTCCAGAAGGTTCGAAGTCAACTTCCGATTAGCCGGTTTTTTTTCAAGTGGATTACTTCCGAATAGGCGGTAATTCGCCAAGAATCCGCTGCAGCCGCTCGTCGCGTCCCGATTTCTCGAAGATCGACAGGTCGCCCGTGTAAGGAGTGCTGGTGGGTCGCTGCGACTGCTCAGCCTGGGAGATCCCAATCTGCGGTGCGGCGACAACAAGTGACTTGGCGAACATACCCCCTGTTTCATACTTCCAGCATCCCGCAGAACGGTCCTCTCGTTAGGTAATCGCAACGGCCCTCTGGCCCACCTTTCGAAACATCGAGGACCAGCTATCAGATCGAAGGAAGAGTTGACAGCGAAAGTGGAGTTAACTGAACGCGTAACCGCTCATATCGCAGCTTGAATCACTTTTGGTTTTGCTGTCAATCGAACAGTTCTTGATGCTGTGGAGAAGGGCTCGGTTACCTTTTGTCGACCACACGTTTGATGATGTTTTTGCATAGCGAGTCCTCAGCTTCCATCATCTCTCGCGGAAGGGCCCCCTCCCCTTTCGAATGCTTACCGCTCTTAGGATGACACGTGCTGTCATGCGGCCACAGATGGCTGGTCAGCGGACTGCATCTGCTTGTCGGCTTTTTCGAGGAACACTGAATCGCCAAACTCGTGTGTGCGATAGTGGTGGGCGTTCAGTTCCTGATCGATGCGGTTCAGAGTTTCATCGTCAACAAAAGAGCGCAACAGTTCGTAGTGACTGCTGCCCCGTTCGTGGGTGCCGGAGAGAATCGCATCGACGATGCGCAGCCTGCTGGATGCACCGAGCCGCTGCGTAGCCAAACGTTCACCAGGTGGCACAAATCCATTAAAAATCGCTGCCGTATGTTCCAATGCTCGGACGACCGTTGTACCGATCGCAATGATACGTCCGCGGGACGCTTGAGCGTGCTCTATCATCGACGCGGTTGACCGGGGAATCCTGTACGGTTCAGCGAATGGCAAGAGCGCGTCCAATTGTGGATCGCCGGTCGATGAGAGCCCAGCTGCATGCGTGATTGTTCCGAACCGGATTTTTCGAGCACTCATGGATGCGACCATCTTCCAGTCAAGTGCAAAACCGGCTGAAGGCGGCTCGAACGCAACCGGCGGCCCCGCTATCGGCGTCCAGGTGTCCCAAACGGCAAGTGGTGTCGGAACGTGTGAATACTGAATGGGTCGCCCGTGCCGCGCTAAACCTTCCCAGATTTCCCGTGATGATCCCGCGAATCGCATCAATATGAAGCGTGGATGATTCAGCAATCGCACCACGCTCGCCTGTAGCGGCCCTAACTCCAGTTGATCGCCGGGATTTAGTGTTGGCGGTTCAGCCCGACTTTCTGTACGGGTGCGGAAGTCGCCCTCCCCAAAAACGACAGCGGAAAACTGGCTGACTTCGTCGAGCGAAGCGCGGGCCGCAAGACGCACTTCAATCGAGCGGCCTGTGCGGCCATGTCGACCGGAAAGACTCGCTGGCAGCGTAGCAGCATCATTCGCGACCACCACATCGCCCGGACGAAATAGGTTCGCTAACTCGGATCGAACATGGTGCTTGATATTGCCCCTGGCGTCAACCATGAGCACCTTTGCGTTCGACGGGCGTTGGACCGGTTGATTGGCAACTATCAAGCAAATACCTCCTGCACTATTGGCCGCCTCAACAGGGCGGCAGCTACTGCGTCGCCGAGCTCGCAGGCTGCCACCTCGGCCGGCTTCAACGTTGAACGGTCCGCATCGGGCACGGCAGCGGCGTGCATAGGTGTATCCATATCGCCGGGATCGATTGAGAGAATTCGGACGCCCTCGTGACTGAGTTCTTCATCCCAGATGCGACTCAGCTGAAGTAACGCGGCCTTGCTCGCGCCATAAGCTCCCCAACGCGCGTACGCATTCAATGCGGCGTCGCTCGACACATTTATTACCACTGCTCCGCGACCCTCCCGCGCGGACGCAGACAGCGAACCAAGAAGGGCCTTGGTCAGCCGAAAAGGACCGAAGACATTCGTCGCTACCGCACGTTCAAATTCTTCGCACTCCGTGTCGGCTAATAACTTCAGCGGCATCGGGCCCAGGTCCGATGCATTGTTGATGAGAACATCGAGTCCCCCGAGCCCTCCAACGATTTGCATTGTGATTGGGTGTATATCTTCTTTCCGGGACACGTCGCCAACAATGCCGTGTGCGTCCGGCAGCTCGTGTCCGACTTGTTCCACCCTGTCCCGACGGCGCGCGACGAACGCTACTCTTGCCCCGCGATTCAGCAACTCGCGGACGAGAGCTAGCCCAAGGCCGGAAGTGCCGCCAGTGATGGCTACTCGAAGACCGACGAATGGATTGCCAGGATGACGGTCTGGCGGCGCCGGCACAGGCGAAAACGGAATGGAATCCGTGGATTCGTGATTGCTTTTCATGAGTTGCTCCTTCTCGAAAGGGCCCTAAAGCTTTGACCTATCTCGAGGCTACAAGTTAAAGTGAACTTTAAGTCAAGCGAAACGTGCCAGTTCTTTTTTATGGCCGACCTGCTCACCATCTCCGAGGTTTCTCGACGCAGCGGAGTCGCCGCGTCGGCGCTACGGTTCTATGAAGAACGACACCTCATCGAATCGGAACGTGCCGGCTCAGGTCATCGTCGCTATCCAAGGGCGGTGCTTCGGCGGATCGCTTTCATTGTCTTCGCACAGCGAATGGGTCTGACGCTCCAGGAGGTTGCCGTCGAGCTGGCCAAGCTGCCCGCAAACCGTGTGCCCGAACGGGCTGATTGGGCGAAGCTTTCTTCGAGTTGGACAAAGCGTATTGATGAGCGGATTGCTGAGCTCGAGCGCCTACGCGCCGGCCTCACCCGATGCATCGGTTGCGGCTGCTTGTCACTACGGGACTGCCAATTTGCCAACCCTGGCGATCGTGCGAGCCGACTCGGTCCCGGTCCTCGGTACTGGATCGGTGAAAAACGCACTGCAGACTAGGCACTCCCTCGCGAAATCCTCTCTGGTTTGTCGCCCACTCGTCCCCTACGGTGACTTCGATCACGGTTATGTCCGGCGGTGACACGACAGTTGAGTCATGCTTAGTATGTTGGGCCGGGTACACACGAGGAACGCCCATTTTGATTGGCGGCTGACTCGTGACGTTGCAAGTCGGGTGAACTCCTGTCTTCTTCTTGCGGTTCCCTTTCCCCTCATACTTCATTGGACTGGCGCGCTCAGGGTTGCAGAGGTAAGTCCTCAGAGTCCTCAGCACACTCGCGCCTTCCTCAAGTTCTGCCTCGTCCTCACAGCATTTTGTGGATTTGTTTCGGAATTGCACTTGGTGGCATCTATCGCAAGGGAAGCATCTCGTTCCGGGAGTTGATTGGCGCAGCATGGATCCCTTGGCTGGCCATTTCCGCGATTTAGCCATCGCTTGGGCGGCTCTTTTGTCCATGGGAGTCATCGGAAGTTTATCGAGTGTCCTGCTGGGCCGCTGCACAGGGATAGTGCCATTTTCCGCTCCCTGGTCGCGCAGAACAGCGTTAAGGCGCGCCGATTTTTCTGGCCCCCGCACTGACGGCAGGGTTAGTGGAGGAGTTTGTCTTCCGCGGGTTAATTACAATGACAATGCCAGGCCCTGTGCGGAAACACGCTGCTTGCTTCTGCTCTGCAGGTAGTCATTTTTACCGTGGGGCACGGTCTGCCAAGGTTGGAACCGGTGGCAGCGATGAAGTTATTATGTTACTTCGCGGGAGATCGAAGTCATAAACATCAAATCGCTTAGAAGCGGATATGACGAGGCAAAGGAGTCAGGTTACCGCTGGGTCATTCTCGCCGTGAATTTCGTTTTTTTGGCGTTTGCTTATGCCAGCCTGACGACTTGGTCCGTCGCCATCCCCGCGTTGTCCAAGACCTTCTCGTTGACTTCAGCCAGCGCCCAACTCGGCTCATCTCTGTTGATGGCAGGGTATGCAATCGGTAGTTTTGTCGAATCTCTTTTCGCTTCGCGCATCGGGTTAAAGAAGACCGGATTGCTCGCTGCCATCCTGCTCCTCATTCCCCAGTTCGCCATCCCGTTCCTTGGGCACTACGGCCTGATTCTTTTATTCCGTTTTCTTCAAGGTTGGGGAATCGTCTGGTTTGTCACGACGAGCATGACTACAGCATGGTTTCCGCTCGCGCAGAGAGGCATGGCTTCCGGAATCGTCAGTGCAGCAATTCCGTTCGGCATCGGATTCGGCGGTCTATTGACCGGTTGGCTTCTGGAGGTCGCGGGAACCTGGCAAAAGAGCTTTATCGAATTCGGTGTCATAGTTGCGGTCGTCGCTTTACTCTGGGCGCTACTGGTGCGAGACCCAGTTGCTGTAACCTCGACGCCCTCGTCGGATGATCTAATTTCCTCCGCACCGCCCGTTAGTCCTTTTGGATCGCTTGTGGGATGGTTGGTAGCCCTGTGCCTCTTTGCCAACGCCTGGCAGCTCATCGGATTGAACACTGTTCTGCCCTCTTATATGTATAGTCTGGGCTATCATCCCACCCAGGCAGGCGCGGCTATTTTGGCTGTCGGTTTGATCGGAGTTGTTTCCACACCCCTGGGTGGAGTCATCTCGGATCGGCTGATCCTAAGCGGCATGGAGACTGTCAAGGCCCGAGCCTACGTGATGGCAATTCCTGGCTTTCTCGTTGCGGGCGTCGCCACCGTTCTCTTCCCATTTCTTGCACGCTCGAATTACGCAACGCTTTTGCTGATGGCGATTCTCGCGGGTTGGGGCGTTCCTTTGACCAATGCGTCGATCGGGGCACTGCCAGCCGACATGCTCCAGAGTCCGGGCCGGGCCGGGAAACTGTTTGGGCTGATCATTCTGGTAGGCATCAGTGGCGGTGTAATCGCGCCTTATGTGATCACCGCGATAAGCGCTTCGGCAGGTTGGATCGTGGCCTTCGCTATCCTCGGGATCGGAGCCTTGATTGGTATGACAATCGGGCTGATAATCCCCTGCTTTGAGCGGGCAATACCGGCGGAGCCGCTTGAACGTAAATGAATATCTTGAAACCAGTGCAGAAAGTAATTCGATGGCAGCGCATGACACCACGGCATCACGCAATCTTCCCTGGAGCTGCGACAACTTCGTCGTATTAGGCAACGCTTCTTTAACCGGCGCTGTGATGCTGGGAAAAAATAGCGATCGGCCGGTTTACGATAGCCAGCCGCTCGTGAATGCCGCCCGTCGCAAACATCCGGCAGGCGAAAAACTACAGCTAGCTTACGTAAGCATTCCCGAAGCGGAGGAAACCTACGCCACGATAGGGTCTGCTCCCTATTGGTGTTGGGGCTACGAAGAAGGGATGAACGAGCACGGTGTCGCAATTGGAAATGAGGCTATCTTCACCAAAGATCTCGCTGCAGACATCGCCGCGCAAAGGGCGGGAAAAGGCCCAGAGAAAGGGCTGCTAGGAATGGAGCTTCTGCGCCTGGGTCTGGAGCGCGGAAAGACTGCTCGCGAAAGCATGCAGGTTATGACTTCGCTGCTCGAAGAATACGGTCAATGGGGTTCTGCCGTTCCAATGGCGTCACATGCGGACGGTGCATATAACAACTCTTATATAATCGCCGACCCTCGCGAGGCCTGGGTTCTCGAAACAGTTGGCAAGAGATGGATTGCACGCCGCTTTCTCCACGGCACGGCCGCCATTTCGAATCAACCCAGTATTCGCGAATCCTGGGACCTTGCTAGCGGCGATCTGATTGACTACGCCATTTCCCAAGGCTGGTGGTCGGAAGAAGAACGAAACCGGTTTGACTTTGCTTTTGCGTATACGGACTTCCAAAGACCCTTGCAAGTCTCTCAGATTCGAGTTCAGCGCAGTCGCGAACTTCTGAAGAAGCCTGAAGGCAGTCACAGAGGGGTTGATGTTGCGTGGATGAAGCGGATTCTGAGAGATCATTACGAGGATACGTTTCTGGAGGGTCCCTACTTCAACCCTGCCCTGCCGGATTTTTTAACGCTCTGCATGCATTCCTCGCCGGCCTCCTTTACCTGGGGCAACACAGCAAGTTCCGCGATTTTCGTGCTGCCGCAGAGTGAAGACCACCTCCCCCTGTTGTGGTGGAATGCTGTAACCCCGTGCACGGGCCTTTACGTGCCAGTTTTCATGCCAGGTGGTGACCTACCTACTCTCTTGTCGAAAGCGGGAACGGCGGGGCGAGCTATTATTCCGCCACCGAAAGCAAGACAAGATCAGTATGAGGTCGGGTCATAGGTGGCGCTTCCGGAATCTGCTGGATCGGATCAAAGTAGATGAATACGGAAGTGGATTCCTGGCAAGGCAAAAAATTGCCAGAGAAACGTTCGATGAGCTTGAAAGGACCTGGGACGCGCGAGTGGCGAAAGCAGAAGCCGAGGCGGTGACGCTTCGCAAGCAGGGTCAGATGGAAAAGGCTGCGAAAGCCCTCGCTGCCCTCACTGCTGCCTGTATCGAGGAGGCCGTGGCGGCCATCGAGCAGGTCACGACGCACCTCACCTCGGCATCAGGAGAACGGCCAAAAGCTGTTACAGGATCGAAACAAGGCTAAGTTGTACGCAAAACTCGGTAAACTTTATCGCTA
>Ga0157369_10010642_pt1 | contig 10471 bp, 7 predicted proteins | sample C25metaG_FD_113461 | JGI IMG/M metagenome (GOLD analysis project Ga0157369, IMG submission 113461) | Corn rhizosphere microbial communities from Kellogg Biological Station, Michigan, USA - C2-5 metaG | ecosystem: Host-associated > Plants > Roots > Rhizosphere > Soil | place: USA: Michigan...
CGGTACAAACGGCTCAACTACCGCCTCGGCCACGGACTGCGGGATGGGCGCATATTCGGGCTCCGCGACCCCGGCCGGTGCGTGCATCTCCCCATTGAGCGGAGTCGGCTGCATCAACGGATCGCGTTCGCGTTCCGGTGCCCGCTCCGTGGTGCGTTCGGATTCTGCCTTCTGGAGTGCTTCGTATATGCGGCTCATCGATCTCGCCTTCCCGTTGTTTCTCCATCAAAAGAATTCATGTGATTGTGGCCGTCCTCGGCTGTCGTCCGCGACATCCCGCCCATCGCCGCGGTTGAGATCAGAAAGGGCTGCGTTTCGAGCTCTAGCTCCACCGCTACCCCTTCCACCATGGCAGCAGTTACCTGCTGCACCTGCTCCACGTAGGCGACAATCAGCGAGTGCTCGCACAGCAAATTGATAATCCGGGGAATCCCGCGGCTGTAGCGATGCACCAGGTCCAGCGCGTCCAGAGAAAACAATGGCCAGCTTGCGCCCGCGATGCGCAGACGCTCGGCAACATAAGCATGGGTCTGGCTCTCGGTCAGCGATTGCGTCCTGCACCACAGCGCCACCCGCTGCCGCAGTTGCCGCACGCTCGGATGCCGCAGTTTCTCTTCGAGTTCGGGCTGGCCCGATAGCACAATCTGCAACAGCTTTTCAGAAGACGTCTCGAGGTTGGTCAGCAGCCGAATCTCCTCCAGCAGGTCCCACGAGAGGTTCTGCGCCTCGTCCACCACGACGACGCAGGTCTCTTCCATGCGAAAGCGCTCAATCAGCCAGCGATTCAACTGGAGCAACATGCCCGACTTGGTCCTCGCCTGCGGAACGATGCCAAAATCCGTCAGCACAAACTCCAGAAAATCCAGCGCGTCGAGCCGGGGATTGAAGACAAACGCCGTAGACACACGGCGATTGCTGAATGAACTCAGCGCCCGGCGCAGCAGCGTCGTCTTTCCCGTCCCGACTTCGCCCGTCAGCACGGTAAAGCCCTTGCGGGCCGAGATGCCGTACTCCAGACAAGCCAGCGCCTCCCGCGTATGCGGCATCATGTAGAGGAACCTCGGATCCGGGCTGGTTCCGAAGGGGCTGGTCTGCAATTTGAAAAAGCTGTTGTACATCGCTACCCACTCACATTCGTCAGCGGCCTGCTTCCCGCTGCAGTATCCCGTTTACGGCCGAACCATCTTCTTCCTCGGCTCTCCAAGTGTTCCAGCTCGGGGGCAAACTCAATCACCGCCAGCGTCGGCAGCTTGGTAAATGCCCATATATCGCGCTCGCTCCTCAGGGCCGTGTCTCTGTATTCCAGCAGAGCCGTCACCAACAATCCCAGCGCGAGCCCTCCCGCCAGACCGCCTGCGATAAACACTCCACGCTTTGGGAAGGCTGGCGATTCAGGCAAGTTGGGCTCGTCCATCACGGTGAACTGCTCGCCCTGCTGGCGCCGCTCGAGATCGGTGGCCATCTGCGACTGCTGCATCTTGGCAAGAAGGTCGTTGTAGAACTGCTGCGCCGTCGCAGTGTCCCGCGTTATGCTCTTGTACTCTTCCTGCACTGCCGGACTGGAAGAGATGCGGTCCTGAAACGTCCGCAACTGGCTCTGGAGTCTTCCCTGCTCTGCCTTCTTCTGCGCGATCCCGATGTCCATCGAATGTATCTGCGCTCTCAGCTGCATGACGGCGGGCGAATCGCTGCGGCTTGGCGCGGTGGTCGCGGGCGTCTTCACCGGCGCCGGGGTCTTCGCCATCTTGTCCTGGAGTTCCTTGATCTTCCGTCTCACCGCAATAACATCCGGGTAATCGTCCGTATACCGCTGTGTTAGTTGCGATTCCTGCGCCTCAAGCTGCTGCAACTCAGCCTCTTGTGTCTGCGGAGCAGCCCCCTGGCCGCCCGACTGGCTGCTTTGTGACACCTGCTGCGACAGTATCGTCTCTGCGTAGCTTCTGTCCTGTTCCATGCGCGACAACGCCTGAGTGGCAGCATCCAACTGCGAGCTCAAGGTGCTCATCATGTTCAGGTTTGTCGACTCTTCGTCCGGCAGCCGGCCCGCATAGGTCTGCTGGAACTTGGCCAGCTTCGCCGCCTGCTCGTCCAGCTTGGCCTTTGCGTCGTCCAGTTGCCCCTTCAAAAATTCGGTCGTTCCCTCGGCCGAGGTCGCGCGGGCATGGAGGTTCTCGCTGACAAAAAGCGATGTAATCTCGCCGCACACAAGCTGGGCCGTGCGTGGATCGCCTGCTGTAAACGAAATAAAAAAGCCGGGCAGACCGCGCGTGATGTCCGACTGGATGGGCTTGATCCCAATGCCCTTTCTTGCCAGATCGATGCGGTCGTCCATCGACAGACCCTTGTTCGCGTACAGATTGAAACGCTCGATGATCGGGGCCAGCCGTGAGCGGCTCAGTATCTGCTCCTTCATCGTGGCCAGCCGGGAGTCCAGATCTTCCGTGATCACAGGCTTGACGTAAGACTCCGGGACCTTCTGCTGCTCGACCAGTACCAGGGTCTGCGAGACATACTGCGGAGGAACGAAAAACGTGACCGCATACGCGATGAATGGCAGAATCGCGGCGGGGATAGCGATGACCCACCATCTTCGCTTCAGGATAGTGCCGTAGTCTTCCGGCGTAAGTGGGCGATGACCAAGCATGATGACTCCTTAAAATTGACCAAGACGAAGCGCGTGCGGCGTATACGTAATCCCGATCCCAAACGTGTGAGACGTGCCGTTGAAGGCATTCACTCCGGTAAATTTCGAATCATAGGACTGATGCTGCGCTGTGTAGCTCGCATACCCCGAGAGGCTCCGGCTTATGCGGCGCGTGACCTGCACACCCCCGAAGACCGTCGAGAACGTTCCCCCGAACGGAATCGTCAGCCCGGCCGGCGGCAGAACATTGCTCTTCGTCAGCGCCTCCGTGTGCGAGTACGAGCCGGTGACTGCAACCAGCCACTCCCGTCCATACGCATGGCTTACTCCGGCCGACGCCGTATCGCTCAGGCCGCCAAGCTGCACACCCGACCCGCCGTTGACCCCGCGCGTGTAGCCAAGCTCCGCATTGGTCAATCCGTGAGCATATCCAAGACCGGCGCTCGCCGCAGCGCTCAGGCTATTGGGAATCAGCGCCTTGTCGGAGCTTGTCACCCATTGCGGTCCGGCTGAAACCTCAAGACTCAACGTCCGGCTCAGCAGGCGCGTGAATACCCCATTGACGCCGCGCGTCTCAAAGTTAATTCCGCCCTCGTTCTTGCCGAAAGTGAAAAGAGAATAGACAGCGTTCGCGCTGATCGTATCTCGCCCATCAATCCTGTGGTTCAGCGCCGCCTCTCCCGAGACGCCCGAGTTGTCGAACCCTTCGTTGCCGTTCAGAAAATGCTCGATCGACCACGATCCCACCGCGCTGGCCGATGTCTTGCCCGTGAAGAGCCGCTCCGCGCTGCCCGAAACGGTGTTGTCAACCCGGTCTCCCGAAAACGTCAACAAACCTCCCGTGTACCCCGCTGTAGGTCCCCCAGGTGGAATCACCCCAATGTCGCCCACTCCCGGAATGCCGGAGTAGCCCGTCGTGGGCGACTGCGGCAGATAGCTGACCGAATCATCCAGCCCGAAGACCCATCTGCCGGCCATCAGGCCTTGCGACACCGAGAGGTCCTGATACGTGGATGTGTTTTGCCCCGACGATTCAGAGATAAGGACGCCCCCCGAATAGACCATGTCGAACGGAGCCTTCGTGCTCATGGAACTGTAGCCAATCCCTCCCGAGACCGCCGCCGATCCGGTCACATTTCCCGAGCCGAAATACCCGTACTGCACAATCTGCGACGCGCCCAACTCATAGTGGATCGTCCCATCCGACCCTGGAAGCCTGAATCCCGCGTGCGACCCCACGTTCGATGCCGGAGTCGAAGATACAGGCGCGGTTGCTGTAGGCGTCGCCTGCCCATACAGAAGGCAGCCTGGCGTCGCCAGCAAAGCAAATATCGAAATCCCAATCCTCATGACGCTCCTCATGGAACCACAATCGTGTCGCCCGGCTGGAGCGAGATGTCCTGACTGTTGTCGCCCTTCAGCGCCTTTTTGTAGTTGAACGGTATCTTCTGCTGCTTGCCCTGGACACCGCGCAGTATGTAGATGTGCTTTTCATTCGCAAACATCGTCAATCCCCCAGCGGCCGCTATCGCCTGCAAGGGAGTCATTCCGGGAGTCAGCATGATCGGGCCCGTATGCGTTACTTCACCAACCAGGAAGATCTTCTGGCTGTTGACACCGAGCACAACGACCGAAACCACCGGGTCCTGAATGTATTTCTTCAGCTTCTGCGTAATGTCGTCCGAAAGTTGCGTCGGCGTCTTTCCCGCCGCGCGAATATCGCCCAGCATCACCATCGAGATCATTCCGTCCGGCCGAACTGGAAACGATCCTGAAAACGAAGGCTCCTTCCACACCGTCACCTGAAGCGAATCATCCGCCCCAATGACATATTTGTCCGGACTTACCGTCGGCGAGGTTGCCGGGGCGGCGGTCGAAGCAGCCGGAGCGGCGGTCGAAGCGGCAGGCGTCGGTGTCGCCACCTTCTGCGCCTGCGCGACTGCGGCAATCGGCGCGGACAGCAGGATTGCTAACATTCCATAAAACAACTTCATTGCTTAACTCCCATCCTTAGTGAGCATTAGCCTTGACTCATTTCATTCTGATGCATCCAGCCATGCCTGAAGCGGTATCTTCGCCAATTCTTCGAGATGGCCCCAAACGAATAACTCGTTTTCTTCTTCAGATGCCATTTCTTCCCCAGGGCAGTCTATATCCGTATTTACATATAGACCGCGGGAACCAGAAATGCCGCCCGCTCGACGTTCAGACAATTTGCCCACTTACTCCACTGAGGTTCACTATGTTCGTCAGCACAAAGGATGCCAAACCGCCAGCTATGCCGCTCTTTTGCCCAAAAAATTCCGAAAAAATGGGAAAATCGCTCTTCCGACGACGCGACAGGCCAGCTTCATCACCGTACAGCTCCAAAGATGGACTTCGGATTGCCCTTTAGCAACCCTTATGGTGCAGAATAGCAGCACTGGTATGAAATTCTTTTCCTTCTATGGGGGTCTTTTCCTACCACTTTAGTAGACATGCCCCCAGTTATCGAGAAAAAATGGGGTTCGCGGCGTGGAAGAGGAATTGCTAACGGATGACCTGTGCAGTATAACGGCTAACGAATGACAAGCAATAGCACTCAAACCGCGTCACTTACCCCTGCCGGAGGGGGCGGCCTCGCCACGAACAACGCCCAGGCAGATATGGTGCGCGGCTGGCTGCCTTACGCAATCATCGGACTTCTGCTCGTCGCCATCTATTACCGCATCGGCATCAAGCTCGTCCACGACTGGTATACGCTCCCTGACTACTCCCACGGGTTTCTGGTTCCACTCTTCTCCCTCTTCCTCATCTGGGACCGCCGCAAGTTCATCCGCGCCACCCCTGTTCGACAATCCTGGGCCGGAATTCCGCTCATCGTCTTTGCCATTGCTGTCCTGATTCTCGGCGTTTACGGTGTCGATCTTTTCACCTCGCGCATCTCTTTTGTCATTCTGATGGCTGGCCTTATCTGGACCTTCTCCGGTCGCGCGATGCTCCGCGAGCTCCGGTTCCCTCTGCTCGTCCTGCTACTTGCCATCCCGTTCCCCGAGATCATCTTCAACAAGATCACCTTCCCGCTCCAGCTTCTCGCCTCCCGCATCGCCAGCGACATTCTGCCGATACTTGGAGTGCCAACCCTCCATGAAGGCAATGTCATCCAACTTCCCGTGATGAAGCTCGAGGTCGCCGAGGCCTGCAGCGGCATCCGTTCTCTGATGAGCCTCTTCACCCTCGCCGTCTTCTACGGCTATTTTCTTGAGCGCTCCACCGCCCGCCGTACCCTGCTCGCCCTTGCTGCCATCCCCATTGCCGTGGCCGCGAACGTGGTTCGCATCGTAGGCACCGGCCTCTGCGTTCAGTATTGGGACCCCGACAAGGCCCTCGGCTTCTTCCATGAGTTCTCCGGCTGGGTCATGTTCGTCGTCTCCCTGGTCTGTCTATATTTGGTCCACCGCGCCATGCGGCTCATCGCGCCGGAGAGGCAATGCGCATGAGATCTCCAAAGTTCTGGACCGTCGTCGTTCTCCTCTGCGTCGCCTTCTTCGTCCTCAATCACCGCGGCGACGCAGACAATGTCCCCGCGAGCGCGCCGCTCAGCCAGCTTCCCGACACCATCGGCAACTGGATTGGACACGACGTCGCGCTCGACGCCGACACTCTCGCCGTACTTGGCAAAGGCGATTTCCTCAACCGCATCTATGCCAGCGACGTCCCGGCGGGCCAGCAGACTACAAACCCCCTCGCCGCCAACTACGACAGCGCGGCGCCTATCAGCCTTTTCATCGGATACTTCCCCACGCAGCGCACCGGACAGACCATGCACTCGCCCCAGCACTGCCTTCCCGGCGCGGGCTGGACCTTCGACTCCGAGAAATACGCCACCATCCAGGACATCCACGGAAAGAACTACAACGTCGGCGAATATGTCATCAGCAACGGCGAAATCAAGCAATTCGTCGTCTACTGGTATCAGGCCCACGGCCGCAGCATCCCCAATGAGTACAAAGCCAAGGCGTACATGGTCGCCGACGCGATCCGCATGAATCGCACCGACGGCGCTCTTGTCCGCGTCATTACACCCATCCTTTCCACCGAAACGCTGGCCACCGCCAAAGCGCGCGCCCTTCGTTTCACCAGCCAGATGGTCCCCTTCCTGCCCAGATTCATTCCCGACTGAGCACCAGGTCTTCCCTTCACCCAACGGGCCATGCAGCACGGCTCTTGTTTCAATCACCGGAGAGAATAGCGATGAGAACTTCAATGACCCCAGCCGCCTTTCGGATTTCGTCCATTCTGGCTTTATCGCTCGTACTTGGTTCCACCCTCGGCTGCCATCGCGACCCCAACAAGGTTAAGCACAGTTACCTCGCCAGCGGCATGAGGTATGCCGACGAGGGCAAGTTCAAGGAAGCCTCCATCCAGTTTGCCAATGCCCTCAAGATCGACCACAACTTCGGCGACGCGCACTACCAACTCGCCAAGGTCTACCTCAAAGAAGGCAACCTGATGCCCGCCTACGCCGAGTTGCTGCGCACCGTCGATCTCCAGCCCAACAACGTTCAGGCGCGCATCGACCTGGGCAATCTGCTGCTCGCCGGCAAACAAGTCCCCAAGGCACAGGAACAGGTCGATGCCGTTCTTGCCCTTCAGCCCAATAACGCCGACGCCTTCGCTCTTCTTTCCGGCATCGCTTCCTCCAAGGGCGACCGCGCCGAAGCGATCTCGCAAATCCAGCACGCCATCTCGCTCGACCCCAACCGCTCCGCCTTCCACGCCACGCTGGGCCTGCTGCAAAGCTCCGATCCCGCCACCGCAAGCTCAGGCGAGGAGCAGCTTCGCAAGGCCGTCTCCCTCGACAGCAAAGATGTAACCGCGGCGGTCGTACTCGCCTCCATGCTCGAGAAGAAAGGAGACCTCGCCGGCGCCGAGCAGCAACTCGTGGCCGCCGAAAAGGCCGCTCCCCAGAACGTCGTCGTGCGCGCCGCCCTCGCCGATGTCTACGTCCGGCAAAACAACACGACAAAGGCCGAGCAGACACTCCATCAGGCGACCGAGGACCTCAACGACACCGACGCCGGCGCCGAACTGCTCGCCAACTACTACATCCGCACCAACCAGGGTGCCCGCGGCGAATCCGACTACGCCGACCTCGTCTCCAAACATCCGAAGAGCATTCCCCTCAAGCTGGCCTACGCCCGCATCCTGGTCCTCAACCATAACGTCGCCAAGGCCCGCGACATCGCGACCGATCTCGCCAAGACCGACAGCACCCGCCCTGAGGTCGCCATCCTCAACGGCATGTTGATGCTCAACGACGGCAAGACCAACGACGCTTTCAACGTGCTTCAAAAGGCGGCCAAGGCCAACCCGGACAGCTTCCCCGTGCAACTCTGGTTCGGACGCGCTGCGCAAGCAAAAGGCGACATGACCACAGCGCAGCAGAGCTACCGCCAGGCAACGCGCATCAATCCCAAAAATCTCGAGGCGCAGGAGGCGCTGGCCAACATGGCCATGCAAAACCGCGACTACTCCACCCTGTCGGACGTAGCCAAGGCCGCCATTGCCGCCAATCCCGGAGCGTCCGACCCCTACGTCTGGCAAGGCATTGCCGAGGCAAACCAGAAGCTCTACGACAAAGCCGAAGCCGACTTCAATCAGGCCCTCAAACTCAACCCGAAGGACTGGCAGGCATCTCTCCAGCTAGGTCAGCTACGCCTCATTCAGCATAAGATTCCCGAAGGCAAGGCCCTGCTCGAACAGTCGCTCGCCTTCAACCCGAACAACCCGCGCGCTTTGCAGCTCATTCTCTCGGCCATGGCCTATGAGAAGCAGCCCCCCAAAGCCATGATCGCCCGCATTCAGGACCAGATCGCCAAGGCGCCGCAGAATGCCAACATGTACGACATGCTCGCTGGGCTTCAACTCCAGAGCGGCGACACCGCGGGCGGTCTGTCCAGCGCCGAAAAGGCCATGCAGATCAACCCCTCGGACCCGTCCGCGGCCATGGCCTACAGCCGCGCTCAGATTGCCCTGGGACAGGCGCCAAAGGCCATCGAAAAATGGAAGCAGTGGACCAAGGACCACTCCGGCGATGCCAACGGCTTCACTGTGCTCGGCTCTCTTCAGGAGGCCCAGGGCGACCGTGACGGCGCTATGGCATCCTACAAGGCGGCCCTCGCCATTCAGCCCGACCAGGCCATCGCGTCAAACAATCTCGCCAACCTCATGGTCGAAGCCGGGCAGAACCTCGATGTTGCCCTTACCCTGGCCCAGACCGCCCGACGCGCATTGCCAGACTCGCCCGACACCGCCGACACGCTCGCATGGATCTACTACCAGAAAGGAAATTACGAGTCCGCTCGCGGCCTGCTCGAAGATGCGGTCAAAGGCAGCCCCAACAACGCCACGATCCACTACCACCTCGGCATGACCTATGCAAAGCTGTCCCGGAAGGGCGATGCTGCAACCGAGCTCAAAAAAGCCGAATCTCTCGCCCCCAACACCCAAACCGCAAAGGACGCAGAGAAGGCCCTCAGTTCACTGAGCTAAGGGCTTTGACGGGCTTACATCGTCGACAGATTTCACAATATGACCGGCGCCTTCCATCACTTCCTGAACGATTCGACCATCAACTGCATCACGCCGGGGCAGCGTAGCTCCAGCGTGTGCCAATACCTTCTGCAATGCAATGGCCGCTGTATCGTTTGAAATCACCGGCGCAGGAAACGGTGCGGAGGCCGTGATCGTCGTTCGCTCGAAGTAGAAGCCTGTAGCCTTCCAGTTGTCCGCTGTCGCCTTCTCGTTGCCTTCAAGAACATTGCCGGAGAGAAACAAAGAGCCTGGGGCCACGGCTTCCATGCCGTCATGGAAGAGCCTGGGTCTCTGCGTGGTCGACGGCCCGGGCTTGAGATAATTTCCCACAAAGTTCAATCTGTCAAACTCGCCATAAGTGCTCTTTTCGCCCCAGTCATAGACAACGTTGTTTCTGAAATCTGCGTCGACCGCGCCCTGAAAACGAGGATTGCGGCTGAAGTTATGTGCAAACAGATTGTGGTGCCATGTCACACGGTTCCCTCCAGCGATCGAAGCATACCCGTGCCCGTCGATATTCAGGCTTTCGCTCAGAATGCACCACTGGATTGTAATTCTGTCGCTCAATTTTGTAGTCGACAGGATTTTGTTCGTCGACCAGCTCAGTGAAAGATGGTCGGCAATATCGTCGTGCGCGCCATCGATGAACTGTAGCGCGTATTCGCCGTCTCCAGCCTCATAGTGGATCCTTGGATCGTCCTGATGAACGTCCTGCTCCCCAATGCGTATGCGAAACTGGCGCAGAACCACATCGTGCGTGCGTACCACGATCCCATGTCTCTTCAACACAATGCCGATTCCTGGAGCATTTGACCCGTCCAGAGTCAGATATGGGTTCCGAATGACTAAATCCGAGTCGAGAACGATAGCTCCCGCAGTTCTGAAGATGACAGTCCTCGGTCCATCAGCTTCAACGGCAGCCCTCAAACTGCCGCTGCCGGAATCGTTGAGGTTGTCGACATAAATGTTGCGCCCATCGGCCCCACCTGCGGCGAACGCGCCATAACCTTCCGCGCCCGGAAATGCAACGCGCCCAGGCTTGATAGTGAGCGGGTAGACCGGATGATTCCACCATTGCGGAGTGGGAATGCTGGAACGGCTAAGGACGTGCGTCAAAGGCGCGCCCGGCTCATAGACGCTACGGTTTTTTAGGACCAGGTCGTGGCCGCTGGTCCCTCCCTGATAAGTCAACTGCCATCGATAGACATGGTGGTCATACTGGGCAGTTATCTCACTCCCTTCCGGCATCTC
>Ga0157369_10010643_pt1 | contig 10470 bp, 7 predicted proteins | sample C25metaG_FD_113461 | JGI IMG/M metagenome (GOLD analysis project Ga0157369, IMG submission 113461) | Corn rhizosphere microbial communities from Kellogg Biological Station, Michigan, USA - C2-5 metaG | ecosystem: Host-associated > Plants > Roots > Rhizosphere > Soil | place: USA: Michigan...
ACCGTGGGCAGCTCGATCGGGTTCTTCGTCACGTCGATCCTGGCCGCCGGCGCCTTCGGGAAGAAGTCGAGCGCCACGTAGACCTGCCCGGTCAGCAGGTTGCCGTTGCGCAGCTGGGCGCGCAGGCCCTTCTCCGCCAGGAAGCGCAACCGCTCCTGCTGCGTGGAGCGCGACTCGGTGGCTTCGGCGTTGCCGTGGTTCTCCCTGCGGCGCAGCCGGTCGGGGTAGACCTGCACCAGCACCGGCATGCGGAACTCGCGCTCGGCGCGGTCGAACTCCACGCCGATCGACTTGACCTCGCCGATCACCACGCCGCGGAAGTCGACCGGCGCGCCCGGCGTCAGGCCGCGCAGCGACTGGTTGAAGTACATCAGCAGCGTCTGCGAGGGGCCGTCGGGTTCCTTCATGGCCGTGGCCTCGTCCTGCGCCAGCGTGAACGATGCGTTGGCCTTGGCCAACGGACCCATCGCGTCGTCCGGCGCCTGGAACGCGATGCCGCCCAGCAAGATGGTTGCGAGCGACTGCGTGCGCAGCGTGAAGCCGCTGGCGCTGAGCTGCGCGTCGATGCCGCTGGCCTGCCAGAAGCGCGTGTTCATGCCGACGAACTTGTCGTAGGGCGCGTTGATGAACACGCGAATGGTCACGCCGCGCCCGTCGCCGTCGAGTTCGTAGGCGGCCACCTGCCCGACCTTGACGCGCCTGAAATACACCGGAGAGCCCACGTCCAGCGAGCCGATGTCGTTGGCGCGCAGCAGGAACTGCTGGCCCGAGTCGTCGCGCGTGACGATGGGCGGCGTTTCGAGCCCGGTGAATTCGCCCGAGGTTTCCTTCGACACGCCAGCGTCGGCGCCGATGTAGGCCCCCGAGAGCAAGGTGTTCAGCCCCGAGATGCCCGAGGTGTCCAGCCGGGGGCGCACCACCCAGAAGCGCGAGTCCGATGCGGTGAAGCTCTCGGCATCCTTGTTGAACTGCACCAGCACGCGCACGTGCGAGCGGTCGCGTGCCAGCCGCAGGCGCGTGACGAGGCCGATCTGCACGTCCTTGTACTTGACGGCGGTCTTGCCGGCCTCCAGGCCTTCGGCGGTCTTGAAGGTCAGCACCACCTCGGGGCCGCGCTCCATCAGGATGCGCGCCACCAGCGTGATGCCGACCAGCGCCGCCACGATGGGAATCAGCCAGATCAGCGATGGCAGCCACTCGCGCCGTCGCGCCACGCGCGGCCTGGGGAGCGCGGGTGGCGCCGGTTTGTCGTCTTGCGGTTGCTCTGGTTCACTCATGCTGGTTTCTCGTCCCTTTTGCCATGTTCCTGCGGAACGTCCCGGCCCTCGGCGAGGGCCTGCTCTTCCTTGCTGTCCCAGGTGAGCTTCGGATCGAAGCTCAGCGAAGCCAGCATCGTGAGCACCACCACCGACCCGAAGGCCGCGATGCCCACGCCCGCGGTGATGACCGCGAAACCCTGGATCTGCACCAGCCCGGTCAGCAGCGACACCACGAACACGTCGAGCATCGACCAGCGGCCGATGACCTCGATGATGTGATAAAGCCTTGCCCGCTCGCGCTGGCGCCAGGTGCTGCCCCGCTGCGCCAGCACCACGAGCAGCAGCAGGACCGCGAGCTTGAACAGCGGCACCAGGAAGCTGGCGATGAAGACGATGGCCGCGAGCCCGTAGGCGCCCGACACCCAGAAATAGATCACGCCGCTCAGGATGGTGTCGTACTGCGCGCCGAACAGCGTGCGCGTGATCATCACCGGCAGCAGGTTGGCCGGTATGTACATCATGCAGGCCGCGATCAGGAAGGCCCAGGTGCGGTTCAGGCTCTGCGGCTTGCGCGTGTGCAGACGGGTGCCGCACCGGCCGCAGGCCTCGCCCTCTTGCGCGTCCTTCCATACCGCGCCGCAGTGCCGGCAGGCCATCAGGCCGAGGGACGCGGCGGTGGCGACCGGGGCGTCATCGTCCTCGTGGCCGTCGTGGGCGTGCTCTTCCCGGGCGGCCCTGCGAAAGGGAAAAAACTTCATGCGGAGGCCCCGCCCTCGTCCGTGCCGGCATCGGGCGCCTTCGGCCGGAAGGTCATTTCCCAGAACGCGCCGGGGTTGAACGAGAGCACCGCCGTCAGCATGACCGTGAGCGCCATGAAGGCCCAGAGCGCCGGCCCCGGCACCACGGTGGCCATGCTCGACAGCTTGACGATGGCCACCAGCACGCCCAGCAGGAACACTTCGATCATTCCCCAGGGCCGCAGCGACTGCATCGCCCGCACCAGCAGCGCGAAGCCTGCGGGCCGGCGCTCGCGGCTCAGCGGCACCAGCAGGTAGGCCAGGATGCACAGCTGCAGGAACGGAAAAAGAATGGTCGTGGCCAGCACCAGCAGCGCCACCACCGACATGCCCTCGGCGGTCAGCGCCACCACCGCGCCGGCCAGCGTGGTCTGGCTGCGCAGGCCCTGCAGCTCGATCTCGACGATGGGAAACAGGTTGGCGATGGCGAACATGATCAGGCAGGCCACCGTCAGCGGAAGGATGCGGCGCTGCTGCTGGCCGGGGTGCCGCGCCAGCTCGGTGCCGCAGCGCGGGCAATGCGCCACGTCGCGCGGCTGCAGCGGCGCGCGGCTGTAGATCGCGTCGCAGCCGGGGCAGACCACCGTGTCAGGTACTTCCTTCATAGGTCAGCACCCTAACTCATTCAGCCGCCCGGTTTTGTCGTCTTGAGGCGCAAGCTGCTGAAGACCGCCGCCACCGCCGCGCAGCACGCCGCCAGCACCAGCGCGACCACCGGGCCGTGGCCGCCGTGCGGACTCCAGAGGCTGAAGACCGCCGCCAGCACCACGGCGCCCAGCGTCTGCCCCGTCAGCCGGGCCGTGCCCAGCATGCCGCTGGCCGCACCGCTGCGGTGCGCCGGCGGCGAGGTCACGATGGTGTGGTTGTTGGGCGACTGGAACAGCCCGAAGCCCAGACCGCACAACGCCATGCGCCAGGCGATGTCGGCATTGCCCGGGTGCGCCGGCAGCGCCGCCAGCAGCGCCAGGCCGCCGGCCAGCAAAGCCAGGCCGATGCCGCCCAGCAGCCCGTCGGGGTAGCGCCCGATCAGCCGCCCCGCAATGGGTGCCATGACCACGATGCCCAGCGGCCACGCGGTGATGAGCAGGCCGGCCTCGATGTGGCTGCGGCCGTAGGCGTCGAGCAGCAGGAACGGCAGCGCGATGTACGCCAGCATCTGAGCGCAGAACGCCGCCACCGAAGTGCCCATGGACAGCGCGAACACCGGAATGCGCAGCAGGTCGATGGGGAAAAGCGGCACCGCCTGCCTGCGCTGCCGCCGCAGGTAGACGAAACCCACCGCAAGCCCGGCCAGCAGGATGCCCCAGGCCGAGGCCTGCGAGCCGCCGGCGCCCTGCACCCCGCCCTCACGCACGCCCAGCCGGTCGACACCCAGGAACACCAGCGAGAACATCAGCACGTTGAGCGCCACGTCCACCGGCGAAAAGCGCAGGCCGGCGGCCGGCGCCACCCGGTTGAACGGCAGCGCCCGCATGCCCAGCGCGAAGGTCACGATGCCCAGCGGCACATTGATGGCAAAGAGCCACGGCCACGAAGCCACCGAAAGAATCGCCGCCGCCACCGAAGGCCCGGCCACCGACGAGGTGGCCACCACCAGCGAATTCAGCGCCATGCCCTTGCCCAGCTGCGACGAGGGGTACGTCAGCCGCACCAGCGCCGCGTTCACGCTCATGATGCCGGCTGCGCCCAGCCCCTGGAAGGCACGCGCGGCGGTCAGCGTGGCAAGCGAATTGGCGAAGGTGGCGGCCAGCGACGACAGCGTGAACACCGCCAGCCCCACGAGGTACACCCGCCGGTAGCCGACCAGGTCGCCCAGCGACGCCAGCGGAAGCAGCATGACCAGCGTGGCGATCTGGTACGCGTTGACCACCCAGATCGCCTGCGACGGGCTGGCCTGAAGCTCGCGCGCAATGCCCGGCAGCGCCAGGTTGACGATGGTGCCGTCGAGCACCGACACGATCAGCCCGAGCACGATCACCAGCATCGCCCAGCGGCGCTCGCGCGGGGCCAGCCCGTCGATGGGCACCGGGCCCGGTGTGCCTTCGTTCGCCGGAAGCGCAGTGCCTGCGCGCACGGTGTTCATCGCTCAGGCCTGCTGCGCCCGCGCGGCGGGTTCGGAGCGCACGCCGCCCAGCGTAAGCCAGGTCAGCACCAGCGCGATCAGCGCGCCGGCGGCCATGCCGGCCACCATCGGCAGCGGGCGGCCGTCGGTGAAGAGGCCCACCAGCGCCATCGCCAGCGCGCCCGTCAGCATCTGCAGCGTGCCGAGCAGCGCCGAGGCGGTGCCCGCGATGGCACCGTGCATTTCGAGCGCCAGCACGCCGGTGGTCGGAATCACCAGCCCCATGAAACCCGAGGCGATGAAATACAGGACGATGAGCACCCAGATGCTGTCGCCGCCCGCCGCGAAGTACACGAACATCGTGACCATCGCCACCCCGCAGCAGACCACGCCGAACTTCACCAGGTTGACCAGCCCGTAGCGCTCGCCCAGCGCCCCGGTGAACTGCGACGCCGCGATGAAGGCGGCGGCGTTCACGCCGAAGGCCACGCTGTACAGCGCGGGCGACAGGCCGTAGTGGTCGATCATCACGAACGACGAATTGGCCAGGTAGGTGAAGAAGCCCGCCATCGCGAAGCTGCCGATGAACACCAGCCCAAGGTAGTGCCGGTCGCGCAGCAGCAGCCAGTAGGCCGAAAGCGCGCTGCCGAGACTGCTTTCCACGCGCTCGGAGGCCGGGCGCGTCTCGTCGAGCAGCTTGACCATCATGGCCAGCCCCGCCAACGCCGCGATGGTCACGGCCCAGAACACGCCGCGCCAGCCGGCGAAGGCGATGACCGCGCTGCCCGCGAGCGGCGCAAGGATCGGCGACACGCTGAACACCAGCATCAGCAGCGACATCAGCCGCGCCGCGTCGGTGCCGGTGTGCAGGTCGCGCACCACCGCGCGCGGAATCGCCATGCCGGCGGCGGCGCCCAGGCCCTGCACGAAGCGCAGCACGATCAGCGTCTGGATGTCGGTGGCCATGGCACAGCCCACGCTCGCCAGCGCGAACAGCACCAGCCCGGCGTACAGCGGCGGCTTGCGCCCGACCATGTCGGAGATCGGCCCGTAGAGAAGCTGGCCCGCGCCGAGCGACAGGAAGAACGCCGTGAGGCTCATCTGCACCGCGCCGATGTCGGCATGCAGGCTCTGGCCGATGGCCGGCAGCGCCGGCAGGTACATGTCGATGGCGAAAGGCCCGATGGCCGAGAGCAGGCCCAGCAACAGGGCCATCTTGAAGAAAGGAGAAGAACGCATTGACCCGATTGTCGCCAAGCGCGGCAATCGCTGCAGCCGTGGGGTCTGCGCTCAGGCGGCGCTAATTCTGGGCAAAGAATCGGTTGGCCGGGCGCGGCAGGCCGAGGTTCTCGCGCAAGGTACGACCTTCGTACTCGCGCCGGAAGATGCCGCGGCGCTGCAGTTCGGGCACCACCTTGTCGACGAAGGCATCGAGCCCGCCGGGCAGCCACGGGAACATCACGTTGAAGCCGTCGCAGCCTTCGGCCTCCAGCCATTCCTGCATCTCGTCGGCAATGCTTTGCGGCGTGCCGACGAAAGCCAGGCCGCCGTAGCCGCCCAGGCGCTGGGCGAGCTGGCGCACCGTGAGGTTCTCGCGCCGTGCCAGGTCGATCACGCGCTCGCGCCCGCTCTGGCTCGCGTTGGTCTCGGGCACTTCGGGCAAGGGCGCGTCGGGGTCGAACCCGGAGGCATCGTGGCCGAGCGCGACGGAGAGCGAGGCGATGGCGCTGTCGTAGTGCACCAGGCTGTCGAGCCGGGCACGGATGGCCCTGGCCTCCTCCACCGTGTCGCCGACCACCACGAAGGCGCCCGGCAGGATCTTGAGATGGTCGCGCTCGCGGCCGATCTTCTGCATGCGGCCCTTCACGTCCGCATAGAAGCGCCTGGCGTTCTCCAGCGTGCCGGGCGCGGAGAACACCACCTCGGCGGTCTCGGCGGCAAGTTGCCGGCCGGGCTCCGACGCGCCGGCCTGCACGATCACCGGCCAGCCCTGCACCGGCCGCGCGATGTGCAGCGGCCCGCGCACGGACAGGTACTTGCCCTTGTGGTTCAGCACGTGCAGCCGCGCGGGGTCGAAGAAGCGGCCGCTCTCCACGTCGCGCTCGAAAGCGTCGTCGGCCCAGCTGTCCCAAAGGCCCGTGACCACGTCGTAGAACTCGCGGGCGCGGGCATAGCGCTCGTCGTGTTCCATGTGGTCTTCGCGGCCGAAGTTCAGCGCGGCGTCCGGGTTGGAGGTGGTGACGATGTTCCAGCCCGCGCGCCCTTCGCTCAGGTGGTCGAGCGAGGCGAAGCGGCGCGCGATGTGAAAAGGCTCGTCGAAGGTGGTCGAAGCGGTGGCCACCAGCCCGATGTGCTGCGTGTGCTGCGCCAGCGCCGACAGCAGCGTGAACGGCTCGAACGAAGTCACCGTGTGGCTGCGCTGCAGCGCCTCGATCGGCATGTTCAGCACGGCCAGGTGGTCGGCCATGAAGAAGGCGTCGAAGCGGCCGCGCTCCAGCGTCTGCGCCAGTTGCCTGATGCGCGCGAAGTTGAAGTTGGCATCGGGCCACGCGCCCGGGTAGCGCCACGCGCCGGTGTGGATGCTCACCGGGCGCATGAACGCACCCAGCCGCAGTTGCTTGCCGGCGCTCATTTGCCGGCGGGCCAGAACACCAGCGCGCGCAGCTCGATGCTGCGGCGCGGCGGCGCTTCGGGCGCGCTGCCGGGGTCTTCGAAGGCGGTGTGCGCGGTGAAGCGCGCGGTGCCGTCCTCGCGCGAGTCGTAGATCTTCAGCACCAGCGCCTCGTCGGGCCGAAGCCGCGGAAACCAGTACCAGCGGTGGCCGGGGTTGTAGGTGAACGAATAGATTTCGCCGACCTTGTCGGGATAGACGAGGTCGCCGGGCACCATGTCTTCCAAGGCGATGGAGCGCGCGTCGCACAGCGCGAGCGGCAGCCGTTCCACCGTGGCCAGCGGGCGCCAGAGGTTGACGATGGCGAAGCGGTGCTTCAGGCGCTCCGCCGCTTCTTCGGGCGGCAGGTGGTCGCGCACGCGGCGCGGCGCGGAGACGAAAGTCTGGTCGTTGTGCACGCGGCGCACCGGCTCGCGCAGGTCGGCCGTGCGGCGCGAGCCCTGGGCGCTGTCGCGCAGCGTGTGGTCGAACACCACGATCTTCTCGGCGCCCGTGATGTCGCGCAGCAGCGCCTCGGACTCGCGGTAGTAGATGTCGCGGATGGTGGCGTCGTGCGAGAAGTCGGCCACCGCGCTGCGGTGCGAGATCTGCGTAAAGCCGCTGCGGTCGAGCGACAGTTCGTTCAGCGCCACCAGCGGCCGGCCGTCGCGTATGGTCACGCGGCGCGGCTCCAGCCTGCCCGTGACCCACGGCGTGCCGGGCGGCGGCTCGAAGGTGTAGCTGACCGGGCGGCCCTCGCCCGCCTTGAGGTAGTTGACTTCCGCCTCCACCGACGGCAGCGTGGCGGCCAGCAACTGGCTGTTCGATCCGACGCTCATTCGGTCTGGCTCCTGCTGCTTGTTGCCTTGATCAAAACGGCTCCTTGAAGGGGCGCAGGTCGAGTTCCTGCGTCCACGCACTGCGGTGCTGCACATGCAGCTGCCAGTAACTTTCGGCGATGGCCTCGAGCTGCAGCAGGCCGTCGCCGCCGGCCTGCGCCACGCGCTGCGGCGCGCCGGTGCGCAGCCGCTCGCCGTCGATGCCGCCGTCGATCACCACATGCGCCACGTGCACGCCCTGCGGGCCGAACTCGCGCGCCAGGCTCTGGCTCAGCGAACGCAAGGCGGCCTTGGCTGCCGCGAAGGCCGCGAACGGCGGCTTGCCGCGCAGCGCCGCGGTGGCGCCGGTGAAAAGCAAGGTGCCGCGCCCTTGCGAGCCGGAAGCCTCGAAGCTGTTGGCCAGCAGGCCGCGCAAGGCCTCGTGCCCGAAGATGAAACCGCCCAGCGCGCTGGTGCGCCAGGCCTGCGTGAACTGCTCGACGGAAAGCTCCAGCGTCGGCGCGCGCACCGCGCTCGCGGCATTGAAGATGGCCACGGTGAGCGGCCCCAGCGCCCTCGCCTTCTGCGCAATGCCATGGATCTCGGCCTCGCTCGCCACGTCGCCCGCGAACGCATGCGCGCGCCCGCCGGACGCCACGATTTCCGCGGCCACCGCATCGAGCTGGGCCTGCGTGCGCCCGGTCAGCGCGACGATGAAACCTTCGGCCGCGAAGCGCCGCGCCAGTGCGGCACCCAGGCCGGCGCTGGCGCCGACACCGGCGATCCATGCGACCGGAGACGGGCCGGTGCGGGACGAAGAAACGGAGGGAGTGACGGAAGTGACAGCCATGGGCGAGCACGAAGGCTATACCTGCGCCCCGGAGCGCGGAAGTATTCAAAAGCGATAACCTTATTCGGTAGCTGGTCGGTGCCGGCGGCCGCTTGACGCATGCGGCGCTTCACTCCATGCGCCGCGCCCGCTACGCTATCGGCTTCCCCGGACCGCCCCATAACGAAACACAGCAATCGCTTTCCAGGAGAAGTTATCGATGGCTCTTGCGCGCACGATCCGCACCGATCTCTTGCGCGTGTTCGCGCTGACGCTGGTGTCGCTCTTCGCCATTCCGGCGGCGACACTGGTCTTCACCGAATACGCCCTGCGCTCGCAGGACACGGCCTTCCTTCAATCGATAGAAAAGCGCATCGCCGGCGACGCCCGGCTTTCGCCCGAGGACAAGGCCGAAGCCACCGCCTTCTATCGCTCGCATCCGCTCTCCAAGGCCTGCGACGCCACGTCGCCCGAAGACAGGAACTTCCACGACAAGGTCTGCAGCCCCTATTCGATGCAGTGGCAGTTCCACTGGGCCGACCGCGCCGCCATCTGGACCATCGGGCTCGGCGCCGCGCTGCTCGCGGCGGCGCTGGTGCTGGGCGCGCTGGCCTTTGCCAACCGCGGCCTGCGCTATGCCAGCTTCGTCGCGGGCTGGCGGCTGATGACGGTGTCGAGCGCCGTCGAGGTCGTGCTGCAGGGCGCCATGCTGGTGTGGCTGTCGTTCTGGGTCACCGCCTATTTCTGGCACAGCTACTACATCAAGCTGATCGCCATCGCGGGCATCGCGGCAGCGGCGGCCGTGTTCTATGCCGTCTATACGCTGTTCAAGAAGCTGCCCTCGGACAACGAGATCGAGGGCGAGCTGGTCGCCGAGGCTGACGCGCCGCGCCTGTGGGAGCGCATCCGCCAGCTGGCCGCCCGCGTTCAGACCGCGCCGCCCGACCAGATCGTGGCGGGTATCGACACCAACTTCTTCGTGACCGAGGCACCCTGCGAAGTGCGCGGCCAAGCGCTGCAAGGCCGCACGCTGTTCGTGAGCATTCCGTTGCTGCGCGTGCTCGACCAGACCGAAGCCGACGCGGTGCTGGCGCACGAACTGGCCCACCTGGGCGGCGGCGACACCCGCAGCAGCGCGGCGCTCGGCCCCAAGCTGCTGCAGTTCGACCAGTACACCTGGAAGATGCGCGGCGCCGGCCTGACCATCGTGGCGCACTACCTCCTGCGGCTGTACCGCATGATCTTCGCGTTCGCCCTTGCACGCGACAGCCGCGAGCGCGAGCACAGGGCAGACCGCGTGGCCGCCGGCCTCACGGCGCCCAGTGCCATCGTGCAGTCGCTGATCAAGATTTCCGCCTACGCCAGCTACCGCAACGACGTCGAGCGCAGGCTGTTCGAGCATGACCGCCGTCACGACGGCGCGCTGGGCATCGCCGGCTTCGTGGCGGCCGGACTGCCGCCGTATGCCGGCTCGAAAGACTTCATCGAAGCCATGAAGACCGCCGGCGTTCCGCACCCCTACGACAGCCATCCGCCGCTGCTGGAGCGCATGCGCAACGTCGGCCACCACGTGCCCGAGACCGCCTACGGCGCCATCGTCGCCGCCGCGCCGCAGGCCTCGTGGGCCGACTTCATCGAGACCGCCGCCGCCATCGAGCAGCGCATGTGGAGCGAGTACGAGCAGCGCTTCGCGCAGAACCACGAGCTCAGCCTCGCCTACCGCTACGAGCCGGCAACCGAAGAAGAGCGCGCCGTGGTGCTGCGCCACTTTCCGCCGGTCAGCTTTGCGCTGAAGAACGGCAACCGCATCGACGTGAGCTACAGCGGCCTGCACCCGAGCGCCGACGGCGCCGCACCGATCCCGTGGGACGAGGTCAAGGGCCTGACCTACAAGGACAGCAGCTTCGGCGACACCCTCATCGTCACCCACCACGACAAGCGCACACTCGGCGGCGCGCGCACCACCAAGGTCAAGCTGGGCGGCCTGGGCAAGCAGAAGGAACACTTCAAGGCCGCGGCCGGCCACTACTGGCAGCGGCACCAGGTCATGCGGGC
>Ga0157369_10010648_pt1 | contig 10469 bp, 8 predicted proteins | sample C25metaG_FD_113461 | JGI IMG/M metagenome (GOLD analysis project Ga0157369, IMG submission 113461) | Corn rhizosphere microbial communities from Kellogg Biological Station, Michigan, USA - C2-5 metaG | ecosystem: Host-associated > Plants > Roots > Rhizosphere > Soil | place: USA: Michigan...
ATGAACGTTCTCTCTTTCCGGCGAAAGCGGTGGCCAAGCCGGCTAAGCCGCGCGGCAGCGCAAGCGGCACAACGACGAACAGAGCGCCGAGGAAAAACAGCCAGTATTCAGGCAAGTACGCCGTGAAGAAGCTGCGCGCCGCGTTGATGACCACCGCGCCGGCGATCGGCCCGAGCAACGTGCCGCGACCGCCGACGGCCACCCAAATCGCCATCTCGATCGAATTGGCCGGCGACATCTCGCTGGGGTTGATGATGCCCACTTGCGGCACGTAAAGCGCACCGGCGATCGCGCACAGCACCGCGGAGAGCGTCCAGATGAACAGCTTGTAAGCGAGCGGGCTATAGCCGAGAAACATCAAGCGCGTTTCGCCGTCGCGCATGGCCGTGACGATGCGCCCGAGCTTGGACGTGACGATCGCACGCGCGGCGACGAAAGCGAGTACGAGCACCGCGAACGTCATCAGAAACAGCGCCACCCGGGTGGCCGGCTGCGCAATCGAAAATCCGGCGATACGCTTGAAATCGGTGAAGCCGTTGTTGCCGCCGAAGCCCGTCTCGTTGCGATAGAACAGCAGCATCGCCGCATACGTGAGCGCTTGCGTAATGATCGACAAATACACGCCTTGCACGCGCGAGCGGAACGCGAAGAAACCGAACGTCCATGCCAACACGGCGGGCACGATCAATACCAGCAGCAGCGCGTACCAAAGATGCTCCGTCCCGTGCCAAAACCACGGCAAGGTATGCCAATTCAAAAACACCATGAAATCGGGCAGATCGCTGCCGTACACGCCGTCATGGCCGATCGCGCGCATGAGATACATGCCGATGGCGTAGCCGCCCAGCGCGAAGAACAGGCCGTGGCCCAAGCTCAAGATGCCGCAGTATCCCCAGACGAGATCGAGCGCGAGCGCCGCGATCGCATAGCACATGAACTTGCCGCTGATCGTCAGCATGTAGGCCGACAAATGAAACGCGCTGGATTCGGGCAACACGAGCGCGGCGATCGGCGCACCGCACCCGACGGCGATCACGAGCGCGATCAACGCGAGCCAAGCGGAGCGTGGCAGCAATGCCTGCCGCTCCGGCAGCGCCAGCGGCCGATGTCCTGGCGACCGATCGGTCGGGGCTGGCTCAACCAGCGCTTCCGGCGCCGCGGCGGGTGAGGTGAGCGACTGCATCATGGGCCTCATGCGCTGCGTCCTTTAAGGGCGAACAAACCTTGCGGGCGCTTCTGAATGAACAGCACGATCAGCACGAGCACGGCGATTTTAGCGAGCACGGCGCCCCAAAACGGTTCGATGGTTTTCATGAGAATGCCGAGGCCGAAGCTGCCGAGGACCGCGCCGGCCAATTGCCCGACGCCGCCGAGCACGACGACCATGAACGAATCGACGATATAGCTTTGCCCGAGATCGGGCCCGACGTTGCCGATTTGCGAAAGGGCGCATCCGCCCAGGCCCGCGATGCCCGCGCCGAACGCGAACGCATACGAATCGACGAAGGCGGTTTTGACGCCGACGCAGGCGGCCATCGTGCGGTTTTGCGTGACGGCGCGCACGAACAGACCGAGCCTCGTGCGTGTCAGGACGCTCCAGGCGATCGCGACGACAGTCAGCGAAAACACGATGATCACGAGCCGGTTGTACGGCAGGATCAGGTTCTGCATGACGGTGACGCCGCCCGTCATCCAATTGGGATTGGCGACTTCGACGTTTTGCGCGCCGAATAGCGTGCGGGTGGCTTGCATCAGCACGAGGCTGGCGCCGAAGGTCGTCAGCAACGTTTCGAGCGGGCGGCCGTAAAGCCGCTTGAGGACGAGCCGTTCGAGCGCGACGCCCACCACGGCGGCGGCGAGAAACGATGCGGGCACGGCGGCGAGCGGATACCACTCGAAGGCGTTGGGCGCATAGTGACGAAACGCGTTTTGCACGACGTAGGTGGCGTAAGCCCCGATCATCAGAAATTCGCCGTGCGCCATATTGATCACGCCGATGACGCCATAGGTGATCGCCAGGCCCAATGCGGCGAGCAGCAGTACGCTGCCGAGCGATACGCCGGCGAACAAGGTGCCGACGATGCGGCTGTTGCGCTGGATGGCGTCGAGCGCATCGAGGCCTCGCTGAGCGGCTGCGCGCACGCGCGAGTCAGGCTCGGCGAACGAGCCGTCCCCACGTCGCGCCACTAACGGCTGCAGCAGCGGATAGAAATCGAGCTCTTTGCGCGCCGCGACGAGTTCGACGGCTTCGAGGCGCTTGGCCGCGTCGGGATCGGTGAGGGCCGTCGTCGCCCATAGCGCGTCGAGCCGGCGCTTCAGCGCGGGATCGGTCTCCTTCGCCCGAGCCTGTTCGACGAAGGGCTTCATCGAAGGATCGGGATTGGCGAGCAATGCATCGACGGCTGCTCGTCGGATCGCGGGATCGGGCGATGACAACTGCAGGCCCGCCACCGCACGCGCGACCTTGCCGCGCAGCGCGTTGTTGAGCATGACGGGCTGCGCGTCGCCGATAGCGACGAGCTGGCCTGTGACGGCGTCGCGTGCATGGGCGTCGTCGCCCTCCGCTTGGATCAGCACTTGGCCGGCGCTCGTCGCCAAGACGTGATCATCGGCGAGGCCCTCTAGCAGCGTGAGCGCGGCCGCATCATGCTTCGCCGCTAGCGTGTCGATCGCGGCGGCTTTTGCGGAGAAGTCGTCGCCCGTGAGCGGAGCGAGATCGGCGGTGGTGAGCGCAAACGCCATCGGGGCCGCAAGCGAGCATGACAGCGCGATCACGGCGAGGCAGTAGCGTAAAGGTCGATTCATGGGAGCGGATCACAAGCAAAGGCGGGCCTAAACGTCAGGCCACGGGCGCGCGAAGCAGGCACGAGCGCACGCGTTCGTTCCAAAAGCCGCGCTCGAAAGCGCGGCTCGCTCGAACGGTGCGTGCGCCGGTGCTGATGCTTGTGCGTTAGGCGAGTTGCCGGCGACGCAGGAACTCGCGAATCGAACTGACGACATCGGGCTTGCCTTGGTTGCCCGCGATGTACGGGCTCCAAGGTTGAGCGCGAATCGCCGTCTTTGTCTCCCAGACGATATTGAATTGGCCGTCGCCGCGGATCTCGCCGATCATCACGGGCTTATGCAAGTGGTGATTGCCGTCCATCGTCAGCGTGAAGCCCGAAGGCGCAGCCACCTTTTGCCCGATCATCGCCGTGCGTACTTTGTCGACATCGGTGCTCTTGGCTTTTTCGACGGCTTGCTTCCACATATGAATGCCGACGAAGGTCGCTTCCATCGGATCGTTTGTCACGCGCTTCGCGCCGCCCGGCAGGTTTTGCGATTTGACCCATTCGGCCCACTGCGTCTTGAACTTCGTGTTCGCGCTGCCCTTGACCGACATGAAGTAGTTCCACGCCGCGAGATGGCCGACGAGCGGTTTCGTATCGATGCCGCGCAACTCTTCCTCGCCGACCGAAAACGCGACGACGGGGACATCGGTGGCCTTGAGCCCCTGATTGCCGAGCTCTTTATAGAACGGCACGTTCGAATCGCCGTTGATGGTCGAGACGACGGTGGTCTTGCCGCCTTGGGCGAAGGCCTTGATGTTGGAGACGATCGTTTGATAATCGCTATGCCCGAACGGCGTGTAGACCTCTTGAATGTCGGCGTCCTTGACGCCTTTGTCATGCAAGAAGGCACGCAAAATTTTATTCGTCGTGCGCGGATAGACGTAATCGGTGCCCAACAGGAAGAAGCGCTTCGCGCCGCCGCCTTCGGCGCTCATCAGATATTCGACGGCGGGAATCGCCTGCTGATTCGGCGCGGCGCCCGTATAGAAGACGTTGCGCGACATTTCTTCGCCTTCGTATTGCACCGGGTAATAGAGCAAGCCGTTGAGCTCCTCGAATACGGGCAATACCGATTTACGCGAGACCGACGTCCAACAGCCGAATACGCACGCCACTTTTTCTTGCGTCAAAAGCTGCCGCGCCTTTTCGGCGAAGAGCGGCCAATTCGAGGCGGGATCGACGACGACAGGTTGAATCTGACGACCCATCACGCCGCCGTTCTTGTTGATGTCGGCAATGGTCATGAGCGCCGTATCTTTGAGCGACGTTTCGGAAATCGCCATGGTGCCGGACAACGAGTGCAAGATGCCGACCTTGATCGGGCCGGTGGATGACGACTCCGCCCGCGCGAACGGCGTTTGTCCCACGAGCGCTAACGCACCCGAAACCGAACCGAGCTTCAACAGGCTACGACGCTTCATTGTGCTTCCCCTTGCCGGTGCTGAAATAAGCGTTTATTGGAGTGGGCCGCGCGAGGCCGAGCTGAATGAGGCTCGGACGCAAACGCGCGGACCGCCGAGCATTGCAAGGCTTATGCCAATGGTGTTTTTGTTGGCTTTGCACGGGAAGAGGACGTCGTTGCGCCGTCGGCTGCACCAATTTGTGGGATCAAATTGGTGCGCGGCGCGCTTTAAAAGAGCGGGTGCGCGATGTTGGGGAATCGCATTCGGTTGCGTACACGGCCTCGCCCCTAGACAATGGCTGCGCTCATTAAGCGGACGAATACCGATAGCGCTGAATGGCGATGTAATAAAAACGTAATAAACCGCGAATCGAAGACTTAGCATTCCAATGACAACGAGAGACCTTTCATGACCGATAACAAGATAGTGCGGGCGCAGTTCAAGACGGGGATGGCATGGGCGACGGCGGGCGCATTGACGCTGTTCGCATTGGCCGGCTGCGGCGGGGGTGGTGGCAGTGACAGCGCGAGTGCGGGAACGAGCGTGACGCAAGTGTCGATGCAAGGCACTGCGGCTGTCGGTGCGCCGATGGCAGGCGCGAGCATCGTCGTGATCGATACGAAGGGCGCATTGGCGACGGCGACCGCGGATTCGAACGGTCAATACACGGTGCCGATCACCGGCATGGCGGCGCCGCTCGTGGTGCTCGCGATGGATCCGAACGGGGCCGATGCGACGCAAGTGTCGGTCGTGCCGTCGATGGGCGCAGGTTCGACGGTCGTCGCGAACGCCACGCCGCTGACGACGGCGGTGAGCGCGTTGCTGACGAGCACGGGCAACGCGTCCGATCTCGCCTCGAACAACAGCGTGCTCGCGGCCGTGACGCCGGCGAGCGTCGCGGCGGCCGTCAATAATTTGAAGACGGCGCTGTCGTCGATCCTCGCGGCGAACAACGTCAGCGCGGCCGGCTTCGATCCGATCGGCACGCCGTTCACGGCCGACCATACGGGTCTGGACGGCGTCATCGATGCCGTGCAAGTCGTCGCGGCGCCCGGAGGCGGCGACGAACTCATATCGACTGCGGACCCGGCGACGAGCGTAGTGCTAAACGGCAATACGAACATTTCAACGACGCTGGCGGCGCCGCCGGTGCAGCCCGGCTATCTGGGCCCGCTCTTACAGGCGCTGGCGTCATGCTTGAACGGCGTCACTGGGTATTGCGCCAAAGCCATCGACGCGAACTACCTCGGCAACGGCTTCACGTCGTTGACGAGCGCCCATCCGGGGCTCGTGGGGGCACGCGTGACGCTGGGGGTTCCGCGTACGCTCGAGTTCTTCACGAGCAACGGGGTTCAAAAGGCGCTGATTCAATTGCCGTACGTCGTGCCAGGCAAAGCGCCCGGGGTGGTTGTGCTTGTCGTTCAGCAATTGTCGAACGGCTCGTGGGACGTCATCGGCAATCAGCAGCCGTACAACGTATCGATCTCCTCGTTTCTCACGCGCAAGCAGTTCCAAGACCCCGCCGAGGTGAAGTATGGCCGTTACGAAGCGGGTATCTCGATCACGGTGCCGGCCGGGGCGGCAGGTACGCCGAATCCGACCAACCTCGCCTCGGTCGCCGTCAGCGGCCCGGGGATCAACGGCACCGCTTATCTGACACCGCGCGCCGGCATCGGCAACAACTTGCTCGGCTTGACCGCCACGGCGTTGACGCAGCCTCCCGTCGGCGGCGCCCTGTCGACGTCGAATACGAGCTTGTATCGATGGTCATGGCAAGCGCTCGGTGGCGCGGCGAGTGGGACGTTTGCGCCTGGCAACGGAGGGCTTGGCTACTACACGCCTGCGCCGATCGATGTGTCCACGGTACCGCGATTCGCCAAGTACACCGTCACCTTCTACGATTCAACGGGTACCCAGATCGGCCAACCGTTCTCGGTCGTGAACCCGACGCCGGTGATGTCCGCGTCCGCGGGCAGAGGTGTGTTGTGGCAAACGCTGTCGGCCGGTTCGCTGTCGAGCTTCATGAGCCCGAGTGGCTCGCTCGCCGGGCAGCAAGCGACGGCGCCGCTTTCCTGGTCGAACCGGATCAACGGCGTCAACGCCGCGCCGCTCGTCGACAAGGTGCAGGTCCAAGCCACGCCGGGCACGGGCGTGAATGCCAGCGAAGTCGACGGGTGGGCGATCGTCCCCTCGAACTTTGCGATAGACGGCAACTACGCAGCGACGGTCACGGCCGGCGTGGATCAAACGGGTGTGCAGCAGTGTTCGAGCGCCTGCGCGTTCCCGGCGCTGCAGGCCGGCGCATCGCGGCTCGTGCAGCTTTACTGGGTCGCCGGTCAGATCGAGTACTTCAATATGTGGAAGTACAACAACTGAAACTGAAGGCCGGGTGGCTTCGCGCGAACGGCGGGGCCACCCGTGAGGCTCAATAAAGCGGAACCTTCGGATCGACCTGGCGCGACCAAGCGTCGATCCCGCCTTGCAAGTTGAAGACGTGTTTGAAGCCGCGCCCTTCGAGGAACATGGCGACATTCGCGCTGCGCGCGCCGTGATGGCAGATGCAGACGATTTGCGCTTCGTCGTCGAGCTCTTCGCTGCGCGCGGGAATATCGCGCATCGGGATATCCGTGCAGCCGTCGATATGGGCCGTCGCTACCTCCCACGGCTCGCGAACGTCGAGCAGCACGGGCGCGGGGCGTGACGAATCGGCGAGCCATTCGGCGAGTGCGGGCGCGGTGAGGTTTTGCATGGCGGGCAATCCGTTGGGAGAGGGGAGCGTATCGCGAGCGGAGCTGGCGCGGCCTTCATCATCAAAGCCGCGCCGAAGCGAACGTTCGATTAGAACTTGAAGCGCGGCGGCTGAACGGCGTTCTCGAGCGGCTCGATATACGTTTCGAAGATATCGGCCACGCGGAATTGCTTTTCGTCGATGCGCGTGATGATTTGCGCCTTCATGACGGGCGCCGTGCCGACGAAGGCGGCGAGCCGGCCGCCGATCTTCAACTGCTCCAGCATTTCTTGCGGCAGCACGGGCAGGCCGCCCGACACGCAAATGACATCGTAGGGCGCGGCGGCGGGCCAGCCGCGGGCGCCGTCGCCGAGCGCGACTTCGGCGTTGGCGACGCCGTTGTCAAGCAGATTGCGTTTGGCGAGTTCGGCTAGTTCCGGCTTGATCTCGACCGTCACCACATGACGGGCGCGGTGTGCGAGCAAGGCGGCCATGTAGCCCGAGCCGGCGCCGATTTCTAGCACCGTTTCGTGCTTCTTGACGGCGAGCTCTTGCAGGGTGCGCGCTTCGACGCGCGGAAACAGCATGTGCTCGCCCGCGGGCAGCGGCAGTTCGAGATCGGCGAACGCGAGATCGCGATAGGCGGCGGGAACGAAGTTTTCGCGCTTGACGATCGACAGCAGATTCAGCACGTCCTGGTCCAGCACGTCCCAGGGGCGAATTTGTTGTTCGATCATGTTGAAACGGGCTTGCTCGATGTTCATGGCGACTTGTCGGACGTGGACGCAGCGGTTGATGCGAGGGTTCGTGCAGATTGTTCTAAAGAAACCTCGGGATTGTACCAAATCGCGTAGTCGAGCCGGCGCGTTCAGCGTTTGCTGCGCTTGATCTGGGCCTCGAACGCCACGTCCAGCTTGCTGACGCGTTTGGGTTTGGCGGGCGAAATCGCGTTGACGAACGAAACGAAATCGTCGAGCGGGAGGGGTTCCGACAGCGGCAATTCGACGCCGCTGGCCCGATCGACCAGCCGAAACAGGCCGCCCGGCATGCCGATGGCGGCGTAGTGCGGATTGCTCGTGCGCTCCTTGAGCCTTTGCACAGCGGAAATGGCGCGCGTACTGCGCATGCTCGATCCTCTAAAATGGCGGTTTAAACGTCTACTTTACCAAGTTGTCCGCCGCTCGCCCGGCGTACGCCAAAACCCACGCCATGACCGTCCTCGAATCTGGCTCCATGCCCGAACGCGCCTGCCGCCCCGATTGCGGCGCGTGTTGCATCGCGCCGTCGATCTCGAGCGCGATCCCGGGGATGCCGCATGGCAAGCCGGCCGGGGTGCGGTGCGTGCAGCTTGGCGCGGACGATCGATGCTTGATTTTCGGGCGGCCGGACCGGCCTGCCGTCTGCCGCTCGCTGAGGCCAAGCGATGAGATGTGCGGTGACAATCGGAAACATGCAATCGAATGGCTTGACCGGATGGAGGCAAGCACCTCGCCCGCTCGGGCGCTCACCGAGCGGCCAATGCATGCGCCGGTTTGCGACGAGGCTCAGTCTTCGACGCAAACGGCGATTCGCTAGCCGTTGGCGTCACGCATCCAGTTCATAATGTCGCCCCCAGCTTTCACTTTCACTGATCGGATTTCCCCATGGCGCACCAACCTCACGAGCATGACCGCGGCGTCGCGCACGAACACGACGACGAGCATGCAGGCCATGACCATGACCATGACCATGCTCACGAGCACGAGCATGCGTGCGCCGGCCATGATCATGATGCCGATCACGGCGGGCATCGCCACGCGCATGGGCATGCCCACGGCCATGATCATGGGCATGGGCACGCCGGGCACAATCATCTGCACGGCGTAACGGATCAGCGCCGCATCGGCTGGGCGTTCCTGATCATCGCGTTGTTCATGGTCGTGGAAGTGGTGGGCGGTGTTTTATCGGGCTCGCTCGCGCTGCTGGCCGACGCCGGCCACATGGTGAGCGACGCCGCCGCGCTCGGCTTCAGCTGGGCCGCCATGCATTACGGCCGCCGCCCCGCGACGGCGCAACTCTCGTACGGCTACAAGCGGTTGGAGATTCTCGCGGCGTTCGTCAACGGTTGCGCGCTGTTCGTCATCGCCGCGTGGATCATCGTCGAAGCGATCCAACGGTTCTTTGCGCCGGTGCAGGTGGCGGGCGGCATGATGTTGACCGTCGCTTTCGCGGGCCTCGCATCGAATATCGCCGCATTCTTCGTTCTGCACGGCGGTAATCGCGAGAATCTGAACCTGCGCGGCGCGTGGCTTCATGTGCTGGGCGACATGCTCGGCTCGGCGGCCGCGATCGTGGCCGCCGGCGTGATCTTGCTGACGAACTGGACGCCAATCGATCCGATTTTGTCGGTATTCGTCGCGCTCATCGTGCTCAAGAGTGCGTGGGGGATCGTCAGGTCATCCGCCCACATCTTGCTTGAAGGTACGCCCGAAGGCCTCAGCCTCGCTGACATCAAAGCGGACCTCGAGGCCAACGTGGCCGAAGTGCGCGATGCCCATCACATTCACGCATGGTCGATTACGGCCGAGCAGCATCTCCTTACGCTGCACGTTCATCCTACTCAGGGCACGGCGGCGCGCGATGTCGTCACCGCGGTTCAGTCGCGTCTCGCCGAGCGCTTTAACGTCGCGCATGTGACGGTACAGGTGGAAGAGGACGTCTGTATCGATACGCACAGTCATGATCAGGCGGGGGCAGGCTCGTCGAATTGTCATTGACGATAAGGGCGCGGCTCGCAGCCCCTCATCGGAAGCGATGATGCGGCAAGGGGCGCAGCCGGCGGCCAACAGTTCCCAGCTAGCGGCCGGTTCGATGATCGGGCGTTACCCGCGCCCTGCGCGGCGCATGCTGCGCAGTAGCAGCCCGATCGTGCAAAGGCAAAATGCCGCGCTGGCGTAAAACGTGGCGGGCGCCCCGAAGCGGTCCCATAGCACGCCGGCCACGACGCTCGCCACGAGCGTGATCGCGCCGCTCACCAAATTGAATAAACCGAACGCCGTGCCGCGCAACTGCGCTGGCGCCGTATCGGCGACCATCGTGGCGAGCAGCCCTTGCGTCATGCCCATGTGCAAGCCCCATAACGCGACGCCTACGAGCACGACGCCCCAATGATCGCCGTGCGCGAGAACAGCGTCGGCGGCGATGAGCACCACGAGTCCCGCCATCAGCAGCCGTGTATGGCTGATCTTGTCCGCGAGCTTGCCGAACGGAAACGCCGATAGCGCGTACACCACGTTCATCGCGACCATCACGAGCGGCACGAGGGCAATCGGTACGCCGCTTCGCATGGCGCGCAGCACGAGAAAGGCTTCGCTGAACCGCGCGAGCGCGAAGGCCGCGCCGACGGCCGTGACCCACCAATAGCGGCCGCCGAGTTGATCGAGCGTATCCCACCGAATCGGATTCACGCGTTTGGCGGTGCCCCGGTGCGAGGGCTCTTTCACCGCGAACGCGAGCAGGAGCGCGGCG
>Ga0157369_10010649_pt1 | contig 10469 bp, 7 predicted proteins | sample C25metaG_FD_113461 | JGI IMG/M metagenome (GOLD analysis project Ga0157369, IMG submission 113461) | Corn rhizosphere microbial communities from Kellogg Biological Station, Michigan, USA - C2-5 metaG | ecosystem: Host-associated > Plants > Roots > Rhizosphere > Soil | place: USA: Michigan...
ATTGTTGCAGGGATGCGCGCAGCAGGTGCTGGCCCCGCGCATCAACCAGGCCGCCATCAACGTGCTGACCCGCCATGGCATCGAGGTCGTGCTGGTCAAGGACGAGCAGTGCTGCGGCGCATTGACCCATCATATGGGCCGTGACGGCGATGCCCTGCAGCTCGCCCGCGCCAACGTCACGGCCTGGATGGCCGAGGCCGGTTCAGGCGGGCTCGACGCCATCCTGGTGACCACCTCCGGCTGCGGCACCGTCATCAAGGACTACGGTTACATGCTGCGTGAAGACCGCGATTTTGCAGGCTCCGCCGCGAAGGTTTCGGCGCTGGCCAAGGACATCAGCGAGTATCTCGCGCGCCTCGAAATCGCGCCGCAAGCAGGCCCGCATGGCGAGGTGGTCGTCGCCTATCACTCCGCCTGCTCGCTGCAGCATGGGCAGAAAATCACACAGGCCCCGAAAGATTTGCTTTCCAAGAGCGGATTCGTGGTGAAAGATGTGCCTGAGAGTCATTTGTGTTGCGGTTCGGCTGGGACCTACAACCTTCTCCAGCCTGACATTGCGACGAGGCTGCGCGATCGCAAGCTCGCCAACATCGCAAGCGTCAAGCCGGACATGATTGCTGCGGGCAATATCGGATGCATGATGCAGATTGCCGGCGGTACATCGGTTCCTGTCGTGCACACGATTGAGCTTCTCGATTGGGCGACGGGCGGTCCGCGGCCAGGAGATCCAAGGCCGAACTGATCGAACGGCTCCGCGCAGGAGGCGCGGAAGTGCTTGAAAACGCCAGATCACACTGATCGGCGGCAACAGGAGGATCACGATGGCTAAAGGGAAAAAGACCAAGAAGGGCAAAAAAAGTAAGAAGAAAAAATTGGTGATGGCCAAGAAGTCCGCGAAGAAGGCTTCGAAGAAATCGGCCAAGAAATCGGCCACGAAAGCCGCGAAGAAAACTGCGAAGAAGGCCGCCAAGAAGTCAGCCAGGAAGTCGGCGAAGAAGGCCGCACCGAAGAAGGCCGCCAAGAAAACTGCAAAGAAGGCTGCACCGAGGAAGAGCCCGCCGAAGAAGGCCGCGGCCCCCATGCCGGCTGCTGCACCTGCTCCCGAACCGGCGCCCGCTCCGGCACCCGAGCCGGCTCCTGCCCCGAGCTGGGCGATGCCGTCTTCTCCCGCTCCGGAGACTCCGTCCTACGACCACCACACCTCATCCGGCGGCGACGACCACAACGGCTGAGGGGTTCTTCCGGCACTGCCGGATCAGTTGCAAAAAGGCCGCGGCGTCCCGAACGTCGCGGCCTTTCACGTTGCCGGTGTGGCTATCCGGTCCAGTCCGCGATTGATGATTCGCGAAGCCTTGATGCTGCCCCTGGCGCTATGCCCATGCGGTATGTCCTTAGGTGTGCGCTTCCCCCCACCCCCCGGTGATTTACGGGGGCGGGGGAGGCAAGACCGCCGAAATTGTTGTTTGGCAGCAACACACGCAAACAACCTTACGAAGGTAAGCTCAAACGCCCAAAAAGGCAGCAGATGCATATGATTTTTGCTTCTCCGTTAAGACCTCCCGCCCCAGATTGCCGGACGGTTAACAAAATTTGACCTCGGCCGAACACCGGATGTTCCTGCGGGCTTCACGGAAGTCAGGCTGGTTCTTGGGAAATGATGGGGATCCACATGAAGAAAGTGATCTTGTTGGCAACGGCGCTGGCAATGATTTCGGGTTCGGCGTTCGCAGCGGATATGCCTTTGAAGGCAGTGAAAGCGCCCCCGCCGGCGCCGTTCGATCCATGGGACGTCGCCTTCGGCGGCGCGGCCATGAACGACTACATCTTCCGCGGCGTCACCCAATCCAACCACCAGCCGTCGGTCGCGGCCTATTTCGAGCCGCGCTACAACATCAACAAGGACCTGCAGCTCTACGTCGGCACCTCGGGGGAAAGCATTTCCTTCTCCAACCGCGCCGCCGCTGAAGTCGACGTCTACGGCGGTATCCGCCCGACCTTCGGCCCGGCGGCCTTCGACTTCGGTCTGTGGGGTTACCTGTATCCGGGCGGAAGCTGCGCCGACAACGTTCTCACCGGCGGTGTCCCCGGCGGCAACGTCTGCCCGGTCTCGACGACCACGATCTTCCTCGCCGACGGCAACGTCATGAAGAAGAACGTCAGCTTCTTCGAGGCCTACGGCAAGCTGAACTATACCATCAACGACAACTGGGCTTTCGGCGTCAACGAGTACTACTCGCCGAACTTCCTGAACTCGGGCGCGTGGGGTGACTACGCCTCGATCACCGGCAAGTGGACCGCGCCGAGCACGATGATGGGCAGCAGCGGCGTCGGCATGTATGTGTCGGGCGAGTTCGGCCGCCAGTGGCTGGGCACGTCGGACGCCTTCTACGGCACCGGCGCGGGCACGGTGTTCGCGGCCGGCATCCCCTACAAGAGCTATGACACCTGGAACGTCGGCATCGGCTTCACCTACAAGGTCTTCACGCTCGACCTGCGCTACTCCGACACCGACCTGAACAAGGGTGATTGCAACGCCTTCACCAGCGCCTTCAACGCGACCGGCACCACCAACGTGACGCCGATCAATCCGGGCGGCGCCGGCTCGAACTGGTGCGGCGCGGCGGGCATCGCCAAGCTCTCGTTCGACCTGACGGCGATGACCAACCTGAAGTAGGGCTTCAGCCTGCAATTTAGTCGAAGGGGCGGCAGAGCGATCTGCCGCCCCTTCGTTTTGTCACGGCTTCGCCGCTTCCGCGCTGACGGGCAGGGCGAAGTGATCGTCCTCGCGCTTGAGCGCGGCCTTGCGCTGATGGAACGCTTCCAGCGTCGAGCGGTGCCCGATCGAGACCACGGTGGTGTCGGGCAGCTTCTCGGCGAGCAGGTGGTAGAGGGCAGCCTCCGAGGGCTCATCCAGTGAGGCGGTCGCTTCATCCAGGAACAGGAATCTCGGCGCCTGCAACAGCGCGCGCGCAATGCCGAGCCGCTGCTGCTCCCCGAGCGACAATATCCGGTTCCAGTGCGCTTCCTCGTCGAGCCTTGAGACGAGTTGCGGCATGCCGATCTGCCTCAGTGCTTCCTTGACGCGGTCGGCGGCGAAGGACGAAGCCTCGCTCGGATAGGCGATCGCCGCATGCAGCGAACTGATCGGGAAATAGGGCCGTTGCGGCAGCATCATCAGCGTCGAGTTGGCGGGCACCGAGATCGTGCCGCTGCCGAATGGCCAGATGCCGGCAATGGCACGGAACAGCGTCGACTTGCCGGCGCCGGAAGGGCCGGCAAGCAGCATGCGCTCGTGGCCCTGAATGCGGAAGCTGTCGGCCGCGATCAGCGGCGCGCCATTGGGAAGCCGCACCAGGAGCTTGTCGAGGTCGATCTCATCGCCGCCACCGACTGCCGCCACGCTGATCGAATTTTTGTCGGTCCGCAGGTGCTCGGCGGTCTGGATCGACATCTCGAAGCCGTCGAGACGGGCGATCACCGCGCGCCACTCCGCCATCGCGCGATAGATCCCGACGAAGAACGACAGCGCCTGCTGCACTTTGCCGAAGGCTTCCGCGGCTTGCAGCAGGGTGCCGATCAGGATCTTGCGGGCGAACAAGGCGGGGGCGGCGAGCGCGACCGGGATGACCACGGCGGCCTGGGAGTAGCTCTGGGTGAAAGCCGTCAGCCGCTTGGTGCGGCTCATGATGGCGTACCAGTTCGCCACCACGGTCGCGAAGCGGTCCTGCAGGCGGGCGCGCTCGGCGCGGTCGCCGTCGAGCAGTGCGATCTGTTCGGCGTTTTCGCGCACCCGCACCAGGTTGAAGCGGAAGTCGGCCTCGCGGCGCTGCTGCTCGAAATCCAGATGGACCAGCGGGGAGCCGATCCACTGCGTCAGCGCCGTTCCGATGATCGAGTAGATCAGCGCGGCCCAGACCAGATAGCCGGGAATGTCGTGGCCGAACAGATGCAGCGGCGCGGCTTCCGACAGGCCCCACAGGATCACGATGAAGGAAAGGAATTCGACGACGGAGCTCAAGAGGCCGACGCCGACCTCGAGCGTCCGTTCCACGAACAGCTTGATGTCATCGGACATGCGCTGGTCCGGGTTGTCGGCGGCGTCGCCCTGAAGCTGCATCCGATAGTGGTTGGCCTCATGCAGCCAATCGCCGAGATATTTGGTGGTCATCCAGTTGCGCCAGCGAATCTGGAGCCATTGATTGAGATAGAGCTGGTAGACCGACAGCGCGACCGTCACGGTTGCGAGCACGATGAAGACGATCATCTCGCGGACGAAGCCGTTGTAGTTCACCTCCTGTAGCGCGGTGTAGAAGCGGTTCCGCCACTGATTGATCAGCACATCGGTGCCGACAAGCGCGAGCTCAATGGCAATGACGGCGGCGAGCAGGATGCCTCCGGCCCATTTGTCTTCGGATTTGAAATAGGGCGCAGCGATGCGCCAGACGATCGCGAGCGTCGCGCGGATATTTTTCACAGATATAATTCTCCCGGAAAGCGGACCCAAGGTTCTGAGAATACGAGGGATTTTCTTGTGCTTAGACTAAGGTCGTAAGTCGATTGGCGCTGGTTGTCTTGTCCCGGCCCGCAACTAGACCCTAGCATGGCATAGCGGCGAGGGGTGGGGCGCCCGCAGATTTCGCGAGGTTTTGAGCGGAGTTTGGCGAACCTTGCCAAATTGTTAGGCTCAATTTCCACCCGATAAGGGCACTTCCCTCACCGCGCCTGGCATGCCTGATTCCGTTCGACCACAGGGATCAGAGATAACGATAAGAGGAAACGAAACAGCCGCGCGCTCGCGCGAGCCTTAAGACGGGGGACGCTGATATGTTCAAGCAAATTCTCGATCCGACCGGCAATATGTTCATCACCTGCCTTGTCGCGCTGATTCCGGTCGTGGCGCTACTCTTCATGCTCGCAGTGCTGCGCTGGTCGGCGTGGATTGCGACGCTGATCGGCTCACTTGTCACGCTGGTACTCGGCTTGTGGGTTTGGCACATGCCGTTCGACGACGGCATCCGCGCCTATCTCTACGGCTCCGCGACCGGCGTATGGAACGTCGACTGGATCACGTTCTGGGGCGTGGTCCTCTTCAACACGCTGGTCGTGACCGGCACATTCGACAAGCTGCGACGCTGGCTGATCGCGCAGGGCACGCAGGATGTCCGGGTCCAGACCATCCTGTTTGCCTGGGCGTTCGGCGCGCTGCTGGAGGGCCTTGTCGGCTTCGGCTATCCATGGGCCTTTGTCGCGCCGATCCTGATCGCTCTCGGTATTCCCGATCTCGATGCCATCCGCGTTGCGGCCATCGCCAATAACGCGCCGGTCTCCTACGGCGCGCTCGGCGCACCGATCATCGCGCTCGCAGCCGTCACCGGCTATCCATTGCTGGCGCTGTCGGCTTCGATCAGCAAGATCGTCGCGATCCTGGCGCTGTTGCCGCCGTGGATTCTGCTCTATCTCGTTTCCGGCAAGAAAGGCATGTGGGAAGCATGGCCGCTCGCGGTGGTCGGCTCACTCGCCTACATCGCCGGCCAACTGCCGGTCGGCGCCTATCTCGGTCCCTATCTGCCTGACGTAGCCGGCTCCATCGTCTGCTTCATCTGCCTCCTGATCCTGCTCAAGTTCTGGCAGCCCCGCCAGATGCGAGGCTATGGCGGCGCGCCGTTGACGAACGCGACGACGGCGAGCGGCCATGGTCTTTCCGGCGGCGACGTCGTTCAGGCCTGGATGCCGATCGCAATCCTGGTGATCGTCGTGGTCGCCTGGACGGGGCCATGGTCGAAGCTGCCCAGCATCAACCTTCTGCACATGCAGGTCGCGGCGGCATCCTCGATCTCCGAGGGAGCGACGATCGCGGCGGCCTTCAACTGGACGCCGTTTGTCGGCGGCTCGGCCATTCTTGCATCGTGGATCATCGTGGCACTGCTGCTGCGTGTGAACGGCCAGCAGCTTGCAGAAATCTGGACCAAGACCTGGACGCAGATGTGGGGAGCCCTGCTCGTCGGGGTGTTCATCTTCGGTCTCGCCTATGTCTACAATTTCTCGGGGATGGCCGCCTCGCTCGCGAAGGCCTTCTCGTCCATCGGCGTCGCCTACATCGTCGTTGCTCCGATTCTCGGGTTCATCGGTGTCGCCCTGTCAGGCAGCAACACATCCACCAACGCCATGTTCGGCAAGTTCCAGGCGCTGGTCGGACAACTGCTCGGTTTCCCGCCGCTGTTGATGCCGACCATCAACTCGGTCGGCGCCGAGATCGGAAAGCCGGTCGCGCCGCAAACCGCAAGCGTCGGCGTTTCAACCACGCGCTTCGTGCGCAACGAAGGCGAGGTCATCAGGCACAATTTCTTCTGGACCCTGTTCATGCTGGCTTACCTCATCCTGATCAGCATCGCCTGCTATCTGTTCTTCCCGGGCATCGCCAAGATCTGACGCAGCTGTATCCAAAAACCCCGCGAGCTGAAGCTCGCGGGGATTTTTTCGCGCCGTTTTTAGCTTCGCGAACCTGTTCAATGTCGCGCCCGTCGAATAGAAGAGCGCCGGACATACGGGTTCGGTCGATTTCGAGAGGTCTTGATGCGTTCAATTCATTTTGACTGGCGCGCCTGCGGCGTTGCACTGATCCTGCTTGCATCGATTGCAGCGTTGCGCGAGGCGCGGGCGGAGACCAGCTTTCCCTTCGGCATGGAAATGACATTGGACGCACTGCCCCAGCGCGGCTCAAAGCGCGTCCCGGATCTCGATATCGGCGATAATGGCGAGGTCGTGCTGGAGCTCTGGTGCAAGAGCGGCAAGGGCCAGTTCTCGGTCGCCGGCGACACCGTGATCTTTGTCGCCGGTCCGATGGAGGACCGTTCCTGTTCGCCGGACAAGGCCCAGGCCGATGATGATCTGGTCGCCGCATTGACGGAAGTCACCACGTGGCGCCGCCAGGACGATGCCGTTTCCTTCATCGGCCCCAGGACGCTCAAATTCCACATCAACACGAACTAGATCCGCGAACTTGATCACCTCTTCCCGCAAGAGCAGGAAGAGGTGAAACAAGCGAGCTTATTTCCACACCGACTTGTCGGCGTCCCAGCGCTGGCCTTTCAATTCCTTGGTCAGCGCCTCAACCGAGCCGGAGTTGTCCTGCTCCTCGCTGTCCTCGTCGCCGGTGGAATCATCGGAGAGGGCAAGCCTGGCTCCAGCACTTTCATCGGTCGTGGTGGTGGAGGGAGTGCTGATCCAGAGCATCAGATGATCCGAATTGCCGGGCTTGTCCGGTGACACCAGGCCGTCGACCTCGATCGTGTCGGTGAGCTCGAGCGCGGGATAGACCGTGCTCGGCCGCTTGAAGATCAGCTTCAGCTTGCCGGTGGTGGCGCTCCAGCTCGAGCTCGCGAGCTTGGCCGAGAGCGTTCTCGACAGCACGTTGGAAACGGTTGTGACCAGCTTGTCCCTGTTGACCTTGTCGCCGTCGCGCCAGTCGGCGGCGGGAAAGCGGATGGTGCGGTCCATCTCGACGAGGCCCGTGGTCCATCCGGCCGCGACGACGCCCGGCGCCGCCTTCGCCTTCTCGATCAGGGCCGCGGCGCGATCGGGATCGACGGAGAGGCTGAGCGTCTGCAGGCCCCCGCGCAGGGCATCGCAGGTGATGGTGAGGCTGCTCAGCGCGATCTCGACATCCTGGCCCTTCAGGCTCTTGAGGAAATCCGCCGCCGCATCGAGCTTGATGCGCACGCCGACCGATTCGGGCGAGACCTCGGTGAAATCCTTCGGGGTCGCAGTGATGCCGTCATCGACGGTCTGGCTGTCCTGGAATTCCCTCTCGCTGATGTCGGAATTCTCGCTCGAGAGCACTTCGGTCACGGTCTGGCCGATGCTGATCTGGCCGCGGAAATCGAAAGTGTCGCCGTTCTGCTTGCGCGTCAGCTTGACCGAAACCGGCTTCTTGTCGCCAAGGCTCTGTGTCGTGCCGGTCATGGTCTGTCCGTTGACCTGAAGATTGGCGACAAAGCGGTCCTTGCGGTCGGAGCTCTTGTCGACGGGATAGCAGAGGTCGAGGGTTGCCGCCGTCACGGTCTTGCCCTGGCGCGTCTCCTTCAGGATCACGTCGGCATTGCCGTCCATCAACCCGTCGATCGCGGTGAAGTACCTGGTCTCGACGGCGTTCGGATCGGGCTTGGTCGAAAGCTTGATCTGGGCCGTGGCGAAATCCGGTGCGGCTGCGAACAGGATAGCTGCAACCAACAAAAGCGCGCGCATGCAAAATTCCTCTGGGGGGCTGGAGTCGGCGTCTCGGCGTTAAGCGTCTCGGCGTGAAGCGTCTTGATGTGAAGGTTCTTGGCCTTAAGTAGCAAACCAATATGGCATCTGCCAAAAAGAAGGCCGCCCGGAGGCGGCCTTTTTTCGCGTGATCCGACGGAACGGCGGGTTTTTTAGAAGCCCATGCCGCCCATGCCGCCGCCCGGAGGCATCGCGGGGCCGCCTGCCGCTTCCTTCGGCAGCTCGGCGACCATGGCTTCGGTGGTGACCAGCAGGCCGGCGACCGAAGAAGCGTCCTGCAGGGCGGTGCGCACCACCTTGGCGGGATCGATGATGCCCTTGGCGACCATGTCGACATAATCCTCGGTCTGGGCGTCGAAACCGAAGGTCTCCGACTTGTCCTCGAGGATCTTGCCGACCACGATCGAGCCTTCGACGCCGGCGTTTTCCGAGATCTGGCGAACCGGAGCCTCGAGCGCCTTCAGCACGATGTTGATGCCGGCCTGCACATCCGGATTGTCGTTGTGGATGCGACCGACCGCCTTCTTGGCGCGGAGCAGCGCCACGCCGCCGCCGGGCACGATGCCTTCCTGCACCGCCGCGCGGGTGGCGTTCAGCGCGTCCTCGACGCGGTCCTTCTTCTCCTTGACCTCGACCTCGGTCGCGCCGCCGACCTTGATCACCGCAACGCCGCCGGCGAGCTTGGCCAGCCGCTCCTGCAGCTTCTCGCGATCATAGTCGGAGGTGGTCTCTTCGATCTGCGCCTTGATCTGGGAGACGCGGGTGTCGATGTCCTTCCTCTTGCCCGCGCCCTTGACGATCGTGGTGTTCTCCTTGTCGATCACGACTTTGCCCGCGCGTCCCAGCATGTTCACCGTGACGCTTTCGAGCTTCATGCCGAGTTCATCGGAGATGAGCTGACCGCCGGTCAGGACTGCGATGTCTTCCAGCATGGCCTTGCGGCGATCGCCGAAGCCGGGCGCCTTGACGGCGGCGACCTTGAGGCCGCCGCGCAGACGGTTCACCACCAGCGTGGCGAGCGCCTCGCCCTCGACGTCCTCGGCGATGATCAGGAGCGGACGGCCGGACTGCACCACGGCTTCCAGCACCGGCAGCATCGCCTGCAGGCCGGTGAGCTTCTTCTCGTGCAGGAGGACGTAGACGTCCTCGAGCTCGGCGGTCATCTTCTCGGCATTGGTGACGAAGTACGGCGACAGATAACCGCGATCGAACTTCATGCCCTCGACGATATCGACCTCGGTCTCGAGCGACTTGTTCTCCTCGACCGTGATCACGCCTTCATTGCCGACCTTCTGCATCGCCTGCGCGATCATCTTGCCGATCGCGGCGTCGCCATTGGCCGAGATGGTGCCGACCTGGGCGACCTCGGAGGAGGAAGCAACCGGCTTGGCGCGCTTTTCGATGTCCTTCACCACGGCGGCCACCGCGATATCGATGCCGCGCTTCAGGTCCATCGGGTTCATGCCGGCGGCAACCGACTTGCCGCCCTCGCGCACGATCGCCTGCGCGAGCACGGTCGCGGTCGTGGTGCCGTCGCCCGCGGTGTCATTGGTCTTGGAGGCGACTTCGCGCAGCATCTGCGCGCCCATGTTCTCGAACTTGTCGTCGAGCTCGATCTCCTTTGCGACGGTGACGCCGTCCTTGGTGATGCGGGGCGCGCCGAAACTCTTCTCGATGACGACGTTGCGGCCCTTGGGCCCGAGCGTCACCTTCACCGCGTTGGCGAGCACGTCGACGCCGCGCAGCATGCGGTCACGGGCGTCGCCGGCAAATTTCACGTCCTTGGCAGCCATTTGAATTACTCCTGGATAATAGGGCGGGGCGCTCGCCGGTTTTTCCGTTCGTCGTTGCCGGGCTTGACCCGGCAATCCATCGCTCTTGCGAGACTCTCTCGAAGCGTGATGGATGCCCGGGTCAAGCCCGGGCATGACGGCGGTGAGCGCGATGGGCTCTTGAGGGACGGGCGCTTAAACCAGCACGCCCATGATGTCGGACTCCTTCATGATCAGGAGCTCCTCGCCGTCGAGCTTGACCTCGGTGCCCGACCATTTGCCGAACAGCACGCGATCGCCGACCTTGAGGTCGATCGGGATCAGCTTGCCGGCCTCGTCGCGGCCGCCGGGGCCGACTGCCGTGACCTCGCCCTGCGACGGCTTTTCCTTGGCCGTGTCGGGGATGATGATGCCGCCCTTGGTCTTCTCTTC
>Ga0157369_10010650_pt1 | contig 10468 bp, 10 predicted proteins | sample C25metaG_FD_113461 | JGI IMG/M metagenome (GOLD analysis project Ga0157369, IMG submission 113461) | Corn rhizosphere microbial communities from Kellogg Biological Station, Michigan, USA - C2-5 metaG | ecosystem: Host-associated > Plants > Roots > Rhizosphere > Soil | place: USA: Michigan...
AGCGCCGACGACGCGCAGGCCGCGCAGACGTTGCGCCGCCTCGGCGTCGAGCACCTGGTCTGCGCCGACGCGCCGCCGGAAGAGGTCATCGCTCGCCTGCGCGCCGCGGTCGAAGCGATGCGTACGACGGAGCCGGCGCCGGGTCGACCGTCGGCCCCCACCGGGTCGAGCCCGCTCGGTTGGACGCAGTCCGGTTCGACCGCGACACCTTCGGCCCCGGCTGGTTCAGAGCAGGCCGACCCGCCGGGGAGCGAGGGCGGGCCGGCGCCAGACAGTGGCCGGCTGATCGCCGTGTGGGGACCGACGGGCGCGCCGGGCCGGACGACCGTCGCGATCGGGCTCGCCGCTGAACTCGCGGCGGCGGACGAGGGCGTCATCCTCGTCGATGCCGACGTCTACGGCGGAACGATCGCGCCGGCGCTCGGCATCCTCGACGACGGCGCCGGGCTCGCCTCGGCCTGCCGGCTCGCCAACTCCGGCCGGCTCGACGGGCCGGCGCTCGCGCAACTCGCCCGCAGCCTCAACGCGCAGCTGCGCGTTCTCACCGGCATTGCCCGGCCCGACCGTTGGGACGAGATGCGCCCGAGCGCGGTCGCCGCCGTCCTCGCGCTGGCCCGGTCGCTGGCGTCGTACGTCGTTGTCGACTGCGGCTTTTGCCTGGAAGAAGACGAGGAGCTGTCCTATGACACCGTCGCGCCGCGGCGCAACGGCGCGACCGTGACGGTGTTGCGCGAGGCCGACGTCATCGTCGCGGTGGGCAGCGGCGACCCGGTCGGGCTGCAGCGACTGGTCCGCGGGCTGGCCGAACTTCGCGACGCGGTGCCGGCGGCCGAGCCCGCGGTCGTGGTCAACCGGTTGCGCCGAGTGGGCGGGCTGGGCGAGCCGCGACGGCAGATCACCGACGCGTTGCAGCAGTTCGCGGGAGTCACGCCGTCCGGGTTCGTCCCGCTCGATCAACATGCCGCCGACAAGGCGATCGCCCGCGCGCGCACCCTGGCCGAGGTCGCGCCGACGAGCCCGGCCCGGCAGGCGCTCGCCTCGCTGGCGAGTCAGCTCAGCGCCGCCGCCGCCCCGCGCGCCAGCGCCCCAGCCGCGCCGCGAACCAGCGCAGCCGGCGCGCGTCTAGCGGGCGCCGCGGGCACGGCCACACGCCGGCTCTGGCGACGCCGTAGTTGACGCCGCCCCCGTGATCATGGCGTTTCGCACTGGATTTTGGCGTGATCATGGCGTTTCACCCTGTACAACGCCATGATCACGAACCCCGACGGCGGGTCTCGCCGAACCCGACTAGAGACCACACCATCGGCGCGGGCGGTCAGCGGTCGACGTACTTGCCCAGCTCTTGGCGGGCCACCGAGCGGACATGCACCTCGTCCGGGCCGTCGGCGATCCGCAGCGTCCGGGCGTGCGCCCACATGCTCGCGAGCGGGAAGTCGTCGGACACTCCGCCCGCGCCGTGCACCTGGATCGCCCGGTCGAGCACCTCCAGGCAGACCCGCGGCGCCATCACCTTGATCGCGGCGATCTCCGACCGGGCGCCCTTCGCGCCGACGCTGTCGATCAGCCAGGCGGTGTAGAGCGTGTACAGCCGGGCCTGGTCGATCGCCATCCGTGACTCCGCGATCTGCTGACGGACGACGCCCTGCTCCGCCAGGGTGCGGCCGAACGCGGTCCGCGACAGCGCCCGCTGGCACATCAACTCCAGCGCCCGCTCGGCCACGCCGATCGCGCGCATGCAGTGGTGGATCCGGCCCGGGCCGAGCCGGGCCTGCGCGATCGCGAAGCCGCCGCCTTCTTCGCCGATGAGGTTCGTCACCGGCACTCGCGCGTCGTCGAACGTGATCTCGCAGTGGCCGTGCTGGTCGACGTAACCGAAGACCGGCAGGTTGCGCAGCACCGTGACGCCCGGCGTGTCGATCGGCACGAGGATCTGCGACTGCTGGCGGTGTGCCGGCGCGGACGGGTCGGTCTTGCCCATGAGGATGAAGAATGCGCATCGCTCGTCGGCCGCGCCGCTGATCCACCACTTGCGGCCGTTGATGACGTAGTGGTCGCCGTCGCGGGTGATCGACGTCGAGATGTTCGTCGCGTCCGACGAGGCCACCGCCGGCTCGGTCATCGCGAACGCCGAGCGGATCTCGCCGTCGAGCAGCGGCCGCAGCCAGCGCTCCTTCTGCTCCGGCGTGCCGAACATGTGCAGCACTTCCATGTTCCCGGTGTCCGGGGCAGCGCAGTTCGTCGCCTCGGGCGCCAGATGCGCCGCGCGGCCCATGATCTCCGCGAGGTGGGCGTAGTCGACGTTCGACAATCCGGAGACGTCGGGCAGGAAGAGGTTCCACAGCCCCCGGCTCTTCGCCTCGACCTTCAAGTCCTCGACGACCGCCGGCACCCGGTGCGGCTGGCCGGCCGCGAACAGCTCGCGCCGCTGCTGCTCGTAGACCTTCTCCGCCGGATAGACATGGCTGTCCATGAAGTCTTCGAGCCGCTTGGCATAGTCCTGGGCCGCGGGGGAGAGGGCGAAATCCACGGAAGTCCTCCTGTGGTGGCGCGTGCCCGGACAGTATCGTCGCCGCCCGTGAGCATCCTGGGGCGGCCATGACGATCCTCGGTCGCGGCGACCTCGCCCCGCGCCGCCGGCAGCGGCGGCGGAAGGCGCCGTACGTCGTCGCGCTGCTCGTGCTGGCGCTCGCCGGCGCCGGTGGGTGGTACGGCTGGCGCGCCTGGCGCGGCGACAAGCAGGCCGCCCAGCCGCCGCAGGTCGTGTGCACCACGCCCACGCCGTCGGCCTCGCCGGCCGCGATCAAGACGGTCAAGGTCACCGTGCTCAACGGCACGACGATCGCCGGCCTGGCGCACACCGTCGCCGGTCAGCTGACCCTGCGCGGCTTCGCGATCGTCAAGGTCGGCAACGGCAAGGCGATCAACGGACCGTCGCGGGTGACCTACGCGCCGGGCGAGGCGGCCCTCGCACTCGCCGTCGCCGAGCAGGTCCCGGGCGCGACGGTCTACGAGCTGTCGAGCCAGCAGCCCGGCGTCGTCCAGCTTGGCATCGGCGCCGGATTCCACCGGCTGGCGACGCCGAAGGAAGTCAGCGCGGCCCGGGCGCGTGACCTCGCCGCCGCCGCCCCGTCGCCGGCGGTCTGCTCGACCGCCAGCCCGCACTAGCTAGCATCGGCACCGTGACCGAACCGCGCTCGGACGACGCGGCCGAGACCCGCCCGCGGGCGCTCGTCGTTGACTACGGCGGCGTGCTCACCAGCCCGCTCGACGAGGCGATGCGCGCCTGGTGCGACGGCGAGGGGATCGACAACGAGCACTTCCGCGCGCTGATGGAAACCTGGCTGCGCGAGGCGGCGGCCAGCACGAACCCGGCGTACCGGCTGGAGCGTGGCGAGCTCACCGCAGCCGAGTTCGAGCGGCTGCTGGCGCGCGAGCTGCGCGCCGCGGACGGCCGCCCGCTGACCGCCGAGGGCATGCTGACGAGGATGTTCGCCGGCTTTCGCACCGCGCCCGCGATGGTCGACGTCGTACGGCGAGTCCGCGCGGCCGGGCACCCGACCGCGCTGCTGTCGAACTCGTGGGGCCTCGACTACGACCGGACCGACTGGGAACAACTGTTCGACGTGACGGTCATTTCCGGCGAGGTCGGGCTGCGCAAACCCGAGCCCGAGATCTATCTGCTGACCGCGCAGCGGCTCGGCGTCGAGCCGAGCGCGTGCGTGTTCGTCGACGACCTCGGCCCGAACGTCCGCGCCGCCGCGCAGGTGGGCATGACCGGCATCCGGCACGTCACCCCGGAGCAGACGATCAGCGAGCTCGCGGCGCACTTCCGGCTCGATCTGGCGGTGGCATGACCGACCGGCTGTCCGCGCTCGACGTCTCGTTCCTCTACCTCGAGACGCCGACGACCCCGATGCACGTCGGCGGCGTCGCGATCTTCGATCCGCCCGGCCCGTCCGACGGGTCCGGCCCGGACGGTGCTGGCGAGCCGTTCGACTACGACGCGCTGTGTGACCTCGTCGCCCGGCGGATCGCGGCGGTGCCGCGCTACCGGCAGAAGATCCGCTGGGTCCCCGGCCACCTCGCCAACCCGGTGTGGATCGACGACGAGGACTTCGACATCTCCTACCACGTACGGCGCAGCGCGCTGCCGCGGCCGGGAAGCCCGGATCAGCTGCGCGAGCTGGTCGGCCGGGTGCAGTCCCGCCAGCTCGACCGCAACCGTCCGCTGTGGGAGATCTACCTCGTCGAAGGCTTGGCCGACGGTCACTTCGCGATCATCACGAAGACGCATCACGCGATGGTCGATGGCGTCAGCGCGATCGACGTCGGGGCGCTGATCCTCGACCTCAGCCCGACGCCGCGCGAGGAGCTGCCAGCCGAGACGTGGATTCCCGGGCCGGCGCCGAGCGGGGTGTCACTGGTCGCGGGCGCGGTCCTGGACAACCTGCGCCGGCCCAGCCAGGTCGTCGAGACGTTGCGCAGCGGAGTCACCGACGCGCGCGCGACCGCGGAACGCGCGTTGGGCACGGCGGCCGGCGTGGTCGCGACCGTGCGCACCTCGCTGCGGCCCGCCCCCGACTCGCCGCTGAACGCCACGATCGGCGAGCAGCGGCGCTACGGCATGGCGGCGACCGAGCTCGACGACTACAAGCGGGTCCGCAAAGCCCACGGCGGCACGGTGAACGACGTCGTGCTCGCCACGGTCTCCGGCGCGCTGCGCGCCTGGCTGCTGACCCGCGGCGAATCCGTGACCCCGGCCAGCACCGTGCGGGCGATGGTCCCGGTCAGCGTTCGCAGCGACGAGCAGGCGGGCACGCTCGGCAACCGGGTGTCGGCGATCTTCGTCGACCTCCCGGTGGGCGAGGCCAGCCCGCTGGTCCGGCTGCACCGGGTGTCCTACGCGATGAAGGCGCACAAGGAGTCCGGCCAATCGGTCGGCGCGGACGCTTTGATCTCGTTGTCCGGTTTTGCCCCGCCGACAATTCACGCCGCTGCGGCGAGGTTGGGCGCGCGGATGACGCGGCGGCTGTTCAATGTGGTCGTCACCAACGTGCCCGGCCCGCAGTTCCCGCTGTACGCGGCCGGGGCACAGATGCTGGAGTGCTACCCCGTTGTGCCGCTGGCGAAGGAGCAAGCCGTGACCGTGGGGCTGACGTCGTACAACGGCGGGGTCTACTTCGGGCTCAACGCCGACCGTGACGCGATGCCCGATGTCGACGTACTCGCTCTGTGCATCGAAGAGTCGCTCGGCGAGTTGGTGGAGACGGTGCGATGACGGCTAGAGGAGTGCGGCGGGGCCTGGTCCTCGGCGGCGGCGGCGTGCTCGGCGCGAGCTGGATGATCGGCGCGCTCGCCGCGCTGCAAGACGCCTACGGCTGGGATCCGCGCGAGGCCGAAGTCCTCGTCGGCACCTCGGCCGGCTCGGTCCTGTCCGGCCTGCTCGGCTGCGGGATCACGGTCGAGACGCTGGTCAACCACCAACGCGGCGTGCCCGCGCCGGGCGACCCGGCGGTCGACTTCGACCCCGACCATGCGAGCGGGGGCCCGCTGCCGCCGCGGCCGAAGATGGGCATCGGCTCGACCGCGTTGCTCGCGCAGGCGATGCGGCACCCGCGCCGGCTGCCGCCGCTGGCGATCCTTTCCGGGCTCGCGCCGCAGGGCCGCGGCCAGCTCGACGCGGTGGGCGTGCTGATCGACGCGGCGGTCGAGGCCGCTGCCGGCGACGTCGCCGACGCCCGGGGCGGGTGGGCGCCGCACGAGGCGACGTGGATCGTGACGATGGACTACGACACCGGCCGGCGGGTGCCGTTCGGCCGGCCCGGGGCGCCGCCGGCGTCGCTGCGGGACGCGGTGATGGCCTCGTGCGCCATTCCGGGGTGGTACGCGCCGGTCACGATCGACGGACGACGGTACGTCGACGGGGGCACCTGCTCGCCCACGTCGCTCGACCTGCTCGCCGGCCGCGGTCTCGACGAGGTCGTCGTGCTCGCGCCGATGGCGTCGTTCGAGCTCGACGAGCCGGCCTCGCTGGTCGGCCGGGTCGAGCGCCGGTTCCGGCGGGCGATGACGAAGCGGGTGCTGCGCGAGGCCGCGAAGGTGCGCCGGCACGGCACGGCGGTCACCATCCTGGGGCCGGGGCGCGAAGATCTCGAGACGATCGGGGTCAACTTGATGGATCCGCGCCGGCGCCTGCGGGTCCTCGACACGTCGCTGCGGACCTCGGCGGCGGCGTTGCGGGCCGGCGACGCGACGCTGCCCGCCGCCTAGCTTCCGGCCGCTTCGTGCGCGTTTATCTCCCCGCGACGTTGCCGCTGCTGCGGTCGTGGCTGGACGCCGGCCGCGCGCCGAACGGCGTCGCGTACGCCGTTACGCCGTCGTTGCGCGAGTGGTACCGCGAGGGCGACCAGGAGGAGTTGGAGTACGCCGCGGCGCAGGCCGCCGGGCGCGGCTCGCTTCGCTTGCTGGCCGAGGAGCCGATGGCGCCACGGCGGCGCGTGGTGCTCGCGGCCGACGTCGCCGACGCCGATGTCGCGGTCCTCGGCGAGCCGCGCGCCGCCGTGGCGGTCGGCGTGCCGATCGCCGTGTCGTCGTGGGCGTCGGCGCTCGTCGACGACGAAGAGGCGGACGGGGTCGTCTCGGTCGCGGCGTCCGCGCTCATCCGGGCCGAGCTGGGCGACGAGGACGCGAAGTTCGCGGTCGACGAGGCGGACGCCTACGAACTTGCCTGGTACGCCGTACAAGAAATCCCCAACGTGCTCGGGTGAGCGCCGCTGTCCACAACCTGACAATCGGCGGCCTGGCACCTGTCGAGTTTTCGACAGTGTGTTCGACGTGGGAAGTCGGAAACAGGAGTATCGCCTCGTCGTAGCCTGGCTGCAGGCGCGAGGCTGGACGGTCGACGAGTCCAGGGCCGGCTACCCGATGGCTCGATGCCTGTGTGGACGTCATCAGAAGACCATCCACCGGACGCCGAGCAACCCGTGGTACTTCCAGCAGTTCAAGAACCGGATCAGAATGATCGAGCAAGAGTGCTTCGAGAAGGAGCAGCCCCTATGACGAACTTCGCCGTGACGCTGCAGTTGGCGGTCAGGGGCCCCGACGAGGTCCGCCGATTCCACTTCGAGCGGGTCGTCGACAGTTACGGGGCACTCGAGGCAGCCGACGCGCACTTGCTCGACTGCTCGTGGAGTTACGCCGAGCAAAACGAGCAGACCCGCGTCGACATCGACCTGACCGTCGAGGCAGGTGACGAGGCGACTGCTTATGAACTGGCGAGCGCGAGCGTGCGCAGCGCCATTCACGACGCCGACGGGTCGACGCCCGGCTGGGGAGAGCTACCAGCCGATCCGTCGACGGTCGTGTACAGATTGGTTGGCGAGGCGGTCACGCTCATTCCGGCGTGGACTTCCGCTCCTCGGCGATAGCGCCGCGCGGTGGCACCATAGGTGCGTGCTTGACGCCGTCACCGCCGTCCCCGTCCCGGTCAACGAGCCGGTGCGCTCCTACGCTCCCGGCAGCAAGGAGCGGGCCAGCCTCGAGCAGCGGCTCAAGGAGCTCGAGGCCGACGCGATCGACCTGCCGCTGACGATCGGCGGCGAGCGCCGCGCCGGCGGCGGCGAGCAGATCGCGGTCGTCCAGCCGCACCGGCACGCGGCCGTGCTCGGCTACACGTGGAACTCCTCGACCGGCGACGTGCAGGCGGCCGTCGACGCCGCGCTCGCGGCCGGCCCGACCTGGCGCAACCTGCCGTTCGACGAGCGGGCGGCGGTGTTCCTGCGGGCGGCCGACCTCCTCGCCGGCCCGTGGCGGGACACGATCAACGCCTCCACCATGCTCGGCCAGTCGAAGACCTGCTATCAGGCCGAGATCGACGCGGCCTGCGAGCTGGCCGATTTCTGGCGGTTCAACGTCCACTTCGCCCGCCAGATCCTCGCCGAGCAGCCGCCGGTCAGCCCAACGCCGACCTGGAACCGGCTCGACCACCGGCCGCTCGAAGGCTTCGTCCTCGCGATCACGCCGTTCAACTTCACCTCCATCGCGGGCAACCTGCCGACCGCGCCCGCGCTGATGGGCTGCACCGTGGTCTGGAAGCCGAGCCCGACCCAGCAGTTCTCCGCGCACTTCCTCATGCAGCTGCTCGAAGCGGCCGGGCTGCCGCCGGGCGTGATCAACATGGTCACCGGCGACGGCCGCGCGGTGTCCGAGGTCGCGCTCACCCACCGCGACCTGGCCGGCGTGCACTTCACCGGCTCGACCGCGACGTTCCAGCACCTGTGGCGCACGGTCGGCGAGCACATCACCGGCTATCGCGGCTACCCGCGCCTCGTCGGCGAGACCGGCGGCAAGGACTTCGTGATCGCCCACCCGAGCGCCGAGGTCGACCCGCTGCGCACGGCGCTGGTACGCGGCGCGTTCGAGTTCCAGGGCCAGAAGTGCTCGGCGGCCTCGCGCGCCTACCTGCCCCGGTCGATCTGGTCACGGCTGCGCGACGACCTCGTCGCGGAGACCACGGCGCTGCCGATGGGCGACATCGCCGACTTCGCCAATTTCATCGGCGCCGTCATCGACCGCCGCGCGTTCGACCGCCTGTCCGGCGTCCTCGACCGGGCCCGCGCCGACGCCGGGCTCGAGATCATCGCCGGCGGCACGGCCGACGACAGCGAGGGCTTCTTCGTGACGCCGACGATCCTCGTCGGCGACGACCCGGCGCACGAGATCTTCACCACGGAGTACTTCGGCCCGGTGCTCGGGGTGTTCGTCTACGACGACGCCGACTATGACACGGTCATCCGGCAGGCCGCGGACGCGGCGCCGTACGCGCTCACCGGGGCCGTGTTCGCGCAAGACCGGGCGGCGATCGTCGAGGCCCAAGACGTGCTGCGCTACTCCGCCGGCAACTTCTACGTCAACGACAAGCCGACCGGGGCGGTCGTCGGCCAGCAGCCGTTCGGCGGCGCCCGCGCCTCGGGCACCAACGACAAGGCCGGCTCGGCGCTGAACCTGCTCCGCTGGACCAGCCCGCGCGCCCTGAAAGAGAACTTCGTCCCGCCGACCGACTGGCGCTACCCCCACCTCGGCTGACCTCGCTCGCGTGGTCGCTCGTCGCGACGCAGCCTCTCTCTCGCTTCGCTCGCCCCGAGGCCGCTAGTGCTCCTCCGCGACCACGCGTGCTCGTCGCGATGGCGCTAGTCCTCCTCCGCGAGTCCGCTCGCTCGCTCCAAGGCTTGGCTGACGTAGGGCGCGAAGCGTTGTTGGGCGGCCTGCTTCGTCACGCCGAGCGCCTCGCCGATCGCCTTCCAGGTCACCCCTTGGCACCTCGCCTCGCCGACCAGCGACAGCATCGCCCACTCGACCCGCTCGCCGATGTCGGCGAGTTGCCCGAGGGCGTGCAGCAGCGCCGGTGGCTCCCCGCCGGTCGGCCCGCCGGCCTCGCGCACCAGGTCCCGGACGCCCCGGACCACCGTCGCCAGCGCGGCGTCCTCGCCGCGGTCGCCGCCGAGCCAGCGGCGGTCGGAGTACGACGGGTAGGGCCACACCGTGGGATCGGTCATGTCAAGACATGCTGACGAGGCAAAACGGGCTCGTCAAGCACCCTTGCCAATTGCGCCGATCATGCGCCAGTTGGGCTCATTGAGGCCGGATACCCCGAATTCGTGCATGATCGGCGACCGGGAAGCCCCAAAAGAGCTATCAAGATCGCGACCGGATCTGCCGATACGCGTCAGCGGTGGTGGGCTTCTCGGCATTCGCCGGGCGCGGGGCAGCTTTTGCACGGCTCGCGTCCCGCTGGATGCTGCCCACCGCCGGCGCCGTAGCGATCGTTCTGGCCGGCGCCTCGCAGGCCCACGCGGCCGGGCTCCAGGTCACGTCAACCACGCCGGCGGGCGCCACCACCACCACCCCGCTGACCTGGGACGTCACCGTCACGGACCCGGCCGCGTCGGCCTGCCAACTCAGCGTCGACACCGGGAGCGGGCCCGCCCCCGTCGGCGCGCTCGCGGTCTGCCCGTTCACCGGCAACGCCGCCGACCCGCTCGAGGTCAGCTACTCGATCGCGAACGCCCAGCCCGGCGTCTACACGCTCACGGCGTACGACGCGGACCCCGCGACGGTGGACCCGGCGACCACGCCGTCGGCCACCAGCGGGCCGGTCGACGTCCACCCGGTCGCGCCCAGCCTGGCCGGTCCGGCCGGCCCGAGCAACGACCGCTCGCCCGCCTGGACGGTCAGCGGAATCGTCGCCGGCGCCACGCTCGACTGCACCGCCACCGGCTCGGTCAGCGGCTCGCTGCCGGCGAGCTGCGGGGCCGTCGACGCCAGCACGGGGACGGCCACCGCCACGGTCGTCCTGAGCGGCGCCACCCAGGACGAGACGGTCACGCTGTCGGTGACCCAGACGGCGAACCCGGCCACCGCCGCGGCCGAGACCAGCGTCGCCGCGACGGCGTCGTACGCGCTCGACATC
>Ga0157369_10010651_pt1 | contig 10468 bp, 6 predicted proteins | sample C25metaG_FD_113461 | JGI IMG/M metagenome (GOLD analysis project Ga0157369, IMG submission 113461) | Corn rhizosphere microbial communities from Kellogg Biological Station, Michigan, USA - C2-5 metaG | ecosystem: Host-associated > Plants > Roots > Rhizosphere > Soil | place: USA: Michigan...
GCGGGAGAACTCGGTGTACTCGACGAGGCCGGTGCGCGCGTCGTCGGGCAGCACGTAGCCGAAGGCGACGCCCGCTCCAACCCGGCGGCGGGCGGGCTGCGCAACCGAGAAGTCCATGAGGACGGGGCCGGACGCGTCGAGGGCGTCGACGGGGAAGCGGACCGTCCACCCGCGGAAGTGCTGCAGGAGAGCAGTGTTCGCGGGCAGCCGCGGCGCGGCCGGGCGCGAGTCAAGGACCCACCGGGCCCGGATCGTCCCCGCCGCCGTGTGCACCCGCGCGAACTCCTCGCCGTCCACGACGGCGTCCGCGGGGGCGAGCACACGCTGCGCCCCCAGGCGCGCGGTGGCCTCGTCGGCGAGCGCGTAGAAGTCCTGCGAACGGACCATGACGTATCGCAGCGGGGCGAGGTCGAGCCGGTGCTCCCTCCCGGCGGCGTCGACGAGCAGGGCGTGCCCCCAGGCCCGGTGCACGGCGGGGTCGACCGCGCTCGACCCCTCGTCCCAGAAGCACCAGGTCCGGTCGCGTCCGGCCTTGCGCTCGGGGTCGACCACCGCGACCGTCGGGGGTTCGCGTCCGGGCGTGAGGCGGCGCGCCAGCTGCACGAGCACGCTGCCGCCTGCGCCTCCCGCGCCGACGACGGCGACGTCCACCTGCACGCGCTCAGCCTGCCCTGCCGCCGCTCCTGCCGCCTTCCCGGCCCTCCCGGGTCGCTCGCGTCCTCTGGTGTCGCGGTGTCGTTCCGGCGGTCGTCAGGTGCGGGCGAGCAGCAGCGGCTGGAAGAAGCCGCTCTCCTCCGGCAGGAGCCAGCGGACGCCGACCAACCCCGCGTCCCCCGCCAGCGCCGACAGCTCTGCACGAGTGAGCGCCCAATAGGTGCCCGTCCGGTGGCCCACCCGCCAGCCGGTTCCCTCGCCGACGAGCATGAGGTGGTCGTAGTCGTAGCGCTCGCCGTCGTCGTGCCACGTCCACACCTGGAACGTGGCCGTGAGCCCGGCCTCGTCGCGGGACACCTGCACCGGCGTCGCTGCCGGCCGGATGCGCCGCAGCTCGTCGTAGTCGCGGGTGCTGACGAGCACGAGCCCGCCGGGAACGGCCACGCGGCGCATCTCGTGGAGCGCGCCGACGACGTCCGGCGCGGTGAGAAGGTGCGGCAGGGAGTTGTCGGCGCAGACGACGACGTCGACGGACCCGTCGGCGAGCGGAAGCCGGCGCATGTCGGCGACGAGGGCGCCCGCCAGCTGGCCCGCCGTGGACCGTGCGCGCTCGCCGCCGGTCAGCCGGTGCAGCGACGCGGACGACACGTCACTCGCGACCACCTGGTGACCGAGTTCGGCGAGGGCGAGCGCCTGAGTGCCGATGCCGGCAGCGCAGTCGAGGACGCGACGCGGCTCCGGACCGGACCCGTCCGACGGCCGATCCGACGGCCGAGCCGGCAGCTCGGCCGCGATCAGCCGGTCGAGCGCCGCGCCCTGCCGCGACGAGCTCTCCCGCCAGTCCGGGAAGATCCGCTCGTAGTCCCGGGCCAGGTCGTCGTACGACGCCCGCAGCGCGCTCAGATCCGTCATCGCTCGATCATGGCTCCGGGTTCAGCGGAGCAAGCGGATCCAGCGGTAGCCGCAGGGCGGCAGGTCGATCTTGCGGAGCGGCTCGGTGAGCGCCTTGCCGCGACCGTCGGCGAACAACTCCTGCACGTCGCCGGCGTCGTCCAGGCCCGACGTCCGGGACACGTCGACGACCTGAGGGGCGTCCGAGAGATTGTGCAAGAAGACGACGGAGCTGGCGGACCCGTCGGTGCCGTCGATGCAGTGCGCGAGCACCTCGGGCGGGACCCCCTCGCCGTCGATCATGCTGAGGGTACCGTCGCCGCACTCCGGGCACTCCCGGCGCACGTTGATCAAGCGCTGCATCCAGGTGAGCAGGCTGTCCCGGTCGGCCCGCTGAGCGGCGACGTTGACGGTGCGGTACCCGAACTCCGCGTCGTCGACGAGGGGGCGTACGAGCTTGTCGGCGTCCGCGGTGGAGAAGCCCGCGTCGTCCCGGGCATCCCACTGCATCGGCGTGCGGAACGCGTCCCGGCCCTTCAGGTCGAGGTCCTCCCCCATCCCGATCTCCTCGCCGTACCGGATGGCGGGCGTCCCGGACAGCGAGAACTGCAGGGCGTAGGCGAGCTCGATCCGCTGCCGGTCGCCGCCGAGCATCGTCGCGAGGCGGCGCCGGATGCCGCGCCCGTACAGCCGCATCCGCTCCTCCGGCGCGAACGCCTGGAAGACCTCGGCCCGCTGGCTGTCGGTGAGCCGGGACAGGTCGAGCTCGTCGTGGTTGCGCAGGAAGGTCACCCACTGCCCGGCGCGCGGGACCCGGACGGCGTCGGTGAGCGCCTCGGCGAGCGGCTCGGCGGTCCGCCGGGCGAGGGAGAGGAAGATCCGTGGGTTGAGGACGAAGTCGAAGAGCATGTGCAGGCGGTCGGCGCTCTCCGGCGAGGAGCCGAAGTACTGCGGCACGTCCTGCGGCGACACGTTCGCCTCGCCGAGCAGGATGGAGTCGCCCTGGCGCCACTGCAGGAACCGCCGCCAGTCGTCGATGATGTGGAAGTCGTTCTCGTCCGGCTTCGGGCCGGGCTCGACGAGCTCGATGACGAACGGCGCCGCGTCGATGCGGAAGCCGGCGACGCCGAGCTGGACCCAGAACCCCATCACGCGGAGGATCTCGGCGCGCACCTGCTCGTTGCGCCAGTTCAGGTCTGGCTGGAAGTCGTAGAAGCGGTGGTAGTACCAGGCGCCCGCCTCCTCGCTCCAGGTCCACGTCTCGTCCTGCTCGCCGGGGAAGACCATCCCCTGATGCCGGTCGGCGGGTTCCTCCTTGGACCACACGTACCAGTCACGGTAGGGGGAGTCGGGACTGGACTTGGCCGACACGAACCAGGGGTGCTGGTCGGATGTGTGATTGACGACGAGGTCGATGACGATGCGGATGCCGTGGTCGGCGGCCTCGTGGACGAGCTGGACGAAGTCCCCGAGCGTCCCGAGTCGCGGGTCGACCGCGTAGTAGTCGGACACGTCGTAGCCGTCGTCCCGGTGCGGGGTCGGGTGGATGGGGTTCAGCCACAGGCACGTGACACCGAGACGCGCGAGGTGCGGCAGGCGTATCCGCAGCCCCTGGAAGTCGCCCCACCCGTCGGCGTCGGAGTCGCTGTAGCTGTCGACGTCCACGCAGTAGATGACGGCCTTGCGGTACCAACGCTGCGAGTCGGGGTCGTCGATCATGCCCCCACCCTGCAGCCGCTCGCGAGCGGACGCCACCGGGGCGTGTCAGCTCGCTGCCGGCGTCAACCCGTCACCGTCAGGGCCCCCGGGAAAAGGCGGCTGACGTGGAGTCGGTGGGGACGGTCACGTGGCCATGTCGACGAAACGCGAGTAGTGGCCCTGGAAGGCGACGGTGATCGTGTCGGTGGGGCCGTTCCTGTGCTTGGCGACGATGAAGTCGGCCTCACCCGCCCGCGGCGATTCTTTTTCGTACATGTCTTCACGGTGGAGGAGTAGCACCATATCGGCATCCTGTTCGATCGAATTATGGACCGCGATGCCGTTCGCGATGAAATTGTGCGTCCCCAGCACAGTCGCGTCGAAGACCTCTTCCTCGCCGTCGGGCTCGATCGCGACGACCTCGTCCCAGAGGACGTCGTTGACGGCGAGCATTTCGAGGTCGGCGTCGCCGAGCAGGCTGGCGACCCGGCCGAGTCGCTGTCGGCTGGGGGCGTGCTTCCACAGCGTGCTCCCGCAGAACTGGGTGCCCATCGCTGCAGCGAGCTGCTGGTGCGACATGCCCTGCTCGGCGAGCAGATCCCGGACCCGGTCCCAGACCTCTCGAGGGACGGTGTCGACGTTCGGGTTGGAGGGGCGACGCGACACGACCTCGAGGAGCCTGCCCGTGGCGGCGCCGCGGGCACCGTGGACACCGATCTCGCCGAGGAACCGCTTCTGGTCCTCGGAGCCGGAGATGTCGAGCGTCCACCCGTCTCGGTACCCCGCCTTCTGTATCTTGCGGATGCGCACCGAGATACCGAACCGGAGCAGGAGGCGCGCAACGCCGTCGATGAGCTCTCGGCTGGTGCTCGCGTAGTAGACGTGACCGCCCCGGCCGTCCTTCGTGAGTGTCACGGACCCGTCGGTGGCCCAGAGGTGGCGCAGGAACAGCGCGATCTGTCGCTTCGGGAGATGGAAGACCTGTTCGGGAACGAACTTCTCGTGGCTGCGGCGACCGAAGAGCCCGAGTTCGTCCAGCCATGCCGCGACGGGATTACGGCGTCCGTGCGTCAGGGGGAACGGCGCGGGGAGGCGCAATGTCGTGCATCGGGCGGCCGGGTACTCGTCCCGCACGGCCGCGATACCGAATGCCGCGGCCGCCGCCGTCACGGCCCTCAAGTTGGCCTCGTCGATGCTGGCGTAGCGGATCGGCCGCCGGGCAACGAACGACCCGTCGCCGATGAGGTGGGCGAGGAGGACGACCCGGTCGTCGGACCAGACCCCGACACGGCTAGGGGCAGGAACGTGCCGCGACACGGCCAGCCGTGCACCGGGGGCCAGCTCGCCGACGGGCTTCCAGCCGTTGTAGGTGAGGACGGGGTGGTTGGCCGTGGCTCTCACGACCTTGCCCGAAGCCAGGACGACGCGGTGCACAGGTTTGCGACCTGTGGAGAAGACGTGGGTCAGGTGACGCCGAACGTACCGAAGGCTGTCGTCGAGCGACCAGACAGGGACGTCTCTCGCTCCGCTTGCGTAGAGCTGGCCGAGCGTCGTCTCAGCACCCGTGTCGGCCCGGAGGATCTTCGTGTCTGCCGTGAGGCAACCCGACTCACGCAGGTCGGACATCTGCGGCTTCTTGTCGGTGCGCTGCTCGGGGCCACGGTTCAGCTGGCTGAGCGCGATGACGGGCACTTCGAGTTCTTTGGCGAGCAGCTTGAGGGCGCGGGAGAACTCCGAGACCTCCTGCTGGCGGCTCTCCACCCGCTTTCCTGAGCTCATCAGCTGCAGGTAGTCGACGACCACGAGCTTCAGGCCGTGCCGCTGCTTGAGCCGGCGGCACTTCGCCCGGATCTCCATCAGCGACATGTTCGGGCTGTCGTCGATGAACAGCGGCGCCTCGCTGACGTCGCCCATGGTCTTCGCGAGGCGGGTCCAGTCCTCCTCGCGCATCGTGCCCTTGCGCATGTTCTGCAGCGGAATGCGCGCCTCGGCCGAGAGCAGGCGCATGGTGATCTCGTTGCGCCCCATCTCCAGGCTGAAGATGACCGACGACATCTTGTGGTGGATGGCGGCGCTGCGGACGATGTCCAGACCCAGCGTCGAGTTGTGAGTCGGGATCATTGATGAGCCTGCTAGGTACAGGTGGTCCCCCGCGTCCACCTGGATACACCGAACCGGCACCGAAGGGGTGGGGCGGACGTCCGTGATGAAGCGACTGTCGCGACGCCGGAAGATTCGCGCGCGGCGTTCCTTGTGCAGGAGGCGCTTCCGCTCCAGCACGAAGACGTCGTCGTCCGTGCTGAAGGTGATGGTGTAGGCGCTGGAGGACGCCTCGGTCCGCCCACGCACGGGCTTGGTCGACATCCCCGAGCGGTAGCCCAGGCTTGTCACCAACTCACGGATCCCCAGTGCGAGTCGGCGATCGGTCACGGCGATCTGGACGGCGCCCGAGGGTGCGACTGTCCCGTCGGTGTCCAACAGGCCCGCAAGCAGCGCGCGCCGCTGCGACTCAGAGGCGCGCAGGTACGCCGGCGGAATGTGCTTCTGCCCGAGAACGCCCACCGCGCGAAGCCGCGCCTGCAGCGTGCCGTTCCTGTCGTGACACGCCTGGCATCGCCGCATTCCAGTGGACGGCCCCCCACAATCGGGGCACGTCGGAGGTGGCACCGGGGCGGACACGGCCTTGGCCTTGCCGCCACAGGACTGCCCACACGTGCGTACCTGCGAGATCCGGGGGACGAAACTGCGCCCACAGACCACGCACGCACGCAGTGCGATGGGCTCTTCGATGAGGCGAATGGCAGATCGACGCGAGGTGGCGCCCGGAACGACGGCGAAGCCGTCGGCCTCGATGCGGAGAAGGATCTCAGGGTCATCGCTCGTGATCTGCGCCGCGGCACTCGTACCGTCGCTGAGCCAGGCGCCGAGTGTGTACGGCGGGACCGGCAGATCGGCGTCGGGCAGTTGCAGTGCCGGCGCGAGCCCGACGCTGTGGTTGAGCCGACCATCCGCCGTGTCGCACCTGAGGGTCTGGGCGATCTCCGCAGTGGTCCGTACCGCGGCGAAGGTTCTCTGGTTGCGGTAGCGGTTGTACCCCCTCCTCGCCTGCTGGGCCGACCGGCGGGAGGCACGCGTCTCGGTCAGCCATTGGTGCTGCTCGTCGGCGACGAGGAGGGAGCCGTCGGAGAAGTGCACCGTGTAGCAGGGGCGCCCGGTCATCACCTCGGTCGCCGCGACGACCCTTGTCGGCCGGCCGTCGGAGCCCAGGACGACGTCCCCGACCTTGACCTCGGCCATGGTCGTCCACCCGGTGGGGGTGGGCAGCGGGGTGTCGAGCGCGAGAGCCTTGCCGACCGCCGGCCGCGCCGCGATAACGATCATCTGCCCGGCATGGAACCCGTTCGTCAGCCGGTCGAGGTCGGCGAATCCGGTGGGGATTCCCGTCAGCCCGTCGCCGCGGTGGCTCGAGGCCTCGATCTCGTCGATCGCGCCTTCGATGATCTCGGACAGCGGGAGGTAGTCCTCGCTGGTGCGCCGCTCGGTGACCGCGTAGACCTCGGCCTGCGCGGCGTTGACGATCTCGTCGACGTCGCCGCCGTCCGTGGCGTACCCGAGCTGGACGATCCGGGTGCCGGCGGTCACGAGGCGCCGGAGCACGGCGCGCTCCCGGACGATCCGCGCGTAGTAGCCCGCGTTCGCCGCCGTCGGTACGGACGAGATCAGGGTGTGGAGGTAGGCGGGGCCGCCGATCTGTCCGAGCTCGCCGCGCTTGGTGAGCTCGGCCGAGACGGTGACGGCGTCGGCGGGCTCGCCCCGCCCGTACAGGTCGAGGATGGACTCGTAGATCGTCTCGTGGGCCGGGCGGTAGAAGTCGTTGCCGCGAAGGACCTCGATGACGTCGGCGACGGCGTCCTTCGACAGGAGCATGCCGCCCAGCACGCTCTGCTCGGCGGCGAGGTCCTGCGGAGGAGTGCGTCCGTAGTCCTCGCTGGGACCCCCGGCGCCGCGCTCCAGCTCGGCGAGTGTCACCGCACCCCTCCCCTCGTCGAAGGTCGCCCTGGCCGCATCGGGACACGTCCGATGCGTTCGAACACATGTCTACCGGGCGGGTCCGACAGACCGGGGTGCGGCAGAGCAGCGTCGGGCAAAGACACAAGGAGTCATCGTACGGACACTCTCCGAAACCGCGGGCCACGTCTGAGAAGACGCTAGGGGTCCGCCTCACGCGTCACAACGAGGGCTGTTGGCAGCCCTGTGGACGAGGTGTGGACGGCCCCGCATCCGAAGCCTGTGAAACTTTCCCACAGTTGTGGACGACCTGTGGACAGAGCTCCTACCGGAATGACCGACACCACGGTGACCGGCCCGGATGGAGTCCACGGCCTGTGGATCTGAGAAAGTTGACCGCGGTCCGCGTGGCGAAACGTGGGCGTGTCGGGAGGAGACGGGCGTGCACGAGGTGATCCCCGTGCGCGCCGACACACCGGCCATCCTCGCGCTCGCGGTGCCCGCGCTCGGCGCGCTGGTCGCCGAGCCACTCTTCCTGCTGGCGGACTCCGCGATCGTGGGCCGGCTGGGCACCGTCCCACTGGCCGCGCTCGGCATCGCGGGCGGGCTGCTGGCCGCCCTCGTCAGCGCGTTCATCTTCCTGGCGTACGGCACCACCGCGGCCGTCGCACGCCGGGTCGGTTCCGGTGACCGAGGCGGCGCGCTGCAGCAGGGGATCGACGGGTTGTGGCTGGCGGCCGGAATCGGCGTCGTCGTCGCGGTGGCGGCCGAAGTCCTCGCGCCGGCGGCTGTCGGCGCGTTCCACGCCCCGCCCGACGTCACCGATCAAGCCGTGACGTACCTGCGCTGGTCCGTTCCCGGTGTGCCGGCCATGCTCGTCGTCCTGGCGGCCACCGGGGTGTTGCGCGGACTGCTCGACACCCGTACCCCGCTGGCGGTCGCCACCGGCGGCGCCGCGCTGAACGTCGCCCTGAACCTCGTGCTGGTGCACGTGGTCCGCCTCGGGATCGCGGGGTCCGCGATCGGCACGGCGACGACGCAGCTGCTCATGGCGATCACGGTCGGGACTGTCGTCGTCCGGGGTGCCCGCCGTGCCGGTGCTCCCCTGCGTCCCCACGTGCCGGGGATCCGCGCCGCCGGCCGATCGGGCGCGCCGCTGCTCGTCCGCACACTCGCGCTGCGCGCGGCGATCCTCGTGACGACCTACGCGGCGACGTCGGCGGGGGCGGCACAGCTCGCCGCGCACCAGGTCGTTAACAGCGTGTGGGGGCTGCTGGCCCTCGCGCTCGACGCCATCGCGATCGCCGCCCAGGCCCTGACGGGCACGGCTCTCGGCGCCGGCGACGTTCCCGCGGTGCGGGCGGCCACCCGCACGATGGTTCGCTGGGGGCTCGGCGCCGGGGCGGTGCTGGGTCTCCTGCTCGCGCCGGCCGGCCCGGTGCTGGGCCCCGCGTTCTCGGCCGACCCGGAGGTGCGCTCGGCCATCACCGCGGCGCTCGTCGTCGCGGCGGTCACCCAGCCGCTCGCCGGGTACGTCTTCGTCCTCGACGGGGTGCTGATCGGCGCCGGGGACGGCAGGTTCCTCGCCGTCGCCGGCGTCGCACAGCTCGCCGTGTACGCGCCCCTGGCCCTGCTGGTCGCGCACACGGGGGAACCCGGCACGTCCCGGCTCGTGCTGCTCTGGGCGGCATTCTCCGGCGGCTACCTCGGGCTGCGGGCCCTGTGGCTCGGATTGCGTGCCCGCTCGGACGCCTGGCTCGTCACGGGCGCGGTGCGCTGAGCCACGCCTGCGGCGGCGTTGCACCCGTCATCCGCGCTTCACGGGGTCAAAGGGGCCTCGGAACGACGGATAGCGAGTGCAACGTCAGGCGGGCACCGCGACGAGCGGGACCGGGCGCACTCGGACATGCCGACGCCCCGGAACCCGCAGCGACGGGCTGCAGTCCCGGGGCGTCGTGGACGTGCGGCGTTTCAGCCCGCGACGACGGACACGGCGACCTTCGCCTGCACGTCGGGGTGCAGACGGACGAGGACGCTGTAATCGCCGAGCGACTTGATCGGCTGCTGCAGCTCGACCTTGCGCCGGTCGACCTTCGGGCCGCCGACCTTGGCGACCGCCTCGGCGACGTCCGCCGTGGTGACCGCACCGAACAGCCGGCCGTTCGCCCCCGCCTTCGCGGGCAGCGTGACCTTGGTCCCCTCGAGGGCGGCGCGCACCTGCTGCGCCTCCTCGAGGGACTTGACCTCGCGGGCCGACCGGGCCTTGCGGATGGCGGCCACCTGCTTCTCGCCGCCCTTGGTCCAGGCGATGGCGAAACCGCGGGGCACGAGGTAGTTGCGGGCGTACCCGTCCTTGACCTCGACGACGTCGCCGGGGGTCCCGAGGCCGGTGACCTCCTGGGTGAGGATGAGCTTCATCTCGTTCGCGTTCCTTCCGGCGGGTGTCAGCGGGCCGAGCTGGAGTACGGCAGCAGGGCCATCTCCCGCGCGTTCTTGACGGCCTTGGCGATCTCGCGCTGCTGCTGCACGGAGACGCCGGTGACACGCCGGGCACGGATCTTGCCACGGTCGGAGATGAACTTGCGCAGGACGTTGACGTCCTTGTAGTCGACCTTCTCGACGCCCGCGGTCTTCAGCGGGTTCTGCTTCTTCTTGGGCTTACGGACAGGCGGCTTCGCCATCGTGGTGCTCCTAAGGGAAGGGAGCCCGGGGGCTGCCCCGGGATGGGCGGGAGCCGGACGCGAGGTCCGGCCGGGGGATCAATGGTGCTCGGACGATCAGGGTGGACGACGATCAGCAGGGACCGGAGCCGATCAGAAGGGCGGGTCCTCGGGGGCGCCGGCGTAGGCGTTCCCGCCGCCGCCACCACCACTGGACGGGCCGGTGGCCCAGGGGTCCTCGGAGCGGCCCTGGGAGGCGCCGTACCCGCCACCGCCACCACCGCCGCCGAAGCCGCCTCCACCGCCACCGTTGCCGCCGCCGAAGCCACCGCCACCACCGCCACCGCCGCGCGAAGTCTTGGAGACCTTAGTCGTGGCATAGCGCAGGGAGGGGCCCACCTCGTCGACCTCGAGCTCGACGACGGTGCGCTTTTCCCCCTCCTTGGTGTCGTACGTGCGGCTGCGCAGGCGGCCGGTGACGAGCACCCGGGTGCCGCGGGTCAGCGACTCGGCGACGTTCTCCGCCGCCTCGCGCCAGACCGAGCAGCGCATGAAGA
>Ga0157369_10010653_pt1 | contig 10466 bp, 5 predicted proteins | sample C25metaG_FD_113461 | JGI IMG/M metagenome (GOLD analysis project Ga0157369, IMG submission 113461) | Corn rhizosphere microbial communities from Kellogg Biological Station, Michigan, USA - C2-5 metaG | ecosystem: Host-associated > Plants > Roots > Rhizosphere > Soil | place: USA: Michigan...
GATGCATCATCGCTGTCGTTGGCGGGACGCTCGGCATGGTCGTAGCCTGGCTGGGTGTGCTGGCCACGCGCGCGTGGGCTCCGCGATCGCTCGGACTCGTCTCGGACGTGTCGCTGAACTTCGGAGTGCTCGCCTTCGCGCTCATCACGACCCTTGGCACGGTCGTGCTCTTCGCGCTTGCTCCAACTCTTGCCGCCATGCGCGTGAATGCGGCGGAGGCGCTCAAGGACGGCGGCAGGGGTGCGACCGTTTCCCGTGCGCGGCTGCAGACCCGGCAGATGATGGTGATCGGGGAAATCGCGCTCTCGGTGGTGCTCATCGTTGGCGGGGGGCTCACGATCCGCACGGTGCAGCGGATCATGTCGATCGATCCGGGGTTCCGGAGCGAGGGCGTGCTGACGATGGAGCTCTCCGTTCCCCCATCTCGCTACCCGGATGACGCACGCATATCGGGCTTCTTCGACGAGCTTCGCAAACGCGTCCAGGCGCTCCCCGGCGTGCAGCACGCGGCTGCTGCCCGGCTGCTCCCTCTCGCCACACCCATCGGCAACTGGGGGCTGCGCATTCCCGGATACACGCCACCGCCGGGACAGACCACTCCGGGTGACTGGCAGATCGTCACGCCCGGCTATTTCGAAACGATGGGGCTGCATCTCGTGAAGGGACGCCTGTTCGATGACCACGATCACGATGGCGGAGCGGTCGTGTTCGTGATCAGCCAGCAAATGGCCGATCGATATTTTGCGGGACGCGATCCGATCGGAGCGAGCATGAGGCTGTCCGGCGACAGTGCGCAGATGGGCACCGTCATCGGTGTCGTGCGCGACGTCGAGCACAACGGCCTCACCTCGGCCGTCGATCCGACCTTCTACGCCGTGCACTCACAGTTCCATCAGTCGGCTCAGTTCACGCCTCGGACGATGAATCTGGTGGTGCGCACGACCGGTGATCCGCTCGCGCTCGCGCGCGCGGTGCGCGAGCAGGTGCGCGCGCTCGACCCCGAGATCCCGGTCGCGCACGTGCGCACGATGGACGACATTGTGCGCAGCTCGATCGCGAAGCAGCGATTCTCGATGCTCCTGCTGGGCGCCTTCGGTGCGCTCGCGCTGCTCCTTGCCATGGTCGGCATCTACGGCGTCGTTGCGCAGCTCGTGGCTGCACGAAAGCAGGAGCTCGGCGTGCGTGCAGCGCTGGGCGCGAGCCCCACGGCGCTTATTCGCATGTCGCTCCGGGATGGCATCCGGCAGATCGCGGTCGGTCTCTCGCTCGGCGCAATCGCCGCGCTGATGCTGACGCGGCTCATGCAGGGGATGTTGTATGGCGTGTCGGCCAGCGATCCGGCGACGTTCGTCGTGGCGCTCCTGCTCACGGGCGCCGTCGCATTGGCGGCGAGCTATCTGCCCGCGCGACGCGCAGGACACGTCGATCCGGCGTCGGCGCTGAGCGCCGGCTAACGAACCCGGGTCGAACGACGTAGGGCGCGAACCGGCGGCCCATACGTCATCGCTACCCCCCTCTACGTCGATGTCTCGTGCCGCCTGCGCCGTTGCGCGTATGGGGCGGGCACACGAAAGCGGGCATTCTGCGACCAGATCGAAGGTCATCTGGTCCTCCTCGCCAGGCGTCTCCGTGACACCGACACGCGCCGCACTTGCCCATCACTCCTTATTCCCATACGTATGAGCCGCTACGACCTCCTCACATCGCGGTTTGTGCCTCGCGAGGTGCTCATGCCCTCCAGTGACTCGCAACAGCCGGCGCAACCATCGCTCGCCCCCTTCCCGCTCGTTGGCCGCGCTGCCGAGTTGGGAGTTCTGCACTCGCTTCTCGATGACGCCGAGAAGGGACGCGGCCGTACGGTCTTTCTGTCCGGAGAGCCCGGAATCGGAAAGACGCGGCTGAGTGAGGAGCTTGCACGTGAGGCCACACGGCGGCAGTGGGTCGTCGCGGTGGGACGCGCGTACGCAGTGGAGTCGGGTGTGCCGTACGCGCCCTTTGCCGACGCCCTGCTTCCGATTCTGCGCGCCCTGCCGCCTTCCGCATTGGCGGCACTCTCCCGTGGGGGAGCCGCCGAGCTCGCGCTGCTCTTTCCTCTATCGATCGACGCGCCGCTCGGCCGGCCCTCCGTCGTCATCGGCGACGCGGCGGAGCTAAAGACGCGTCTCTTCTGGACGCTGCTGCAATTCCTCATTCGATACGCTGAAAAAGCACCGTTGTTGATCGTTCTCGAGAATCTGCACTGGACCGATCCCTCGTCGCTGGAACTGTTGCACTTCACCGCTCGCCAGCTCGGAGGTGCCCGCGTCGCCATCCTGTGCACCTACAGCACGTCCGAACGCGAGATCAGCCAGGTGCTCCGCGCGACCGAGCATTCGTTGGTGAGTGTTGGTCTCGCGAGCTCGCAGCAGCTCACCGGGTTACCCGCCAGCGCGACGACCGAGCTGCTGCGGCGCGTGTTTGGCGCCGCCGAAGAGACCGTCCGCGACTTCGCCGGCATGCTGTTCGGATCGACCCGCGGCAATCCTCTCTTTCTCGAGCAGACCATCAAGTCGCTGGTGGGGTCCGGCAGGCTGCAACAGCGCGACGGGAGCTGGCACGGATGGCAGCTGGACAACCTTCAGCTTCCCGAATACATCCGCGATCTCTTCCTCGCGCGGATCCAGCGGCTGTCGCCCGCCGCGTACGCGGTGGCCGAGCTCGCGGCAGTCGTCGGCGTGCGCGTCTCCCACGACATGCTTCGTGCGGTGTGCGATCTTCCCACGCACGAGCTGCTCGGCGCCATCTCGGAACTGCGGCGTGCCGACATGCTGCTGGAGTCGACGGAGGACCGGAACATCGTGTACGACTTCACGCATCCGCTGCTGCGTGAGACGGTACACGGGGAGCTCGGGCAGGCGCGTGCGCGCATGCTGCACGCGCGCGTGGCGGAGTGCATGGAGCGGTACTATGGCGCGGGAGCGCTCGTCCACGCGAACGAGCTGGCGTACCACTTCGTTCGCTCGGACGCGCGCGAGCTCGACCCGAAGGCGATCGCGTTCCTTCGCGCGGCCGGGGCCCACGCGGCCGCACGCCACGCGCACCGGGAGGCGGCGAGCTATCTGCAAACGGCGTTCGAGCTCGCGCAGCGCGGCGAGGGCGACACGGATCTGCGCGCGGACCTCATCGAGGAGCTCGCGCTCGCGAAGCAGAACAGCGGCGACTCGCGCAACGCGCTCGCGTTGTGGGAACAGGCGCAGCGAGGCGCGAGCGCGGCCCATGCATTGCCTCGGCTCGCGGCAATCGAACGCCGGCTCGGCAACCTCCACTACTCGCAGGGACGCTTCGTCGAAGCCCTCGCCCACTATGACATGGGGATCGCTGCTGCCGAGCGGTCGCACGATGAGCTGGCGCTCGCCAAGCTGCTGACGTCCAAGACCACGAGCCTCGAAGCACTGGGCGACACGAAAGCACAGGCGAAGGCGCTGCACGATGCCCTGGCGATCGCCGAGCGGCGGAACGACAAGAAGCTGCTGGCGCGCGTGCATCGCGCGTCCGCGCTGTTCTATCTGTGGCTGGGGATGAAGGACAAATCCGCATCGCACGCGCTGCACGCCCTGGAATTCGCGCGTGCCAGCGGCGAGCCCGCGGAAGCGTGGTCTGCCCACTGGGCGCTCGCCGTCCTGTCCGCACTCACCGGGGATACGATCGCGACGAAGCACCACTTCGTAGAAGCCCGGCGCATCGCGGACGAGCTGCACTCGCCCGTTCTTCACCTGCGGGTGGATGAGATCGAGATCGAGTACAAGAGCGCCACCGGTGACTGGCCCTCGGCGGTCGAACAGGCGTCCCGGAGCATCGCGCTGGCACGTGCGCTGGAGCAGCGCACGCTGTTGCCGCGCCTCCTCACGTACACCGGCATTCTCAGCGTGGGACGGGGCGAGCTCGAAGAGGGAAAGCGGTATCTCGATGAAGCATGGACGCTGTCCGGCGCGGCATACCCCGACAATCGCTCGGGCGACGTGCATACGCTCGTGCGCGTGTACGCCGGCATGGCGATCTATCATCTCGCGATGAGAGAGTACGACGAGGTGATGCGCTACGGACTGATCGGACTCGCGGTGGCCGATCGATCCGGTTATGCGCCGTGGTCGGTGCACCGGCTGCTGCCGACGATGATCGAGGCGCTCTTCTGGAAGCAGGATTTCGCGCTCGCCGATTTCTACTGCGAGCGGCTGCGGCACGACTCGGAGCGTGTCGGGCAGCGCGTGGGTGTGGTGCTCGCCGAAGCGGGAGAGGCGATGAGCGCCATGCTGCGGGGAACGACCCAGCCGTTGCTCGACGCGGTCATCGCCGTCGCCGACAAGATCGACACGATCCCACTGGCGTTCGATGGTGCGCGATTGAGGCTCGAGATCGCGCGTCGCCACGTCGAGATGGGTGATCGCGACAGTGCTATTCGGCAACTCAATCGCGCCTTCGAGGTATTCTCTCGCATCGGCGCGGCCGCGGAGCTCGAGCAAGCCAGGGCCCAGCTGCGCGAGCTCGATGCTCGGCCGCGCACGCGGGTGCCCCCATCGGGAAGTCCGCTCCTGTCACCGCGGGAGAAGGAGATTCTTCTCCTCGTCTTGCAGCACAAGAGCAACAAGGAAATCGCGAAAGCGATTGGGTGCGCGCACCGCAACGTGGGCAAGCACCTCGAGAACGCCTGCCGAAAGCTGGATTGCCACAACCGGCACGAAGCAGCGGAGCGCGCGCGGTTGCACGAGTTGATCTAATACCGCGCGCATTTCCCGGGCGCCGCGATCCCTCACGCGACGGCGGCGCTCTCCTCCGGGAAGTCGGCCGTGCTGCACGAATCGTCCAGCAACATGTCGAGCGTCTCGCCGACGTCGGATGCGTCCGGGGAGTAGCTCGTGAATGGCAGCGCCCGAAGCTCGCACACTTGGGCAAGCAGCACGGGAGCTCCCGAAGCATCGATGACCGCCCACGGGCGATGCGCGTCGATGGCGCATGCAAGCTCCGATGCCGACCGGAAATCGAGGTCGTCACGATCGATCACGACGTGCGCGAGCCCGCGGAGCGCACACGCCTTCGTGAGCTCGCGACCGTGCGGCTCGTTGTTCTCGACGATGAGGATTGGCGGCGCGTGAGCGCGGCCATCGAGTGGAGTGGAGAACGGCGATCGGCGGCGGTTCCACCAGCCGGGCGTCGCGAGCACCGGATGATCGTATCCTCCGTTCGTGGCGAGCGCACGCACCATTGCCGCGAGCGCCGTCGGCCGGGGGACCGGCCCGCGCACGTCGAACGCACCGGGCTCGTAGTAGTCGGTCTCGCGCGTGACGAGTGAGTTCCAGTCGTGGGATCCCAGAAGCGCCCAGCTCGTCACGGCGCGCACATCCACGCCCCGCGAGCGCGCGCGCACGGCCGCCTGCCACACCTCGTCCAGCCAGCGCATCTGCTCCTCGCGCGTGCAGCCGAGGTGGCATTCGGTAATCGCGATCGGAAGGTGATAGCGCACCCATGCCTCGTGCAGCAGCCCGCTGATCCCGAGCCGCTGCACCAAAGGCACCTCGACCTGCGCGACATCCGCGTACACGATTCTCCCGTTGCCGCCGATCTCGCTCAGCGGATACCGCTCCACCCGCTCATCGAGATACCGCTCGCTCGTGACGTAGTGATTGACGCCGATGAGGTCCGGCACGCACGGCGCCTCGGCCAGCGCACAAAGCTCACGCTCGACGTCAGGCCCCGCAGCGCGCAGATGATTCCAGCATGGGTGTCCACGGGTCACCCTTCCGCACAAAAGGTCCCACGTGAGCCAGCGCCGTTCGTTCTCGAACTCGCATTGCTCGGCCAGCGCTGGCGTGCCGGCGACTTTCCCCAGGTCCTCCGTCTGCACGAGCTGCGCGCCCGGATTCACGCGCCGGATCTCTCGCATCGCGCGTGCAGTGGCCGAGAGCTGCGACACGAGGAGTCGCGCGAATGTCGTGCTGTCGCGTGCGTGCGGGTACCAGTGCCCGTACAAACCGCTGAACCGCGCGGTCGTGAGCGGCTCGTTGACCGGCGTGTAGGCATCGACCCAGGGGTAGCGCTCCGCCACCGTGCGAGCAAAGCGCGCGAGCTCCTCCGGGAACTCGGGAGCACGTGCATCCACCCACGGTGGACCGAAGCCGTGATGCAGCAGCCCGACGATCGGACGTACGCCGCGATCGCGCAGTCGCCCGAGCGCGCCATCGGCCCAGCTCCAACTCGGCGTCGCGTCACGCTCCGGTTGCACGTGCTCCCACAGCACCGGAACCCGCAGCGCCTGCAGCCCCAGGTCCGCGAAGCGATCGAGATCGTCGAGATGCGCCATGTGGCACGTTCGTGCGGTCTGATCGAAGTACCGATCGCCAACCCGGTTCACGGTACATTCGACACCGCCCCACATCGCGAGCTTCGGCAAGTCAAGCAATGGCATACGTCGAGGCCGAGCACACGAAGCTATCCGGCAAGCGGCGCCGTGGTCGAGTGAGAGCCATCGCTCGCGACGCCAGCGATCTTCTGGTACGTCGCGAGCGCCTGTGCCACGACCTGATCCATGTTGTAGTACTTGTACGTCGCGAGCCGCCCGACGAACCAGGTGCGCGATTCGACATCCGCGAGCGCCTTGTACTTCCGATAGAGCTCCGCGTTTTCGGGACGTGGAATCGGATAGTACGGGTCGCCCTCATCCGTCGGATACTCGTACACGATGCTCGTCTTCGGATGCTTCTGGCCCGTGAGATACTTGAACTCGGTCGCGCGCGTGTAGAGATGCTCGTTCGGAAAATTCACGACGGGCGCCTCCTGGAACCACTCCTGGTCGTGCGTCTCGTGCCTGAACGAGAGCGATCGATAGGGAAGCCTCCCGTACGCGTAGTCGAAGTACTCGTCTATGGGGCCCGTATAGATCATCGACTTGTAGGGAATCAGCCCCTCGATCTCGTGATAGTCGGTCTGCAGCAGCACGTGAATGTTCTCGTGATCCAGCATCTTCTCGAACATCCGCGTAAAGCCAAACTTCGGCATCGCCTGATAGGTGTCCGTGAAGTAGCGCGCGTCGCGATTGGTGCGCACCGGCACGCGCGCCGTGACGCTCGCGTCCAGCTGCGACGGATCGAGCCCCCACTGCTTGCGCGTGTAGCTCCGAAAAAATTTCTCGTACAGCTCGCGCCCCACACGCGCGACGACCACATCTTCCGACGTCCGTGGATGCTCGTGTGGCTCGGCCACCCGGTTCAGGAAGTTTTCGGCCTCTTCCGTCGTCATGTTCCGCGAGTAGAGCCGATTCAGCGTATCGAGATTGATCGGGATCGGCACGCGCTGGCCATCCACGCTCGCGAGCACGTTGTGCTCGTACGGACGCCACTCGGTGAATCGCGAGAGATACTGGAAAACGTCGCGCGAGTTGGTGTGGAAGATGTGCGGACCGTAGCGGTGCACGAGAATGCCCGCGTCGTCATAATGGTCGTACGCATTTCCCCCGATGTGGGGCCGCTTCTCGACCACGAGCACGCGCTTCCCGCCGCCGCGCGCCAGCCGCTCGGCCAGCACGCTCCCTGCAAAGCCGGCGCCGACGATGCAGTAGTCGAACATCTTCAGGCCTCCATCGCGAGGTTGTAGCGTGCCCTGACCGGCGCCGCGCGGCGGAGCGGCATTTCCCGTACTTCGCGGACATCCGAAAGCGCTTGCGCGATGAGCGCACCCATGCGCTCGTGTGTGCGGTCCCATGACATTGTCGACAGGAATCCGTCGACGCGCTTGAGCCATCGGCCTCGCTCCGGCTCCGGGCATGCGAGCTCGTCTTCCACCGCCGCGACGAAGTCCGTCGCGGTCTCGCCAATCCTCACGAGCTCGGCCACGCCGTAGGGCGCGACGACATCGCGAATTGCCGTCGACACCACTGGCAACCCAGCCGCGAGGTATTCCGGAGTCTTTGTCGGACTGATGAAGCGCGTCGACTCGTTCAGAGCGAACGGCAGCAGCGCGATGTCCCATCCCGCCATGTACGAGGGCAGCTCGGCGTAGGGCTTTGCGCCCAGATAGTGAATGTTCGGGAGCTGCGGGAGCTGGTCCGGATTGATCTTCACGACCGGACCGACGAGCACGAGATGCCATTCGGGCCGTGCGCACGCGACCTCTCTCAGCAGCTCGATGTCCATGCGCTCATCGATGACTCCCGCGAAGCCGAGCCGCAGATGCGGAATGTTCGCCTGATCGGCGGGATCCGGGCGCGACGCACGCGCCTGGCGAAAGTGGGCCGAGTCGACGCTGCTCGGAAAGCAGTAGACGTTCTCGCTGCGCTCGCGCTTGGCCTCGTAGAGACTCGAGCCGCCCGTGAACACGATGTCCGCCAGCGCGATGAGGTCGCGTTCGCGCTCCACCATCTCCATCGGCGCGCCGCGGAAGAGCGACAGCTCGTCCATGCAGTCGTAGACGAGCGCGATCGGTTCGAGGTGCTGCGTCCAGGGCAGCGCCATGGGCGTGTAATACCAGCTCACAAACGTCGTGATCGACTCCGCAGCGATCAGCTCGTCGACGAGGCCGCGCAGCACGTTCTGTCGCGAGCTCTCGGAGAGCGAGCTCGGAAGCCGCGGCACCACGACGCGAAGCCCATGCTCACGCGGCGAGATGTCGAGATATGGTGCGTCGGCTCCGTACGACGGTTCCTCTACGTAAAATACGCGATTCGTTCTCGCGAATCGCGACAGGAGATGCTGCGGACGCTGATAGACGAAATCCCACCGCAGGTGTGAGAAGCATATGAGCGTTGCGGCTTCCGGAATCGACGCGGGAGAGCGGCGCGAGAGATCTCCGGAGGCAATGGACTTCAACATGCAGGACAGCTCCTACGCACGAGTTACGGGGGTATCTATCGGTGCCCTCTTGTTTGGCCGCGACCGCGATGTCGGACCGGCCTCTGCCACACTACCATGGTAGAAGCACGTCGCATGCCATCCGATAAACGAATGAATCGAGATTTCGCGCGCACTTTTTTCATCGATTTTTTCCGAGAAGAGCCGCAGCGCATCGCCTCCGCGCCGGGTCGCGTGAACCTCATCGGCGAGCACATGGATTACAACGGTGGCGAGGTGCTTCCCATTGCCATCGACCATCGCACGTACGTCGCAGTGCGTGCCTCCGCCGACCCCGAGGCATCGCGCGTGGCCAGCAGTACGATCGAGAGCGTCGGACAGTTCGATGCGCGAGCGCCAGTGCGCAGCGGGCAGTGGTGGGACTACGTCGCGGGCGTCGTGCGCGAGCTCTCGGCGCTCGGCGCTCGCGTGCCGCAGCTCGAGATCGCCATCGCGAGCGACGTTCCCGCCGGCGCGGGGTTGAGCTCATCCGCCGCGCTCGAAGTCGCCACGACGCTCGCCATCGCCGACCTGCTCGGTCTCGAGCTATCTGCGCAGGAGGCGGCCGAGTTGGCGTGGCGCACGGAAACGGGCTTCGTTGGCGTGCCGTGCGGAATCATGGATCAATTCGCGTCCGCGCTCGCGCGGGAGGGTGCCGCACTGCACGTCTGGTGCGACACCATGCGCACGGAGCACGTGCGCTGCGATGAGCACGTGCTCATCTTCGACACCGGCGTCACACGAGGGCTCCGTCACTCGGCGTTCGCGGCTCGGCGCGATGAATGCGCACGCGCGCTGGCGGCGATTCAGCGACGGCGTCCCGAGGTGAAGGAGCTCGCGCACGCATCGCTGGCGGACGTCGGGGAAGGTGGGCTGGACAAAGTCCTGCGCGAGCGGGCGACGCACGTCGTGGAGGAGAATGCCCGCGTGCAGCAGGCGGTTGCTGCTCTCGAGGAAACGGGGATCATCCCGGGTGAATTGCTCGTGGCCTCGCACGCCTCGCTGCGCGATCTCTATGAATGCTCGTCTCCCGAGCTCGACTGGTTCGTCGCCCATGCGCTCGCGTTTCCGGGCGTGCGCGGCGCGCGGCTCACGGGCGCGGGATGGGGCGGCTGCGCGATCGCCACCGGAGAGCCCGAGGCACTCTCGGCCGCGGTTGAGCCCCTGCAGTCGGCGTACGTGAAGCAGTTTCCGCATCAGGCGCGAAGCTGGATCGTTCGTCCCGCCGACGGAGCTCGGCTCGAGAGCTAGGCTCTAACTCAGCTCCACCGGACGCGGTCCGTGGGGTATCATCCCATCCGCTGTTATTCCCCTCACCTTCACTCGTCTTACGGCAACCCCCACAACTGCCGATGGACTCTGGATTCTTTTTCACCACCGGGATCGAGAACAGCTACCCGACACTCTCGACGGGACGGCGGATCGATCAGATGGACAAGTGCGGCCACTATGCCCGATGGGAGGAAGATTTCGGGCTCCTCTCGAGCATCGGTGTCAACGCGCTGCGCTTCGGACCCGCCTACTATTTGACGCACCCGGCCCCCGATCGCTTCGACTGGTCGAGCGCGGATGCACCGATGCACAGGCTGCGTACGCTCGGCATGACGGTCA
>Ga0157369_10010654_pt1 | contig 10465 bp, 8 predicted proteins | sample C25metaG_FD_113461 | JGI IMG/M metagenome (GOLD analysis project Ga0157369, IMG submission 113461) | Corn rhizosphere microbial communities from Kellogg Biological Station, Michigan, USA - C2-5 metaG | ecosystem: Host-associated > Plants > Roots > Rhizosphere > Soil | place: USA: Michigan...
AACAAGACGCCGATCCAGATCAGCAGGCTCTTGGTCCAGGGATTGCCGGGCTTCTTGTCCTTGTCGTTCATCTCGCCGTCTTTCCGCGCAAAAACGCGCTTTCGCCTAAAATAGGCGCATCGTCCCCAATAACAATGCAACGCTTAGGGAGCGGTGAACGGCGCTCGGCCGGCCCCTAAACCGCTTCGACGGCGTAACCGTCGCCATAGAATTTGCTGGTGCTGCGGGTGTGGAAGGCGATCGCCTTGACCGGCTCGTAGCGCGGCGCGCCGAGGCCGGGGAGGACCTCGAGCAGCTCGTTCTCCCACACGTAGACGGCAATCGGGAAGGAGACGCGCGCGCGGCTCAGCTGGGAGCCGTCGCGGGGCTTGCCGACGCGGTGGGTGGTGGACGGCAGGCGGTCGTTGGTGATCCGCTGCATATAGTCGCCGGTGTTGATGATGATCGATCCGGGCGGCGCATCGAGGCGCACCCAGGCGCGGCTGCGGTGGTTCCAGACCTGCAGTCCCTCCACGCGCGAGGCGGGGAGGATGGTGAAGAGGTCGACGTCCTCGTGGCCGAGCAGGCGCCCGGCACCCGAGCGGTCCTGCGCCTCGCTGAGCGGCGGGTAGTAGTTGGCGCGGAGGCCGAAGTTGGTCTGCGTGAGCTTCGAATCGTAGGCGTGAGGGTCGCAGCCGAGGCCCTGGAACATCGCCTGGGCGATCGGCCTGAACAAAGCCTCGTGGGCGAGGGCGAGACGGCGGAACCGCGGTTCATAGCGCGGGTCGGGCCAATAGTCCTCGGGGCGGAAGGGCGCGCTTCGCCGCTGCGGCATGTCGAAGGCGCGGCGGCACCACACCCAGCCTTCGACGAGGTCGGGGTGGATCTCGCTCGTCTCCTCGATCGGGAAATAGCCCTGCGCGACCGAGCCGTGGCGGCGGGCGCGGAAGCGCATCTTCTCCTCGAGCGGAATAGAGGTGAAGAGGTCGAGGACGCTCTCCTCAACGTCGTCGTAGAGCGCGGCGTCGACGCCGTGGCCGACGAGCACCGCGAAGCCGATCTCCTCCAGCGCCGCCGTGAAGGCTTCGGCAAAGCGCGCCCTGTCGCCCGCGTCGCCGTGGAGGAAAGGCGCGATGTCGAGCGTGGCGATCCGGTAGTCCTCGTCGAACCGGTCGGCTTCGTGCTCGGCGAGGCGGTAGGTGTGCGCCTTGCGCACCTGGTCGAAGCGGCTGAAATCCTGGTTGAGCGCGGCCTGGCTCATGCGTCGGCGTCCCCGTGGAGCGCCAGCGGCGCCTCCGCCGCCTCGATCGTCCCCTCGCGCCGGCCCTTGTGCGCCGCGTGCGCCATCACCGCGGCGGCATAGAGGACGACGGCGAAGACCAGCCAGCGCAGATAGGTGACCGGCATCGACACGACGACATAGTAGGCAACGAGCACCGCCGGGATGCCGCCCAGCGCGAGGCCGAGCACGATCCTGAGGTCCACCTTGCCGACCCGGATATGCTGGAAGCTGGCGCCCGCACCCATAAGCGAGGCACCACCCGCCATAATCGGGAAGGCGAACTTGGGGTCCATGCCCATCAGGCTGAACATGACCAGCGTCGGCGCGTAATTGCCGACCCCGAAATTGGCGAGCACACCGAAGGCGAAATTGGCGAGGATGGCGACGACCATCAGGCCGAAGGGCAGGCTGCTGGCGGTGCCACCGCCCGGGAAGAGGTCGAGATTCTGCATCGCATAGGCGATGGCGGCGAGGAGGAGGCCGACGGCGACGGTCGCCTGCACGACCCACACCCGCGCGCGCGTCACCAGCGGAACGCCGACGAGGCCGCCGACGAAGACGGCGACGACGCAGCTGATCAACAGCACCCGGTCGACGAGCACCCCGACCCCCACGAGGAAGACGATGCTCTCCGTCATCGCCGGCGGCGTGAGGCCGCAGAGCATCGTCTGCGGGATCAGCCGGTCGGGCACCATCCGACGGAACTTGAACCAGGCGGTGGTGGGGGCGAAGGAGCCGATTCCGAGCGTGTCGAGGAAGTTGACGACGGCGCCGAGCGCGAGCGCCTCGAGCCGCGGCACCGCCCGCTGCGCAAGCGCCGCGCGGACGAGCGCCAGGCCGTAGAGGAGGACGGCGAGTCCGATGACGGCGAGGAGCGCGATCAGCATGGCGGCGACCTTGGCGGTTCGCGCGCCCATGCGCAATCGCCGCGGCGGTCGCGTGCCGCGGCCGCGGCCGCTAAGGTGGCCGCATGGAGGCTCCTTCGCACACCATCGAGCTCGTCAGCACCGACTTCGCCGCCGCGCTCGACCTGCTGCAGCTTATGGGGGCGCGGCTGGACACGATCTTTCCCGCCGACGAGCCGCACAGCGCCGTGCTGACCCATGGCGGCACCACCGTTCGCCTGCGCGCGCGGGCCGACGCGCCGGATCCGCCCGCGGAGCTGCCGGCGTTCAGGCCGGACTTCCTGGTGACGCGCGCGGCGGGCGGCTTCGGCGACGGGCGGGCGGGGATGCGGTATCGCGACCTCATTCCGGACCGGCTCGGCGGGCGGTACATCGCCTCGCACATCGCCGTCGCCGACGGACCCGTGGCGGACTGGGTCCATTACCACCGAGTCGCCTTCCAGCTGATCTGCGTGCGCCGCGGCTGGGTGCGCGTCGCATATGAGGACCAGGGCGCGCCGTTCGTCATGCAGCCGGGCGACATGGTCCTCCAGCCGCCGGGCATCCGCCACCGGGTGCTCGAGAGCGGCGGCGGGCTGGAGGTGGTGGAGATCGGCTGTCCGGCCCTTCACGAGACCTTCGCAGACCATGCGATGGAGCTTCCGAACGGCATGGGCGATGCCGCGCGCCGCTGGGGCGGGCAGCGCTTCGTCCGGCACGTGGCGGGGGAGGCGCCGTGGAGGCCCTGGCATGGAGGCGAGGCGCAGGAGAGCGGGGTGGGCGAGGCCACGGGCGGGCTTGCCGAGGCGCGGATCGTGCGGGGGCGGAGCCTCGACGTGCCGGCGCATCGGGGCGAGCTGGTGTTCGGCTTCGTCTTCGAGGGGTCGGCCCGGATCGAGCATCGGGGGCCTCATGCGCTCGGCCCCGCCGACGCGTTCGTCATTCCGCCGGGTGAGGCGTGGAAGCTGCGCGACGCTTCGCCGGACTTCCGCCTGCTCCACGTCACGACCGGCCGTATCGCCGTCTAGGCCGACGCGGCGTCCGCCGCGGGCGGCTCCCAGCCGAAGACGCTTCGGCCGCCATGTTCGTGGCTGCGCGCCCGCTCCTCCGCCACTACCGCTTCGAAGCTGGGCCCTAAGACGTAGCGCTCGAGCCGCCGGGCCTGGTCGTCGAGGCGCCGGATCGCGGCAAGCTTCTCGTCGTTGCCGAGCTTCGCCTGCGCGACCGCAGTCCTGAGGATGCCGATCGTCTTGTCATAGACCTTGGTCGGCACCGGGAAGGGGTGCCGGTCCTTGCCGCCGTGGGCGAGGGAAAAACGGGCGGGGTCGGCGAAGCGGCAGGGCGCGCCGTGGATCACCTCGGCGACCATGGCGAGCGAGCGCACCGTCCGCGCGCCGACCCCGGGGACGAGGAGCAGCTCGGGAAAGTCCGCCGGCCCCGCCTCGGCGGCGGCGGCGAGGGTGCCGTGGAGGCGGCGGAGGATGACGTCGCCGGAGCGGACGTCGTGATGATCGGGCATGACGAGGTGGGGGAGGGTCGGCGCACGGTCCGGGACCGGCGCCCGCTCGAGCGCCGCCGCCTCCCGCGCCAGCCGGTCGGGCCCGAGATCCGTCAGCAGCGCGAGCTGGGCGGTGCGCGAGGCGGCGGCGCGGGCGTCGGCGAGGTTGACGATGTCGCCGTGGCGGCGTCCCTCGATCGCGGCGTGGGGGCTGTCGACGAAGCTCTGCAGCCCTTCCGACAGCCAGTGGTAGCGCCGCGCTGTCTTGCTGGCGCCGTTCATGCCCTGCTGGACGACGGCCCATTTGCCTTCGTCGGTGACGAAGAAGCCGTGGAGATAGAGATCGAAGCCGTCCTGGACGGCGGCGCTGTCGACCTTGGCGACGAGGCGGCTCGCCCGCGCGAGCGCCGAGCCGTCGAACCCCGCCGCCTCGCCGGCGAGGGCGAGCTCGGCCGGGGTGGCGCGCGAATGCTTTCCCCGGCCGCCGCAGACTCGGATGCCGAGCTCACCCGCGCGCGGGTTGAGGCCCCGCTTCAGCGCGCCGATGACGCTGGTGGTGATCCCGGACGAATGCCAATCCATGCCCATGACGGCGCCGAAGGACTGGAACCAGAAGGGGTGGGCGAGGCGGGCGAGGAAGGCGTCCCGCCCCTCATGATGGACGATCGCCTCGGCGATCAGCGTGCCGAGCCGGGTCATCCGCTCCCCCAGCCAGGCGGGCACGCGGCCGCCGTGGAGCGGCAGGTCGGCGCTTCCGGCGCGGCGGGCCATCAGAGCGGTCCGAAGCCAGTCGAGCGAAAGGTCACACGAAAGTCACACCGCCGCGCCGTCCGTGACAAAGGCTTGCCCACGGAAAGAAGCGGAAAAGAACGCAGGCGCATGGGGGGAACATATCAGAAACAGAGGCAGGGGTCAACCTGTTTTCGGCTTTGCGTCCCTCAGGCGCCGCGTGGGCCTCAGCCTCGGGGCGTGATCGAGCTGGCCTTCCTCCATGATTTCCTGGCGGAGTGCCGCGCGCTTCTCGTGGATCGAGGCGATGACCGGGCCCATGGCGATGCCGAGGTCGACGAGCACCGCCTCCGAGAGCTGGAGCGAGCTTTCGAGCGTTTCCGGCACCGCGTCGGAAGCGCCCGCCTTGTAGAGTTCGGCGGCGTGGTGCGCGTCGCGGGCGCGGGCGATGATGGTGAGGTCGGGGCACCAGGCGCGGACCTTCTTGGTCAGCCGCACGGTGAGCACCGGATCGTCCATGGTGAGGACGAGGGCGCCGGCATGGCCGAGGTTCAGACGGTCCATCAGCTCGGCGCGGGCGACGTCTCCGTAGATGACGGGAAAGCCTTCGCGGCGGCAGGCGGCGGCGTTGTCGACATTCGAATCGACGGCGACGTAGCTTCGGCCGTGGTTGGCGAGCATCTCGGCGACCAGCCGCCCGACCCGGCCGAAGCCGATGATGACGACGTCCGGAGCCGATTCTCCGGTGCCGACCTGCAGGGTCGAGTCCGTGGCGCTGCCGTCCACCTGCCGGGCGGCTGCGCGGCCGAGGCGGGCAAGAAGCGGGGTCAATGTCAGCCCGAGCGCCGTCGCCACGGTCCAGAACGCCGCCGTCTCCCGTGCGATGAGCCCGGCCGCCGCGGCCGCGGACAGGACGACGAGGGTGGTTTCGGACGGCGAGGCCATGAGCAGCCCGGCTTCGGCGGCGACGGCGTTCCGCTCGCCGGTGAGGCGGAGGAGGGCGGCCGTCACCGCCGCCTTGACGGTCATGACTCCAAGCAGCGCCGCGACGAGCGCCTCCCACTGGGCGAGGATCATGCCGAGGTCGAGGCTCATTCCGACGGTGATCAGGAACACGCCGAGGGCAAGGCCGCGGAACGGCGCCGTGATCACCTCGACCTCGCTTCGATAGTCGGTCTCGGCGATGAGCAGCCCGGCGACGATCGCGCCGACGATCGGCGACAGGCCGACCGCGGTCGTGGCGAGGCTGGCGACGATGACGACGAGCAGGCTCGCGGAGAGGAACAGCTCCGGGCTCTTGGTCCGCGCCGCCTGAGCGAACAGGCGTGGGAAGACGAGGCGGCCGAGCACCAGCATCGCGCCGATCACGAGCGCGCCGAGGCCGGCGGTGCGAAGCAGCCCCTGCCAGCCGCCGTCGCCGGCCTGCGGCGCGAGCGCGCCGAGGAAGAAGATGATCGGGACCAGCGCCAGGTCCTCGAACAGAAGCATGGCGAGGGCGGAACGGCCGACCGGGCTGGCAGGGCCGACCAGGGGCAGCACCAGAGCGGTCGAGGAGAGGGCGAGCGCAAGCCCGATGCCGGCGGCGCCGCCCCATCCCTGGCCGAGCAGGGCGAAGGCGCCGGCCAAAATCGCCGCCGAGACGAGGAGCTCGGCCGCGCCGAGGCCGAACACCTGTCGGCGCATGCTCCACAGCCGGCGGAACGAGAGCTCGAGGCCGACGGAGAAGAGGAGGAGGATGATCCCGAACTCGGCGAACGGCTCGATGCCGTGCGGGTTGGAGATGGTGAAATGGCCGAGCCAGGGCTGGTCCTTGACGAAGGCGCCCAGGCCGGAGGGGCCGCAGAGCATGCCGACGAAGATGAACCCGATCACCGGGCTCACCCGGAACCGCGCGAAGGCGGGAATCACGATCCCCGCCGCGCCGAGGATCACCAGCGCGTCCGAGAGCGGCGTGTTCTGAAATCCTGGAGCCATCTTGCCTTTATGACCGATGACGCGCGATTGTCAGCCTCATGGGCGCGGGGGAAGCGGATATCGTCGTTGCAGGAGGCGGGCCGGCCGGAATGGTCGCCGGCCTCCTCTTCGCGCGCGCCGGGCTCCAGGTGACGGTGCTCGAGAAGCACGGCGATTTCCTCCGCGATTTCCGCGGCGACACCGTCCACCCTTCGACCCTTCGCATCTTCGACGAGCTGGGGCTGAGGGAGCGGCTGCTGGCGCGGCCGCACGACAAGGTGTTCGACATCGGCGGCCTCATCGGCGGCCGTCCGGTGGAGATCGGCGATTTCAGCCATTTCGACCGGCGCTGGAACTTCATCGCGATGATGCCGCAATGGGAGTTCCTCGACTTCGTCGCCGCCGAAGCGCGGCGCTACCCGGGGTTCCGGCTGCTGATGAACGCGGAGGCTTTCGCCCTGGTCGAGGAGGGCGGCCGCGTCGCCGGCCTCCGATACCGGTCCGGGGGCGAGGAGCGGACGCTGCGCGCGCGGGTGACGATCGCGGCGGACGGTCGCACGTCTGTCCTGCGCGGTGCCGCCGGCCTTGAGGTGCGGGACCTCGGCGCGCCGATCGACGTCTTCTGGTTCCGCGTGCCGAAGGAGAGGGGGCCGGGGAACGACACGACCGGCGTGTTCGCGGCCGGGCGGATCATGGCGCTGATCGACCGCGGCGACTATTGGCAATGCGCCTACGTCTTCCCCAAGGGCAGCGCCGATGCGGTTCGGTCGCGCGGCATCGAGGCCTTCCGCGCGGAGGTGGCGGGGGTCGCGCCGGTGCTCCGCGAGGGATTGGCGAACGTCGAGTCTTGGGACGACGTCAAGCTGCTCAGCGTCTCGCTCGACCGGCTCGAGCGCTGGTCGCGGCCGGGATTCCTCGCCATCGGCGACGCCGCGCATGCCATGTCGCCGATCGGCGGAGTGGGCATCAACCTCGCCGTCCAGGACGCGGTGGCGGCGGCGAACCTGCTCGCCGGGCCGATGGCGAGGGGCGAGGATCCCGATCCGCTGCTCCCGCGGGTCCAGGCGCGGCGGGCGCCGGCGGTCCGCTTCATCCAGGGCTTCCAAAAGGCGTCGCACGACCGGATCATCACGCCCCTGCTGCTGCGCCAGGGCGGAGAATTCGCGCCGCCGCTGGCCTTGCGCCTGCTCGACCGCTTCCCGCCGCTTCGGCGCATCCCGGGGGCGCTGCTCGGATTCGGGTATCGCGCGGAGCATGTCCGCTTGCCCAAGGTGCCCCTCTAGAGCGCCTCGACGATCGTCACATTGGCGAGCCCGCCGCCTTCGCACATGGTCTGGAGGCCAAAGCGCTTGCCGCGGGCGCGGAGCGCGTGGACGAGGGTGGTCATGAGCTTGGTGCCCGAGGCGCCGAGCGGGTGGCCGAGCGCGATGGCGCCGCCGTTGACGTTGAGGCGGTCCGGGTCGGCGCCGGTCTCCTGAAGCCAGGCGAGCGGGACCGGGGCGAAGGCCTCGTTGACCTCGTAGAGGTCGATCTCGTCGATCCTCATGCCGGAGCGCTCGAGCGCGCGCCGGGTGGCGGGGATCACCTCCTCCAGCATGATCACCGGGTCGCCGCCGGTGACGGTCAGGTTGACGATGCGCGCCATCGGCGTGAGGCCGTGATCCTTCACCGCCCGCTCGGAGGCGACCACGACGCCGCTTGCGCCGTCGCAGATCTGGGACGCGCTCGCGGCACTGATCCGCCCGCCCTCGCGAAGCAGCTTCACTGAGGCGATGCCTTCGAGCGTGGCGTCGTAGCGAATGCCCTCGTCGTGGATGTGGAGGCGCTCCTCGCCGTCCTCGCCGACCACCTTCAGCGGCACGATCTCGGCTTCGAAGGCGCCGGCGAGGGTCGCGGCGGCCGCCTTCCTGTGGCTACCCAAGGCGAAGGCGTCGAGCCGATCCTTGGGCAGCTGGTATTTCTCGGCGATCATCTCGGCGCCGTCGAACTGGCTGAACATCGCCACCCCGAACCGCTCCTGGATGCGCTTGGAGAAGGGGCCGGTGCCGATGCCGTGCTGCGTCGGGAGGGTGAAGGGGAGGCCCATCGGCACGCGACTCATCGATTCGACGCCGCTTGCGATCACCACGTCCTGGGTTCCGCTCATCACCGCCTGCGCGGCGAACTGGATCGCCTGCTGCGAGGAGCCGCACTGGCGGTCGATGCTGACGGCGGGCACCGAGGTCGGAAGCGACGAGGCGAGGACGGCGTTGCGGCCGATGTGGAAGGCCTGCTCGCCGGCCTGGCCGACGCAGCCCATGATGACGTCCTCGATCGCCGCCGGATCGATGCCGGCGCGGGCGACGAGGGCATCGAGGACCTCCGCCGCCATGTCGGCCGGGTGCCAGTCCCTGAGAGCGCCGCCGCGCTTGCCCCCGGCGGTGCGGGCGGCGGCGACGATGTAAGCTTCGGCCATGGCTGGGTCCTTTTCCTCTCGACCCTCCCATCGCCTCTGGCTTCGGGGAGGACAAGGGTGGAAGCGGGAGGCCGGGCGCGCTAGAGACGGGACATGGGCAAGAAGAGCATCAGCGGCCACCTCGACGAGGTGGGCGAATCCTATGGCGAGCATTTCCGCCATGCGGCGAGCTTCGGCGTCAAGATGATCCTCGGCGGCCTCGCCTGCCTGGTCCATGCCGTCTGCCCGTTCCTCTGCGAGAAGACGGGTAGCGAGACCATTCGCGGCCTTCACCGCCGAATGGCCCCGCGCGCCGACAAGCCGAACTGGGAGCGGCACCCGATCATCTGACTGTCCGGCCTCGGACACGGCGCCTGTCCGCTTGCGGACGCGCGGGCGCGGCCCGGCAGGCCCTCCCCTCCTGCGACACCTGTGGCGTGCTTCTTGCAGCTTCCAGGCCGTTGAGGCGTAAAGGGGAAGTTGCGTGAAGTCCTGGGTGCGTGCGGCGGCGGCCGTGTTCGTGTTGACCGCGGCCGGAACGGCCTTTGCGCAGACCCAGGGACCCGGCGGCCGCACCGTCTACGAGGCGGCCTGGTTCCGCGGCTTCTCGCCCTCCAACGCTCTCGAGATCGTCCAGCACGTTCCCGGCTTCTCGCTCGAGACCGGCGATTCCTCGGTTCGCGGCTTCGGCCAGGCGGCGGGGAACGTCGTCATCAACGGCCAGCGGCCGAGCTCGAAGGCGGACACGCTCGACGTTATCCTCTCGCGCATCCCCGCGACCCGGGTGGCGCGCGTGGAGGTCGGGCCGGGGCAGCTGTTCGGCTCCGAATATGCGGGCAAGGCGCAGGTGCTGAACCTGGTGACGACCGCCGCGGGCGGAGTCGCCGGCTCGGGCACGGCGACGCTTCGGCGGGACTTCACCGGGCGGCTCTACCCGGAAGGAAGCGTCTCGGCGCTGGTTCGGCGGGGCAAGTCGACGTTCAACGCCTCGATCGGCCTCAACAACAACCGCACCGCCGAGCGCGGCTACGACACGCTGAAGGCGCTGCCGTCGGGCGACCTCGTCGAGCTTCGCCGCAAGACCAATTATACGAGCGACCCCAACGCCTACGTCTCCGCCGCGTGGGAATATAATGGCGGGGCGAACCGGACGGCGCACCTCAACGGCCGGGCGGCGATCGACCGCTTCTCGCTGACCCAGGTGAACGACGTCTTCCCGACCGGCGGGGCGGTGCGCAACGACCATCTCACGCAGCGCTACCACAGCCGCGAGTTCGAGCTCGGCGGCGACGTCACCCGCCCGTTCCTCGGCGGCGGGCTGAAGCTGATCGGCCTCGCGACACGGCGGGGGCGCGACTATCGCGACGTGTCGCTGAACCGGGTGCAGTCGAGCGTCACCGGCGGCTTCGCCCAAACGCTGAACGACGAGCGCGACGAGACTCTCGGGCGCCTCGTTTGGACTCGCGACAGGCTCCTCGGCTGGAAGGTCGAGGCGGGCGCCGAAGGCGTTCTCAACCGGCTGCGCAGCGACGTCGACCTGTTCGGGATCGAGGCCGGCGGCGGCAAGACGCCGATCGCGCTGCCGATCGGCCACGCCATCGTCTCCGAGCGCCGCGGCGAGGCGTTCGTCAATGCGAGCCGGGAGGTGACGAAGACGCTCCGGCTCGACCTCGGCCTGACCTTCGAGGCCTCGCACCTGACGGTCA
>Ga0157369_10010655_pt1 | contig 10465 bp, 12 predicted proteins | sample C25metaG_FD_113461 | JGI IMG/M metagenome (GOLD analysis project Ga0157369, IMG submission 113461) | Corn rhizosphere microbial communities from Kellogg Biological Station, Michigan, USA - C2-5 metaG | ecosystem: Host-associated > Plants > Roots > Rhizosphere > Soil | place: USA: Michigan...
AATAGAGCGTTCCATTTCCGAGCGGCGACGCGGATACCATGATCCACCCGGTCAGCGGGATGAACACGATCAGGAAATAGAGCAGGAAATGAGATGCGTGCGCCGCATAGCGCAGCGGCGCGCTAAGGCCGGCGGGCAGCGCGGGTACCGGATTGATCAGCCGCCAGATCACGCGCAGGACGCTGAGCACCAGGACGGTGAGCCCGATCGATTTGTGGGTCTGGAAGATCATGAACTTGTTCGGATCGCTGCGCGGAAGGTCGGCCATGTAGAGGCCAAGACAGATATTCGCGATGACGAACAGCGCGATCAGCCAGTGCAGCGTCGCAGCCACGGTGCCGTAGCGGTCGGTGGTATTCCGGACCTGCATCATCATTTGCCTTTCGGGCGCTGGAACATGGCTTCGATGGTGATCTGCACGTCGTTGCCGACGATATGGTCCCACACCATCCCGGCGATACCGAAATCCTTGCGGTTCACGGTTGCCGTGGCGTGAAAACCGATATCGTCCGCGCCAGAGAACGGATCGGATGTCACGCCGCAGAATGTCGCGTTCAGGGTGACGGGTTTGGTGACGCCGTGCAGCGTGAGATCGCCGGTGATAGTGCCGGTGGTAGGCCCCGTGCGCACGACGGAAGTGGACTTGAACGTCGCGGTGGGGAAGGTGGTGGCGTTGAAGACGCCGGCTCCCATCAGCTCGCCTATGAGCTCATGGCTTGGCGTGTCGATGCTGGTCATGTCGACGCTGGCGGTGACGGTGCTTTTTTCCGGCGCCGCGGGATCGAAGGTGAGCGAACCGGAAAGCCTGTCGAAGCGTCCGTAATAGTTGGTGATGCCGAGATGCGGGATCGCGAACAGGAGCTGGCTGTGGCGCGTCTCCATCGCATAGTCGCCCGCCGGTGCGGTTTTGGGGTGCTCGGCCGCGATGGCGGCGCTCGTCAGCACCGCGAGTACAAACGGGATTGCAAAACTCAGACGCATGATTCCTCCGGCCCCGATGTTAGCGTTCGATAGGCGATTTTGCTGCCCTTCACGACCGAATTGTGACGGAACTTGACGCTGCATGCGGCTGCTACTCATAGTCAGTCCAACCGCTATTGAAAGAAACCACCATCGTGAACGCAAGCGAGGTCCGGGAACGGCCGGGCCGCAATCTGGACTATCCGTTCGAAACGCGTCCCGAACTCGGCGAGACGATCGAAGTCGTGCCCGGCGTCCATTGGATCCGCATGCGGCTTCCGATGCAGTTGAACCACATCAATCTGTGGCTCTTGGAAGACGGCGACGGCTGGACGGTGGTCGACAGCGGCATCCGCAACGAGGAGACCGCGAACGCCTGGAAGCAGCTCTTCGCGGGCCCGATGGGCGGCAGGCCGGTCAAGCGCGTGATCGTCACCCACATGCATCCCGATCACATCGGGCTTGCCGGATGGCTGGTGCGCAAATTCGACGTCGAGCTCTGGATCACGCGCACCGAATTCTTGATGTGCCGCAACCTCGTCGCCGACACGGGGCAGGAGGCGCCGCAGGAAGGCGTGCGCTTCTTCCGCGCCGCAGGCTGGAACGACGAGCTGATCGAGAATTACAAGGCGCGCTTCGGCGGATTCGGGCACGGCGTCTACAAACTGCCCAATGCCTATCGCCGCATCGGCGAAGGAAACGAGATCGTCATCGGCGGGCGCACCTGGCGTGTCGTCACGGGCAACGGTCATTCGCCGGAGCACGCGTGCTTATGGTGCCCCGAAGCGAACATGGTGATCTCCGGCGACCAGCTATTGCCGCGTATCTCGTCGAATGTATCGGTGCATCCGACCGAGCCGGAGGCCAACCCGCTGCAGGACTGGCTCGACTCCTGCAACAAGCTCAAGAGCGTTCTGCCGTCCGATGTGCTGGTCTTGCCCGCGCACAACGAGCCGTTCCGCGGCGCCCATCTGAGGCTCCAGGAACTGATCGAGGATCACGAACAGAACATGGAAAAGCTCGTGACGCTTTGTGCCGAGCCGAAGCGCGCCATCGACGTGTTCCCGGCGCTGTTCCGCGCGAAGATCACGCAAGGTGTCTATGGCATGGCGACCGGCGAAAGCATCGCGCACCTGAATTGCCTGCGCACGCGCGGCCTGATGGGGCGCGAGGGGGATGAAAAGGGCGTAGAGTGGTACCGGTCGGTTACCTGAGCCTGCCCCGAGCAGATCTGTCTGATCCAGCCTTGCATAAACATGTTGCTCGCGCAAAGCTGGCGTTACAAGACAGCTAAACTTTGTATCGGGGGATGCAATGCGTAGGTCCATAACCTTAGTCGCGGCTCTGTGTCTTCTTGGTTGTTCGAAGCCCAACACCTCATCTGAAGCAAAATCGAAAAGTGTTGAGCAAAAAGCCGCGCCTGTTAGTACGCAGGTGCCCGTTTCAGCCAAGAGCCCTGAAGGACCGTTTGGGATCGGAATGGGATCTGATCCGGAGGCTCTTGGGGGCCAACCGATGGGCAAGCCAACCTATTATAAGATTGCTTCGCCGCCGCGGCCGCACCCGGAATTTGAATATGTTGTTGTTCAAGCCGCTGCGAAAGCCGGAGTGTGCTGGGTAAAGGGTATTGGCCGGAATTTCGATTCCGACGACTTCGGGATCGCGGCTAGGCGACACGTCGACGAGATCGAGGCGGCTCTAGAATCGAAGTACGGACAAGCTACCAAAAAGGACATTCTGCTTACTGGAAGCTTATGGACCGATGATCGCTATTGGATGATGGGCCTCGAAAAAGGAGACAGGGTCTACGGGTATATTTGGGACAAGTCACAGCTCGACGCTAAATCGTGGAAAGACCTCTCCGATATATATGTAGGCGCTTCGGCGGTAACTGCACAGCAAGCCTATGTCGTGGTCGAATATACATTCAAGAATAAGAAGCAGTGCGAAGATGCAGAAAAGAAAGCCGCGGCTGACGCACTCTAGCACTAAAAAGAATTTGTCTGCCGCCTTGATTCAATGTGGGTAAGCGCGCGAGAATTTGCATGTCGCTAAACGGAAAAACGCTCTTCATCACAGGCGCGTCGCGCGGGATTGGGCTGGCGATTGGGCTCCGGGCTGCGAAGGATGGGGCGAATGTCGCGATCGCCGCCAAGACGGCGGAGCCGCATCCGAAGCTGCCGGGCACGATCTATAGCGCAGCGGAGGAGATCGAGAAGGCCGGCGGCAAGGCGCTGCCGCTGCTCTGCGACATCCGCTATGAGGAGCAGGTGCATGACGCGGTCGACAAGACCGTCGCGAAGTTCGGCGGCATCGACATCTGCGTGAACAATGCGAGCGCGATCCAGCTCACCGGCACGCTCCAGACCGACATGAAGCGCTACGATTTGATGAACGGGATCAATGCGCGCGGCACCTATCTCACCTCGCGCCTCTGCATCCCGCACCTGAAGCGTGCCGCCAATCCGCACGTGCTGATGCTGTCGCCGCCACTCGACATGAGCGCGAAATGGTTTCGCGGCCACACCGCCTACACGATGGCGAAGTTCGGCATGAGCATGTGCGTCTTGGGCATGAGCGCCGAGTTCGCCGACGACGGCATTGCGTTCAACGCGCTCTGGCCGCGCACCGGCATCGCAACCGCCGCCATCCGCAACGCGCTCGCGGGCGACGAGGGCATGCGCCATTGCCGGACGCCGGATATCCTCTCTGACGCGGCCTATCTCATCTTCAACAAGAACGCGCGCGACTTCACCGGCCACTTCCTGATCGACGACACGTTCCTCGCCAGCGAAGGCGTCACCGATTTCGACCAGTACCGCGTCGATCCGACAAAGAGCCTGATGCCGGACTTCTTCGTGCCGGACAGCATGCCGCCACCGGAAAGCGTGAGCCTCGACGAGATCCTGCCCCGTTGAACTATCGCTACAGATAACATGGCGTACGATTTTGTCGCAGAGGTCGATGAAAGGCTTTCCAACGCTGAGAGCGTGGCCGCGCTCGTGGACTGTGGTGTCACGAATCTAGCCCAAGAGACGGATGGATCAATTCGCGCAGTATTTCCACGTTCAGGCATGGGGTACTTTCAACGAAAGCCGCTAGCTTTTCATGGTTCCGTCCGTGCGCCAGGAGTTGGCCAGTGGAAAGTCGGAACAGTGATTACCTTTCGCCTTTCTGGGCAGCGCCACGAAGGCTGGAAGGCTGAGCTCCACGAGTTTTTGGAAAGGCTTTCTCGCTGCACGACGGCATCTTTTGTTGTGTCGGCGGAGCTCGAGAAACTCGTGGCTGTTAGAGACGAGTTAGGTCTGAGATTTCTGGACAACCAGCTCTGACGATAATGGACTAACCGCTGGCGCCTTCCTCGATATAGCCCTATCGAAACCGTCATCAGTATAATTGGGGTCAGAGTCGAAACTCACAAGCCTGTTCAGCGCGTGCAGGTCGAAACGTCGAACCAGATTGTCTTAGCCTTGTGGTCGTAGATCAGACGGTGGCCCTGGAGGAGGTCGAGCCCTAGTATCATCGCCGGTCCATTTCCAAAACCCCACGATGGGAATACCGGCAAATCGATCAAGCGCGCCTCTGCACCCCGGACTTCAATGCCACCAAAGGTCACGGTGCCGATCGGGCCCTTTTTTGAAGGCACGGCGTGAGAGCTCACGCCAAAAATCGGCTCGGCGTCGCGAAACGTTACGGATGAAGGATCGATTCCTGCCGCGCGCACGAATGCCGAATTGATGCGCGTATCCGAGGAGCCTGTATCCAGAACGGCGATTCCGCGGGCGCCGTTGACTTGCACAGGAAACGCAAGTTGTGTGCCGTCGCGAACCCCGGCGGCATGGATTCGATGAGCGCCGGGGGTGAGCAGGCGCTGCATGTTCACAGGCTCGGCGAAAATCTCCACCTTCTTGCACGGAAAGTCGAACACGGTGACCGTGCCATCCATCAGGTCGTTTCCTACGGCGCCGACTTCGATCTCGACATCGTGCCGGTTTGGCATGCCGTCCGCCTTGGCGTTTCTTATCATGCGTCCGTCAACGGCAACGCTGTCGAGCTTATAGATGGGCATCATGCGCGATCCGGTCATTCCTCCGACGTCTTCCATCTTGCCGGCTTTGAATCCTTCTTTTTTTGCAAACCACTGATAGACAACGCTGTTGTCGGCACCCGTATCAAGAATGACGGGGAATGGTCCCTTTCCGTTTATGTAAGCCGGCACCACAAGGTGGACAGCGGCCGCCGGCCGGAGAGGGACTGCAGAACTCGCTGCCGTTGCAGAGACGGAAACGGCTATTACGGCCAACATGAGTAGACGCAACATCTGTTCTCCTATGCGATCCGCGACTTCTGCTCGAAGCTGCTCAGGTGTTCGTCTTCGAATTCCAAGATGTCCCCCGGCTGACAGCGCAAATAGCGGCAAATCGCATTCAACGTGGAAAATCGCACGCCTCTCACTTTGCCGGACTTAAGAATGGAGAGGTTGGTTTCGGTGATTCCGATGGCGCGCGCGAGTTCGTTCGAGCGCACCTTGCGCCGCGCCATCATGACGTCCAAACGTACAATGATCGCCATCAGATAATCCCGTCACGGTCATATTTGAGATCGTTCCCAAATGACATGACATGCGCGATGGCCAGGACGATTACGCCCGCAACGGCCGCATCCATCTGACGCACTTCGAGTCTGAGTGCGATGGGACTCAATTGGGCTGCGAACAACGTGGCGTGCGTAATCAATGGCACTGTCGCATAAGCCAGCAACGCCCAAGCGATCGATCTCACATGGTGTGTGTTGCGGGGCGCGAAAATCTCACCACGCGCGTAAGCGCCGAACAAGCGATACAGGCTCGCGCAAATTACCAGACCGGGAAGAAGACGCAGTGCAAGCAGCGCTGCAGCCAAGCAGGATTGCCATACCGCCAGCTGCGACACGGGGACGAAGTCTGGAGCGAGTTCTTTTCCGTCTTCGAGAAATGGCGGCAAATTCAGTATGAACGCGAAGCTGCCGTTCATTACGCCAGCGACGCTGCCGACGCGGAGCAGCATTGCCGACACGCCTGCCAAGTCCAGAAGTGCGACGACAAAAAAGACCGACGCGAATAGCCATGACAGAAGCAAGCTTTGTCGACGCAGACGCGAGTTTGGCGTGGGCGGCAAATCTTCTTCTTCAGTTGCGGGCACCCGAAAATGGGCAGGTGCTTGTATGACTTGGGACATGAGGCAGACCCTCCTTCCACTATTTATAGTACGACAATATCTTATCGTTTTACAACATATTTTTAGCGCCAAGTTTGTTGATTCCCGTCCATGTAGCGAGGCGGAGCAGAGTTGCATCGACGTTCGGTCAACGTTCGGGGTCCGAGTTGGAACTCCCTGCAATTCCCCCACCCTTGAGGGCGCGTCGAAAAGTTCGAACGAAGCGAAAAATTTCAGCGCGGGATATTTCGGTGCGCGCCTTAACCCCTCCCCGAAATCTTCCTCTCGCTTACGCTCGCAGAAGATTTCGAACATTTCGGGGTCAGAGTCGGAACTCGCCGGGGCAGACGCGATAAGAAGTGTGCCTTTGGCGTGCGCCTGCTTCTGAGGAGCGCCTCAACCTCTTCCCGAAATCTTCTCCTCGCGTCCGTACGCTGTCGCTTCGGACCTCGCAGAAGATTTCGACCCTCCCTCATTGGGAGGGGGCAATGGAAGTGCCGGGCGAGGGCGTTTCCTCGCACCTCGTGTTCCCCGGCATCGCCGGTTCGGTGCGGATGATGGGGGCTTGGCGGCTTACGGCGATGAGGATGTTGTTCTTGTCGAGTGCGGTCTTTACGTCTTTCTGGATCGACGGCAGCGCCTTCCAGTAATCCTCGCTCTTGATGTAGCAGCGCACGAACATCTGCACGGCGTACTCCTGCAATTCGCTGACGCCGACCCAGGGCTCGGGGATCTTGAGGACATGGGCGTTGGCTTTGACGGCGTCGAGCATCGTCTTCTCGACATGATCGAGGTCGTTCACGAAATCGACGGGCAGGGTGAAGTTGATGCGCCGGAGCGGCTCGCGCGTGTAGTTGGTGATCACGCCGCTCCACACCGCGGAATTGGGAACGGAGATGTAGATCAGGTCGCGCGTGATCATCAGCGTGGTGAAGAGCCCGATCTCGCGCACCGTGCCGCTGACCCCGCCGGCCTGCACAAACTGGCCGACGCGGAATGGCCTGAGCACCAGAAGCATTACACCCGCAGCCACGTTCGACAGCGTGCCCTGGAGTGCGAGTCCGACAGCGAGACCCGCAGCCCCGATAACCGCGATCAGGCTGGTGGTCTGCACGCCGAACTGGCCGAGCACCAGCACGACGGTGATGATCAGGATCACGTAACGGATCAGCGAGGCCAGCAGGGGTTTCAAGGTCAGATCGAGCGGTACACGTTCGAGCGCCACAGCCATCCAGCGCTTCGCCCAGGTCGCAAGCACCCAACCCGCGACGAGGATGGCGAAGCCCGCGATGACGCTGAGCCCCTCGTTCACCACCAGGACGTTCACCGTCGAAAGCGCGTTGCTGGCCAGCGTAGCCGCATTGGAAAAATGCATGCGTGGTTAATCCTGGACCTCGGTTCCCATGAGAAAACGCATGAAACACGCGATGGGCTCCGCCAAGGGAACGGGCAACCGGGTGCGCGCCCAAGGGTTTTGTGCACAATGAGGCTTCCGCGGGGCATGGGGTTTTGCGTATGGCGTACCGGTTCTGGCACTGGCTGATGGCATTCGCGCTGCCGGCCGGCGGCGCAAGCGCGGCCGCAATCCCCGAATGCGCTGGACCGGTCGAGCTTCCGCGCGCGCCGATCATGCGTGTCGAGCGGACCAATGACGTGCTGGTGCTGCGCGACGGCCGCGCGGTGCATCTCGAAGGCATCCGCCTGCCGCACGGACAGCAGGATCACGCACCGCCCGCCATCGCCGATCAGGCGTTTCAGATTCTGAACGGCATGGCGCGCGACCAGAAGCTGGTGGTGACCGCGATCCCGCCCAAGCAGGACCGTTACGATCGCGTGCGCGGACAGGTGTTCAATATGGGCAGCGCCGACCCCTGGCTGCAGCGCGCGCTTCTAAAAACCGGAATGGCGCGCGTCGACATCGCGCCCGACCGCACCGAATGCATCCCCGAACTCTACGCCGCCGAGGCTGAGGCACGTGCTGCGCGTCTGGGGATCTGGGCGCTGCCCGCCTATGCGATCCGCAATCCCGACGGGCTCAGCTTCGACAACGGCACGTTCCAGATCGTACAGGGCACGGTTCTGACCGCGGATGTGAAGAACGGCCGCGCCTATCTCGATTTCGGGCCGGACTGGCACACCGATTTCACCGTGACGATCGCACCGGCAGACATGGCGAATTTCCGCCGCGAGCAGGTCGATCCGCGGCTCTACGCCGGCAAGACGATCCGCGTGCGCGGCATCGTCCAGCAATTCCACGGCCCCGAGATTGAAATCGCGAACCCGGAGCAGATAGAAGTTCTGCCATGAACTGCCCGACGTGCAACGCCGAACTCGTGCAACGCAGCCGCCTCACGTTGTTTCTCGCCGGCGTCGCGTTCGCCGCCGTTGCGATTGCTTTTGTCTGGCTGTCGTCCTGGCTCTGGCTGCCGGCAGCACTTCTGGTCGTGACCGCGCTCTACCTCGTAATCTGGTCCGGCTGGGCCAAGGGCCTGTGGTGTCGCGACTGCAAACGTTTTCCGGCGCGCCGCGGCGTGTGAGTTCGCAACAACGCAAGTTCAAATTTCTTAGGGGAGCGACCTGATGTCCAAAATGTCGACATTCTGCACCAGCGCGTTGATAGCCATTCTTGCCGCTATCGCATGCGCCACTGGCGCAGTAGCGAAAGACGGCTATCGCGTTCTCTATTTCTTTCAGGGAGGCGATGACGGCTACACCGCAACTCCAGGCCTCGTTATCGGGAAGAACGGCTATCTGTATGGCACAACCAGCCAAGGTGGCGGATCGGGCTGCTTCGGCGGCGGCTGTGGAACGGTCTATCAGCTTTCGCCGAGTGGCGAAGAAACGATTCTCCATCGATTCACCGGTATTCCCGACGGCTTCTATCCGGGGGCAGGTCTGATCGCGGATGGAGCTGGAAACTTCTACGGCACGACCGAATTTGGCGGACAGAGCGGATGTCAGTCCAACCTGGGTTGCGGCACGCTCTTCAAGTTGGCGCCTGACCAAACAGAGTCGGTCCTGTTTGCGTTCCAGTATCAGGGCAATCCGGATTCAGGGTTGGCCGGTGACAAACACGGAAATCTCTTCGGCGTCATCTCCAAGGCATACGGCGCTGTCGGCTGCGGCGGCATCGGCTGCGGCGCCGTTTTCGAATTGTTGCACGGTGCAAAATACAAGGTGCTGCACGACTTCACCGGCGAAAACGACGCCGCAACGCCTGAGGGGAATCTCGTAGCTAATAGCGATGGTAACTTCTTTGGCACGTCATACGAGGGAGGCAGTGGCACCAACTGCTCGAGCGAGTTCGGTGGATGCGGAACCGTCTACAAGATGACGCCAGACGGCACTGTCACCATTTTGCACAATTTCCAAGGCGGCAAGGATGGCGCGCATCCTTATGGTCCCGTTGTATTTGATGGCGCGGGAAATCTTTACGGCACCACGGAATACGGCGGCAGCGGCAAAGATTGCGGCTATGGCTGCGGAACGGTGTTCAAGATATCGCAGAGCGGCAAAGAAACGGTGCTCTACGCCTTCAAGAACCCGAAGGATGGATATGCCCCGAGGTGGAGTCCGGTTCTGGACGACGCCGGAAATCTGTATGGCACCACGCTGCTTGGCGGCAGTTCGTGCGCCGACACCGGATGTGGCACCGTCTTTCGCCTTTCGCCCGACGGGGCCAAGACGACGCTGCATATTATTCACGATGCGAGCAGCGAAGGCTTTGCCCCCGTTGGTCTGGTCCGCGACAAGAAGGGCAATTTGTTCGGAACGCTCCTTGGCGGCGGGCCTCACCAGACCTATGGCGGCGTGTTCGAGATAAAGGCGCAAAATTGAAAAACGCCCGGAGTTGCCTCCGGGCCTTGCCGCGATTGCAAACGGTTTCCGGTGCGGACCGGATGACGAAGCGAAGCCGGCCGCGCTAGACGACCGGCTTCGCCGTATTGTTGCGGCTACTTGGGCGTCAGAAGGCCGATCAGGCCGTGCGTTTCACCGCCGGGACCGGCGGAAAACGTGATCGAGCCGTTGCCGGTGTCGTCGAGCGCCCACAGGCCATCGATGACAATCGCCTTGTGCTTCGTGGCGTGAAGCGTTCCGAGCAGGGCGCCGGTGGACGCGTCGAAGGCGTTGATATGACCGTCACCGAAATTGCCCACCAGCAGGTCGCCGGCGAACGAACCGAAATTCGACGGCGCGATCACCATGCCCCAAGGCGCGTTCAGCGGACCATTGGCGATCAGCGTCTTCACGAATTTTCCCTTGGTGGTGAAGATGTCCACGAAGCCAAGGCCGTCCCCGTCGACTTCATC
>Ga0157369_10010659_pt1 | contig 10462 bp, 9 predicted proteins | sample C25metaG_FD_113461 | JGI IMG/M metagenome (GOLD analysis project Ga0157369, IMG submission 113461) | Corn rhizosphere microbial communities from Kellogg Biological Station, Michigan, USA - C2-5 metaG | ecosystem: Host-associated > Plants > Roots > Rhizosphere > Soil | place: USA: Michigan...
CATTGCATCAATGGCTTTAATTCCGGTCTGAAGGGGTTGCTTTACCGGCTCACGAAAAATAACGCCCGGCGCTTTGCGCTCAAGGGGCATTTCAAACAACTCACCGGTGATTGGGCCCCTGCCGTCAATTGGCTCACCCAGCGTATTGATAACTCTTCCTGCAAGGCCATCGCCTACTCTAATAGAGGCGATTCTGCCTGTGCGTTTCACTGTATCTCCTTCTTTGATATTTCCACTTTCGCCCATAAGAACCACCCCTACATTATCTTCTTCAAGGTTAAGCGCAATGGCTTTTACGCCATTTTGAAATTCAACCAGTTCGCCTGAGCTTACATTATTCAATCCGTAAATACGGGCAATACCATCGCCCACCTGCAACACCGTGCCTATTTCTTCTAAATTTGCTTCTACATCCAGGTTGCTTAGTTGGCTTTTGAGAATCGCCGAAATTTCATCGGGTTTTATGTCAACCATATATTTATTTTTTTAAGGCTGCAAAGGTATGCAAAGCAAATTCAATTTCAAAAGTAAAAAACAGTAAAATTAGGCACCCATAACTGATTTTGGCATTCAGTTGTGAAGAAGAAAATCAAATGAAAATCAGGAACTATAATTATTAAGAAATGAAGTCTTTTATCACCTGCGCCTCATTATGTTCTTCATCTTTTGCTCCATACAAAAGAGTGACTTTTCCTTTTTTAATGTAATCCATTAACCTATCAAGTGCTTCTTTATTTTGTTTTAACTCGATGCGGTATTTTTTTTGAAATTCTTTCCACTTTTCGGGGTCGTGGCCAAACCATTTTCTCAGCTCCGTAGATGGGGCGATTTCTTTTAACCACAGGTCCAGTGCGGCTTTTTCTTTGGTAAAACCACGCGGCCAAAGCCTGTCTACTAATATACGGTATCCATCTTCTTTTGAATAAGGCTCGTAAATTCGTTTAAGTTGAATGTTCATGTTTCCCTAATTGAAATGTCGTAAAACTACGACAGAGGCCGTAAATTCAGTATTGCAAAAAATGGTCATTATTGCTCTTGTACAGCAATCGGTTGCATTTTATCTTTGCATTCAGAAGTTGATTGATGTTCAACAACATTAATCGCAAATCCAAATCCATTGAAAATACTTATTCCTCTAATCCGGGAAAAACCATGAATCCGATATCAGTCAACTTCTTTTTTTTCAAAATTCAGATCCTAAGAAAGATAATTATTCCAATGAAAACCGGCCTTAATCCAGCCAAAAATATCCTGAAAAACCAATAACCTTTAGAAATAAAGTATTAAGGCTTCCGCTCCAGAAAAGCGGAAGTTTTTGTTTACGCTATCGTCACGAAGCAGTAAAGCAAGATATAATTCAATTTTTTATTTTATAATTCTTTAATCTGCCTGATCATTTGATTGGTAAATCCCCACTCATTATCGTACCACGCCATCACTTTACATAAATCTCCATCAACCACGCGTGTCATTTCCGTATCTACTACAGAAGCAAAGGAGCTTTGAATAATATCTGAAGAAACGAGTGGCGCGTCTGAAACGGAGACTACCTCTTTATACCTGTCTGTTGCGGCCTCTTCTTTTAAAATATTATTGATTTCCTCCACAGTGGTAGGACGGTCTGCAACAAAAGTAATATCAGAAATAGAACCGACAACTACGGGAGTTCTAACCGCAACACCATCAAATTTTCCCTGGTATTGAGGCAAGGCTTTTGTTGTGGCGATTGCCGCACCTGTGGTTGCAGGCACAAGGTTCATAGCTGCAGCGCGGCCCATTCTTAATTTTTTCTTTGAAGGGCCGTCTACAATGCCCTGCGAAGCGGTATAAGCATGGGTAGTATTCAAGATTGCCTTTTTAATTCCGATTCTTCTGCCAAGAATTTCGATGATGGGGCTTATGTTGTTGGTGGTGCAACTTGCGCATGAAAAAATGGCCACTTTACCATCTTCGGTATTGACTCCGTGAACAATTGTGGGCGTATCCACACTTTTAGTAGGACCTGAAATCACGACGTGCTTTGCCCCGGCAAATAAATGCTTTTCTGCGTCTTCGCGATTGGTAAAAAGGCCTGTACTTTCAATAACGATATCTACTCCCAAATCTTTCCAAGGCAACTGAGAAGGATCTTTGACAGATAAATAGGAAATCGTTTTATCAGCCACTTTTAATTTATCTGCTTCAAAGCTTACTTCTTTATCATAGTGGCGGTAGGCGCTGTCATATTGCAACAAGTAGGAAGCATTTTCGAGTGTCATCAAATCATTTATTGCGATTACTTCCATGTCCGGAGTGTCCATTATCACTTTAAGGGCGGCACGGCCTATCCGGCCAAACCCATTAATTGCTATTTTTTTCATTGATTAAAAATTATTTATTATATATATCAGATTTAAGCGGTCTGTTTGGATTTTTTCGATTCGATTGCTTTTAATAAAGTTTCGTAAGATTTATTAAATTTCTGAATGCCTTCCTCTTCCAGTTTTTGGGTTACCTCGTCAATATCAATGTCGTTTTCTTTTAATTTTTGAAGCACCATTTTTGAATGCATCAAATTATTCTCCAGGTGATCCTGCACTTTGCCGTGATCACGGAAATCATCAATGGTTTCGAGCGGTAATGTATTAATTGTGTTAGGGCCGATAAGCGCTTCCACATACTTTACATCACTGAAGGAAGGATCTTTGGTGCTGGTGCTGGCCCACAAAACTTTCTGTTTTTTGGCGCCCAGTTTTTCAAGCTTTTTAAATCTTTCTCCAAAAAAAACATCTTTATATTTTTCATAGGCAACTTTAGCAGAAGCAATGGCCACTTCGCCCACCAAATCATCTAATTTTTTTTCTTTCAAAACCGGGTCAAGCATTACATCAATCCTGCTGAGAAAGAAACTGGCGACAGATTCAATGTGGTCGATTGACCCGTTGTTTTTCAGACGGTCTTCAAGGCCGCTCAGGTAGGCATCAGTCACTTCAAGATAGCGGGGAATGCCAAATAATAAAGTAATATTAATATTGATGCCTTCGCTGATGCATTGCCTGATGGCAGCCAATCCTTCTTTAGTGCCCGGAATTTTTATCATCACATTTTTTCGGTCAACAGTTTTCCATAATTCCCTTGCCTGCTTTACGGTGCCTTCTGTATCATTTGCCAAAAGCGGCGAAACTTCGATGCTCACAAATCCATCGGTGCCTTTCGCTTCATCAAACACAGGTTTTAATATATCCGCGGCGCGGCGGATGTCTTCCGTTGCAAATCCAAAGAATATTTCTTCGTTGCTCTTATCCTGTTGTGATAATTTCATAATGTCCTCGTCATAATCTGAGCTTCCCTTAATTGCTTTTTCAAAAATCGATGGATTGCTGGTAATTCCGGACAGGCCATCTTCATCAATAAGTTTCTGAAGCTTGCCACTGTTCATCAGTTCGCGGTCAAAAAAATCAAGCCAGATACTCTGACCATGATCGTGGATATTTTTTACACTGTTCATTTGAATAATTTTATATTTTCGGATGCCCTTAAAGCCTCAAACTATATGCCACCATTGTGCTTAATCATTTCAAAAGTGAAGTACAGGCAAGAGTGATTTTGTATTTACATTTGCCTGTATGTCCATCGTAGTATCACACCTTACAAAAATATATGGCGCGCAAAAAGCTGTGGATGATATTTCATTTACGGCTTCTGATAATGAAATTGTTGGTTTTTTAGGGCCCAATGGCGCCGGTAAATCAACTACGATGAAGATTATAACCGGGTATCTTGCCGCTAATAGCGGCGAAGCGTTAGTAAATGGCATTAATGTGGATGATGCACCCGTAGAAGCGAAAAGACAAGTTGGCTATCTGCCTGAAGGCAATCCGCTTTATTATGAAATGTATATCCGCGAATACCTGAATTTTGCAGGCGCAATTCATAATGTAGGAAACGGATTAAAAAAAAGGATTGAAGAAGTGATTGACGTTACCGGGCTTCAACCGGAAAGTAACAAAAAGACAGGCCAGCTCAGCAAAGGGTACAAACAAAGAGTAGGACTTGCCGCAGCGCTTCTGCACGACCCAAAAGTGCTGATATTGGACGAGCCCACCACGGGCCTCGACCCGAATCAAATCGTGGGCATCCGGCAGTTAATTAAAGATTTAGGCAAAAATAAAACCGTGCTTTTTTCGTCGCACATCCTTCAGGAAGTGGAAAGCGTTTGCGACCGGATAATCATTATAAATAAAGGAAAAATAGTAGCAGATGACACATTGGCAAACCTTCAGTCTGCCAATAAGGGTTCCTATACCATTTTTGTTGAATTTGGCAAAAAAGCAGATACCACGCTTTTAAAAAACATAGAAACCGTTGAGAAAGTAGAGGAAAATGAAAATCAATACCGTCTGCAAACGCCTGATCCCGAAAAAGTAAAAAAATTGCTTCTTGAATTTAGTCTTGGTAATGGATTAGATATTCTTTCTTTAAAAACCCAGAGCAAAAGCCTGGAAGAAGTTTTCAGGAATCTAACTACATAACTGGTTCATAGGATAACCAAACGTTTCATATATTTCTTAATAGATTTGAAATAAAAAATGAAAAAATCATTTTTGCTTTTCCTGTTACCTTTTCTATCAATTGCTCTTCCAGCTCAAAAAATAATGGGAAACTGGGAAGGCAATATTGAAATAAATGGCAACAAACTTCCTATCGTTTTTCATTTTACCAAAAACGACGCCGGCAAGATTGACGGTAAATGGGATAGCCCCAAACAGAACGCCATGAGCCTGCCTTTCAGCAGTATTAATAATGATGAAGACAGTTTACACCTCGAAATAAAAATGATTTCCGGATCGTATGCGGGAAAATTTATTGGTAATGATTCAATCACCGGAACATGGAAACAAAATGCGGCCGAGTTGCCTTTGAATTTTTCCAGAGCCACCGTGGATAGTGAATCCCCGCCAAATACTGCACCTCTTCATCCAGGCGAAAAAGAAATTGCAATCACGTCTGCAGCCGGGAGTAAATTATACGGAACCTTATTATCCAAAAATAATCAGCAGCCGCTCGCAATTATATTTGCCGGTTCCGGTCCTACAGATAGAGATGGGAATAGCTCAATGGGAATTACTACCAACGAATATCAAATGCTTGCCTACAGCCTGGATTCACAAAATATAGCTTCATTCCGTTTTGATAAAAGAGGAGTGGGTAAAAGCATTCCATCCGATTTCTCGGAAAGCGACCTGCTGTTTAATGACTATGTAAAAGACGCCGAAAAAATTTTTGATTACTTACGCGATACGCTGGGGTTCAAAAATATTTATTTCGTAGGCCACAGCGAAGGTTCATTAATTGCGATGCTGGCGGCGGCACAAAAAAAGAAAGTGAGTGGTTATATTTCGATAGCCGGCGCCGGAAGGCCTATTGATGAAATTTTGGAAGAACAATTGCAAAAAGCGCCGTGGCCCGATTCAGTAAAAGAACAAATAGCCCCAATTTTTAATCAATTGAAAAAAGGAAATGAAGTCGATAAAATTCCGGCCCCGCTTGAACCTGTATTCAGAAAATCAGTACAGCCGTACATGATTTCATGGTTGAAATATACGCCTGTCGCAGAAATTAAAAAACTCACATGCCCTATCCTGATTGTGCAGGGAACCTGTGATATCCAGGTAAAAGTGAAAGACGCTCAAAATCTTCATGAAGCCAATAAAAGGAGTATTCTTAAAATTGTTCCAGGCATGTCGCATACATTAAAAAATGCCGGCGCTGATTGTGTGGATGAACAAAAAACTTATACGGATGGTTCGATGCCCGTGGACAGGCTGATGATAAAAGATATTGTTGAATTTATTAAAGCCGCAAAATAAAAATTGCAATATTTATTGCTTTACTACGATTTCTTTTCAGCGAAAAGCTTTTGAATGTCCGTTTCAAGCCGCGCCAGTTCGGTTGGTTTCAGCCCGTCATAAATACCACGCACTCTTTTTTGCTTATCTACCAAAGCAATAAACTGCGTATGGATAAAAGCTTCATCAATATTAACGCTGCTGTTATTTGGATTGTCAAGCAGGTAGCTCTGCCGTGCTATTTTATAAAGAGAATCTTTGTTGCCGGTTACAAAATACCATTTAGCCGGATTATTATGATCGTTAGGCAGCATTTTTTCTTCATAGGCTTTCAGCAGCGGAACAGAATCGGTTGCCGGCATTGAGCTATGGGAAATCACCGCAAAATCTTTGTGGTCTTTAAATTTATCATAAACACCTTTTAAATTAAAATTCATTTTCGGGCAGATGCCTTTACAGGTAGTGAAAAAATAATTGGTTACGTAAATATCGCCATTCACGGTTTTGCCAGTCACCGTTTGGCCGTTCTGATCAATAAATGAAAAATCCTGTACGTAGCTCATCACCGGAAGCTTAACATCAAAATAGCCTTTTGTAAATGACAATGAAACATAAAAACCTGTAAGCAACAACACGGCAAATATTGAATAGGTAAGTATCTTCTTTTTCATAGCGCAAAGGTAAAGATTCTACATTGTCGCAATGGTTAAGATTTGTAGAATGAATCATCAATGGCTTTTTACATTTTTCTGCACAACTCCATTTTCATTAATTTTACAAGCTCAATACTTTATTTATGGAAGAAAATTTATATGATTTTGGAATGGTCGGCCTTGGTACAATGGGTAGCAACCTTTTGCTGAATATGGCCGACCATGGTTTTTCAGTTATAGGATATGATAAAAATCCGGAAAAAACAAAAGCTTTTGAAGCCTCTGCGACGAAAGATACCATTGTGAAAGGCGTGAACACGTTAGACGAAATGATTTCCAAATTAAAAACGCCCCGAAAGCTGATGATGCTTGTGCCCGCCGGCAAACCGGTTGACAGCGTAATCAGCGAATTAAAACCCTTATTACAAAAAGGAGATATCGTAATTGACGGAGGAAATTCTCATTATACAGATACGCTGATAAGAATAAAGGAATTAGAAAAATCCGGTTTTCATTTTATGGGAATTGGCATTTCAGGCGGCGAAGAAGGTGCGCGTAAAGGACCAAGCATAATGCCGGGAGGCGATAAGGAAGCTTATAAAGAAATAGCGCCTATCCTGCAAGCCGTAGCCGCGAAGGTTAACGGCGAGCCATGCGTAGGCTACCTGGGTCGTGATGCTGCAGGGCATTATGTAAAAATGGTACATAACGGTATTGAATATGCAATAATGCAGCTCATCAGCGAGTGCTATGATTTGATGCACCATGGGCTTAAATTAACCAACGATGAACTACATGATGTCTTTGCCGAGTGGGACCAGGGTGAATTGAAATCATTTCTTCTGGAAATAACTGCAGAAATTTTTCAGAAAAAAGAAGAAAAATTAGAAACCTATCTGGTAGATAAAATTTTAGACAAGGCAGGAGCCAAAGGCACGGGCAAATGGACCTCACAGGAAGGGCTTAATCTTCCAATGCCGATTCCTACTATTGATTCCGCAGTGATGATGCGCAACCTTTCTTCGCTTATTGACGAAAGAAAAGAAGCTTCAAAGATTTATAATACAAACCCAAAGGAAATAGCAACTGATAAAAAAGAATTCATCAGCCAGTTGAAGGACGCCTTTTATTTTGCTTCCATCATCAGCTATGCGCAAGGGCTGGCTATGCTAACGGTGGCCTCATCAGAATTAAATATGGATATTCCTTTGCCTGAAGTAGTAAGCGTATGGCGCGGCGGATGTATTATCCGTTCGGCAATGTTGGATGAGTTTAAAAAATCTTATCAAAATAAAGATCTGAAGAATTTGTTGCTGGATGAAACGATAGCAAAAAAATTGACAGATAAAGAAAAATCCTTGCAAAATGTAGTTTCTTTGGCGGCGCTGAACGGATATCCTGCGGCGGGTTTGATGGCTTCTCTGAATTATTTTAATGCTTACAGAAGGAACCTCTTACCCACCAACCTTATACAGGCGCAGCGCGATTTTTTTGGTGCACATACTTACCAACGGGTTGATAAGGAAGGCATTTTTCATACTATTTGGGAAGAAGCAGTGAAGGGATAAAATGAAAATTCGAAAATGTGAAAACATACACACAGGTTTCAATAGTAAAGCAACAAATAAGCTCAAAAGCTATTTTACACTGAATTAAATTTAAATAAAAGCGAATGTTAGACTATAAAAAATTATCACCTACGGTATTATTCATTTTTGGCGGCAGTGGCGACCTTAACTACCGGAAGCTCAATCCTGCCTTGTATAACCTTTTTTTGGATAATGCCATGCCTGATCATTTCAGCATTGTTGGTATCGGAAGGTCAGAATTTTCAGATGCTGATTACAAAAAAAGATTAAAAGAAGGTATTGATCAATTCTCAAGGATAAAAGATTCGAATGGCACATGGAAAGAATTTTCCAAACATCTCAGCTACATGAAAATGGATGCTACTAATCCTGAAGAGTATAAAAAGCTTTCCAAAATAGCAAAGGAAAAAGAAGACGAAGCAGGCGATCATCCAAACGTAATATTCTATATGGCAGTGGCGCCCCAACTGGTACCGCAAATTGTAAAGAACATTGCCACGATGAAAGAATGCCAGGAAAGAAAATATACCCGCATCGTGGTGGAGAAGCCTTTCGGGCACGATCTCAAAAGCGCAAAAGATATGAACCAGATGCTCCTCGAACATTTTGAAGAAGAGCAGGTTTACCGCATCGACCATTATCTTGGAAAAGAAACCGTTCAAAATATTTTGGCGCTTCGCTTTGCCAATGCCCTATTTGAGCCGTTATGGAACAGGCATTACATAGATCATGTTCAAATAACCGCTTCTGAAACTGTTGGTGTGGAAGGTCGCGGCGGATATTATGAAACTTCCGGCGCTCTGCGCGATATGATTCAAAATCATATTCTGCAATTGGTGTGTATGATAGCCATGGAGCCGCCTGTATCGTTTAATGCCAATGAAATCCGAAACAAAAAGGTAGATGTGCTCAATGCTATTCGGCGCATCGCGAAAGACCAGGTGCAGGATTATGCGGCGCGCGGCCAATATGGTTCCGGCTGGATGCAGGGTGAAAAAGTTCCGGGTTATCGCGAAGAAAAAGGAACCGATCCAAAATCGGCAACTGAAACCTTCGCAGCAGTTAAATTTTATATTGATAACTGGCGGTGGGAGGGCGTTCCGTTTTATGTGCGCACCGGCAAAAGGCTTCATGAAAAATCCACAGAGTTGACGATTCAATTTAAACCTGCGCCAGATTTTGCCTTCCCAAAAGAAGCTACGGAAACATGGCGGCCAAACCGGCTATCAGTAGGCATTTCTCCTGAAATGGATATATGTCTCACTTTCCAGGCTAAGAGGCCAGGGCAGGCCATGGTGTTGAATCCTGTTAACATGATTTTTAATTATGAAGATACTTATAAGGGCGAGGAGCCGGAAGCTTACGAAACACTTTTATATGATGTAATGGACGGCGACCCTACTTTATTTATGCGTGCCGACCAAGTGGAAGCCGCCTGGGAAGTGGTAATGCCAATCCTGGAGGTATGGGGCAAACGCAAGCCTTTAAATTTTCCAAATTATTCGCCGGATTCCTGGGGGCCCGAAGATGCAGAAGCGCTAATTGCAAGAGACGGCCATAATTGGATTTCACAACCCACAAAACAAAAAGAAAAATGAAACTCCACGTTTTCGACAATCCTGAAATCCTGAGTGAAAACCTTGCTGAGTGGATTTGTGCACTGGTTCAAAAAACATTGAAGCAACAACAGTCTTTTTCGCTGGTACTTTCAGGCGGTAGTACACCAAAAATTCTTTACGAAAAACTGGCTTCGGAAAAATATAAAGGCCGCATAGAATGGGAACGTGTGCGTATCTTTTGGGGCGATGAAAGGGTTGTGCCTTTTGCGGACAACCGCAACAACGCAAAAATGGCGTTTGATACGTTGCTGAATAAAGTAAATGTGCCAGCATCACAGATCCATATAATGAGAACGGATATCGAGCCCAATTTTTCAGTGGCAGAATACAGGAAAATGCTTCATACTTATTTTGACAGCACCCATCACAGTTTTGATCTTGTATTATTAGGCATGGGCGATGATGGCCATACCTTGTCGCTTTTTCCGGGTTCCCCGATTATTGATGATAATTATCATTGGGTAAACTCGGTATTTAATGAGCAGCAGGAAATGTATCGCATCACGCTAATGCCGGCACTGGTGAATAAGGCAAAAAAGATCGTGTTTATGGTAGACGGCGAAAAGAAAGCCCAGGTGCTGGAAAAAGTGCTGGAAGGGCCACACCAGCCCGAGAAGTTACCTGCTCAACTTATTCAGCCTGCTTCGGGAGATTTACATTGGTTTCTCGATAAAGCGGCGGCAAAAAACCTTCAGAATGCTGAGAAATAATCCATGGTTAAGTACTTGCTAAGATTTTCAGCGCTGATAATTCATTGAAATGAATTACACGGA
>Ga0157369_10010667_pt1 | contig 10458 bp, 7 predicted proteins | sample C25metaG_FD_113461 | JGI IMG/M metagenome (GOLD analysis project Ga0157369, IMG submission 113461) | Corn rhizosphere microbial communities from Kellogg Biological Station, Michigan, USA - C2-5 metaG | ecosystem: Host-associated > Plants > Roots > Rhizosphere > Soil | place: USA: Michigan...
ATATCGTCAATTTTTTCAACAGGTTATGGTTATCTGTTGACTTGTGTCCTTGTAGCGTTTTTTCATGCTTATCAGGCACATGATGGTTTTATAAAGCGTTCGAACCGTCTACAGCGCTCTCCAATTCTAGACATTCGCGCAGCCCATTCACGACGGCATTGATTCAGAACGGAAGACCGTCCATTGTGCCGGATCAACAGAACACTCAAAGACCGAGAACTGAACTCTCTGGCCATGATTTTGACACAGTTTCGCGATCCTGCGAAGCCGCCTAGCTCCAGCAGCACAATCTGTTCTCACGTCATATGTGACAAGAACAAGCATGTCATCTCCAAAGAAATGCAGGGTAGGCGTCAAGATCGCCGCGAATGTGGCGAGCCAGCAGCATGGCCTGAACATGAGGCAGCAGGCCAAGAGAGATTTTCTCGTTCAAGAAAGGATGCAGTAACTCTTCCTGCTTACGCTTCTGCCATGCAAGCAAGATCTCTCGGCAAGTTTCCGGCAACATGCGTACTTCGCCTCCCCGCGTCTGCTCAAACGAAGCCGCATTCAGTTGTCCACGGTTCACGAGGGAAAGCGCCAAACGATCCGCCATCAGCGGTCGCAGCTCTTCCATGAGATCGAGGGCGAGACTAGGCCGTCCAGGCCGATCGCGATGTTACTTCAGGATCGGATGCAATGTACTGCTGAAATTCAGGTTGGTACTTGCCAACGTCATGCCATAGACCTGCGGCCACTGCGACTTGTTCGCGATCGCAATGCGCCCTTCTTTTGCCGACGAGTTTTCCAATCCCATCCGGAGACAATCTTAAGGCCGTCGAAGAACAGACCCGCCACCTTCTCTAACGGATTACTGCAAGGAGGCTTTCTACTTCCCCCAATGTGGGCATGGAGGGCTGCGCGCCATGACGGGTGACGGAGCAAGCTGCCGCGGCAGTGGCAAACCTAGCGCTTTCGACCGGGGAATTGCCCCGCATGAGAGCGACAGCGAAGGCTCCGTTGAAGGCATCGCCTGCCGCGGTGGTATCGACTGCGTTGACTGTGATGGCAGGCACCTGCCGGTCGATGCCGGGCGCGGCGAGCCAAGCCCCGCGCGATCCCATCTTGAGAATGACGTTTGTCGCTCCTTGAGTGAGAAAAAGGCGTGCTGCCTGTCCAGGGTCGGTGTTGCTTGTCGAATAGGCTGGAGTATAAAAGGCGGCTTCAGTTTCGTTTGGCGTAAACCAGGTGACGTAGCTGAGGAGTTTGGGTGGTAGCGCACGGGCAGGAGCGGGGTCGAGCATGAAGGGAATGCCGCTATGAGAGCAGCGATGGGCGAGATGCTCGATGGTTTCGAGCGGGATTTCAAGCTGTGCAAGGACCATTCCCGCGTCCCGGATACATTCCCATTGAGAGTCCACGTACTCCGATGTGACCTGGGCATTTGCGCCAGGAACAACGACGATGCAGTTTTCGCCGTGCTCTTCAACGATAATGAGGGCTACGCCTGACGCTCCCTCGACCGATTGGACAGCCGAAGTGTCTACGCCAGCGTGATCGAGATGCGTACGGAGTTCCCGACCAAAAGAGTCAGTGCCAAGCCTGCCGACCATCCGTACGGGATAGCCGAGCCGAGCGGCGGCAACGGCTTGGTTGGCTCCCTTGCCGCCAGGGTGCGTTTGAAATTGCCGACCGGTCAAGGTTTCACCAGCGACGGGAACCCGCTGGGAGGTGACGACGAGGTCAAGATTGATACTGCCGACAACGACGATGGGGCCTTGATGATTATTCATGGAGTACCTAGATGACTGGCGCTAAGGCTACGGAGGTGAGTCCGAGCAGGAAGAGGACAAACATCCAGATGAGAAAAGTCCTGGATTTTTTTGAAGCTGCGGCAAACTCGCGCCAGAGAAAGACCCCCCAAGCGGCAGAGATCATGGTAGCCCCCTGTCCGATGGAGTAGGAGACGGCCGGGCCAACGATATGCGCCTGTGAAGCGATGAAGTTAAAGACCGCCCCGGTACACCAAATGCCGCCGCCGAGGATACCCCAGAAATGCCAGCATACAGGCACGCGAAGATACGCGCCGAGCGCGACAGGCTCCCTGCGGTCAAGCGGCCGGCGCATGAGCAGATAGTTGACTGGAAGGCAGCAGAGAGCGACTCCGATGACAAAAAACATCGACGTCGCGTAGGGACCGGGAGCATGGCTGCCGGTCATTGCCTTGGCGACGAAAGGGTAGAAGCTGCCCATAAGAAGCCCTGAGATGACGCTGATGATGACTCCACGGCGGCTTGTGACGGGTCTTTCGCGCTCGCGTTCACGATAGGCGATGGCGTCGCAGACGATGGCGGCGACGACAAGCGCGATGCCTCCGAAGAGAAGCAGCGGGTTGCCGTTGGGCGAGATGAAATAGTTGCTGACGGCCCCGACGACAAGGGCAATGCCGATGCCTACAGGAAAGGCGACAGCGAGACCGGCGATGTCGATGGCGGCCACCAGAAGAAGGTTGGCGACATTGAAAACGGCGCCGCCGATGAGCGCCATCATGATATAGGAGCGGTCGGACTGGAGGATGTCGGCAAAGAAGGGGTGACCGGCGGAACCAATGCTTCCGAGCGTGATGCCCCAAACGAATGCGCCGAAGATGAGACCAATAACGTAATCCCAATAGAACAACTGAAAACGATAGCCGGGAGCAAACTTGACGGTATTTGCCCACGATCCCCAGCAGACCATGCTGAGGAGCATGAGGCAGAGAACGACGATATAGGATTCTGGCTGATACACGCTATTGGACCTCGCGCGAGGATAAGCTGCTTTGAATTGAATCAGGTTGTGAGGCGGTCCGCGGAGATGGGAGTCATCTGCCAGAGGACCACCTGTCGTATTCCGGATGCTTTTCCGGTGACAGCGATGCCCAGTTCCGGAGCGCGTTCACCACGATAATAGAACCGCCTTGTGAAACAGCTTCGTCGATCTATGAATGTTTCCACTGCGGAGCCGTCGATGAAACTGCTGATCTCGATCCTGCTTCCCGACCTTGCGATTAGGAGGCGTCGTTGATTGACGACGATTTCTCCTGGCAACGCAGGATCGTAGCTGAAGGAGAGAAGGGACTCACCGCTTGCCCGATTGACCAGATCGAAGCGTATCGGGACCGTCTTGCGGTCGAGTGTGATGAGCAGCTCTCCACAGCAGTTCTGAATGCGAAGAGAATCGATCTTTATGTGGTTGTCAATCTCATCCGAAGTCGGCTCGATGATTTGCTCTTTCCCGCGGAGCTTTGTCAGCGCTGGAGCAACCATCATCTTCAGTGAACCGTCTTGGTCCAATGTGAGAAGACGCGGGAGTGACATCATACAAGCCCAGCCAGCAGCTTTGTAGTCAGCCAGTGGGCGCTGTTCAGGGACAAAGCCCCACATGATACGGTTTCCAGAACGGTCGAGCTGTGTTTTTGGTGCATAGAATGCACCTTCATCCAGCAGGCCGGAATGCTCAGGGTGGAAGACCATGGTTTGCAAATCCAATTCTCCGGTCTGCCAATATGCCTTGTGAGCTGTCGAGTAGATAAGTACGTGTTTGTTGCCAAGTGGAAAGAGTTCCGGACACTCCCACATGTCTCCGCTGTGTACCGGGTTGCCGGAGCCTGTTTTACCAGGCTCGCCGCGAGCGCAGATGCACAGATAGTCCCAGTGAAGAAAATCATTGGAGCGATAGAGCAGCACCGCGCCTCCCTGGTTGCGAAGTCCGGAGCCGACGGTCATATACCATTGCCTGCCTGCTCGCCAGGCAGAAGGGTCGCGGAACCCCAGAGTGTCGAGCTGCGCGGGAGGTGAAGGGATGAGAGGTATGGGTGATTTGACCCAGGTGCGAAGATCCGGGTCGGAGGAGGTCGCCAGACATTGCACCTCACGATATTTCTGACCGGAGATTTCGGTGACACCCGTGTACACGACGGATACGGCGCCGTCCCTTACGATGGCAGAGCCGGTGAAGCAGCCTGCTGCGTCGGGACCTCCGGGCGTCGGTGAAAGCGCCGGTGGCAGGTGCCTCCAATGCACCATGTCCTCGCTAACAGCGTGCCCCCAATGCATGTCTCCCCAAACAGGAGCTCCGGGATTGTACTGGTAGAAAAGATGGTATTCCCCCATCCAGTAGATGGGGCCGTTCGGGTCGTTCATCCAGTTTGCGGGCGGGAGGAAGTGATATTGCGGACGCCGTGGGTCCGAGGCAAGCGCGGATGGTGCGAGTTGTGGTGCGATGGAAGGCAGACCTCGCGCAAACTTCGGTGCGTGAGCCACGGCTGCGGTTATACCGGCTACGAATTCTCTCCTGGTCAGGCGCACCGTTGTTTCCTTTGCAGGGTAAGTATTGCTGCGATTATTCATCGAGGCTGGAGATGGGCATTCTGGAAACGCCTATCTGCTGTTTGGAGATGCTGTAGGCGACCCAGATGTTGCGGTCGACTGTTGCGGTTTTGAAGTATGCCGGGCCTCCCGTCTGGAAGTGACCTCCGGAGTTAAGACCGTGGTCGTAGAAGATCATCCAGGTCTTATCGAAGACGATGCCGTCACGGGAGAGAGTGAGATACATGTAGTAGCGGTTGGGCGAGTTGCACAGAACCCACGGACGTCCATCGGGTAGTTCTCCGCATGCGGGCATGGCGGCGCCGTAGAGGTTGGTGAGGACAGCTTTGGGATAGACATCGGCTGGGTTGTCTTTGAGCGCGGCATAGTAGTGGCCCGGATTGACAAGATTGTCGCGGACGACGACCCACTTGCCGTCAGGCCGGATGAATTCGGCGTGGTGGGCGAGGGAGTTTTTACCGTCGGCGGCGAGGGTCTCGGTGCCGGGAGCGTACTTCGGCTTTTCGGGCACGAAGAGTTGTTTGCCGTGGAGAATGTCTTCGCGCATGGTCGCGGGAGCGCGATCGAATGGAATAGCATTGGCGTATGGGGCTTTGGGCGCGAGGGCCGATTCAGTGATGGATGGAGTAATCCGCACTTCATGATGGAATTCGCCCATCTTATAGACGGGCGAGGAGGGAGCGAAAGTGTCTCCGGTGAACTTCCACTCCTGCACGAAGGGCAAACCGAGTTCCCACCAGACATCGTAGGAGAAGCCTTTGGCTACGTCGCGGGCGTTGCTCCAGCTTGCTTCAGGGATGAGGTCGCTGGAGGCGCCTGAGAAGACCTGACGCATTTTTGTGCCGGATTGAAGGTCCGTGGGGTGTCGGTAGAGCGGGCTGTTCGTCCAGCCGTGGTTTGCGACCAGATGGCCAATAAGATAGATGCGGTCGTTGATGACAGTCAGGCGGGCGAGCGGGTAGATCTCGTAGATCTGGCCGGTATCGTTTTTAAGCGGGCGACGCCGGACTGGAACCGCGGCGGGCGCGAGTTCGACGAGGTTGCTGTCTTTACCCCAGTCGATGGCATCGCTGCCGCAGCGGAACTGGCCGTGGCGGGCGAGCATTCTTCCGCCGGGACCGTTTTCGTCGCGGCTGTGGCTTGTCCAGGAGACGATGCAGCGGTCATGCCAGGTAAGTATCTCGGGATGGTGATTGAAGGCACCGTGCATCAGGTCTTCGTAAATGCCGCTGCCGCCTTCGTCTGTGTTGGCGTGCGAGGGCATAGGGCTATAAATGATCTCGTCGGTTACGCCGTTGAGCATGGGCAGGCCGAGGTATGGGGCCTTCGGATCGAAGGTTGACGGCGGCACCCAGCGGAAAGGCGCGAGTTGCGCAGTTGAAGGTGTTGGATTGATAGCGTCTGCCTGGGCAAGGCCATGCCGGGCCGCGATGGCGGCGAAGGCTCCGCCCTGGATGAAGCTGCGTCGATTCATTGTTCTCCTTATGCAGTTTTGCTGTGGATGCTGTTGCAGGATTGGCTTGCGGCTTAGGCGTGGTTGAGGCCACGCCCTTTCAAGGCCCAGCTGTCCTAGAAGGTAAAGCGGGCCGAGAGCTGTACTCTGCGCGATGAGGCGCTGCTGAGTCTGCCAAAACCGGTTACGTTGACTCGCGTCTCCACGCGGCCATAGTTTGCGTGATTGAAGGCATCGAAGGCATCCATCTTCAGTTGCAGGCGCATACCTTCTCCGAAGTTCACAGTTTTTCCCACGCTGGCGTTGAGGTTCTGCGAGCCGGGAGCGCGAACGGCGTTGCGTGTCAGTGTTCCTCCTCGTATCTGCGCTCCGCTATTGGAGGAGATGGGAACCGGGATGAATGCGCCCTGCGTCGTTACACCATTGACCGTGCAGGCGGCAGCCATGCAGTTATTGAGATATTGATAGGTGCTGCTGTTCCGATAGTTCGCAACGTACATATTTCCTGTTCCCCGGTCTGGTCTGTCGGAGGGGTTGGTGGACGATGCGTTGACAGGGTCAATGGGGCGTCCGGTTTGAGCGGAAAAGATGCCGGAGATCTGCCAGCCACCAAGAAGCGCTGAAGTGAAGAAATTCCTGGGCGCGAAGCGAAGCAGAGGCAGACTCCACACCGCATTGGCAACGAAGCGATTGCGGATGTCGAAAGGCGCAGGGCCGTACTCCGCCTTGAGGTTGTTATTGTCCTGCGGCGGCTGCTGGAGGAGCAGGTCAGCGTCTCCATAGCTGTTCACCTTGGCCCAGGAATATCCGGCGGACATGTAGAGGTCTTTCGAGGGACGGCCCGTAATCTTTGTCTGGAGCGCGTTATAGTTGCTCTTATCACCAATCAGAAAGCGGCCAAATTGTCCAAATGTGGGTGCAGGGGCAATCCCAGTGACCCGGTCCGGCTGGTTCTCGTTGAAAAAGAACTCCTCGTTCAGCCCGCGGTTGCCTACGTATCCCACATCGAACCTGAGAGGACCGAAGCTCTGGCTGATCTGGAGCAACTGCTGGATGCTGTATGGGTCGGGATTGTGCGCATCCATCACAGTAGAGGCAGCAACATCCGTAGACAGAATTCCCTTTTTCTGAAGAGAAGTCAGGATGCTTGGATATTGCGTAGCATCGACGGGATAGCCCAGACCGCTTGCCGCGATCTGCTGCTTGTTGAGCGTGATGCCTCCTGGCAAAGTCGCGGAAGGCTGCACCATGCCGGTAATGTTATAGATCGGATGGGGGGAAACGAGGATGCCCACACCGCCTCGAACAACCAGGTCTCTGCGGGGATTGAACGCAAACCCGATTCTGGGCTGGATATTGTTGAAGTCGCCGTCATAGATGGAATCCGCCGAACGGACAGGACCAAACCCCGGCCCCAGCTCGGGCCGCGCAGGGTCGATATCGCGGTTGACGAACCGGCCAAGGTACTCTCTCGGGACGGTAAAGTAGTCGTACCGGACACCCAGGTTCAGAGTGAGCTTGGGTGTCACGCGGTAGTCGTCTTGAAAGTAGCCTCCAATCTGGGAGGTGATGAATCCGAAGGGCGGCGTCCCGTCCGGCATCTGGTAGAGCCAGATGGTAAGCGAGCTGGGCGTGTTGGCCAGATATTGCGCGGTAGTCGAGTAAAGGATAGTGGGTGTGGTGAGCTTGACTCTGCTTGCGTTCTGGCGCTGAAAGATTCCGCCAAACTGAACGTTGTGGTTCCCATGCACGAAGGCGACGCCCTCTTCCAGAGTGAGGTAATAGCCGTGCTGAAGAAAGACGTTGGCCCCTCCCGTGCTGATGCCGGCAAAGGTCATCTGGGGAAGCTGCGAGGGAAAGCCTCCGTTGACACGGTTGAGAAGAAGCTGGTTGAAGCCGATGCGGGTGTCTTCCGTCCAGCTGTGGTGCGAGTGCACGTAGCCCAGGTTGAAGTTATCCATGTGGCCGGAGGTGACCTGAGGGTTGATGGATGGAATGCCGGGCCTGTACAGGTAGGGTCGAGCGCGAATGTAGCGGAGCATGAGGAGATTGGAAGGGTTGATGCTGTAGTCGAGGCGCGCCATTCCGTTGCCGTCGTTCTGCCGCTGGCTGGCCGAGCTGCGATAGCGCGTCGTCAATGCAGTCGAACCCGCGGGCGACTGCGGCACAAAGGGATAGAGAGCAAGAACGGAGGCATAGGCCGCCGGACTGATAGAACGAAGATAGGCGCTGGGGACGACGCTGTTGAAGTTGGTGAGCGTGGTGAAACGCGCTCCGGCGTAGCTTCCGAAGAAAGTCAGCTTGTTGCGAACGATGGGGCCGCCGATGGAGCCTCCGTACATGTTGTAGGTTGTGCGCGGCCTGCCGACGGTGAAGCGGTTGAGCGCGTCGTAGAGGCTTACTTCGTTCACCTCAAACAGGCTTCCGTGAAAGTTGTTGGTCCCGCTCTTGGTAATGATGTTGATGTTTCCCGACATGGCCCCGCCTACGGTCGCGGGAGGAATGCTCTGGGCGGTGCTGACTTCTGCGATGGCATCGGTATTGACAGTGTTGATGACATTCGGGCCGTTATAGAAGCTGAGACTGTCGAATTCCGGGTTGGAGGTGGCGTTGGTCCCGTCGACCGTAAGGTTGTAACCGGATGCGGGAAGACCATTGATGTTTACGCCTGAGCCGGTGAAGTTTGTGCCCGTGGTGCCGCCGCGCTCGGGAAGCGTTGTGCCCGAATCGAGTTCAAGGAGCGACGACCAGCTTTGCTGGAGGACAGGAAGTTGATTCATCTGCTGCTCGGTAATTGTTGTGGTCTGGACGGATTGCGTCGTTTCGAGGCCGATGTCGCCGGCGTTGACGGTGACGATGGTATTGACGCCCTCCGGCGACATGCGAATGGGAAGGTTGATGCCTTCTACCGCGCCAAGCTGCATGACGGGAAGCGTAACGGGAGTGAAACTCTCCCGGCTTGCAGTGATTTTGTAGGAACCGACTGCGATGAAGTTAAATGCAAAGTGTCCGTCGCTGGCTGTGATCGTGGTGCGCAGGGTCCCTGTGTCTACGTTGCGTAGCTGGATGACAGCGTTGGGTATGACAGCTCCGGACGTATCCGTGACGATACCGGTAACAGTCGCGGTGTTGACCTGGGCGGACAACATGGTGGACACGAACAGAAGGAGGACGGCGAGTTGAAGGCGCCATCCCCCATATCGTTTAACTGTAGCTGCTAGGTTTGTCATAACACTCCTCCCGGCCTGAATATATTGCCGATGCGTCGTCAGGTGAATCTGAAGCACGAGACGTATCTATAAATCGCTGTGCGGCAAAATATATTGTTTGTCGGCAGTCTAAGTCAAGTTAATTTTTCTATTGCCGACATATAGGATTACGTCATGACTCATGTCGTTGACATAACAAATAATGCAGCGTAGCTTAGCAAGTGAGCTTCCCTGCCTTTCAAACAAGGAGATCGATTTGATGCCTGGACGTGGATGTTTTGCAAAGTTTGCGCTAGCGATTTTGAGTTGTCTTTCGGTCCACTGGGCCACGCCGGCGGTAGCGCAGTGCAGCCGAAACCACAACTCTGCAGGCAAAGCCGGAGAGCCGGTCATTATCGACTCGGACATCGGAGACGACATCGACGATGCGTTTGCGCTCGCCTTGGCGCTGAGAAGTCCTGAGTTCAGGGTGCTTGGCGTCTCTGTCGATTTTGGCAATACGCCGATGCGAGCCAGGCTGGCAGACCGCTTTCTGAAGGCAACAGGTTGCTCCAATATTCCAGTGGCGATGGGGGAGGAAACGACACAGCCAATCCGCATGACGCAGATGAACTATGCGCTTGCGGAAAAGGAATCGGTCCACCCCGATGCGACCGATTTTATCTTGAAGGCAATCCGGGAAAACCCGGGGCAGGTTACTTTGATTGCCATCGGCCCTTTGGTGAATGTTGGCTCATTGATCGACAAGGACCCGGAAACATTCCGCAAATTAAAGCGCGTGGTGATGATGGGCGGCTCAATTGAACGGCGGAGTGGCGATCTAAGTTATCTTCCGGCCACAGGCCCGATGCCGGAGTACAACATTCGCAGGGACATACCGGACGCCCAAAAGCTGTTTGCCTCCGGAGTCCCAATCTACATGATGCCGCTGGATTCGACACAGATAAAGCTGGACGAAGTGAAACGGGAGATCCTGTTCAAAATGGGGACGTCCTTCACGGACCAACTGACACTGCTTTATCACCAATGGGGGCAAATTACGCCTACGCTGTATGACGCAATGGCTGTTGCCTACGCTATTAAGCCCGAGCTCTGCCCTGTGGAACCGATGCACATTGTTGTAGATCAGAAGGGCTATACGCGACGCGAGACTGGACCGCCGAATGCCCATGTTTGCCTGCATTCGAACTCGGATGACTTCTTTTCGTTTTTCATGCCTCGGTTTTCGGTTGTCGGCGAGCGGTGATGCCTGCGCGCAGGATGGACGACACCAGTCAAGACAAATCGCCTACATGGGTATTTAGTATGTCGACAAATTTGTGGAAAATCAGCTCACCGAAAAGGCCGGAAAAAGCTCCCCCGGCGATGCTGCCGGCGTAGACGCTGGACTGGTGGAAGGACATAGCCCGGGAGCGTGTGGAAGGGCCGTGATAGTCGCTGATGAGCG
>Ga0157369_10010668_pt1 | contig 10457 bp, 9 predicted proteins | sample C25metaG_FD_113461 | JGI IMG/M metagenome (GOLD analysis project Ga0157369, IMG submission 113461) | Corn rhizosphere microbial communities from Kellogg Biological Station, Michigan, USA - C2-5 metaG | ecosystem: Host-associated > Plants > Roots > Rhizosphere > Soil | place: USA: Michigan...
CACTTACATCGGAACAAGCACGACTAGCCGTGTACTTGTCCGCCCCGGCGCCTGCAGCGCTTTGCGGCTTGACGGCAGCCCAGATGGGTGGACTGTGCGGGTTCGAGACGCAGACGGTGCACATTCTCGTCACGCGCGGAGCGCGGGTGCTGCCGGTCCCGGGCGTCGATGTGGCCACACATGAGTCTCGGCGGTTCAGCGCCGATGATGTCTACACGCTGTATAAGCCGGCACGAGTGCGGATCGAACGTGCCGTCATCGACGCGGCTGTGTGGAGTCGGGACGTCCAGACTGCGAGCCGAATCGTTGCTGCGGCCGTTCAACAGAGGCTGACTTCGCCGACTGCCCTGCGTGAGGAATTCCTGCGCGCGGGCCGGGTGCGCCACCGGCGAGTGCTGCTGGTCTTGCTTGCTGACCTGGACGGCGGCGCTCAAGCGCTGTCGGAAGTCGAGCTGCGGCGGTTTTGCCGGCGCCACGACTTCCCTATCCCGGTGATGAATGTGCGCAACGACGCCACCGGTCGCCGCAGATACATCGATGCAGAACTGCGTACGCCAAACGGCGGCGTCGTTCGACTCGAGATCGACGGCGGCGTCCACCTGTCTCTGTCAGCCCGTTGGCGGGATACGCGGCGCGACAACTCCCTTGCGTTGAAAGGGGTGCATCCTCTGCGCTACCCGAGCGTTGCGATCTATACGGATGACCCACAGGCGGTCGCTCAGATCCGCGAGGCCCTCCGACTTGTCAGCGCGTAGACGGGTCATAGGTCGCTCAGGCGCTGACAAGTTGCGTCACTCGGCGCTTTCGGCGCCCTCGTTCACTCGGTCGCGGATGGCGTCGGTCACGGTGGGGTCGAGCAGCGTGGTGACGTCGCCGAGCTCACGATGTTCGGCAATGTCGCGGAGCAGGCGCCGCATGATCTTGCCGGAGCGGGTCTTGGGCAGCTCCGGGCTGACGAGGATCTGGCGCGGCTTCGCGATCGGCCCGATCTCCTTGGCGACGTGGTCGCGCAGCTTCTGCACGAACTCCTCGCCCTTCGTCTCGTCCTCGGCGACATTGCCGCGAGGCGTGACGAACGCGACGATCGCCTGACCCGTCGTCGGGTCGGTGGCCCCCACGACTGCTGCTTCGGCGACGGCGGGGTGGCCGACGAGCGCGTGCTCGACCTCCGTGGTGGAGATGCGGTGCCCCGAGACGTTCATCACGTCGTCCACCCGACCGAGCAGCCAGATGTCGCCGTCGTTGTCCTTCTTGGCGCCGTCGCCGGCGAAGTAGACACCATCGAATCGTGACCAGTACGTCGCCCGATAGCGCTCGTCGTCGCCCCAGATGCCGCGCAGCATCGACGGCCACGGTTCGGTAAGCACGAGCAGGCCGCCACCGCCGTCCGGCACCGGCTTGCCGTCGTTGTCGACCACGTCGGCAGAGATCCCGGGGAACGCCGTCATCGCGGCGCCCGGCTTGGTCGAGGTGATGCCCGGCAGGGGGGTGATCATGATCGCGCCGGTTTCGGTCTGCCACCACGTGTCGACGATCGGGGTGCGCCCGCCACCGACGTAGGTGCGGTACCAGATCCAGGCCTCCGGGTTGATCGGTTCGCCGACGGAGCCGAGCACGCGCAGCGACGACAGGTCATAGGGCTCGAGCAGCTCGTGCCCCCACTTCATCAATGTGCGAATCGTGGTCGGTGCTGTGTAGAGGATCGACACCTTGTATTTCTCGATCAGCTTCCACCAGCGGTCCTGGTCACCCGGATGCGGCGTGCCCTCGTACATCAGCGAGGTCGCGCCGTTGCACAGCGGGCCGTAAACGATGTAGCTGTGCCCAGTCACCCAGCCGATGTCGGCCGCGCACCAGTAGACGTCGGTGTCAGCCTTGAGATCGAAGACGAAGCGGTGCGTCGCCGAGCACTGCGTCAGGTAGCCGCCGGTCGTGTGCAGGACGCCTTTCGGCTTCGCCGTCGTGCCGGACGTGTACATGATGTAGAGCGGGTGCTCGGACTCGAACGCCTCCGCCTCGTGAGTCTCGGGCTGCTTGTCGACGACCTCGTGCCACCACACGTCACGGTCAGCGTTCCACTCGACGTCCGTGCCGGTCCGACGTACGACGAGGACCTTCGCGACGTCCGGGCAATCCGCCAGGGCCTCGTCCACCGCCGGCTTGACCGCGGCCGGCGTGCCGCGACGGAACTGACCGTCGGTCGTGATCACCAGCCGGCAGTCACAGTCGAGAATCCGGCCCTTGAGTGCCTCCGACGAGAACCCGCAGAAGACGACCGTGTGCGGTGCCCCGAGCCGCGCGCAGGCCAGCATGGCGGCCACCGTCTCCGGAATCATCGGCATGTAGATCGCGACGCGATCCCCGGTGCGGATGCCGAGCTCGGTCAGGGCATTCGCCGCCTGGCAGACGAGCTTCTGCAGATCGGCATAGGTGATGGTCCGGGTCTCGCGCTCACTGTCGCCCACCCAGTGAAAGGCGACCTTGTCGCCGAATCCCGCCTCCACATGACGGTCGACGGCGTTGACACATGCATTGAGCCGCCCGCCCACGAACCACTTGGCATACGGTGCGTCCCACTCCAGCGCCGTCGACCAATGCGTCTCCCAGCGGAGCCATTCGGCTTGCTTCTCCCAGAACGCGACGCGGTCACGCGCCGCATCGTCGTAAAGCGACGGCTGTGCGTTGGCGTGCGAGGCCAACTCAGCCGGGGGATCGAAGTGCCGCGTTTCGTTGAGCAGGGCGTCCAGGGCTGCGTCCGACATAGCCCGATCCTCTCCTTTACGCCGACGCCGCGGCCAGCGCCCTCCCTGTCAGCACCCGCGCGAGGTGCCGGCGGTAGTCGCTCGAAGCGGTGACGTCGTTGCCCGGCTCGGTGCCTTCGTCAGCGCTGCCGGCCGCGTCCGCGGTCCCCGCGCCGCTCGCCAGTGCACGCTCCGAAGCGGCGGCACGGAGCACTGTCGGTCCCATGTTGGCCAACGCGATCCGCGTCTGGCCGTCGCGGCGGACCACAGCGACAGCGACCGTGGCCCAGTCGATGGCCCGGCGGGTGAACTTCTCGTAGCCCCAGCCGGCAACCCCGAGCGGCACGCGCACCTCGGTGAGCAGCTCGTCCGGCTCCAGCACCGTCTCGAGAAAGCCGGTGGCGAACTCGTCCGCCGGCACGACGCGCTCGCCCCTCGGACCCTGCACGACGTACGCCGCGCCGAGCGCAACCAGCGCGGTCGGCAGGTCGGCGGACGGGTCTGAGTGAGCGATCGAGCCGCCGATGGTGCCGCGATGGCGCACCTGCGGGTCACCGACCAGCTCTGCGACGTGCGCAAGCATGGGCAGCTCTTGCCGCACGATTTTGTCCGCCGCGACGTCGCAGTGCCGGGTGAGCGAGCCGATCGCGAGGCTGTCGCCGTCCTTCCGCACGTAGCGGAGGTCGGTCCCGCGGGAGACGTCGACGACGACTGACGGCATCGCGAGCCGGAGCTTCATCAACGGCAACAGTGACTGTCCGCCGGCCAGCAGCTTCGCTTCGTCGCCGTGCTCACCCAATGCCGCGACCGCGGCAGCTGCGTCGTCGGCACGCACGTAGTCGAACGGTGCGGGGATCACTTCGCCCCCTCCGCTGCCGACAGCACGGCGGCGACGATGTTGTGGTAGCCGGTGCAGCGGCAGAGATTGCCCTCCAGCCCGCGCCGCACGTCGTCCGCACTGGGCTTGGGGTTCTCGGTCAACAGCGAGACGGCTGCCATCACCATGCCGGGAGTGCAGAATCCGCACTGCAGGCCATGACAGTCTCGGAAACCCTGCTGCACGGCGTGCCACTTGTCGCCTTGGGCGAGTCCCTCCATGGTCGTCACCGACTGGCCCGCAACCGAGGCGGCGAGGACGGTGCACGACTTGACCGACTCGCCGTCGACGAGCACCGTGCATGCTCCGCACGACGTGGTGTCGCAACCGATGTTGGTGGCGGTGAGGTCGAGCGTGTCGCGCAACGCGTGCACGAGAAGAGTCCGCGGTTCGACGTCGATGTCGTGCGGCGTGCCGTTGACGGTCAAGGACAGTTTCACGAAGAAGCCTCTCGGATCGCTCGCCACACTCGTTCGGACGTGGTGGGCATTTCGATGTGCTGCACGCCCAGATGAGCGACAGCGTCGACGACAGCGTTCTGCACGGCCGGCGTCGCACCGATGGTGCCGGCTTCGCCGATGCCTTTGACTCCCAGCGGGTTCAGCGGGCTGGGCGTCGCCATCTCAACGAGATCGAAGTCAGGCAGCTCGGCCGCGCTGGGGAACGCGTAGTCGGCCAGGTTGGTCGTCTGCGGGTTGCCGTCGGCGTCGTACAACACTTCTTCGAACAACGCCTGCGAGACACCTTGGGCGATGCCGCCGTGCCGCTGGCCTTCGACGATGACCGGGTTGAGCACCGGGCCTGCGTCGTCGACGGTGACGTGACGGATGAGCCGTGGCTGACCGGTGTCGAGGTCGACCTCGACGATGGCGACATGCGCACCGAAGGGGAACGTCGCACCTTCGGCCTGGAAGTCGGTGTCGACGATCAGACCGTGTTCGGCGTCGGCGTCAGCGGCGACTTCGGCCCAGGACCGGAACTCGTCGGGAGAACCCGTCACCGAGAAGCCGCCGCGCGCCTTGTCGAGGACGATGTCTCCCGCTGCCGCCTCGAACATGTCGGCGGCTAGATCGCGCGCCTTCTCGACTGTCTCGATCGAGCCCTTGTGCACGGCGCTGCCGCCGAGCTGCAGCGACCTGGAGCCCCCGGTGCCACCGCCGCGGGCGACGAGATCAGTGTCCCCGTGCACCACGGTCACTCGCTCCACGGGGACGCCCAGCTCGTCGGCGGCGATCATGGCGAACGACGTCGAATGGCCCTGGCCATGCGGTGACGTGCCGGTATAGACGACGACCGAGCCGTCGGGCTTGACGTTGACCCGCGCGAACTCCTCGCCCGCCTCCGGGCCCGCGGTGATCTCGACGTAGACGGACACACCGATGCCGAGCGCTTTGCGGTCGCCGGCTTCACGTCGCCGGCGCTGCTCGGCGCGCAAGTCGTCATAGCCCGCTGCCTCGAGCACTGCCTGCAGGGCCCTCGCGTATTCACCGCTGTCGTAGTTGGCGCCCGCCGGTGTCGTGAGAGGAAAACGTTCCGGCGGCAGCAGATTGCGCCGACGAAGCTCGGCCGGATCCATGTCGATCTCGGCCGCGAAGAGATCCATGGCCCGCTCGATCGCGGCGGTCGCCTCCGGCCGCCCGGCACCGCGGTAGGCGAGCACCGGAGCCGTATTGGTTGCCACCGAGCGGGTGCGCACCGCGAGCTTCGAAATGTCGTAGACACCGGTCGCCATCATCTGGGTCATGAACGGAAGCACCGCACCGAAGTGCGGGTAGGCGCCGGTGTCCTGCAGCACCTCGAGCGAGTAGGCGTCGACCTTGCCGTCCCGGCTGCCGCCGATCGTCACCGTCTGGAGCTGCGCGCGGCCGTGACCCATCGCGAGCAGATTCTCCGTGCGCGTCTCGACCCAGCGCATCGGGCGACCAACCCGTTGTGCCATCACGGCTAACAGCAGGTCTTCGACCGAGACGCTGAACTTCGCCCCGAAGCCGCCGCCGACATCCGGCGTGATGAAGTGCACCTTGTCCTTGTCGAGCTTGAGCGCCGCGGCGATGAAGTCGCGGGCACCGTGCGGGCTCTGCGTCGACGCCCAGAACGTGAGCCGGTCGTCGTCGCCCCAGGCGCACGCCGCACTGCGGACTTCCAGCGGCACCGGAGCGACCCGCTGGTTGGTGATTTCACGTCGTACGACGACGTCGCAACCGTCGAACAAGCCCTCGAGCTGACCGGTCTCGAACGCCAACGCAGTGTTGGAACCATGCGCGGGGTGCAACACCACCTCGTCGGCAGCTGCAGCGCGCGGGTCGACCACGACGGGCAGTGGCTCGTAGTCGATCGACACGAGCTCGGCGGCGTCCTCACCGGCGTACCTGTCCTCGGTGACGATCGCGGCGATCGGCTCGCCCACATAACGCACCACGTCCGGGGTCAACCACGGCCGAGCCAGCGCCGGCGCGATGAACGGCATGGGCGGCGGCGGCGGGTCGAGGTCGGCGAAGTCGTCGGCAGTGAAGACCGCGATGACGCCCGGATGCGCCCGGGCCGCTTCTGCATCAACGGTGAGGCGTGCATGTGCCATCACCGAGCGCACATACGTGACATGACCGGCGCCCGCGAGCCGCGGATCGCGAAGGTCATCGGCGTAGACGCCGCCAGTGGTGAGGAACTTGGGGTCTTCGACTCGCAACACGCGAGTGCCGAGGATGCTCACGAGTGGCGAGCGTAACGCCCATGCTGATTACGACATCCGGGTGATATCTCACGCCCTGATTACGACATTCGGGCGATAAATGGTTAAGCCGGGACGCCGCATACCCGAAGATTGATGTAGCGGGCTAACGAGTCAGGAGACTCCATGCGCTGGCCAAGGCGACGTACGACGGCAGAACGCCCTTTCGTCGACCCGGTCGTCGTCTCCGTCACCTCGCCGCTCAACCGGCAGACCGCTCTCGACCTCGCGCGCACCGTCGACCGGCTCGAGCCCGAGGTCCACGTCGTCATCGACCTCACGGCAATCCCGGCCTTCGACACCGATGGCGCCGAGGAGCTGCTGCACTTCCAGGCAAGTCACCAGGAGCGCAAGGTCTCGATCGTTGGCCTGCGCCAGGCGACCGCCCGGCTCATGGGCACGACGACCGTCGACGACGTCGAGGTCGAAGTCTCGGCGGGTGAGTCGCGGTGGGTGCAACGTCGGCTCCGCAACCTCGTCGTCGTACAAGCCGCTGACGAAAGTCAGGCCACCGAAGCGGGGCTGGAGCAGGCGGTAGTGGCCGCCGGCGACACGGACAGCGCGATCCTCGTGGTCGACTTTCGCGGTCTCGATCACATCGAGCGGGCGACGATCGAGGCGGTCGCCTTTGCGAGCAGCCGTGCCGCGGTTCGCGGTCAGGAGCTGCTCGTCGTCAATGTGTCACCGGAGACGGCAGACCAGCTTCGAGCGGTCGGCCTGTCCGCGACTACGTACATCGCGCCGGAGCCATTCGACTTCTGACCGGCCGGCCAACCTCGGTCAGCCGAGGATCTTCTTGAAGTCGCCGTTGAGGGTGCGCACTGCGTCGGCGGCGGCGGGGGACAGCACGCCCATCCCGTAGAAGCCGTGCACCAGGCCGGCGAAGCGGTGCAGCACCGTCTGCACACCGGCGTCGGCGAGCTTCTTCGCGTAAGCCTCCCCCTCGTCGCGCAGCGGGTCGAACTCCGCGACGCCAACGACGGCGGGTGGCAAACCGCTCAGGTCCTCGACGTGCAATACCGAGGCTCGCGGGTCGAGCATCTCCGCGTCGGTGAGGTACTTCTCCCGGAACCACTCCATGTCCGCCTGGGTGAGGAAGAAGCCTTCGGCGTTCTCGATGCGAGACGGGTGGTCGCTGTCGGGGTGGAAGTCGACGGCCGGATAGATGAGAAGTTGTGCTGCCAGGCGCGGTCCGGCCACGCGGGCGTCGATCGCGACGGCGGCGGCAAGGTTGCCACCCGCGCTGTCGCCGGCGACCGCGATGCGGGTGGCGTCGCCGCCCAGGGTCGCAACATTCGCAGCAACCCAGTGGGTTGCGGCCAGACAGTCGTCAAAGCCGGCCGGGAAGCGATGCTCAGGTGCCAGCCGGTAGTCGACGCTGACCACGACGGCTTCGATGTCATGGCAGAGCAGTCGGCCGGCGTCGTCGTGCGTGTCCAGATCGCCGATGACGAAGCCGCCGCCGTGGAAGAAGACGATGGTCGGTGTCGTCGCGGTCATCGTCTGCGGCCGGTAGATGCGGATCGGGATCTCGCCGCCAGGTCCGTCGATCTGGGTGTTCTCGACCGATCCCACCGGGGCGAGGGTGGACGGGTCACGCATGTCGACAGTCGTGAACCGAAAGGCAGCGCGCGCTTGCTCAGGGGTGCCGCTCGCCAACGATGGCGTGCCGCTTTGGGCGAGCAGGTCGAGGATCGCCTTGATCTGCGGGTCGAGTGGCATGAACCGGTTCCTCCTGAACGTGACGGGCCCTCAGTGGATCACGTTCGCTGATCAACTTCGATGACGGTAGAAGGGCCACTGCGGTTCCGGGCGAGCACCGCCCCCTGGCCGGCTGTCCGCTCCGGTCAGGCCGGCCAGGAGCGCCAGGGCGAGGAGCGCGACGACGATCAGCACGCCAACCATGATCAGCACCGCCCCTCGTTCCCGTGCCCGCCGCCGGATCGCCGGCCGGCCTGCCGCCGGTCTCGCCGCCTCGTTGCCTCATCGATGAGCTCGCGCTGGCGCTGCCTCGCCACGTTGCGCATCAGGTCTGGATGGAACATTTTGGCTCACCTCCCGCCATCACTTTCCGCCCCACGGGTAAGGCGGGCCAGTGGCAGGATTGACACTATGCGCTAGATTCTTGCCATGGCGGCAAAGCGCGGTGGGCGGCATCTGGTGGCGATGGTGGTTCTCAATCGCTCGACGCAGTTCGAGTTCGGCGTCGCCTGGGAAGTGTTCGGCGTCGACCGCCGGGAGCTGGCTCCTGACTGGTACGACTTCCGGCTGGTTGCCGGCGAGCCGGGGGAGATCCGCACCGAGGCCGGTCTCGTGCTCGACACGCCGTTCGGACTCGACTCGCTCGCCGAGGCAGACACGATCGTCGTGCCGGCGTGCAGCGACAGCTACGGTCCCGAGCCGCTCCGGGCCGCGTTGCGGGCGGCGCATGTTCGTGGGGCGCGCATCGCATCGATCTGCACCGGCGCGTTCATCCTCGCCGCCGCCGGACTCCTCGACGGTCGCCGCGCGACGACTCACTGGGCACACGCGGCCGACATGGCGGAAGTCTTCCCGACCGTTGATGTCGATCCCAACGTGCTCTGGGTCGAGGACGGCAACATCTACACGTCGGCCGGCGCCGCCGCCGGCATCGACTTGTGCCTGCATCTGGTGCGCCTGGATTTCGGCAGCGAGGTGGCGAATGCGCTCGCCCGGCGGATGGTGGTGCCCCCGCATCGCGACGGCGGCCAAGCACAGTTCGTGGCCACTCCGATCCCGCGATGCGACTCAGACACGCTCGGCCCGTTGCTCGACTGGGCGCTGGCGCACCTCGACGAGCCACTCACCCTCGACGACCTCGCGCGGCAGGCCAACGTGAGCACGAGAACCCTCGTACGCCGCTTCCAGGCCGCGGCCGGCACAACGCCGCTGCAGTGGTTGCTCGCCCAACGCGTGCGCCGTGCCCAGCACCTGCTGGAAGCGACGGATGAACCCGTCGAACGTGTTGCGGGTCTTGCCGGTTTCGGCACCGCCGCCAACCTGCGCCAGCACTTCACCCGTGCCGTTGGCGTCGCGCCCATGCATTACCGCCGCACGTTCCGAGGTCAAAGCGCCGGCGCGGTCGCGTGAGTGGTCCACGCGGCGGGCGTGACATCCTCCGCGCGTGGTCTCCGAACTGTTTGACGCAGCTGCCTGGCGAGCCGTCGACGGGTTCGCCTTCACTGACATCACCTACCACCGCGCCAACGATGTCGGTGCCGTCCGGATCGCGTTCAACCGGCCAGAGGTGCGCAACGCGTTCCGGCCGCACACCGTTGACGAGCTCTACACGGCGCTCGACCACGCACGCATGTCCAGCGATGTCGGATGCGTGTTGCTCACTGGCAATGGGCCGTCACCGCGTGACGGAGGGTGGGCGTTCTGCTCCGGTGGAGACCAGCGCATCCGTGGCCGGGACGGTTATCGCTATGCCGAAGGCGAGACCGCGGACAGCATCGAGCCGGGGCGAGCCGGACGCCTGCACATCCTCGAGTGCCAACGACTGATCCGGTTCATGCCCAAGGTCGTCATCGCCGTCGTACCCGGGTGGGCGGCCGGTGGTGGTCACAGCCTGCACGCTGTCGCGGACCTCACTCTGGCAAGCCGTGAGCACGCGCGGTTCAAGCAGACCGATGCGCGCGTGGGCAGTTTCGACGGCGGCTACGGATCCGCGTATCTAGCAAGGCACGTGGGCCAGAAGTTCGCCCGCGAGATCTTCTTCCTGGGGCGCGAGTACGACGCCGAAACGATGCACCGGATGGGAGCCGTCAACGCCGTCGTCGACCATGCCCAACTAGAGCAGGTCGCCCTCGACTGGGCGCGGGAGATCAACGCCATGAGCCCGACGGCGGTCCGCATGTTGAAGTACGCCTTCAACCTTGCGGACGACGGCCTGGTGGGCCAACAGCTGTTCGCCGGCGAGACGACGCGTCTCGCTTACATGACCGACGAAGCGGCCGAGGGACGCGACGCCTTCCTGCAAAAGCGCGACCCGGACTGGTCCGGACATCCCTGGTACTACTGACCGCCATAGTCAGTGGGCCGGATCGGGGCGCCGGTGTTGCGGCGTCCTGGCGGCCGGCTGGCGCGG
>Ga0157369_10010669_pt1 | contig 10456 bp, 13 predicted proteins | sample C25metaG_FD_113461 | JGI IMG/M metagenome (GOLD analysis project Ga0157369, IMG submission 113461) | Corn rhizosphere microbial communities from Kellogg Biological Station, Michigan, USA - C2-5 metaG | ecosystem: Host-associated > Plants > Roots > Rhizosphere > Soil | place: USA: Michigan...
ACCTTTTACTGTAGGCATGTTGAGTCCTCGATTGCTAACTTCTTCATTACCGTTGCCAGCCCCTCACCAAGTGACCTGTAAATCTGTACCAGAGATTGCAACTCGCGTAGCTGCGCTTGTGCAAGATTAAGTTGAGCTGAGAAATATCGTGTATCGCTGTCGAGGACTTCTAAATAGCTTGTTGCGCCGCCTTTGTATCTCATATTTGATAGATCTTTAGCACCCTCGGCAGCCTGTGTCAGATGTTCCTGCTGGATTCGGAATTCCTGGCTCTTGCGGTATACAACCAGGGAATCAGAAACATCTCTAAACGCTTGCTGCACAGTACGCTGATAGATGAGCGTCGCCTCTTGTGTCTGGGACTCAGTGAACTTGACTTGGTTTCGTATTCTTCCGCCTTCAAAAACCGATTGGAGCGCGCTTCCACCGATGCTCCAGAGCCCTGCAGCCAGAGAAAAATTGATTCACTGAACGTTGCGAAAGATTCAATTGCTAATCATTGGGCACTCACATCGTTAAAATGACGCGGAACTGTGCTTTGCCGCTCATCATTCTGGCGTAAGCCTCTTCAGCCCTGTCGAGGGTATAGGTTTCAATCATCGGACGGACGCCGGAGAGCTCAGCAAAGTTTAGTGTGTCCTCGGAATCGGCGGGCACGCCCGAGGCCCATCCTTGAATATTCTTGCTGCCAAATATCAACTGGGCCGGAGTAACCTCGATGGGATCAGGGCCAGCGCCAACGACCATCAACGTGCCGTTAGGACCGAGACCATCCACCAACTCTGACATCGACTTGGAATTCGGCGCCGTGGCCAAAATGACTTTTGCTCCGCCAAGTTTTTGTAATGCTTCGGCGGGTTTAGTGGATTGACTGTCGATGTAAATGCTTGCTCCAAGTTTCTTTGCCAGTGCGGAATTTTCAGATCCGCGGCCAATAGCCGCCACTTTGTAGCCAAACTTGTTTGCAAATTGGACGCCAAGATGGCCCAGGCCGCCGATCCCCTGGATTGCTACGAGATCGCCGGGCAGCGCGCCGCTATGCCGCAGGGCGTTGTAGGTTGTAACTCCGGCACAGAGCAGCGGTGCTGCTTCCACGTCGCTCAGGCTGTCTGGTATTGCTACTATCGCCTCATCGGGAGCAACCATGTATTGCTCATATCCACCGTCATAACTAACTCCGCAGATCTTGAAATTCCGGCAATTGCCAAAATCTGCGGCGGCATTCGCGGCATGTGCCATCGTGTCCTCCGTGCCACCCAACGCCGGCGCGCTGTCCTTTTCTCCACGAGGTAACGCTCGTGCCGAGTTCATCGATAATACCGGCGACCTCGTGTCCGGGTACACGCGGATATCGAATCCCAGGCAAGAGACCTTCCTTGGTCAGGACGTCACTATGGCAAACTCCGCACGCCTGCACCTTGATCCGCACCTCTCCTGCGCCAGGTTCGGGAACCTCGCGCTCTACGATCTCAAAATCTCCGCCAGGTCTGGAAATTTGTGCGACCGTCATCGGCGCTAGCTCCTGTCTAGACGCCACTCTCATGGTTGCCATAAGTCCTCCATTGCTTTTCCTGATTACAAAAATGCTCTACGGCTCTCTCAGTCGACCCAACTCTATGCCGGAACGCTTTGACGGGTACTCTCTATGTGGAGCACGGCATCTTTAGCTGACTCGTCAGGAGACTTCCCGTTTTCGCGCGCAAGGATATATGCGGCGTACCAGCCCGACCAGTGGTGCTTCGGAGCTGTGGGTTCGTATTCGCCGTGGTGTTCCTCTGCTTCTCGCAGAAGCTCTGTGAACGTCGCGAGATCATGGCTAAGTCCTCGTCCTGGAAGGCGAGTTTTGACCTCCTGGAGCAGCCAGCTATTACCGTCTGGATCGCTAAATGTGGCGAAGGAGTGGTAACTCGCATGATCGTCCGCGGGTCCGCTTATCCGGTTGGCGCTATTGGCTTGAAACTGAGCTCCGGGCGTGCCGACGTGGAACACCTCGCTGATCTCAACGCCATGGGCAAGAAGTTCGTTGCGTGCAGCGTCGATGTCAGAAACTACAAGGTAAAGGCCCTGAGCCGAACCAGCTGTGGCAGACGTAAGCTTGGTGCCGAATTGAACCGAGCACCCTGAGCCCGCTGGCGTGAACTGGACGACGCGGAATCCGTTAGGGAAAGGAAAGTCGGCATCCAGTCGCCAACCCAGACCCTCATAGAAGGATTTAGAGCGATTAACGTCGGAAACAGGAAGAGCAAAGGCTTCAAGTTTCATGTCCATGGTAGTACTCCTTGTTATTGTTCTCTGTCCTCAGTACTTGCGCTAGTTCTGGAAGGAGAGCTTCTACTCCGATTGAAGCTCTCCTGTTGCTTGACGAACACAGCTAGCCGGCATTGGCCAGGATCACATCGTGAAGATACATTGTTGTGTTGTCCTTCTTTTCACCATGGATTGTGACCTTCTTCCCCATCTTTCCTTTACAGCTCGCCGGATTAGCGACTTTCCACAGCTTACCTGAGTCGTCGAGAAACACCGCTTGTCCGCTGTGTTCCTTGCAAGACGTGTCACAGGCGGCCTTGTCTGTATCCTGCTTCACGCATTTCTGGTCGCAAACTGTTCCGGTCATTTCCATCATTTTGCTCTGATCCTGGGCAGATGCTGTGATCGCCAAGCCAAGAATAAGAGCGCCTAAAGCAGTGAATCGTTTCATATTGGCTTTCTCCTTTTTTATTTATGTCATTGCGTGTGGTTCTCAGCACTAAGGTGAGTAATGGGTAAAGACCAAGTCGCGAGCCTTGATAGGCTCGTGGCACGGGAAGCAGGTCTTAAGGTCTGCCTTGTCGTCGACTTTGCCATCTTTGAATTGAGCGAAGCCCCAGCCGCCGGTAGAAGCGTATTTTTTTGAGTCCTTCACCATAAACTGCACGTTCGTGGGGGAGCCGGCGACAAAAGATTGTGTCCGTCCGAAGACTTTGTTGTTTTCCTCCGAAGGGACATAATTCCATGCCAGCCGCGTGATGATTGTCCCGTCTGGGAACGGCAACTTTCCTTCCCGATAGGCCTTGATCGCTACATCATTGCCCAGAACAGCGCGCAAATCGTTGAGATTGCCTTCTTCATGGGCAACGGAAATTAACTTCCAATCACGATATCCCGGAGGGATTCTGATTCCAAAGATGGGTGCGGCTTGATCATCAGCCTCTCCAGATGTGGGCTCGGTTGAAATGACAACGCTCGCCACAACTGCAATTGCAACTAGTAAGAAAGCGATCTTTTGCATAAGACCTCCTCTCGATGAACTCGTCATCCAAAGGTGAACGAGAATGCTTCGACGCCTGAATCAAGAAACTGGATCTCGAATTGGCGATCGACGATCGGCGACGATTGCCGGATCAGTTGGTACATTCTCGGTTCCGTGACTGCACCATTCCCTTGGGCATCTACATCACTTCCGTGGACAGCGCTGGCCGACTTTCCGTCTATAAATACGCGGAAGCGTACAGGCTTTCCCGGCGTGGCCGTTCCCATCACCAAATGCAGATCGCGGGCGTGAAATCGATATGCAATGCGCCCCCCGGGTTGATTCAGGACGATTGCTCCCGCTTGTATTGTCCAATCGCCCGAGAGCGCCCAATGATTGTTCTCTAACCCCGCGGGAACAGAGTAAACGTGCGGCCTGTCAGATACCGGACCGCTTGGCGACGCAAAATTTTCCGTACGCTTATATCCGAGATAATTTTCTCCTGAGCCAAGATTAAGCCAGTCGGCATTAGCTTCAGGACCTTCGGCACGAACGAAAACTAGATCACTGGGAAAATTGTTTGTTCCGGCTTCGGCAAGCAATTGCTGAATGACTCGCTCCGATTTGTCATACTCGCCCTCACCGAAGACGTGATGCCGGATGCGTCCCTGGGCATCGGCAAAGTAAAGGGCGGGCCAATATTCATTATCGAAAGCACGCCAAATCGAATAATTGCTGTCGATCACGACCGGATAATCAACGCGAGTCTCTTGGGTCGCGTGGCGAACATTCTCCGGCTTCTTTTCGAAAGAGAATTCTGGCGTGTGTACCCCGATCGTTACCAACCCGTGAGCCTTGTATTTCTCTGCCCAAGCGCGGACGTACGGGAGCTGCCGTCTCCAGTTGATGCAGGTGTACGTCCAAAACTCTATAAGCGTAACCTTGCCCCGCAAGCCGCTGACGGTTAATGGTTCCGAATTGATCCAGCCCAAGCCACCTTCAAGAGCAGGCAGGTTGCCTTCCACTGCTAATTGAGGATCTGCGGCAGGGTGCGTACTTGCGCTGAGCATACCGAACTTCGCTGCAACAAGCGTCATAGCGGCACCCCTGAGAAAACGACGTCGGTCATAGTTGATTTGCTCAAACATCTCGTCCCTGAAGTTGAAAAATCACCTTCTGAGCACATCCCATCACACCAGAACCTCATTTCGGGAACAATTACACGATGGTATTGGTTTTACCTTGGTATTGGCCTTGATGATTAAGGCCGGGAGGCATTTTTTTTTAACATTAGTTTTAACATTGGCGAAAAGCGATAAAGTACAATTGACACACGCATGACACGCGCAGATTCAGCTGAAGGAGCAATGGAGTATGGACGCGTCGTCTCGCCTGACCAAGGCTGCACGCGTAAGACACCCTCATAAGGAAGCAACTCAAGTTGATTTACAGACCGTAGCACGGGCTGACGAACTAGCCAGTGTGCTGGAATTTCTCTGTCGCGCAATGGAAGACAGGTCGGTCGATCGGGTTATCGCATGCATTCATCCGCTGAACGATGATGCAACAAAGTTTCGCGACCCCGCGGCGCCTAGCCTTGACAAGAGTTATCGCGAGTCAACGGATGGAGTGCTCGTGTCATCCATGACGGGGCCATGCTGCCAGGCAGTAGCCACGCGACAAACTGCGGTTGTGCCTGACTTGGCGGCTGATCCAAAGTGGGCCAAATTCCGTGAGTTTGCTGATCCTCTCGGCATTCGATCTGCCTGGTCTACGCCGATCTTTTCCAATGAAGGAAAAATACTCGGAACCTTTGCCCATTATTACTTTGAGGTTCGCGATCCGAGCCCCCGTGACAAACGGATGGTGCAACTGCTGAGCCGTGCCGCGGCAGTTGCTATCGAGCGGGGTCGTGTGGAAGAGGCGCTTCGAGAGCTTAACGAAACGCTCGAACAGCGCGTTCAAGCCGAAACGTGGGAGAGGCTGCAAATCTGGAGCATCTCCCAGGATTTGCTGGTGATCTCCGATTTAGATGGTACGTTTGTGAGCGTTAATCCAGCCTGGACAGCTATGCTTGGCTGGTCAGAAGCGGCTTTGGTGGGCAAGTCGGCCCAGTCGTTCGTGCATCCCGACGATTGGGAAACAACTCGCACAGAGCTTGATCATCTTGCCACCGGCCGTAAGACTCCGCGCTTTGAAAATCGCCTGCTTGCCAAGAACGGTTCCTATCACTGGATTTCATGGAATGCGGCACCCGACAACGGTCGCATCTATGGCATGGGGCGCGACATTACTGATCGCAAACGGGGGGAAGAGAAGTTACGGCACGTAATCGACACGATGCCCACCTTGGCTTGGTGCAATTTACCCAATGGCACTAATGAGTTCCTCAATAAGAATTGGCATGAGTATACGGGTCTCTCGCCTGAAGAGTCGCATGGCTGGGGTTGGCAGACTGCCTTCCATCCGGAAGACTTGCCGCATTTAATGGAAAAATGGAAAGCAATGCTGGTCTCAGGAGAACCGGATGAGATCGAGGCTCGTCTTCGCCGCAATGACGGAGTATATCGCTGGTTCCTCATTCGAGCCGAGCCTTTCCGCGATGAGTCGGGCGAGATCCTCTGCTGGTACGGTACAAGCACTGATATCGACGATCGGAAGCTCGCCGAAGAGAAGTTGCGCCGCAGCGAGGCATTTCTTGCCGAAGGCCAGCGTCTCAGTTTGACCGGCAGCTTTTCCTGGAAAATGGCGACCGGCGAGATTACATGGTCAGAGCAGCTTTATCGCCTATACGAATTTGAGATTGGCCTGCCGGTGACACCCGAACTGATCCGTACTCGTGTTCATCCTGAAGACCACACCGTGTTGGAGAAGATGGTTGAGCAGGCGCGAAACGGCGAGAACGACTTTGAATGGCACTATCGGCTGCTGATGCCGGATAAGTCGGTTAAATATCTCCATGCTGTCGCTCATGCAAGACGAGATCAGAACAGCCAGCTGGAGTACATCGCCTTGATCCAGGATGTGACGCAGCGCCGCGCGTCGGAAGAGGCTTTGGTGAAAGCCCGATCGGAGCTTGCCCAGGTGGCCCGAGTCACGACCTTGACTACGCTAACTGCTTCGATTGCGCATGAGGTCAATCAGCCCTTGTCAGGTATTGTTACTAATGCCAGCACCTGCCTGCGCATGTTAAGCTCCGATCCCCCGAATATAGAAGGCGCGCGCGAAACTGCTCGGCGGACGATCCGCGACGGAAACCGGGCTTCAGATGTAATTACCAGGCTGCGCACCCTCTTCAGCAAAAAGGAGGCGACGTTCGAACTCCTCGATCTGAATGACGCTTTGCGGGAAGTAATCGCGCTTTGCCGTGGTGAGTTTCAGAGAAACCGCATAATTTTGCGAGCTGAATTGGCCGCTGACCTCCCTAGGGTGCGCGGTGATCGCGTGCAGCTTCAACAAGTCATCCTGAACCTGCTCCGTAACGGAGCCGAATCAATGCACGGGCTCGAGGACCGGGCCGGGGAATTGCTGATAAGTACCAGCCATGAGGCTCCCGATTCGGTGCTCGTTTCCGTAAAGGATGCCGGCGTCGGTTTCGATTCTGACGCTTTGGACAAGCTTTTCGAGCCCTTTTACACCAGCAAAGCTGACGGAATGGGAATCGGACTATCAATCAGCCGCTCGATCATTGAGGGGCATGATGGGCGTCTTTGGGCCGTTGGAAACGACGGTCCCGGCGCAACGTTTTGCTTTTCGATTCCTTGCATTTCGAAAAGCTCCTCCAGCAGCGGGGATAATGTCCGAACGGATGCGGCATAGAAAATTAGACTAGCATTGGCAGAAATGGGCCGATGGGGGCCAATACCAAAGCACAATGGACGCAGCCGATCAAATAGCGGATTCTTGCGTTATGGATTCTGGTCGAGAAGATGCCGACCGCGACCGGGCGCTTGTGGCTGTGGTCGATGACGATGAATCTGTCCGCGAGTCATTGCCGGATCTATTAACCGAGTTAGGTTATCGGACGCGGGCCTTCTCCTCCGCAGAAGAGTTTCTCTTATCCGGTAGTCTTGAACAAACAAGATGCCTGATTCTCGATGTCGTGATGCCATGCATGACCGGACTTGATCTTCAGCGGCAGTTGAACGATCGTGAGCGCAGAATTCCTATCATCTTTATAACGGCACAAAAAGACCGGGAGATTCAGGATCGGGCACTTCTGCAGGGAGCTGTATCATTCCTGTTAAAACCATTTAGTGACACAGCTCTGCTCGAGGCGCTCAATAAGGCGGTCCAGGATTAGTTGGAGAACGGCGCTACCTCGCTCCAGAGATATACTATGAACGCAATGCACGCATTTGGTCGTCAGCTCGGACGTCCTCCAGTGCCGACTACAAGGCCTATTGTATTTGTTGTTGATGACGATATCTCGGTGCGAGAATCGCTGGAACTGCTGATCGTCAGTGCAGGTTGGCGTCCCGAGTTATTCGCCTCAGCCCAGGAATTTCTTCAACGGCCGCGAGCCGTTGTTCCAAGCTGTTTAGTGCTCGACATCTCTCTGCCAGGCTTGAATGGCCTTGATCTGCAAAAACGTGTCGCGCACGAGCGAACGGATATGCCGATCATCTTCATTACCGGACACGGCAATGTGCCCATGACGGTTCAGGCAATGAAGGCGGGGGCTGTCGAGTTTCTAACAAAGCCATTCAGTGACGACGTGCTGTTGAGTGCCATTCGGCAGGCGCTTGAGCGCAGCCGCGCTGCTCTTGGGATTGAAGCGGAATTGCAATCTCTGCGCGATCGTTACAGCTTACTGACCCATCGCGAGCGCCAGGTCATGGCCCTAGTGGTCTCTGGCTTGCTGAATAAGCAAGTCGGCGGGGAACTCGGGATTAGCGAAATCACCGTCAAGGCGCACCGTGGGAAAGTGATGCAAAAGATGAAAGCCGACTCTCTTCCAGCGCTGGTGAAAATGGCCGCACAACTCCGGATTACATCTACAATTCAAGACTCATAGATCCGGCCCTGTGGTTTGCGCGGGGTTGAGCCGATACCATAGTCCAATTGTTCTAGCCGTCCTTACATCTGATAATCAGATGGACTGAGAAGTTCATGAAATCAGTCTGTCTCGTATTGTCTATCACAGTCCCGATAGCGTAGTCTCTCGTTTAATATTGAATCCGCAATTGCGGGCCAGATCTGCGGCGAAGAGGTTGATGATGGCGACAAGTGTCAGTCCAGTGAGGTCCACCGGCCACGCGCAAGCGGCCAATGGTCTGGCCGTGGTTCGTTTCACGATTGGTGCAATGTTCGTGTGGGTTTTTTTTGAGAATCTCGGAAAAGGCCTCTACACAGCAGGGGGCTACTCAAGCCTGATCAACTACTACATCAAAATGAGCCATTCACCCGCTGCGTGGAAAGCGGTGATGGGATTAGCGGCGAGCCATGCCTCTCTGGCAGCTCCCATGCAGGCGATGACAGAAATCTCCCTCGGGATTCTGCTGGTCTTGGGATTGTTCACACGGCCTGCCGCTTTCGTGGCGTTTCTCTTCCTTGGTAGCCTCTGGATTTCTGAGTGGGGCACGTCCTGGATTTGGGAATTACTGGTTTCAGTACTTGCATGCCTTGGTCTTGCATTGGGACGAGCAGGGCGCGCCTGGGGCATCGACGCACTGCTGGCCCAGCGTAACCCGTCTTCGCCGTGGTGGTAACCTAGCGAATCTGCGTGCGAATAACCGTTATCATTCCCACCTACAACGAAGCAGAGGCCATTAGTCATGTGCTGGCCGATCTGCCGCGGGATCCTGTCACCGAGGTTATCGTTGTAGACAGCAATTCCAATGACGGTACGCCGGAGATTGCGGCCAAGATGGGTGCTCGCGTTCTAAAAGAACCCCGCCGTGGATACGGGCGCGCATGCTTAACTGGACTGAACAATGCGACAAGTCCAGACGTGGTTGTTTTCCTCGATGGCGACTACAGTGACCGGCCATCGGAGTTGCCAGTTCTCCTAGCCCCCCTCATTGAGGGCCGTGCCGATATTACGATTGGTTCGCGGCTCGGGGCGCGGCGCAATTCACAAGCTTTACCGTGGCATCAATCTTTCGGCAATCACTTAGCCGCCAGCATGATCAGGCTTTTATATGGCCTGAAGATCAGTGATCTGGGGCCGTTTCGCGCAGCGCGTGCCGAGGTGCTTCGCGCTCTCGCGCTCGAAGAGGCGACCTACGGATGGGCTGTGGAGATGATCCTGAAAGGCGCTATTGCGGGATTCCGCATCATTGAAGTTCCGGTGAGCTATCACCCGCGTATCGGCAAGTCCAAAATCAGCGGTACGCTTAAGGGCACGCTGGGAGCCGCGTGGTTCATTCTGAGCCGGATTGTGCGCTATTATTTTCAGCGCCGAAAGGGACGCCCGGCGGAAGCGGCCTGATAACAAACTTTCTATGGAATCCCACAACCAGACACTCGTGCTTCCCGCAAAGCACAGCCGGACGCTGGTCATTATGGCCAAAGCGCCACGGCCAGGAGCGGTCAAGACCCGGCTCAATCAGAGCCTTCCTCCGGCCGCGGTGGTCGCACTGTATCGCTGCCTTTTGCAGGACACAGTCGCATTGGCACGGTCATTGAATGATGTGGATGTCGCAGTGATGTGCCCTGAATCGGACAAAGAAGAATTGACGCATTTCCTTGATAATGCAGTACCGGTAGTGGCCCAGAACGGCGAGGGGCTTGCGGCAGGACTTGTCTCTGTGTTTGCCCACTTTACGTCGGCCGGTATGCAGCGCGTGATCGCCTTCAACAGTGACAGCCCACACCTCGCGCCTTCGATCCTAGAGAGCGCTTTTCAGTCCCTCTCCGAATCAGACCTGGTAATCGGGCCGACACACGATGGAGGCTACTATCTTGTCGGCGCAAAGGCTGCTTACCCAACGCTCTTTGAAAATGATGGGCTAGGAACAAGCAGCGCGCTTGAGAGATTAGTAGCACGGGCCAAAGCATTGAAGCTTTCCCGCAGCGTGACCGAGACCTTCTATGACATCGATGTTGCTGAGGACCTGATTCGACTCGCTCCGGAACTGGCGCTGGCACCAGCGAGGGCTCCGCGAACCGCACAGTGGTTCGCGGAGTGGGGCCAGGTGCTCGGGCAAGCGTCTGATCGTATGGGAGAGAAGTGACGCGGGCGCCGGCGCTGCGATTGCTGGCACTGGGCAGCCTTCTGCTGCT
>Ga0157369_10010673_pt1 | contig 10454 bp, 11 predicted proteins | sample C25metaG_FD_113461 | JGI IMG/M metagenome (GOLD analysis project Ga0157369, IMG submission 113461) | Corn rhizosphere microbial communities from Kellogg Biological Station, Michigan, USA - C2-5 metaG | ecosystem: Host-associated > Plants > Roots > Rhizosphere > Soil | place: USA: Michigan...
AGCTGCTCGACCGCGGCCAGGGCCGCTGCCGTCAAGCCAGCCGTCCAGAGCCGCCCGCGCAGGAACAGCTCCAGTTCCCCGAGGCCGGTGACCGTCCCCAGTGACGCGGCGGGCTCCACGCCCCCTGAGTGCGCGTGCCCGCCGGCCGGAAACCGCGCATCCGCCAGCAGCAAGGCGGCGGCACCGTTCACCGTCGGCCTTACGCGACGTCCCGCAGGTTCAGCCGCGCCGCCGGCCCTCCCGTGAGCGTCCATCAGAACAGGAAATAGCGCTGGGCCATCGGGAGCTCCGCCGCTGGGGACGCCTCCACGACGGACCCGTCGATCGTCACCGTGAACGTGTCCGGGTCCACCCGGATGTCGGGCAGCGCGCCGTTGTTGACCATGTCCGCCTTGCCGCGCGCGGACACGTCCCGGACCGCGACCAGGCGGCGCTCAACCGATAGCCGCGATGCCAGCCCCGCCTCCACCGCCGCCGGCGCCACGAACGACACCGAGGTCGCGGCGGGCGCGCGCCCGAACGCGCCCCACATGGGCCGCGGCAGGACCGGCTGCGGCGTCGGGATCGACGCGTTCGCGTCCCCCATCGCGCCCCAGGCGATCATCCCGCCCTTCACGACGACATGCGGCCGGACGCCGAAGAACGCCGGGCTCCACAGCACCAGGTCCGCCAGCTTGCCGACCTCCACCGATCCGATCTCGCCGTCCAGCCCGTGCGCGATGGCCGGGTTGATCGTGTACTTCGCCACGTACCGCCGCGCCCGCGCGTTGTCCGCCACCGAGTCACCGGGCAGGAACCCGCGCCGCACCTTCATGACATGGGCCGTCTGCCACGTCCGGATCACCACCTCGCCGATGCGGCCCATCGCCTGCGAGTCCGACCCGATCATCGAGATCGCGCCCAGGTCGTGCAGGATGTCCTCGGCCGCGATGGTCGAGGGACGGATGCGCGACGCCGCGAACGCCAGGTCCTCGGGCACCGCCGGGTTCAGGTGATGGCACACCATCAGCATGTCCAGGTGCTCATCCACCGTGTTCACGGTGTGCGGCCGCGTCGGGTTCGTCGACGACGGGAGCACGTTCGGCGCCGCGGCCACTGTGATGATGTCCGGCGCGTGCCCGCCGCCGGCGCCCTCGGTGTGGTAGGCGTGGATCGGCCGGCCGCCGATCGCCCGCAGCGTGTCCGCCACGAACCCGGCCTCGTTCAGCGTGTCGGTGTGGATCGCCGACTGCACGCCGGCCGCGACGGACACCGACAGGCAGGCGTCGATGGCCGCCGGGGTGGTTCCCCAGTCCTCGTGCAGCTTGAACCCGGCCGCGCCGGCCCGCAGTTGCTCCCACAACGCTTCCGCCGACACCGTGTTGCCCTTGCCGAGCAGCGCGATGTTCACCGGCCAGGCGTCAGTCGCCTCCAGCATCCGCGCCAGGTACCACGAGCCCGGAGTGACCGTCGTCGCCTTCGTGCCCTCCGCCGGGCCGGTCCCGCCGCCGATCAGCGTCGTGATCCCGCCGCCCAGCGCCTCCGGGATGATCTGCGGGCAGATCATGTGCACGTGGCAGTCAATCCCGCCGGCGGTGAGGATCAGCCCGTTGCCGGCCAGGATCTCGGTCGACGGGCCGATCACCAGGCTGGGATGGACCCCGTCCATGATGTCGGGGTTGCCGGCCTTGCCGATGGCGACGATCCGGCCGGCCAGGATGCCGACGTCCGCCTTGACGACACCCCAGTGATCGAGGATGACCGCGCCGGTGATGACCAGGTCAGGCGTGCCCTCGGCGCGGGTTGACATGGACTGGCCCATCGACTCGCGGATCACCTTGCCGCCGCCGAAGACCGCCTCGTCGCCGCCGGCGCACAGGTCCCGCTCGACCTCGATGGTGAGCGCGGTATCGGCCAGCCGGATCCGGTCGCCCGCTGTCGGCCCGTACAGGAGCGCGTATCGCGACCGGCTCAGCTCACTCACCTGATGGCCCCTCGAGCCGTCGTCCGCCGATTTGCAGTCCGGGCACGTGCCGGTGGCCGGCCAGCGGCACCAGCGAGACCTCCCGCTCGACGCCTGGCTCGAACCGGACGGCGGTGCCCGCCGGGATGTCCAGCCGGTGCCCCCAGGCGGCGTCCCTGTCGAACGCGAGCGCCGCGTTGGCCTGCGCGAAGTGGAAGTGCGACCCGACCTGGACCGGCCGGTCTCCGGTGTTGGACACGATGAGCGAGAGCCGCGGTCGGCCCGCGTTCAGCACCACCGGCCCCTCGCCCACGATGATCTCGCCAGGTATCAAGGCAGTGCCCTTACGGGATCGGCTCGTGCACGGTGACCAGCTTGGTGCCGTCGGGGAACGTCGCCTCGACCTGTACCTCGGTCAGCATCCCGGGAACGCCGTCCATCACGTCGTCGCGCGTCAGCACGCCGCGCCCGGCCGCCATGAGGTCCACGACGGTCCGCCCGTCACGCGCGCCCTCCAGCAGGAACGACGTGATCAGCGCGACCGCCTCCGGGTAGTTGAGCCGCAGGCCACGCGCGCGCCGCTCGCGCGCCAGCCCCGCCGCGACGTGGATGAGCAGCCGCTCCTGCTCATGCGGGGAGATCAGCATGCTGGCAACTGTAGACCCGTCGCCGCCGCCGAATGCCGCACGCGGGTAACTGGCGTGTTTCCGGCCGCCACTCCAGCCCGGCCCACGGGTCATAGTCCACTTCTAGCGGCTCCTGGGGCGGGCGTTGCCCCTCGGGGACGTGTTCCAGGTTGAGGCGGATCCGGTACCAGACGGAGCTGCGGCCCCGCATCCCGTCGACGAGGACGTCAGCGGGCTCCAGCAGCGGCCACACGTCGGGGTGCCGGGCCTTCCACCGTTCCAGTCCCTCCATGGCCTCGGCCTTGGTCTGCGCGCGGGCGACCTCGATCAGCGGCTTGGTGGACTGGCGCCGCCCGGCCGGGCCGGGCGCGCGCTTGGCCCCGTCGCCGGCGTCCCCGCTGCCCGTGGGCGCGCGCCGCTTGGACGGCATGACGCGCGGGGCCTCACCCGCCTGCTTCTCGTAATGCGGCGGCCAGGGCGCGTCGGGCAGGCCCGCCGCCTCGTGCCGGTCGGCGAGCTCCAGCAGGGCGCCGAGTGAGCCGACGGCCTCGTCCATGCCCGCCCAGGGGTCCCCGCTCTGCGCGAAACGGGCGGGCACCGTGTCGACGGTGAACGCCGCCGGATCGCAGCCGGGTACCTCATCCCAGCTCAGCGGGGTCGACACCCGCGCGTCGGGCAACGGCCGGACCGAGTACGCGGAGGCGACGGTGCGATCCTTGGCATTCTGGTTGTAGTCCACGAAGACGCCGTGCCGCTCCTCCTTCCACCACTTCGAGGTGGCCTTGTCCGGCGCGCGCCGCTCGATCTCCCGCGCGACCGCCACCGCGGCCCGCCGCACGTCACTGAACGACCAGCGCGGCTCGATCCGCGCGTAGATGTGCATGCCGCGCGAGCCGGATGTCTTCGCCCAGCCGGTCAGGCCAAAGTCGGCCAGTACCGACCGGGCGACCAGCGCGACGTCGAGGATCTGCGGCCACTCGATGCCGGGGACCGGGTCCAGGTCCACCCGCAGCTCATCGGGGTAGTCCAGGTTCTCGGCGCGGACCGGGTGCGGGTTCAAGTCGATGCAGCCGAGGTTGACGACCCATGCCAGGCCGGCCGCGTCCCGCAGCACGACCTCGTCGGCGGTCCTCCCCGACGGGAACCGTAGCTCGGCCGTCTCGATCCAGTCGGGGCGCTTGTCGGGAGCGCGCTTTTGGAAGAACGGCTCCTCCTCGGCCCCGTTCACGAACCGCTTGAGCGCCATCGGCCGCCCGCCCGCCCCGCGCAGCGCCCCGTCGGCGACCGCGAGGTAAAACCGGATCAGGTCCATCTTGGTGTGCCCGGTGCGCGGAAAGTAGACCTTGTCCGGGTTGGACACCGGGACTTCCCGCCCGGCCGCCTCGATCACGGTCTTCTTGCTGCTAGCCATCAGTCAGCCCAGGGTCGTTCGGTGGAAGGGGAATGTTGAGGATTTCCGCCAGGTCAAAGTTCACTGGCTCGTCGAGCTGGTCGAAGGTGCAGGACTGCGGCGTCCGGTCCGGGCGCCAGCGGACGAACTGGGCGGTGTGCCGCAGCCGGGGGCCTTCCATGTGGTCATAGCGGACCTCCAGGACGCGCTCGGGGCGCAGCGGTGTGAACGACAGGTCCTTTCCCACGTTCCACCGGCTGTATTCGGCGGCGCGCGGCGTTCGCGTCCCCTCCGGACTCTGCCCCCCGGCGGGGCGACCCCCCGTACCCCCCGAGGAGTGCGCGGCCCAGTTCCACGGGTGGCCGTCGAACGTGGTGATCAGCGGGCCCAGCTCGGCGCGCAGCGCGCGGCGGGTCGCCATCGGCAGCGCGCCGACCACGCCGATGCTGGCCAGCTGACCGTCCGGCTTGTACAGGCCGAGCAGCAGCGACCCGATCGCGTCGTCGCCCGTCTTGTGCGGCCGAAAGCCGGCCACCACGCAGTCCGCCGTGCGCTCGTGCTTGATCTTGAACATCACCCGCTTGTTCGGCTCGTAGCTGCCATCCATGGGCTTGGCGACCAGCCCGTCCAGGCCCGCGCCCTCGAACTGGGTGAACCACCGGGCCGCCACGTCGTGGTCGGTGGTCGCCGGAGTCAGGTGGATGGGCGGCTGCACCGCCGCCAGGGCCTGCTCAAGCGCCGCGCGGCGGTCGCTGAACGGCCGCTCGGTGTAGTCCTCGTCGCCGAGGGCGAGCAGGTCGAACGCGATGAAGTGGGCCGGCGTCTCGGCGGCGAGCTTGCGTACCCGGCTCGCGGCGGGGTGCAGCCGCAGTTGCAGCGCCTCGAAGTCCAGCCGCCCGGCGGTGAAGTCCGGGAGGATGATCTCCCCGTCGATGACGCAGCGCCGCGGGAGCTCGCTGAGCACCGCGTCGACGAGCTCGGGGAAGTAGCGGGTCATCGGCCGCTCGTTGCGGCTGCCGATCTCCACCTCATCGCCGTCGCGGAACACGATCGACCGGAAGCCGTCCCACTTGGGCTCGAAGACGTAATCCCCGTCGGGGATGGCGTCGATCGCCTTGGACAGCATCGGCTCGACCGGCGGCATCACGGGCAGGTCCATGATCCCAGCGTGTCATATCAGGGGTGCGCGGTCGTAACCCCGGCTGACTTGAGGCAGTCCGTGTTGCGCTGGTCCAAGGTGGCGTAGGCGTTATTCTCGGCCGCGTCCCAGGCCAGGTCAGCGGCCTGGCTGCCGTCGTGGCCGGCCTCGGCGCGGTAGACGACGGTCGCGTTGCCCTCAAGGACCGGGAGCCAGGCGCCACCGTGCACGCGGATTGTCGCGGCGGCGACGCCCCCGGCGTTGCGCACGACGACCCGGGCCTGCGGGTCCAGGCCGGTCACCCGCGAGTAGGCGGCGCGGGACGCGACGACGCCCGAGCCGCACGACGGGGTCAGCCCCGCGCCGCGCTCAAAGGTGCGCACGAACACCTCGGGGACCCGGGCGCCCTGGCCGGCTTCGTCGAGCGGCAGCAGGAACGACACGTTGGCACCCTCGGGGAACCAGGCCGCCGCGCGCTGGCCGGCCTCGATCAGGCCTGGCTCGCTGTAGCTGGAGACGATCGAGATGACGTGCGGGTTCGGCACCGTGACGGCCGTGTAGCCGTCGAACGGGCCTGCCGGGGCGGGCGCGAACGAGATCTCCGGGAGCTCGAGTTGCACCTGCCGGACGCCCTCGGGCGTGGAGTCGGCCCGGCGGATCGTGTACTGGCGGCCGCCGCTGGCGACGACCTCGGTGTCGGTGCCGCGCTGGTCGAGGATCAGCCGGCCCAGCCCGCGCATGCCGTTGCCGCACAGCTCCGCCGACGACCCGTCGGGGTTGAAGAACCACGCCTGCGCATTCGGGGTGCTGGCGTCGAAGAAGTAGATCCCGTCGCTGCCGCCCGTCCACGCCTCCCGGTCGCACACTCGCCGCACGAACGCGCGCAGCTCGGCATCGGACCCGAAGGACTCGGGCCGCGCCTGCGCCGCGAAGATCTCATTCAGCGACCCGTGGGTCTTGACCAGGAGCACCCTGCGAGTCTACGTCGCCGGCTCCCGCCTTTGGGGACGGTGGCCGCACCCCTGGGGGGCCTGGGGGGCTGGTGTGTGCCCCCCAGATAAAAAGGCCGGGTAGGTCGAGAAGCCGATCCCGGCGGCGTAGTTGCGCACCGCTACCCGTGCCCGGTCGATCATGTTCGCCGGAAGGTCGTCGGCGGCGAACCAGGCCAGGTCGCTGTAGCTGGCGCACGCGCTGCCGGGCTCGCCTTCCCAGCCGTCGGCGGTGAGGAAGAACGCGATGCGGCCCGCCCCGGAGACGTCATGCATCACGTGGGCGAGTGTCACGTGGCTAGCGCCGAGCGCGATGCCCGCCTGGGCGGCGGCGACCCGGATCGCGGCTTCGACCACCGTCTCCCGCTCGTCGAGCCGGCTAGACGGCGGCTCGTAGGCCCCGTCGCCGTACCCCGTGTTCGACCGCCTGCCTAGCAGGACCCGGCCGTCCCGCATGAGGAGCAGGTGCACATCGACGCTTGCCTGGTAATGATGGCGAGCGCGGCTTGCCTGCCCGGGCTCGGGCGTATGCGTTCGGACTTTGGTCATGGCTGCATCGTGCGTTCCGCCTGTCCCCGGCGTCTTTTCCCCGGTCTCCGGCGGAGAAGGTATCCGCGCCCCCGGGACATGAACCGTACTGCGGGGCGCCTGTGGATCGCCATGTGCATAAGGTTGGCCGGGCTGTGGATCGATGCCCGTAAAAGGCCCGGCCGACTGTGGACGCCGGAGGCCGCTAAGCCCTGGGATCAAGGCTTGCGCGCTGTGGAGGCGGCCGGGCGCCCTGTGGACGGCGACCGCGGAAAAAGGTTCCCCGGCACTGAGGGCTAGACCGGTCCGCCGTCCCGGTCGCGCATGGACTGGATGTTCTCGTTGATCCGGTGCAAGACCATGAACAGCTCCAGGAACACCCGGATGGTGCCCAGGCTCAGCAGCCCGAAGACCGGGACGACCAGGATGAGCATGAACAGGCCGGCCGCGACGCCGTAGTGGAACCCGATTCGCAGCAGGATCAGCGCCCACAGCGCCGTCCAGAGGGTAGCCAGAACGTAGAGGGCCTTGACCAGCTTGGGCGTGACGAACGAGGTGAACCCGAAGTCGAACAGCGAGGCCAGGAAGCCCTTGCCGCGCGCCGCGGCGGGCCGCGCCTGCGCCTGCGCGGGTGCCTGCCAGGCCGCCTGCTGGCCGTTGCCGGGCAGGTCAAATGACGCCTGCTGGTCCGCCGCCTCGTAACCGGGGCCGCCCGCCGAGTAGCCCTGGGGCCGCCCGGCGGTGTACTCCTGCCGCGGCGGGGGGTAGCCCGGTCCCGGGCGCCCGGGCGGGGGCGGGTCGAATGACGGCACCGGGTGCTTCGCTGTCTGCGCCAGTGGCTCGTAAGGCGGTTGCTCTGGCTGCGGCTGCTGCGGCTGCTGCGGCCACGCAGCGCGGGCGTTGTCTTGTCCTGACTGCCAGGACGCGTCTTGTGGCGGCTGACCGGCCATCGGTGCCTCCCGTAAGCTCGGGGTGGGGCTGGGGAACCCCTTCGCTTGGTCATATTGCCACAGGGAGGCAAATTAACGCGGTATGGCGATGACTTGGTGGCACGCGGCACGTCTTCCCTCGGACACACCAGGCAAGCACGGAAAGGAGCAGATGGCATGACGCAGGTACGGGTGCTCGCCGGGACGCGCAAGGGCGCGTTCGTGCTGACCTCCGACGGCAAGCGGGAGAAGTGGTCCATTAGCGGGCCGCACTTCGGCGGCTGGGAGGTGTACCACCTGAAAGGGTCGCCGGTCGATCTGAACCGGATCTGGGCCTCGGTCAGCACCGGCTGGTTCGGCCAGGTCATCCAGCGCTCCGACGATGGCGGCCTGACCTGGGATCCGGTCGGCAACGACTTCAGCTACGCCAGCGACCCTGGCCAGCACATCTGGTACGACGGAACGCCGCGGCCGTTCGAGTTCAAGCGCATCTGGCACCTGGAGCCGTCCGGGTCCGACGCGGACCTGGTCTACGCCGGGGCAGAGGACGCGGCGCTGTACCGGTCAGCCGACGGGGGAACAAGCTGGACCGAGCTCACCGGATTGCGGACCCACCCGTCCGCCACGACGTGGCCGCCCGGGGCGGGAGGGCTATGCTTGCACACGCTGATCCTCCAGGGACCGCGGATCATCGCCGCGATCTCCTCGGCGGGCGCGTTCCGCTCCGACGACAGCGGCGAGACGTGGAAGCCCATCAACCGGGGCCTGGTGTCCGGGGAGATCCCCGACAACGACTCTGAGGTCGGGCACTGCGTCCACCACATCGAGGCGCACCCCACGCGGCCGGACACGCTGTTCATGCAAAAGCACTGGGACGTGTGCCGGTCCGACGACGCCGGGGAGAACTGGACCGAGGTCAGCGGCAACCTCCCGTCCGACTTCGGGTTCCCGATCGCGGTGCACCCGCACGAGCCGGAGACGATCTACGTCGTCCCGATCACCAGCGACAGCCTGCACTACCCGCCGGACGGCCGGCTCCGCGTCTACCGCAGCCGCTCCGGCGGCGGCGAGTGGGAGCCGCTGACGGCCGGCCTGCCCCAGGAGAACTGCTACGTGAACGTGTTCCGCGACGCGATGGCAGTGGACACGCTGGACGAAGCCGGGATTTACTTTGGTACGACGGGCGGGCAGGTGTACGTAGGCACCGACTCTGGGGACACGTGGTCCCCAATCGCGCGTGACCTGCCCGCCGTCTTGTCCATCGAGGTCCAGGTCCTCCCGTGAGCGAGATCCGGGTCGTGCTCCCCGCGCACCTGAAGAACCTGGCCAAGGTCAACGGAGAGGTTCTCCTCAACGTCCCGGGCCTCCTGTGCCAGCGCACGCTCCTGGACGCGCTGGAGGAACGGTTCCCGATGCTGCGCGGCACGATCCGGGACCGCGCGACGGGACGCAGGCGGGCGTTCATCCGTTTCTACGCGTGCGAACAGGACCTGTCCAACGAACTGCCGGACGCGCCGCTGCCGCAGGACGTGGCGGCCGCGATCACCGCCGGGAAGGATCCGTTCATGGTGGTCGGGGCCATGGCCGGCGGATAATGACCGGGTGAGTGACGCGCCCCGCACCTTCCTTGTCACCGGCGGCAATACCGGTATCGGGCTGGCCACCGCGACCGCGCTGGCGCGCGGCGGCGGGCGAGTGTACATCGCCTGCCGCTCAGCTGAGCGCGGCGCCGCGGCGGTCACCGCGATCAAGGCCGCCTCCGGGAGCGACGCGGTCGCCCTGCTGCCGCTTGACCTGGCCTCGCTCGCGTCGGTCCGGGACTGCGCCACGTCGTTCCTGGCCCGCGATGAGCCGCTGCACGTGCTGGTGAACAACGCCGGCGTCGGCGGCCAGCGCGGGCTGACCGCTGATGGCTTCGAGCTGCACTTCGGCGTGAACCACCTCGGCCACTTCGCGCTCACGATGCTGCTGCTTGGCCGGCTGACCGAGTCCGGGGACGCGCGCGTCGTCAATGTCTCCAGCGACTCCCACTACCGCGCCAAGGGCATCGACTTCGACGCGGTCAAGCAGCGGACCAGCTTCACGGGGACCCGGGAGTACGCGATCTCCAAGCTGTGCAACGTGCTGTTCACGCAGGAGCTGGCGCGCCGTCTTGGGGATGGCGCCGTCGTGACGACGTACGCGCTGCACCCGGGCGTGGTCGCCTCCGATATCTGGCGCCGGGTCCCCGCGCTCGTCCGGCCGCTGGTGACGCGGCGCATGATCACCACCGAGGAAGGCGCCCGGACGTCGGCGTACTGCGCGACGTCGGCGGAGGTCGCCGCCCAGACCGGCCTGTTCTACGACAAGTGCCAGCTCAGGCCAGCCAGCCGGGTCGCCACCGCGGAGCTGGCCGGCCAGCTGTGGAGGCACAGCGCCGACTGGAGCGGCCTGGGCTAGGTGAGCGAGCGCGCGCTTGGCGTGGTTGTCATCGGGGGGCCTGCAGGCGGTTCAGGGCCTGCCGGGCCTTGCGCTCGGCGGACTCGGCGTGGCGGGCCCGCAGGCGGGCGTCGGCCAGGGCCGCGCGGGCCTTCGTGAGCTGCTGTTCGAGATCTCGCACGCGGTCCTCGAGGAGCTCCTCAGCGGCGGCCGCCGCCGCCGCGGTCGCACTGGCAGTCGCGAGGGCACGTTCGGCGTCCTCGACGGGGGAGGGCTGCGGGGCGCCGGCCTGGCCGGGAGCGGCGCGGCGGGGCGCGAGCCGCGACACGGGGGCGGGGGTGAAGTCGGCCGGCCGGCCGGGAGCGCGGGCCGCAGCCGCGGTGGTGCCTGGGTTGACCGCGGACCGCTCGCCTCCGGCCGGCTGGGTGGCACCGCGCGAGCGCTGCGGCGGCAGGGTGCGCGGAGCCTGCGCCGGCAGCGGGATCGGCGCGATG
>Ga0157369_10010674_pt1 | contig 10454 bp, 9 predicted proteins | sample C25metaG_FD_113461 | JGI IMG/M metagenome (GOLD analysis project Ga0157369, IMG submission 113461) | Corn rhizosphere microbial communities from Kellogg Biological Station, Michigan, USA - C2-5 metaG | ecosystem: Host-associated > Plants > Roots > Rhizosphere > Soil | place: USA: Michigan...
CACGTAGAGCGCGAGCTCGAGCTGCCCGTCGAAGTCCATCTCCTCGAAGCCCTTCGGCGCCAGCGTGAGGCACGTCGCCCTCGTCTCCTCCTACCGGCCGGACGGCACGCGGACCGAGACGCGCCAGAGCGTCACGGGCGGCGCCGCGTGAGGCTCACCGGAACGCGCTCTTCAGCTTCCCGAGGAACCCGTCGTCATCCGCCTTGTACGCGCTCTCGCCGAGGTCGGTCTCCAGCCTGAGCAGCTCCGCGCGCTGCTCGCCGGTCAGGTTGGTGGGGACGCGGACGCCGACGACCACATGGAGGTCGCCGCGCCGACCCGTCTCGAGAGACGGCAGCCCGCGGCCCTTGACGGAGTGCGCCGAGCCGGGCTGGACACCCGGCGCGAGCTCGACCTCGAACGGGCCTTCCGGCGTGGGCACGGTCACGGTCGTTCCGAGCGCAGCGCCCGTGATCGTCACGGACGTCCGCACGACGAGGTCGTCGCCGTCGCGCTCGACACCGTCGAGCGGCCGGACGCGAACCGTGACGTAGACGTCGCCCGGCGGCCCGCCCTGCACCCCCGCGTGACCCGCCCCTCGCACCCTGATCCGCTGGCCGGCGTGAATCCCCGCGGGCACCTCGAGCTCGAGCGGCGCGTCCTCGATCGTCCGCCCGTCGCCGCCGCAGCGCTCGCAGGGCGTCTCCACGATCGTCCCGGCGCCGTCGCAGCGCGGACACGTTCCCGAGCGAACCATCTGTCCGAGGATCGTCCGCGTGACCTGCTGGACGCGGCCGACTCCCGCGCACGACGGGCACGTGATCGGAGAGGTGCCGGGAGCGGCGCCCGTGCCGCCACAGGGCTCGCAGGTTCGTGCTGCATGGACGTGGACGTCGAGCGTCGTCCCGCGCACGACGTCGGCGAGGTCGATCTCGACCTGCGCGGCCAGGTCCGGCCCGCGCGCAGGCCCGCGACTGCTCTGACCCGCCGTGCCGAAGAGAGTCTCGCCGAAGAACGCTGCGAAGACGTCCGAGAGGCTCCCGAAGTCCGTCATCGGAGCGAACCCGCCGCCGCGCACTCCCGCGTGTCCGAAGCGGTCGTACAGCTGGCGGCGCTCGGGGTCGGCGAGCACCTCGTACGCCTCCGCGACCGCGCGGAACCGCGGACCGGCGTTCGGGTCGTCGCTCACGTCGGGATGGAGCTCACGCGCGAGACGCCGGAAGGCGCTCTTGATCTCCGTGTGGCTCGCGTCGCGGGCGACGCCGAGCAGCTCGTAGTAGTCCTGCTCGGCCGTCGCCATCAGGGGCCGCCGTAGACGTCGTCGACGAGCCGCGACAGCTCGAACGCGGCCGCGCGCACCGAGCGAACCGCCTTCTCGTAGTCCATCCGCAGCGGGCCGAGCAGCCCAACCGCCCCGAGCGAGCGATTGGCGAGACCGTACGTCGCGCCGACGTATGCGGCACCGTGCAGCTCCTCGCCCTCGAGCTCCGGCCCGACGCGGATCACCGGGCGCCTGGGATCGAGCGCGTCCTGCAGGAGCGAGAGCACCGCGGCGCGTCGCTCGAGCACCTCGAGCAGGCGTTGGCACGCCTCGAGCTCGGCGCCGTGGACGTCGCCGAGCAGCCCCGCGGCTCCGCCGACATAGAGGTCGGTCGCGTCGGCGACGAGCTCGTCGAATGCGGGGCGCACGGTCGCGAGGAACAGGCGCTCGCGGATGGTGAGCGCCGGGTCCTCGAACGCGCGTCGGACGACAGCGGGGCTCGGGCGCTTTCCGACCACCGTCTCGTCCAGATACGAGGCTGCCCATTCGACGAGGCCCGGGTCGATCTGCTCCTCCGACTGGAACACCCGCTTCGAGACGCTCCCGGATGCTGTGATCACCACGACGATCACGATGCGCGGTTGCAGCTGGAGCACCTCGATGTGTCGCACGGCCGCTGCCTCGAGCGACGGCGCGGAGATGACGGCGAGCAGATGCGTCGCCTCGGACAGCGCCTCGGTCGTCCGTCGCAGCGCCTCCTCGAGCTCGTTGCGCATCGTGCGGAGGTCGACGCTGAACGGCCCGGGACGGCCCTCGATCGCGACGACGAGCTCCTCGGTGTAGATCCGGTAGCCGTTCTCCGTCGGCACGCGGCCGGCGGAGGTGTGCGGGTGGCTGAGCAGGCCGAGCGCCTCGAGCTCGGAGAGCTCGCTACGTACGGTGGACGAGGACACGTCGAGGCCAGGCCGCTCGACGAGCGCCTTCGACCCGACCGGTTGCCCGGTCGCGACGTACTCCTCGACGACGCGTCGCAGGATCTCGCGCTTGCGCGCCGTCAACTCCATAGCGCTCATCGTACGGTCGTCTCCCGCCGGACTCTCGCCTCCGGCTAGCGCTCCTCGAGCCCCCGGAGCTGCGTGCCGAGCACCGCGTAGAACAGCACGTAGCCGGTGCACGAGGCGACCGCGAATGCAATCGACCAGGCCAGCGGCCGCCCGTGCGCGAGCGGATCGAGCGCCGCGGAGGCGAGCTGCCCGACGACCCTGGTCGGCTCGGTGACGACGTCCCACGAGTTCCAGCGCTGGAACCGGCCGAGATACACACCGACACCGCTCGCGGTGAGCGCGCCGAACGCGAGTGTCCATCCCGCAAGGCTGCCGAGCCTGCGGACGACCACGGCCTGCACGAGATACAGCGAGAGGAACCCGAGCACGAGTCCGATCGCGGCCGCGACGCCGATCAGCAGGGGGTCGAACCAGTGCGTGCCGCTGTCGTAGTGGCCCAGCCACTTCAGGTCGGTGACGATGTACGGCGCGTTCGGGAGGAACAAGAGCCACGCGAGCCCGACCGCCGCGAGCGTGCTGGCGGACCAACCGCGGCGCGCGCCGTCGTAGACGACCAGCGCGAGCACGAGTGGGATCCAGGCCAGGAACAGGTTCCAGACGAGGTTCGTCGTGTCGAGGCTCTCGAGGTAGATCACCCGACCCGCGACACCCACTGTCACGACGGCACTCGCAACGAGCAGCGCCTCGAGCACGAGCAGCCGGCGTCGACTCGCTCCATCACGCGCTCTGAGCACCACGGACATGGACCGATGGTACCGGCGAGGACTCGTGTCATCCCGGCCCGAGGCGGGCTTCAGACGGCCAGGAGCTCTGCGGTGACCCCGCCACCGAGGAGCCGGCCACGGGGCGTGAGCCTGATCCCGCCGTCTGCGCGCTCCACCAGCCCGCCATCGACGAGCCGGGCGAGGGCGTCCCGGTCGACGACGGGCTCGAGCCCTTCGAGCGCCAGGGGCTCGTCGAGGCGCAGCCCGAGCATGAGGAGCTCGAATGCCCGCGTCCCGGCGTCGAGCGGCTCGACCTCTCGCGGCGGCACGTGTCCCGCGGCCAGCGCCTCCACGTATCGACGGAGCGACGGCAGATTCCGGCGCCGCTCGCCGTCGAGCGTCGACACCGCCCCGATCCCGACACCGAGGTAGTCCTGGCCACGCCAGATCCCTAGGTTGTGTCGCGCGCGGAGCTCCCGGTCGCCCTCGAGACAGAAGTTCGCTGTCTCGTACCAGCGGTACCCGGAGCCGGTGAGCGTCTCCACCACCTGCTCGAAGTAGCCCTCCATCGCCTCCGCCTGGCGCTGGAGCTCCTCCCCGTGCGCGTGGGTGAACCGCGTTCCCGGCTTTGCCTCGAGCTCGTAGCACGACAGGTGCTCCGGCTCGAGCGCCAGGGCGTCCGCGAGGTCCGCCTCGAGGTCGGCGGGGCTCTGGCCCGGGATCCCGTAGACGAGATCGAGCGAAATGTTGTCGAAATCGACATCACGAAGAGTGTGCACGGCGCGCCGGACGTCGTCCGAGCCGGCAACACGCTCGAGCACTTCGAGCAGATGGGGCCGGAACGACTGCGCGCCGAGCGAGACGCGGTTCACCCCGAGCGCGCGGAGCAACCCCGCAAGACGAGGCGTGACCGTCTCCGGGTTGGCCTCGACGGTCAGCTCCTCGACGTCCGGCAGGGCACGGAGCACGCGCGCGAGGGCGCCGGGCTCGGTGAACGTCGGTGTCCCCCCGCCGAGGAACGCCGTCTCCACTCGCGGGGCGAGCCGCGAGCGCTCGGCGTCGAGCTCGGCGAGCAGTGCGTCGACGTACGACCCGTGCTCCTCCCGCCGCCCGACGGCCGTCACGAAGTCGCAGTAGCCACAGCGGTGCGCGCAGAACGGGAGGTGGACGTAGAGATGACGCACGGTGCCGCCCGCACTGCGGTCGTCGACGCCTGCCGTCGGTGGATCGAGCAGCCCGACGCTCATGCCTTCCGCTTCTCCCCGTCGAGGTTCAGCACCGCGAGGAACGCCTCCTGCGGTACCTCGACGCCCGCCACCTGCTTCATCCGCTTCTTGCCCTTCTTCTGCTTCTCGAGCAGCTTCCGCTTGCGGGTGATGTCGCCTCCGTAGCATTTCGCGAGCACGTCCTTCCGCTTCGCCTTCACGGTCTCGCGGGCGATTACGCGTGAGCCGATCGCAGCCTGGATCGGGACGTCGAACATCTGCCGGGGAATCTCCTCGCGGAGCCGCTCGACGAGCAGCTTGCCGCGCTCGTAGGCGGCGTCGCGGTGGACGATCAGCGACAGCGCGTCGACCTGCTCGCCGGCGACCAGCACGTCGACCCGCGCGACGTCGCCGTCGCGGAAGCCCGCCAGGTCGTAGTCGAAGCTCGCGTACCCGCGCGTCCGCGACTTCAGCTGGTCGTAGAAGTCGATCACGATCTCGCCGAGCGGCAGCTCATAGGCGAGCTGCACGCGACTCTCGGAGAGGTACTCCATGTGGTCGAACCGGCCCCGCCGTTCCGTGCAGAGCTCCATCACGGAGCCGACGTAGTCCTTCGGCACGATCACCTGGGCGCGCACGTACGGCTCCTGCACCTCCTCGACCTCGCGCGGCATCTCCGCGGGGTTGTGCACCTCGAGCCAGTCGCCGTTCCGCTGCTTCACCTGGTACGCGACGTTCGGCGCGGTCACGAGCAGGTCGAGGTCGAACTCCCGCTCGAGCCGCTCGCGGACGATCTCCATGTGCAGGAGCCCGAGGAACCCGCAGCGGAATCCGAAGCCGAGCGCCTGCGACGTCTCGGGCTCGTAGAACAGCGCGCCGTCGTTCAGCTTCAGCTTCTCGAGCGCGTCGCGGAGCTCGGGGTAGTCGTCGGAGTCCGTCGGGAACAGCCCGGCGAACACCATCGGCTTCACGTCCTTGTACCCCGGCAGGGGCTCGCTCGCGCCGCGCTTTCGCAGCGTCAGGGTGTCGCCGACGCGCAGCCGCGAGACGTCCTTCAGCCCGGTGACGACGTAGCCGACCTCACCGGCGCCGAGCGTCTCGACGGGAACGCGCCCCGGCGCCATGAACCCGAGCTCCTCGGCCTCGAAGTCGGTACCCGTCGCCATCGCCCGCAGGCCGGCGCCCGTAGGGAGCGCCCCGTCGACGACGCGGACGAACGCGATCACGCCCCGGTACTGGTCGTACGAGGAGTCGAACACGAGCACGCGCGGCGGCGCGCCGGGATCGCCCGATGGTGGTGGGATCCGCTCGACGATCGCGTCGAGCACCTGCTCGACGTTCAATCCGGTCTTCGCCGAGATGCGGACGACCTCGTCGGGCGAGCCCCCGAGCAGCTCGCAGACCTCGGCTGCCGTTCCGTCGGGGTCGGCGGACGGCAGGTCGACCTTGTTCACGACCGGGACGATCTCGAGCTCGTTCTCGATCGCCAGGTACGCGTTGGCGAGCGTCTGGGCCTCGATCCCCTGCGCCGCGTCGACGACGAGCACCGCGCCCTCGCACGCCTGGAGCGAGCGCGAGACCTCGTAGGTGAAGTCCACGTGGCCCGGCGTGTCGATCAGGTTGAGCTCGTGGCCCTTCCATTGCACCCGCACGGCCTGCGCCTTGATCGTGATCCCGCGCTCTCGCTCGAGCTCCATCGAGTCGAGCAGCTGGTCGCGCATCTCGCGCTCCGAGACGGTCTCGGTGAGCTGCAGGATCCGGTCGGCGAGCGTCGACTTGCCATGGTCGATGTGCGCGATGATCGAGAAGTTGCGGATGCGGCTCTGGTCCATGGCTGATCGGCGTCGATCGTAGCCGCGGGATGATCGGCCCCCCGAGCCCGGGAACCTGCCGGCGACGCGCTACTCGAGGTCTTTCGCAGGAAACAGGACCGACGGCGCGGGCTCCTCGGCCGGGTCCTTGTCGCGGATCACGATGTCGATCAGCGTCACGAGGATGCTCGCGAGCGGAACGGCGAGGATCACGGCGAACCCGCCGAGCACCAGACCCGTCGTCGTCACGGCGACGAGCACGACGAGCGGTGAGAGGCCGACGGAGTGCCCGAGCACGCGCGGGACGATCACGTAGTCCTCGAGCAGCCGCACGCCGATCACCACGAGCCCCGCCAGCACCGCGAGATGGACGGACTGCGAGAGCCCCACACCGACGGCGACGATCCCGGCGGCGAGCGGGCCGATCACGGGGACGATTTCGACGACGCCGGCGAAGATGCCGACGAGCAACCAGTAGGGCAGCCCGATCGCCCAGAAGCATGTGGAGAGCACGACTCCCACGAGCGCCACGAGCGCGGCCTGACCGCGGACGAACGCGCCGAGGCGCAGCTCGATCAGATCCCATGCATCTCGCACGGTCTTCCGCTTCCTGCGCGGTAGCACGGAGCAGACGACGTCGACCGCTCGCTCGCGCTCGATGATCCAGTAGGCGGACGCCGCGAGCACGAAGAAGATCCCGACGATCGCCTCGAACGCCTTTCTGCCGTACTCGACGGCGGGATCGATGAGGCTCGAGCCGGACGGCAGATCGCTCAGCTTCCGGTCGATCGCCAGGAGGATGTCGTGTTTGACCCCGGTCGACTGCCGCGCCGCCTGCCGCAGCTCGTGGTGGTCGCCGAGCGCGGCCTGGACCTGGTCGGTCGTGGCCGGCACGAGGAACCAGAGCGCGGCGCCGATGAGCGCGACGAGGACCGCGTAGTGGAGGATCACGCCGAGGCCGCGCGGGACGCCGCGCCGAGCGAGCGACTCGACGCCTGGCCTGAGCGCCGCTGCCAGGATGATCGCGCTGAAGAGAAGGGCGATGACGACGCGCGCCTTCCAGAGGACGACTGCCGTCACGAGGATGCCGACGACGACCAGCGTCGCGATCGCGACCCGGCCAGCCCAGCGCGACATGCCGTCCTGGCTACGCGGCTGAGGCTCGACCTCGAGGTCGGGGCCGAGCTGATCGATCCCGAGCTTCCCGGCCGTCACCGAGCGGTGGTACCCACTCGAGCCGGTTCCGACACGGGGCGCGACCGAGCGGAACTGGGATACCGGCAATCCGGAACAGGCCGTCGCCCGTTACTCCCGACGACAACGACTCCAGGAGGGACGAGCATGAAGCGCCTCGGTTTGCTCCTCGCCGTGGTCGGGCTCGCCGGGGGTGCGCTCGCGAGCGCCTACGCGAGCACCGACGCCGCCGGCCGGACGATCTGCCACCGGACCGCGTCGGCGAAGAACCCGTACGTGAAGCTGCAGGTCTCCGCGAGGCAGCTCCGCGCGCACACGAAGCATGCCGCAGACATCGTGCTCTCGCGGAACGGGCCTTGCCCCCGCACGGTTCTCAGTCCGACGGCCGGCGGCCGTGCGTTCCCCGTCGCTCTGACCGGCGAGGCCGAAACCCCCGCGGGTGACCCCGTCGCGACCGCGACGGCAACGATCCGCCTCCGCGCCGGCCAGGGCCAGCTCTGCTACCAGGTGGCGGCAGAGAATCTCCCCCAGGCCGTCGCGATGCACATCCACCGTGGCGCGACGGGCGTCGCGGGGCCGGTCGTCGTGCCCCTCGCGACCCCGGGCGCCGACGGCGCCGCCCGCGGGTGCGCCCCGGCGACGCGTCCGCTCGTCGCGGCGATGCTCGCGAGCCCTGCGACCTACTACCTCAACATCCACACGGCGGAGTTCCAGGCCGGTGCGATCCGAGGGCAGCTCACCGGCACGTCGACCTCCTCGTTCGGCTGGGTCGCAGCGGTCGACCTGAAGGGCACGAGCGAGCCGAACGCGACCGGCACCGCGGTGGTTCGCCTCCGCACCGACGCGCCGATGGTCTGCTATCGCCTGCATGCGGCGAACATCACGCTGCCCGCGGTCGCCGCGCACATCCACCGCGGTGCGGCGGACGTCAACGGCCCCGTCGTCGTCCCCTTCACGCCACCGCAGGCGGATGGCAACTCGAGCGGCTGCACGAGCTCGGATCAGGCGCTGATCAACGAGATCGTCGCCAACGCGGCCGGCTTCTACGTCAACGTCCACACGAAGGAGCACCCCGCGGGCGCGATCCGCGCGCAGCTGGGCTGAGAACGGCTCACCGGGGGCGCGGCGGCGCCCCCATCAGGCTCGCCATACTCGTCGTGTGCTCGACGAAGCGCCGCTCCGGGAGCTCGAGACCGGCCTCGCGCCGGCAGGGAAGGGCTGGTTCGTGCTCAATGCCCGCGACGCGCCGTGGTGGAAGCGCGACGGCCGCGGCTGGCTCTGCGAGTTCGAGGATCCCGAAGGCGACGCGTCCGACTTCTCGCAGCTCGGGATCAACATCACCGTCCTCGCGCCGGGCGAGCCGATGGCGATGTACCACTGGGAGGCCGACCAGGAGGACTTCCTCGTGGTCGCAGGCGAGGCGCTCCTTCTGATCGAGGGCGAGGAGCGGCCACTCCGGCAGTGGGACCTCGTCCACTGCCCGCCGGGTGCCGAGCACGCCATCGTCGGGGCGGGCACGACGTCGTGCGTCGTCGTCGCGGTCGGCGCGCGCGATCGGTCCACCGGCCCTGACTGGGGCGCCTACACGGTCGACGAGGCCGCGCTCGCGCACGGCGCGGGGGTCGAGCGGCCGACGACCGTGGCGGACGAGGCATACGCGCGGTTCGCGAGCGGTGAGCTCACGCCGTATCGCGAGGGGCTGCTCCCGGACTGAGCGAATCGCGTCGCTCGGGCGAGGCCGGGTCGGGCGCGCAGCAACGTCCCCATCGTGCGTTGCGAGGTCACGCCGACGTATGGTCTCCGCATGGACGACGCAGGGATTCACGAGAGCATCGAGCAGCTTGTCGCCGAGGAGCACGAGCTCTGGGACCGCGAGGCTGCAGGATCGGCGACCGAGGCCGACCGTCGACGTCTGGACGACGTGAAGGTCTCGCTCGACCGTTGCTGGGACCTCCTCCGTCAACGACGCGCGCTCGAGGAATTCGGCTTCGACGCGGACGCGGCGACGGAACGGTCCGAGGAGACGGTCGAGGGCTACGAGCAGTAGGCGCCGCCCCCAGGCGGCACCGTTCCAGCCGGAGCACCGACTCGAGGTCCCGACGGGCGTGCCGTCCTGGTTCCTCGAGACGACGCCCGCGCCGCCGGTCGGCCGCCGCCCGGCCGACCGGCGTTCGCGGGCTTCCCCCAAACGGCGCAGCGGCGTCCCGGGCCGCCGCGCAGCCGCCCTACCGGTCGGCGGCCGCCTCGCCGACCGGTCCTCGAAAGCCGAGAGGCGCCGGCCGGGCAGAAGCCCGGCCAGCGCGTGAGCGCGCTACCAGCGCATCACCTCCTTGCACGCGTCGACGAGGCTCTGGCCCTGCCACGTCGATTGCGACTGGGTCGCCGTGTTGCCCTGCCACACCCCGGCCGCGGCGGAGTTGCCGTTGCCCTGGACGTTCCAGGTCGACGCCGACGAGCCAGTGTCGCCGCCGTGCTCCTTGGCGCACGGGCCGCACGAGTCGTGCTGCTTCCCGCCGCCGACGGCGATCGCCGGGGAGACGTTCACGTTGCCGTTCCCCTGCTCCTGCATCACGTCGGCCTCGTTCTTCTGCGTGCCGACGGACTGATCGCCCCCATCGACCGACTGGTCGCCGGCGGCCTGGTTGCGCGCGTCCTCGCCGCAGCGATGCTCCGGCTTCTTGGGCGCACAGGACGACGTATGGGGCTTGCCGCAGCACCCGCCGGAGGCGAGCCACTGGCCCTGCCTCACGGTCTGCGACTGCGTCGCGTCGTTGTGCTGTCCGACCAGCGCGACTGCGGTGTTGCCGTTGCCCTGGGGGTTCCGGGTCGACGCCGAGGAGCCCTCGCCGCCGCTCTTCTGCTTCGAGCACGGGCCGCACGAGTCGTGCTGCTTCCCGCCGCCGACGGCGATCGCCGGAGAGACGTTCACGTTCCCGTTCCCCTGCTCCTGCGTCACGTCGGCGTCGTTGCGCTGCTCGCCGACGGACTGATCGCCGCCGGAGACCGTCTGCTCGGCGCTCTGGCTCGGAGCGCTGCAGCAGCCATCTCCACCGGAGGTCACGGATTGCGTCTGCGCGACGTCCTGCGACTGGTCAGCCGAGTTCGCCTGGTCGACGAACGCGGCGGCGGTGTTGCCGTTCCCCTGCTCGTTCCGGGTCGAGGCATCGCCGCCGAGGGCGATCGCAGGGGAGATGTTCACGTTCCCGTTCCCCTGCTCCTGCGTCACGTCGGCGTCG
>Ga0157369_10010676_pt1 | contig 10453 bp, 12 predicted proteins | sample C25metaG_FD_113461 | JGI IMG/M metagenome (GOLD analysis project Ga0157369, IMG submission 113461) | Corn rhizosphere microbial communities from Kellogg Biological Station, Michigan, USA - C2-5 metaG | ecosystem: Host-associated > Plants > Roots > Rhizosphere > Soil | place: USA: Michigan...
GTTCGCAGTGTGATCCGACTGCCACAGTAGAGCCGGACTATCCTATTCGGGTGCAATTTTCGCTAGCGATAGAATTACCCGTCTGGTTATTCTTTCGGCTCGAAATCGGGACCTCGGGCTTCAATCGGTGAATCGAGCAGAGATCGCTCGACGATTGCCAAAAAGGGGGGTTCACCGTGCGTTACTTGGTAGCCTATTCGGCTGCGTGCAGTGTTTTGGCTGCAAGTCTGGCTCTTGGGCCGGGAAATGCATTTGCCGAAAGTAGTACGGACGCCCAGTACAAAAACCTGCTCGACTTCCAGCAACAGCTCAAGCAACAGCAGGAGAAGCTCGAGAAGACTCAGCGCCAGCTCGATGCTCAAATCAAAGAGATCGAGGAACAAAGGGCGGCGCTGAAAAAGCAGCAGCAGCAGATCAACGCGCTGACGCAAGCGGTCGTCGCTCCGCCGACCAAGCCCGTTCGCGCAAGTACGAACAATTCAACCGGTCATGTCACCACGGTCGTCGATACGAAAACCGCACAGCCAGGCCCGGGCACCACATCCGGACAAGCGCCCGGTGCCGGCACGGCACAGCCGGTCGAGCGCCCCGCAATCAGCAATGAGGCGATCGCGTCGCAAGGCGGCGTTTTGACCCCGAGAGGCGTTTTCTCGTTCGAGCCGACCTATCAGTATCAATATGCGTCGAACAATCAGATCCTCATCAACGGGTTGACGATCGTCCCCGGCATTACCATCGGCACGTCGAGCGTGCGGCAACTCGTCGATCATATGCAGACTTTCACGGCGGGTGGCCGGCTGGGTGTAACCGACCGGTTCGAGATCGAGGCTGAGGTTCCTTACGTCCGGCGCGCAGATACCACGACCATTCAACCGCTGTCCCCCAGCGGCGCCGTTGTCTCAACGAACGCGAAAGGCAACGATATCGGCGACGTGCAATTCGGCGCGCATTATCAAATCAATTCCGGCAGCGATGTCTGGCCCTATTTCGTCGCCAATCTTCTCGTCAAATCGAATACGGGCAGAAGCCCCTTCGATGTTCCGCTCGACTTCAATACCGGAATCCCGACACAATTGCCGACGGGCACGGGCTTCTGGGCTATCCAGCCCAGCGTGACCGCGATCTATCCGTCTGATCCGGTCGTCTTCTTCGGCAATCTGCGATACATCTACAATGTCGGCGCCGACGTGACGCTGCAGCCGACGGTGAATACCAATCCCACGCCGACCACGGTCAATATCAAGCCTGGCGACGGCATCGGCGGCTCTGTCGGCATGGGCTTCGGCATCAACGACAAAGCGTCGTTCAGCCTCGCTTACGAGCATATCTATTTCATGTCGACGCAGCAGAACGGCGGCTCGATACCAGGCTCGAGCTTCGATATCGGCAATTTCGATCTCGGCTTTGCGTATCAGGTAACGCCGCGGGTCGGCGTCAATCTCGGTCTCGCTATCGGTATCACCAAGGCCTCGCCGGACACATCAATTACCTTGCGTGTGCCGATCAAGTTCCAAGTCTACGAATAACCCGATCTCTATCATTCCATCGCCGGAATGATGATCCCGCAAAGGAGGCGTACGCGCCTCCTTTCGGTTGAGCGATCCCCGCGCTGAATCGTCATCGCCCGAACGGCTAATCCCTCGGGCTAATGCCGATGCGTGATTGGCCTGGCTCCCGCCTCATGTTTGAGTCGCATGATCGATGCGCCTTTCGGGGACGTTCGCCATGCGCCATCAAAGCATCAACTACACTGCCGCACTCGCGATGGTCTACGCGCTCGGCATGGTTTCCATGCCTTTGCCGGCATTCGCGGATCCTGCTTCTGCGTATTTCTCTGAATCGATGTTCGAGAAGCAGCTTCAGGATCAACGCGCGGCGCAGCCCGGCGGGCAATGGAATAACGCGAAGGTCAATGTGCCGAGCTATATCGGCAGCGCAACCGATAACGCGCTGGGCGTGCCCGATCCTGCACTCGGTGCTGTGACGGCCGGACAGGGTGTGCTGCCGGGCGGTGCTGTGCCCGGTCTCGGCGTTGTCGGTACAGCAACACAAGCGACGATCGCTGCTCAAACCACCGCGATCGGCACGGGTGCGGGCGGAGCGGCGAGCGGGGGCTTCTCGGCGGTCTCTACGGCGAATGCGGCAACGGGAGCTGCGCTCGGCGTACTGAGAGCTATCCCTTAAGCTATCCCCCAACCGCGTACCGGCGAACCAAACGCAGCGCGAGGCATGGGCTCGAGATGACCGATCGCGCCTTCCGCTTCGTCTCCGGCTTCTTTTCTCTCGTGGCGGCGATCGCCGTGATTTTGCTGCTGTCGCGCTGCGCGCCCTCTTCCTATCAAGCGCCGCCGGTCCATGCGGGCCAGGTCATTTGGAAGATGGTCCCGGCACAAGATGTTCCGACCGAGTGCGGTCATCCGGAAGCGCGATGGATTCAAGGCTGTGCCCGCGGTCTGGAGATCGTGACCCGGATACCGCAACGCGGCGATGGCGGGCTCGCCGAAATCCTGGAGCATGAAGTTGCGCATATCCAGGGTTTTCGGCATCCCGCTTGGCCAGATGGTGTGCCATGACTAACTATTGTCGAGCGACTATCGCTGTTTGATGCTGCGATGCATTCAGTTTGATGTCGCTTTGCCTACAGTTTGATGTCGCGATGCTTCCGGGTCATCCGATTGGGGATACTTTTTACCCACCGGGCTAACCCTAATCGGCGGGCGCTTAGCCCCTCTGCACGGTCGCCTGTTGAACACCAATGCGCCATCTTTGAAACATAAAGTGGAGGTGGGGGGTGAGTGTTCCTGACTACTCGTCTGTTGTCGCACCGCCCATTGTGGATGTGTTGAGCCCTGTCGACATTTCGCGGGCCGATGTGGGGACTCTCTGCGAACTGCTTTCTGAATTTGCGCAACGTGATCCGTCGCTGCGGCGTCGTCTACGCGACATCGTCGCAACAGCGAAACGGTCTGATGCCGCGACCGACGCAGCGGCAGCGCCAGCGGCTGCTGATCCGTCGCTTTCCACTTACATGGTCGGGGCTAGCGCTGCACTGTTGCGTGTATTCGACGCGATCCGTCGCTATGCGATATCGAGCGCTCCGGTCCTCGTTACCGGTGAAAGCGGAACCGGAAAGGAACTCGTTGCGCGCGCCATTCACGAACGGTCGAGCTGGAATACCGGACCGTTCGTCGCCATCAATTGTGGCGCGCTGCCGACGACGCTCATTGGCTCGGAATTGTTCGGTTATGAGAAGGGTGCATTCACCGGCGCAACCACGCGCAAGATCGGTCGCATTGAATCCGCGGCCGGCGGCACTGTCTTCCTCGACGAGATCGGCGATCTACCCTTCGAGGTTCAGGCCCATCTGCTCCGCTTTCTGCAAGAGGGCACGATCGAACGGATCGGCGGCTGTAAACCCATCACCATCAACGCCCGCGTCATCGCCGCGACCAATGTCGATCTGCGCAAGGCCGTTGCCAACCATCAGTTTCGCGAAGACCTGTTCTACCGGCTGCATGTGCTCACGCTGAGTCTGCCGGCCCTGCGCGAGCGCGGCGACGATATCCTGCTTCTCGCCAATTTCTTTTTGCAGCGCTTCGCCGAAGAGATTGGCCGCGGCAAGCTCGAACTCTCGAGCGAGGCGGCGGCGTATATCATGAATTATCCGTGGCCTGGCAATATCCGCGAGCTCATCGCCAGCCTGCGCCGCGCCGTCGTCATGGAAGAGACCTCGTCGATCCGTATTGAATCACTCGGTCTCAATACGATCGTGCAGGAAAAGGAAATCGCGCCGCCTACCCAGGATCTCAGTGCCGCGCGTGCCATTGCAGAGGCCGCTCTCATCCGCGCGACGCTCGAGCGCAATGGATTCAATATCAAGCAATCGGCCAAGGAGATGGGTATCTCGCGCGTTACCCTCTACCGCAATATCGAAAAGCACGGCATCACCATCGACCGCTCTCGCGCCGTGCGGTAGAGCGGCGGCGAATTAGCGCCGCCTTGCCCCAGATCGCGCTCCCGATCTCCGACGTCTTTCATGCGGCCGAATCTGCCATTCGCAGTTTTCGGGCGCGTAATCGCTATCGACATCGCGACGTTTGAGGATGCCGTTCGCCGGCGCCGGCCCAAGATCGCGCAGGAAAGATTCGAAATCGTTGCGCCATGAGCGGCAGACCTTGATTCCGCGGCCGCCGCAGCTGCTATATCGCGGATCGGTCGGGTTGTAGCAGCGCCCCTTCATATGCGCCCAGGCGCGATACTCTTTGGTCGGGTGCCGGCCGACCGTATGCCCGTGGATCGTTGACCGTTTGCGCGTCGTCTCGTTGCGCAGGCAACCGCAACTGCGATAACGCTTGCTGGTGAGATAGTCGGCGACCAGGCGCTTGCGATGTCCGCAACTGCATTGGCACAGCCAAGTCACCCGTCGGCCGCGGTTTGCGCCCCGGCGAAGGACCAAGAGGCGGCCGAAACGCCGTCCCGTCAAATCTGTCAGCGCGCCCACCCGTGCCCCCTATCGCCTGTTATCCGAGTGCCGGTCATGCCGAATGGCGGCGGGCATCCCGGTCTAAATAAAAAAGCTGCCGGCTGACAAACGCCGGCCGGCAGCAGTCCCGTGGGATCGTGACGGTTCCTCGGGGGACAACCGTCAGAAATCACGACGCCCGGATGTTGCAGCAAAGGCTCGGCGAAGGCGATGGCGCAGTTGGAGCATCCGCCTGACCCATTCGGATATACACTTTCGCCTAAGTCAAATGCCGATCTCACCTTGATCCAGCCGCTCGTCGCGCATATCCAACGCTTAACGCAGCGCGTGACGGCGCTCGAGAAGCAGGCAGCCTTCGAAGCGGAGATCGCCGCGGGGGGCGCGGTGGCGGCGCCCCCGCGGGGTCATCTATCGCATGCCGCGCGCGGTCGGCGAGTTCGATGCCGAGGCGATCGAGCGCAGCGAAAAAGTGTTACGGCAAATCGAATATACGGTGATCAACATCGCGGCGCTGCTCGGGAGCCTCTATTCTTCGCGGACCACCTGGGGCGTGCGCTCGATTGCCTGAACGGCATTAAGCAATAAGGCGCGAGGCAGAGCCGCGCCGGCGCTTACATCTCGATCTCGACGCGCCGGTTCTGCGGCTCTTTCTTCGGCGTCGGCACGCGCGGATTGGCCTTGCCCGGCCAGTCAACGCCCATATCCGCGGGCTTGATGCCATGTGCAATGAAATACCCATAGACCGTCATCGCGCGGCGCTTCGAGAGCGCGAGGTTGTATTCATCCGTGCCGACAAGATCGGTGTAGCCCCGCACGACGATATCGCTCATGGCGTCCTGGCGATAAGCGATCACCACCTCAGCGGCGGCCCGTCGGCCGGCGGCGGTGAGCTTCGCCGAATCGAAATCGAAGAAGACGAGATACATCTGCGCCGGCTGTCGCGCCGTCGGCGCGATCGCTTCCGGTGCCAGCGCCAGCGCGGGTAGCGGCTGGCGCATACCCGTCGGTGGCGGCGTGGCGGGCGCTTCGGCGGCTTTCGCCGCGCTCGGCGCGAAGAAGTGATAGGTCAGGCTCGCCATCACGATATGCGCCGAGTTGGTGAACGAGAAGCGCTGGCCGCTCGCCGTGTTGAGCCAAGGATCGACGGTCCTGAAATAGCGATATTGCAGGCCGACCGCGATCTGGTCGGTGATGTTGTAATTGGCGCCGATGATCGGCTGGAAGGCGAAGACGTGCGTCGATGAATCGATCCGCCCCGCGCTCGGCGATGTGCCTTTGAGGCTGACGAAACTCGCGCCGAGGCCGAAACCGATATAGGGCTCGAACCGCGAGCCTCTGGCAATGTCGAGATAGACATTCGCCATCGCCGGGATGTTGGTGAGCTTGCCGCTGATGCCGTTGGCATTGGCCGAGGTCGAAGCGCGCATCCAGACGCCTTCGAACTCGAGCCGGAACGGCGTCAATCGGAGCCCAAGCGCAGTACCGGCGGCCGGCGCATCATCTGGGGCGATCTGAAAGCTTGGTCCCGTGCTGTTGGTAGCGGTGCCGCTGTTGGGAAAGCCGCCGCCTTCGAGGCGAAGATAGGGACCGTCCGCGGGGCTGGCGATTGCCCGGCCTGGCGAAAGCGCGCTCGCCAATATCCCGATAATGGCCGCCGCACCCAAAGCGGTGGCGCCGCAACGCGCCTTCATCAGCTCAGCCCCAACGTTCTTCTTGTGGATAACATTTAACCCGTAAAGTACAGTCGGAACAAGTATTTAAGCCCGGTTCTGCAACCGGTTCGGCGGCTATGCGCTTAGCCATCTGGCTTGCGACGCCACCAGGAAACGCATAAATTCCCTTTGAGTTTCAAATACCTGGCCGACAGCCGGGCGGACGGTCCGAGTGGCAAGAGGCGGCGCGAGCCTGTCGGTCGGATCTGCGAGGAGGGGGTTGTGCGTCGGATTCCGTTACTGGCGGCCGCGCTTTTGCCAGCCGTGCTGCTGGTTGCGTCGATCGCCCGGGCCGACGGCAAAGCCGATCTCGCCGCCGCGCAAGCCGCCGATCAGCGCCATGACAGCGCTGCTGCCATTCCTCTTTATACGAGCGCGCTGGCGTCCGGCACGCTCTCGGTCGAGGAGCGATCGAGCGCGTTGCGCGCCCGCGCCCTCGATGAGCGCGACCAGCAGCAATTCGAGAAAGCGATCGCCGACGACACCGAGGCGATCAAGCTCAATGCCGATGACGAACAGGCCTTCGTCGATCGCGCGACGACCTATGCTTATTCCGGCCATGTCGAAGCGGCGCTCGCCGATCTTGCTACCGCGATCGGCCTGAAGCCGACGGATGTCACGGCGCTGATCGATCGCGGCGCGATCTACGCAGCACAGCATGATTACGCGCGCGCGCTCGCCGACCTCAACGCAGCGCTCAAAGCCGAGCCCGACAATCTCGGCGCCATGCTCAATCGCGCCGCCGCCTATCACGGGCTCGGCGACAACGACAAGGCGATCGCCGATCTCGATGCGGTCATTCGCCTACGGCCCAATCTCGCCGGCGCTTATTACGATCGCGGTAATGCCTGGCGCGATAAAGGCAGCATCGCGCGCGCTATCGTCGATTACAGCACCGCGATCAAGCTCAAGACGGATTACGGGGCGCCTATAACAATCGCGGCACGGCCTATCAGCTCGAAGGGCAATATCCGAAAGCGCTCGCCGATTTCGCGATCGCGATCCGTCTCGCGCCGAACGATCCCAGCGCGTACTACAATCGTGCCAAGGTCTATCGCGATCTCGGCCAATATGACAACGCGGTGACCGATTACGATTCCCTGCTGTTCCTCTCGCCGAATTTTCCCGGTGGTTATAACGGACGCGCTTACGCGAATTTCGCGGCCGGACGCTTCGCTGCAAGTGGCAACGACCTGAAGCGCAGCCTTGGCCTCGATCCAAGACAGATTTATTCGGTTCTCTGGCTGCATCTCGCCAGACTACGCTTACGCCAGTTCGATGGCGACGAATTCGCCGCCAATCTGGCCCATGTCCAGGCACAAGGCTGGCCGCAGCCGATCGCGGCTTTCCTGACGCGCAAGCTCAGCGGCGCGGAATTGCTGATGGCGGCACAGCTCGGCGATGCGAAAACCCGCCCCGATCGCTTATGCGATGCGAATTTCTTTCTCGGCGAAGATGCCATCGCCGCGGGTCAGGCGCGCAATGCGCGGCGCTATTTCTTCGCCGCGCACAAGCTGTGTCCGATCTCGTCGCCTTCTTATACGGGAACGGTTGCCGAGTTGCGGCGGCGTTAAGGCGCCGGCTCTCACACCGCGCGGGCAGCCAGGCGAAAAGCGCGCCACTGATGCTCGTCGCCTGTGCTGCCTGCCTGTCTTATGCGACGCTAGCCTTGCGACTTGTCACGCTTGAGCGGATTCGTCTGCTGCCGGAGCGCGGCGTCTTGCATCTTCTTTTTTATTCTCTGCCATACGAGGGATTCGCGTATCTCGGAGGTTCAGTGCACTCCCCCATTGCCACTGGGCATGATAATCGACCCCCAACCAGGCAGCGGGAAGCCGCGCGCGTCGCGCACCTGATCCGTCCAATCATAGCTGCCGCTGTTGATGACCGAACCTCGTGGTGGAGAATTCTCGCACCCGACCAGCAGCAAGGCATAAGCCAGTAGAAGCGTTGTACGAAGCATCATCGCGGGACTCTTCATGTCGAGAGATGAGACAAAGACAGCGGCGATGCGAATGGCTTGTCGCCGCCGACCATTGCGGCTGTCTCTTAATCTTATAATCTTCCAATCCGCTGAGCTTACGCCTGTTCCCTGCGAGCAGCTCCAAGAAACATCTTTGCGAATTGCCGGCGCGCTACTGCGGCCGCTTGGCGGATAAAGATTTTCACCTCCATGAACGCCACCGTCGTGCTCGTTACGGCAAAGCTGAAGTTACGTCGGCCGTTAATACTGTTGCTGAACTGCATCATTACTGATGTTTCATGCTTCGTGACGCGATGACGCATTGAGCCTGATCCCGCGCTTCTTTATAGAAAGAGGCACGGAGACTTCGGGGGTTTCCTTGCATACTGTTACACAGATGGCCGCGCTCCGCGCCGCAGCTCAAGCTATGGCTGCGATCACTTATGGCGCAGAGCTGAGCAAACTGTCGCTCGATGGCATCGAGGTGCTCGGCGCCGAAGCACGCGGCGGCGACATTCTCGGCGATATTTCCGTATGGGTTTCGGGCGTCGCCGCGATCGATCGCTTCCGCTTCGGCAGCCCGGCGGGTTCGGGTTGGACGGTCGACTTCCATTACGACGACGATCAGCGCCATGATCTCGCTGCCGCGGCCAAGCTCGCGACGGATGCCGATCCGAAGGGTGAGCGCGATCTGCTTTACACGGCTTGGGTCTGGGCGACGGATCTGATGGCGGACGAAGCCGCTTGGGCGGCGATCGAGGGGATGGCGCGGTTGATCGAGATCGCCGCGCCGCCGGTCGAGGAATAAATAAAGGTCCCGGCGCTTAAGCCGATTTGCGCGTCAGCGCTTCGTTTTCCGCTGCGAGGATGAGCTCCTCGCTCTCCACCCGACCGGCCGGTATCTGTTCCCAGATCGCGGCGATGCGCGCTTTGAGATCGCGCGCCAGCGGATCGACATCGCCCGGCTTCAAGACGCTGAGATGCGTGCCTTTCAGCTTCACGACCGTCGAGCGCGGCGCGAGCGCGCGCCACACGCGGCCGACTTGCGGCAGCCGTAGCAGCGGCTTCTTCGCCGCCTCGTAAGCGACCACCGTGCCAGCATAGGTCTTCGGCTTATACGCAAAGAGCGCCGAGTAGAGCCGCGTCATGAAGGCTTTCTCGACCGCGGGATAGCGCGAGACATCCATGAAAGCGTCGAGCGTATCGGCGCCGCCATCCTTGTTGCCGCGCCAATTCGGCCGCATCTGCAGCATCGCGCGGGCAACGCCGCGCTTCATCAGCGCGCGCAGCGAGCCTTTGCTGAAGATCACATCGTTGAGCACCCAGTTCACCGAATTGAGCGCCCATTCGCCCATATAGAGCGGATGCCATGACGGCAGGCCGTGGCCGGTATTCTCCGGTATCGCATCGATCGCGGCGAAGAGGCTGACGACGCGGCCGCGCGCGCGCAGGCGCTGCGCGACCTCGAGGCCAATGATGACGCCTGCCGACCAGCCGCCGAGGAAGAAGCGGCCCTTCGGCTGAAACTTGATCAGCGCGTCGGCGTAGAACTCCGCCAGCGTTTCGACCGAGCTGCCGAAGCTCGTATCCTCGAACTTCGCCGGCGGCGCTTGGATGCCGAAGAAGCGCACATCCGGCAGGCGCTCGGCGAGGTGAATGAAATCCGTGCCGCCGGCGCCCGACAGCGAATGGATGCAATAGAAAGCCGGCGTCGACTCATCGCCGGCCTGTGCCGCGTCGGTGATCGGCAGGATTACCGTATTCGTGCCGCGCGCGATGCGTCCGAAGAGCGCTGCGAGGCCGCGATTATTGTCTTTCGGTGCGGGTTGCGTGGCGACGACGCTAGGCAAGGGCGGGCTCCCGCGGCTTGACGCGCTCGAGAAGATCGAGACGCGCCTTTTCGAGCGCCGCAATCGCGATGGCGATATCGGCGCCCGATGTCTCGCCATGCGTCACGCAAGCGCGTACGACATCGCGGCCGGCGAATTTCGCCGCCGAGAGCCAGGCGCTTCCGTCGCGCAATACGTGCGCTACGATATCGCGGACCGGCGGCGATCCGTCCGGCGGCGCGAGGCAGACGACGGCGAGTTTCGGCTCGTTGACGACATTCCAGCCGCGGAGGATCGCGCGGCCCGCCAGCTCATGCGCCAGATCGACGGAATGCTCGACATGCGCGGCATGCGCTGCCCAGCCGCCGCCGGCGAGCGACAGGAACAGCCGCAGCCCGATGAAGCGGCGCGACCATTGCGCGCTCGTCATATAGGGATCGAGCTCGGCGGCTTGCGACGGCATGAA
>Ga0157369_10010678_pt1 | contig 10451 bp, 11 predicted proteins | sample C25metaG_FD_113461 | JGI IMG/M metagenome (GOLD analysis project Ga0157369, IMG submission 113461) | Corn rhizosphere microbial communities from Kellogg Biological Station, Michigan, USA - C2-5 metaG | ecosystem: Host-associated > Plants > Roots > Rhizosphere > Soil | place: USA: Michigan...
ATTCCTGCCGCCCGCGGGGTGCCGGACGCGAGCCCGCAGATATCAGCGTCACGAGCGAGCCCGCCGGGCAGGACGCGACAGGCGGTCATGGCGTCTTCAGGAGTCGGTCGCTTCCTGCCAGGCATATCGCGACGGCAGACCAGAACCGTCGATCGCGGGCGGCGTTTGCGGCCGCCGCCCGGCATCGAGACCATGCAACGCGGTGAGACCCGCTCCCTCGTCACGCTGGGTCGTTACCCTCCCAGTTGCGCGACGCGCGGGAACCGCCGTTAGGCGCGGACTATGGGGCTGAGGCGGATCACCGGAAAGGAGCGCACGATTGGGCGGTATGCGCCGTGCCGACGGTTGACAGCGAGACAGCCTGGCGCACGCCTGGTCGGCAGGGATCTGATAGCCGTCGTACCCCGACCAGGCCGGGACGAAGACGACGAGGTCTTCTACGTGAGCGTGCAGCACGGAACCCGCAACTCGTGGGGCACGAGCCCGGCGTCGTCCATCTTGTGGCGCGCGGGCTGTCGGACGCCGAGATCGCGGCCGGGTTCCACCTCAGCGAGGCGACCGTGAAAAGCCACGTCGCCCGCGTGCTCGCTGAACTGGGGGTGCGTGACCGCGTCCAGACCGCGGTGTTCTGCTACGAGAACGGGATCGTCCGGCCCGGGCGCCCGGGGGTGCCAGGACCGCGGATAGCGCGGACAGTCAACGTAAGACTGCGCTACTCTGGGCAAGTCGTCGTTAACCACCGGTGAAAGCGGCCTGCGATGACCAGCGACCAGACCGGTAATGTTGCTCCGCCACCGTCCGCGACGCGCTTGCGGGCGCGTGACACGCTCGCCATGGTCCTAGGCCGTGACGTCGTGCGGGCACGGGACGACCCCGACACCGCCGGGAGCGGGCCAGAGTCAGCCGAGGGAGCGCTCCTGCCGCTCGGGCTCCGGCTGTTCCTGCTCAGCTTCCTGATGCTGTTCGTCGAGCTGGCACTCATCCGGTGGCTGGGCGCGCTGGTCCTCTACCTGTCGTACTTCTCCAACTTTGTCCTGCTCGGCAGCTTCCTCGGCATCGGCATCGGGTTCCTGCGGGCACGCTCCCGCGTGAACCTGTTCCCGTGGGCCCCGGTCGCGCTCGCGCTGCTGATCATTTTCGTCAGGCTGTTCCCCGTCCAGGTGGACCGGGCCCAAACCCAGCTCCTCTTCTTCGGCGCCGGGAAGTTCCATGCCACCGGCCCGCCCACCTGGGTCACGCTGCCCTGCGTCTTCCTGGCCGTCGCGGCGGTCATGGCGACGCTAGGAGAGGGGGTCGCCCGGACGTTCGTGCGATTCCGGCCGCTTGACGCGTACCGGCTTGACATCGCCGGCAGCATCGCGGGGATCGCGGCGTTCACGCTGCTGGCGTTTCTTGACGCCAAGCCGGTCGTCTGGGCGGTGATCCTCGCGCTGATCCTGCTGCTGCTCTACGGCAGGCGAGCCGGCCTACTCCAGGTAGCCGCGGCCCTGGCCGTGGTAGGGATCCTCTGGTCGGAATCGGTGTCGTCCACCGACATCTGGTCGCCCTACTACCGCATCTCGTACGCGAAGGCGGGGGACGGGTATGTCATCACCGCAAACGGGATCCCGCATCAGAACATCACCCCAGTCAGGAAGATGGGCAAGACCTACTCGATACCGTACATGCGCGCCCCCGGCGACCCGCTGAATAATGTCCTCATAATCGGCGCCGGGACCGGCGACGACGTCGCGAACGCCCTCCACATGGGCGCCAGGCACATCGACGCGGTGGAGATCGATCCTGAGCTGTATCAGCTGGGCTCGCACCTGAACCCCGACCACCCCTACCAGAGTCCCCGGGTCTCCGTTCACATCAACGACGGCCGGGCCTTCCTGGAGCAGGCGCACAGCAAGTACGACATGATCCTGTTCGCCCTCCCGGACTCGCTGACCCTTGTGGCCGGGCAGTCCTCGCTGCGGCTTGAGAGCTACCTGTTCACGCTCGAGGCTGTGGAAGCGGCGAAGGCTCACCTGAACCCCGGTGGCCTGTTCGCCATGTACAACTATTACCGGACGACGTGGCTGCGCGACCGGCTCGCGAACACCCTGGACGTCGCCTTCGGGCAGGCCCCGTGTATCGACAATCCCAATGGGCTTACCGTGCTCTCCGTGAGCGTGAGCCCGTCGGCGACGCACTGTGGCACCGTCTGGCAGCGCCCGGCGAACACGATCGCGCCGGCCACCGACGACCACCCGTTCGTTTACCTGAACGGTAACTCGATCCCCGGGCTGTACCTGGTGACGCTCGGCCTGATCCTGCTGGCCTCGATCCTGCTTGTGCGCCCCGCCTCCGGGCCGTACCGGAGGATGACCGGCTACGCAGACCTGTTCTTCATGGGCGCGGCGTTCATGCTGCTCGAAACCAAGAACATCGTCCAGTTCGCCCTGCTGTTCGGCACTACCTGGCTCGTTAACGCGCTGGTCATGGCAGGCGTGCTGGTGGCCATACTCGCTGCGGTCGAGGTGTCCAGGCATGTAGTGGTTCGGCGGCCGGCGCTGCTGTACGCCGCTCTGCTTTCCGCGCTCGTGGTGGCCTGGGCGGTCCCGCCGGAGTCGCTGCTTACCTTGTCACCACTGCCCCGGTTCGCCGTGGCCGTGGTCATCGCGTTCGCGCCGATCTTCGTGGCCAACATGGTCTTCGCGCAGCGATTCCGCACTACTGGCGATTCCGGTACGGCGTTCGGGGCCAACCTGCTCGGCGCGATCCTCGGCGGGGTCCTGGAGTACTTGTCGCTGATCGCCGGGTACCGGTGGCTGCTTGTCGTCGTGGCGCTGCTGTACGGGCTCGCGTTCATCACCGGCCGCGGTCACCTGCGCGCCGTCAGCCGTGAGGCGCCAAGCGGATCTCCGATGGCCGAGGCCGCGCGGTAGGGGATGATCTGCAACTCGCTGCCGCACCTGCGCAGCCACCCTGCGCAGCTTGGCCTCGTCAGCGCCGACCCCGGACTGCTGCCCGACGCGGTGGCAGAGTCGCTGCGACTTGAACCAGCGGCCGCTGTGGGGGGATCAGAACCGGATAATCTGAGTGGTTATCCCGGAAGAGAGCACGAATCTCAAAGACGCAAATATTCGGCGTTATACGGGTGATCTTGTCAAGCTGACGGGCGGCGAGGCCGGTGTTGCCGGTCATGGCGTCGGCTCGCCGAACAGTCCTTCTCCGTTGCTGGCGCCGAGGAGGAAGACGAACCGGTGCAGGTCAGCGCAGAGGGTGCCGGTGTTGTAGGCGGGGTGGCCGATGAAGGCGGCGAAGCTCTCGGCGAGGGCGTGTTTCTGGCTGCCGGATAGCCATTGGGCCAGGAGGGTGAGCGTCTCGGCGAGCTCGACGGCGTCGCTGGGGTCCAGGGTGATACCGGGCATGGCGGTCAGCTCCTTTCGGTGGTGGCGGGTCCGGCTTGGGCGTGCTGGACGAGCCTGTCGAACAGGGCGGCCCGGTCGGCTTGCCCGTGGTCGCGGGCGTGGTCGCGCTGGCGGACCAGGACGGGCAGGAACTCGGTGCCGGTGCGGAGGTAGGCGCAGGTCTCGCAGGCCGATTCCGTGCGGCAGCCGGGTTCGGCGGGGCGGGTGCACAGCCCGTTGCCGGGCATCCGGGCGCGGGCTTCGCGGCGGAGCCGGGCCCTGCCGGCGGTCTCGCAGCCGGCGGGCAGGGCGGGCGGCTGCCCGTAGAGAGCGCCGGTCTTGGCGCTGACAGCGGCGTACTCGTCGGCGACGACCCGGTTGGCGATGCGCTCTGGCGGACTCGGGTATCGCGACTGTCTGAATGCCTTGTTCGCTGGTCGCTAGCGAGCTTGCGCGGGGATGGTCAGGCGGTAGCCGAGGGCGGCGGGGTCGTCGGGGTGGTGGTGGCCGTCGGGTTCCCAGCCCTGGCTGGTGTAGAAGGCCCGGGCCCGCTGGTTGAACTCCGCCACCCAGACGCGGGCTGCGGCGACCGGCTGGGCCTGCCATGCCTGGATGCATGCCTGGTGGAGCCTGGTGCCGATGCGCTGGCGGAAGCTGGCGGGATCCACGAAGAAGAAGCCCAGCTGGCTGGTGATCTGCGGGTCGGGGTCGCGCAGGGCGCAGGGGCCCATCGCCGCAAAGCCGGCCAGGCGGCCGCCTTGCTCGGCGCAGAGCACGATGCGGTCGGGGGAGCGCAGGTCGCGGGCGAGGATCTCGCGGCGGCGGGTGGCACGGGCGGGGTCGGCGAGGATCTCATCAGGCACGAAGCCACGGTAGTAGGCGGTGCGGGACCGGGTGTGGAGGCCGGCGATGGCGTCAAGGTCATCAGGGGTAGCGCGGCGGATGGATACGGGGAGGTCATTCATGCGGGCAGGATATGGCAGGGTGCGTGTCGGCTCTCGGCGGCTGACGTCGGCGGCGTAGGCGGTCCAGTCGCCGGCGGAGGCTCGCTGCCAGGCGACGGCGACGGCGACGGTGATGTGGATGCCGAGCATGCGGGCCAGGACGGCGGCCGGCAGGTCCGTGGCGAGCTGGAACAGTGCGGTGGAGCGGGCCTGGCCGGAGTGGATGCCGTGCCCGCGGAGGCGTTCGGCCAGTCGGTAGGAGCTGATCGGGCGTCCGGGCTGGCCGCCGGGGAACAGCCAGGCCGAGGTGCCGTCATCACCGATGGCGGCGTGGCCGCGGCGGGCGGTGAGAAGCTGCCGGACGAGGCTGGCGAGGGGTTCGGGCAGGGTGACCGGCTCGCGTCCCAGGCTCAGCTGTACTTGCCGGTCATCGGCGTGGACGTGGCCGAGGGTGAGGGTGAGGCGGCTGATGGCCGAGGGCCACTGGGCGTAGCGGATGAAGTGCCCGGTCTCGCGGCGGTAGGAGGCCCGGTCGCTGACGGTCCAGGCATCGAGGTCGTGCTGCCGGCACGCTGCCAGGGTGAGGCCGCGGGCGGTGAGCCAGTCCAGGAACGCGATCGCGGCCTTGACGTGCCGGCGGACGCCGAGCCTGCGCTTCTAGGTGGCGTGACGTGACGCGGTGATGGATGGTGGTTTCGCCCAGCACGGGCGGACGCCGCGGTTTAGGCCCGCGGGGCGTACTCGATCGAGTCGAAGGGCCAGTCGCGCTCCAGCCATGCGAGGACCGCGCCGTGGAGGACCGGGTCGAGCGCGGCGCGGTCGGCGCGCACCCAGGACCTGACGGCCGCGCGCCTGCCCGCGGTGCCGTCCGGCTGCTGGCCGCGGGGCGGGTAGATGTACACGCAGCCGATGACGTCGCCGGCACCGGTGCTGAGCACGGTGTAGGTGAACCCGCGGCGGCCGGCGAAGTCCCGTGCGTGCCGCTCCAGGTCGCGGAGGTTGTCATCCAGGGACATCTCGCGCGGCCAGCTGCCCTCGCCGAATCCCGGTGTCGCCCGGATGTGGCCGATGCTGGCCGTCCAGGCGGCGTAATCGGACTCGTTGTGCTGCGGGCCGAGCGGGGTCAGCCGGAATTCCCCGGCCGTCAGCCCGTCAGGGACCGTGAAGCCTTCCGGGACGAACAGTTCATCACTCACCCGGCGATGGTAACCCCGGCGGGGGCAGGTGCCCGCCCGGCAGATCCGGCACCGGGACGGAGCCGGGAGACCATCACGTTCGGCTGCCGACGGCCTTGACGGTTCGCGACCCGGAACCGCAGCTATGTACGGTATCTGGGCTAGGATCTAACTTCTGTCGGTCCGCGCAGAACTGGCTGTTCCAGAGCGAGCAGTAGGGTACCGAGAAGGCGGTCCCAGGCCGGGCGAATGATGCCGGCTAACCCGCGCCCCTTTCGTTGATCTTGCCCCTGGGTACCGCCCTCGGGGCTACTCCATCCCCAGTAAGGCGATCTCGTCTTCTCTGCCGGGGCCGACGGTAACCGGCCGCCCCTTAGACAACCGGCCTTTGCCCGGGAATCCCGGCATCGTCCTCGACGCCGCCGCCGGACCTCGGTACCGAAACAGCTCAGGACAGCATGCCAGGCCTAGCCCTAGTAGGTGGAGGTTTACAGGTCACTCGGTGCAGCGTTCCGCGTGTTGTCGTCGTGATAATCGATCTCGTCCCATATCTGCCGGAAAACGGAAATGAGCATGCCGGTCGGATCAGTGATTTGAAGCTCGTCCCACAGGCTTAGCTGCTGCTTTTCGTCGTATTGCTGGAGCTGAAGTATGAGATGCTTTCCGTCGATCAGTACAAATTTGAAAGGGAAACGCTGTTTCGCGATACGCAAGACAGCGCGCTTTTTCTGCCTGCCCGCCCCTCGGTATCGAACTATGTCATGGCAGTGCCTCAGCAGGTTGTCGTTTGTTATGTACTTGAGGCCTGTCGACGTATCCGGTACCTGAATTACCCTCTTGTAGACAAGTTCGCTTTGCGGTGCCTCTATGCGTTCCATGATCCCTGTGAAAACTTCGTCGAGTAGGATCTGGTTCATGGCATCGTCAGGCCAGGTGCCACCACCGGCTATCAGGTCGAGTATCAGCAGTTCCTTTTCGGCGGAGAGAATGAGCTGGGCACTCGGGTCCTCCGCGATGGACTGAAACCTGTCCGTCTCGCTGGTCAGCAGGCTGCCGACCTTCATTCCGACCTGATTGGCAAGGTCGGAGATTTGAGCAGACAGGCTCACATGGCTGTTCCGCGGCCCCTCCTGGCTGGCCAGGACGGACTTTGCGACGCTGTTCACGTCTTTCGATAGTTCCTTGTCAGCCTTGTCGAGGCCCCGACGGAAACGCCCGCCGCTACCGATTCAGGCCAACTGGTCGAACGCCGGAACCGCCGTTCTGGGCGCCGGCGACCTCCCGGTAACTGGCTGACGTTGGCGCGCAGATCGGGGCTTTCTGTCCTGCGGCACATGGTGCCTTTGCGGCGATCTCAGTCGCTGATGCCCGGGGTAGGTGCGAGATTGTCGGTGAGGGCGCAGGGATCGGACGGCGGCTCGGGCAACTCCAACAGGACGACGTCCCCATCCGCGCTGCGACACTCCGCATGCCTTCATAGTCAATCCCTTTCGTTCGATCCGGCCGATCAGGAGGCACAGGCCCGAATCCAATACCTGGAGCGGCGTCGACTGCAGGACGCCGTCAGGGCGTCGTTCCCGGTCTCAGCAGTCCGGTGTCGAGGCTAAGCTAATATAATGGGACGCACAACCCATCCAGTTCCGGGGCAGACCCCAGCCACCTGTGTTCACCAGGGCGTAAGGGCCAGGCTCGTAAGAGCGCTAGCACCGCGGGCACCGGATGCGCTGAACGCTCAGCCGCAACGAAGGAGGCACGACCAGTGGCATTCACGCGAGGTTTCACAGCGTCAGGCACTATGTCCCGTTCGCCTCTACCTTCGCCGCGTTCCTCACCCGCGCCCACGACTTCATCCGGATGGCGCGGTCTCCGCGGCGGCCAGCATCCGGCTGTGCGGCTCGCACGCCGGCGTCGAGATCGGCGCGGACGGGCCGTCTCAGATGGCACTGGAGGACCTGGCCATGATGCGCGCCGTGCACGGGTCGGCGGTGCTGTACCCGAGTGACGCCACCAGCGCGGCGGCGCTCGTGCAGGTGATGGCGGGCCGGCCCGGCATCAGCTACCTGCGGACCACCAGGGGCGGCTACCCCGTCCTGTACCAGGCCACCGAGGCGCTCGCGGCGGACGGGATCGGGTCGGCCATGCTCGAGGCGCTGGTCGGCACTGGGCAAGAGCAGCCCCTGCGCGTGGCGCACCTGGCGGTGCGGGACATGCCGGGCTCGGGAACCGGCGCGCAACTGCTGGCGGCGGCCGGCGTCGACGCCGGCCACATCGAGTCCGCCGCTCGCGGACTGCTCGGGAACAGGTAGGGCTCCCGTGGACAGTATCGAGTTCATTAACCTGACCGCGGTGATGGTCATCGCGCTCATCATTCCGCTGCTGGCGAGCCTGGTGCCCAAGGCGGTGCGGGTTCCGGCGGTGGTGCTGGAGATCCTCGCCGGCATCGTCTTCGGCCCGTCCGGTCTCGGCTGGGTGCACATCGACGCGCCGGTCCAGGTGCTGTTTCTGCTCGGCTTCTCCTCCCTGCTGTTCTTCGCCGGGCTGGATGTCGACGTGCACCGGCTGCGCGGCACGATCCTGCGCTTCGCGCTCCTGGGCTACCTGGTCAGCCTGGTGCTCGGGGTGGCCGCCGGGTACGGGGTCGCGGGGGTCGACTGGGTGAAGAGCCCGCTGTTGATCGGCATCGCCCTAGCGGCCACCACCTCGGGCACGGTCGTCGCGCTGCTCGAGGACAGCGGGCACGTCGCCGACGACCTCGGCCAGGCGATCCTCGCGGCGTGCGCGGTCGCGGAGTTCGGCGCGGTGCTGCTGCTGTCGCTGGCCTTCCCGACCACGGGTGGCAGCATCGGCGACCGCGTCATCCTGTTCGCCGGCTTCGGTGTCCTCGTGGTGATCGTGGTACTGGCCGTCCGCTTCGCGGGTGCGTCACAGCGGCTGCGCGGCATGCTCGCCAGGCTGCAGGACACCACCGCGGAGATCAGGGTCCGGGCCACGATGGTGCTGATGGTCGGGTTCGCCGCACTCGCCGAGAAGTTCGGCCTTGAGAGCATCCTCGGCGCTTTCCTGGCCGGCGCGGTGATCGGCATCGTCGACCGCGACGGCAGCACGCACCCGCGGTTCCGGGTGAAACTCGCCGCGATCGGCAACGGGTTTCTCATCCCGGTCTTCTTCGTCACCGCCGGCCTGCGGCTGAACGTCCGGGAACTGTTCGACAGCCCGTCGGCGGTGCTGCGGCTGTTCGTCTTCCTGATAGCCCTGCTGGTGGTCCGCGGCCTGCCCGCGCTGCTGTACCGCCGGCGGTTCGGCGGCCGCAGGGCGGCAGCGATCGGCCTGCTGCAGGCGACGACGCTGTCGGTCATCGTCGGCGCGACCCAGATCGGCGTCCAGACCGGCCTCATCTCCTCGGTCAACGCGGTCGCGCTGACCTGCGCCGCGGTGCTGTCGGTGCTGTTCTTCCCGCCAGTGGCGGTCCGGCTTCTCGGCCCCGCCGGCCCCGCCAGCCCAGGCGGCCCAGGCGGCCCCGCCGGCCAGGCCATGGCGGCGCCGCCGGCGATGACAGGGAAGGCCGAGACCTCCGCCGACAGGAGCACGCTATGAGGCCCCGCCGCACACCCGCGAAAGCTGGTGATGTCACGAGACGTGCGGCCCGCTAGTCCGTGGCCCGTGCACGCAGTCCCGCAACGAAAGGAAAAGGAAATGACAGGTAACTTCGAAGGCCGAAAGCTGATCGTCGTCGGCGGCAGCAGCGGCATGGGCAAGGCCACGGCCGCCGGTGTCATCGCCGGCGGGGGCAGTCCGGTCATCATCGGCCGCGACCAGGGCCGGGTGGATGAGACGGTCGCCGGGCTCGGCAAGCAGGGCAACGCCTGGGGCATCACCGCCGACCTCGCCGACCGGGCGCGGTCGACGCCGTCCAGCGGGAGCTGGCCGCGGCGCACGGGGACGCATCACTCCTGGTGAACGCCGCGGGCTTCTTCATCCCGCGGCCGTTCGTGGAGTACGACGGGGCCTTCTACGACTCCTACCTCGAGCTCGACCGGGCGATCTTCTTCCTCAGCCAGACGGTGGTACGCGGCATCATCGCCCGCGGCGGCGACGGGGTCATCGTCAACATCGGCAGCATGTGGGCGCACCAGGCCATCGCGGCCACCCCGTCGTCGGGATACTCGGTCGCCAAGGCCGGACTGCACGCGCTCACGAAGAACCTGGCGATCGAGCTGGCGCCGAAGATCCGAGTCAACGCCGTCGCCCCCGCGGTCGTGAAGACGCCGCTGTACGAAGGCTTCATCCCTAAGAACCAGATCGACCAGACGCTAGCGGGATTCGACTCCTTCCACCCGCTTGGCCGCGTCGGCACCGCCGAGGACATCGCCGCCACCGTCACGTTCCTGCTCTCGCCGCGGGCGAGCTGGGTGACCGGCGCCATACGGGACGTCGACGGCGGAGTGATGGCGGGCCGCAACTAGCCGGCTCAGCGACGACCGCAGCGCCGGCCGGCGCCGCGGCGAGAGCGAGCGGACCGATGAGGCGACGCACGAACTCGTTCCGCATGATCACCCAGGTGACCGGCGAGCACAGGCAGCGGCGCGATGACCTCCGCCGGCGGGACGGCCGCCCCGCGCGGCTAGCCGGCGGAGGCGCGGTCGCGCAGTTCGCGGCGGAGCAGCTTGCCGGTCGGTGTCTTCGGCAGGTCGGGCAGGACCTCGACGTGCCTGGGGTACTTGTACGCGGCCAGTTCCGCGCGGCAGAACTCGGTCAGTTCCTCCGGGGTCGCGGAGGTGCCCGGCCGAAGGCTGACATAGGCTCATACCGTTTCGCCGCGGTAGGAGGCAGCCTGCCCGACGGGGGCCGGGGTTGGACCGTTCATCGGCGTACTCCGCTGCTGACCCGGCGCGGCGTCGCGAGGTTCCCATCACGCCAGCCGCAGTAACCGCGCATCCGTTCTGGCTGATGCTTTG
>Ga0157369_10010683_pt1 | contig 10448 bp, 10 predicted proteins | sample C25metaG_FD_113461 | JGI IMG/M metagenome (GOLD analysis project Ga0157369, IMG submission 113461) | Corn rhizosphere microbial communities from Kellogg Biological Station, Michigan, USA - C2-5 metaG | ecosystem: Host-associated > Plants > Roots > Rhizosphere > Soil | place: USA: Michigan...
GAGGCCCTGTCGAACGTGTCCAGGCACGCTCACGCTACCGAGGTCTCGGTGACCGTGGACATCGTGCCCGCCGAACCCGCGCCGCTGCTTTCCGTCCTGGTCAGGGACAACGGGCAAGGTATTCCCGATGGGAGCCGCCGCAGCGGCCTGCGCAACCTGGCCGAGCGGGCCGAGAAGCTGGGCGGCAGCTTGCGGATCTCGGCGCCCGCCCCCCGGGCCAGCGGGGAAACCGGCACCGAGCTGGAATGGCGGGTTCCGGTCCCGGCCGGCCAGCCAGCGCCACCGGCCAGCGTCTAGCGGCCCGCGTCCTGCCGGGCGGACTCGCTGAAGACGCGCACGGCGAGGGCCGCCGCCTGAGTGCGGCGCTCCATGCCCAGCTTGGCGAACAGGCCGGAGATGTAGTTCTTGACCGTCTTCTCGGCCAGGAACATCCGCTCCCCGATCTGCCGGTTGGTGAGCCCCTCGCCGATCAGCTCCAGGATCCGCCGCTCCTGCGGCGTCAATCCCGCCAGCGGGTCCTGCTTGGCGGTCGACTGGCCGCGCAGCCGCGCCATGAGCTGGCTGGCCGCCCGCGAGTCGAGCATCGACTGGCCCGTGGCCACCGTCCGCACCGCTCCGACCAGGTCCGAGCCGCGGATCTGCTTCAGTACGTAGCCCGCCGCGCCCGCCATGATCGCGTCCAGCAGCGCATCCTCGTCGCCGAACGACGTCAGCATCAGGCACGCCACCTCGGGCATCCGGGACCTGATCTCCCGGCAGACGGTCACCCCGTCGCCGTCCGGCAGCCGGACATCCAGCACCGCCACCTGCGGCCGCAGCGCCGGGATCCGGGCGAGCGCCGACGACGCCGTCCCCGCCTCGCCGATCACCTTGATGTCGCCCTCGGCCTCCAGCATGTCCTTGACGCCCCGCCGGACGATCTCGTGGTCATCCAGCAGGAACACGGTGATCGGCTCCGTGGTGGCGTTTTCGCTGGCTGGGCTGTTCACGATGATCTCCTGCCTGTGGTCTGTCCCTTACTACGCTACGAACGGGTGACGCCGACCACAAGGACAAAGGTCCCCATCGCACCGGGACGTAGGGTCCTGAGGCACCCCAGCCACGGTAACTCGGCCCGGCGGGTAATCTCTGCTGCATGGTGCACGCCACGGGCGCCCTCCCGCAGTTCATCCCCAGCCCTTCGATCAGCGGCTTCCACCTCGGCCCGCTGCTGATCCACTTTTACGCGCTGGGCTACATCATCGGGATCACCCTCGCGGTCCTGATCACGCGCCACCGCTGGCGCGCCATGGGCGGTGACCCGGACGTGGTCAACGACCTCGCGCTGTGGGTGGTGCCGGCCGGGATCATCGGCGGCCGCATCTACTTCGACATCACGACTCCCCAGGATATCCCGCACGTGTGGTACGGGCCCCTCGCGGTGTGGTCCGGCGGCCTCGGCATCTGGGGCGGGGTGGCGCTGGCCACGCTCGTGGGCGCGTGGCGGCTGCGCCGGCAGGGCCTGACCGTGGGGCCGTTCGCCAACGCGATCGCGCCCGCCCTGCTTGTCGCGCAGGGCGTCGGCCGGCTCGGCAACTACTTCAACAAGGAGCTCTTCGGCAAGCCGACCACGCTGCCGTGGGCGCTGCAGGTCCCGCCCGGGTACCGGCCGCCCGGCTACGAGCTGTTCGCCACCTTCCAGCCGACATTCCTGTACGAGCTGATCTGGGACCTGGCCCTGGCGGCGTTGCTGGTCTGGCTCGGCCACCACGCCACGGTCAAGAACTGGAGCCTGTTCGCGCTCTACGTGGCCGGCTACTCCGCGTTCCGGATCTTCGAGGAGGCGGTCCGGATCGACTCTTCCGAGCACTTCCTGGGCCTGCGCCTCAACATGTACATCGCGATCATCGGGACGGTCGGCGGCCTGGCCTGGTTCGTGCTCGCGCAGCGCCGGGACAACCGCGAGTCCGTGGTCCGCGCGCCGCGGCCCGCCCCCGACGCTCCCGCCGCCGCCGCTGTGGACGAAGCGGACCTGGACGCGACCGATGCCGAGCACGCGACCGATGCCGAGCACGCCAGCGAGGCGGAACCCGGCGCCGTCGCCCAGGACGCCCCGGAGGCCGTGGCCAGTGTCGAGGCCACGGCCGACAGCAAGGCGAACGCCGACGCCGCCGGGCAGTCCTAGGCCCGGTCAGCTGGCGATCGCCGCCACCGAAGCGCCCACCGCCCGGATCAGGTCGGCCGGGGCCAGCTCGATCTCCAGCCCGCGCCGCCCCGCGCTGCAGAACATCGTGGCGAGCCCCATCGCCGAGGCGTCCACCACGACCGGCAGACGCTTCTTCTGCCCGACCGGCGAGATCCCGCCCGCCACGTACCCCGTGGCCCGCTCGGCCGCCGTGACCTCCGCCATCACGGCCTTCTTGCCGCCCACCGCCGCCGCCAGCCGCTTGAGGTCCAGCTGGCGGTCCACCGGGACCACCCCGACGGCGAGGGCCGACCCGTCGACCGCGGCGACCAGCGTCTTGAACATCCGTTCGGGCGCGATGCCCAGCGCCTCACTCGCCTCCAAGCCATAGGAGGAGGCGCGCGGATCGTGCGAGTACTCGTGCAAGGTGAACGGGATCTTCGCCCGCTCCAGGGCGATCGTCGCCGTGGTACCACGTCCAGCCACGAGCCGCAACGGTAGCAGGAGCCCCTCCGCGGGCAAAGGCGATAACGTAGGCGGTCATGACCGTAGATGAGCAGCTCGACCGGGAACTGATGGCCCTGGCCCTGGCCCAGGCGCGCGAGGGCCTGGAGGCCGGCGGCGTCCCGGTCGGGGCGGTCCTCGCCGAGGGGGCGACCGTGCTCGGCAAGGGGCACAACGAGCGCGTCCAGCAAGGCGACCCGGTGGCGCACGGCGAGATCTCCGCCCTGCGCGACGCCGGGCGCCGGGCGGACTACCTCACCACCACGCTCTACACCACCTTGTCCCCGTGCCAGATGTGCACCGGCGCGATATTGCTGTTCCAGATCCCCAGGGTCGTGGTCGGCGAGGCCCGCACCTTCGCGGGCGACCTGGGCTTCCTGCGCTCCCGGGGCGTCGAGGTCGTGCTGCTCGACGACGCCGGCTGCGTCGCGGCGATGCGGGAGTTCCAGGAACGCTTCCCGCAGGTCTGGAGCGAGGACATCGGCGGCCGGTAGCCGCCCCCGTTAACCAATCCGGGTGACGTTAGTCCCCGGAACCCGGGCTATTGCGCCATGCCGACGGGCGCCCCTCGCGGCGGATGCTCTTCCTGCAACCGAGAAGCGCGGAACTTCAGGAGATGGGCACAATGCGCCGCACTACTTTCGACAAGATCCTCGGCTGGGGCGGAGCCTCACTCGGCGTTGTCCTCCTTGCGATAGGAGGGCTGCTGCTGTGGGGATCGGCCTACGTCCACAACACCGTCCAGGGCCAGCTCGCGGCCCAGCAGATCACCTTCCCGCCCGCCGCGGCCTTCGCTCACCCGCAGGTCGGGGGCGAGATCACCCCGAGCATGATCCCCAGCGTGTCGCAGTACGCGGGCCAGCAACTCATCACCGGCCAGCAGGCCGAGGCGTACGCTGACCACTTTATCGGGGTGCACATCGCCAACATGACCGGCGGCAAGACCTACGCTCAGCTGTCCACTCAGGCGATGGCGCAGCCGGGCAACGCCAAGCTGCAAGGCCAGGTCGCCACCGTCTTCAAGGGCGAGTCCCTGCGCTCCATGCTGCTGAACGCCTACGGCTGGTGGAAGGTCTCCCAGATCACCTACATCATCTCGCTGGCGATGTTCGGCCTCGGCACCGTTAGCTTCCTGGGCGGGCTGTTCGGATTCGCCCGGATCCGCCGCGAGCGCCCCGGCGCGGTCATGTTCCACGGCGCCCCCGCGATCGAGCAGATCAGCGACGCTGGCCACCAGGCTGGGGCGGCCTCATAGGATTCCCGCCCCGCGCGGCGAGGCCCCCGCCGGGATCCCCCGGCGGGGGCCTCGCCGCGTCGTTTCCCTAACTCTTCAGGCTGCCCAGCGTCACCTCGGTGCTGCCGCCGCCGCCGCGCAGGTACCGCACCGTGACCTTGGCGCCGGGCTTGAGCCAGATGCGATAGGTCAGTGGCGATCGGCGGTTTGTCGTGAATGTCCGGTGATGTGGGTGCCGTTGAGGGCGGGAGATAGACTCGTGCGTTGTGAGCAGCGAATTCCCCGATGATCTCAGCGAGCGGTTCCCGGACGTCGCCGCCCTGACGGCGGCCCTGGACAAGACCGGTTACCTGGCTGGGGACCAGCTCGCGGCAGCCTTGTTCCTGGCCGTGCGGATGGGGCAGCCGATCCTGCTCGAGGGTGAGCCAGGCGTCGGCAAGACTGAGGCGGCGAAGGCGCTGGCCGCGGCGCTGGACACGGTGATGGTCCGGCTGCAGTGCTATGAGGGCATCGCCGCCGCCGAGGCGCTTTATGAGTGGAACTACCCCCGGCAGCTGCTGGCGATCCGGCTCGCTGAGGCCGAGCACCAGCACCTAGCCGACAGCGACCTTTTCAGCGAGGATTACCTGCTCGCCCGCCCGCTGCTGACCGCGCTTGACCATCCCGGCCCGCGCCCCGCGGTGCTGCTCATCGACGAGGTGGACCGGGCCGACGACGAGTTCGAGGCGTTCCTGTTCGAGCTGCTGGCCGAGTCGGCGGTGACGATCCCGGAGCTGGGCACCCGGAAGGCCACGTTCCCGCCGATCGCGATCTTGACCTCCAACCGGACCCGTGACCTGCATGACGCCCTCAAACGGCGCTGCCTGTACCACTGGATCGGCTACCCGGACACCGGTCGGGTCGCGGCGATCATCCGGCGCCGGGTCCCGGGCTCGTCCGCGGGCCTCGCGGGCGAGATCGCCGCCGCCACCTCCCGGCTGCGCGGGCTTGAGCTGACCAAGCCGCCGGGCATCTCCGAGGCGATCACCTGGGCCGGGGCGCTGACCGTGATCGGAGCCGAGGGGCTGACCGCCGGCGCCGCCGAGCGCACCCTGAGCGTCGTGGTCAAGTACCCCGAAGACGAGCAGGCGGTGCGCGAAGCGGGCCTGGCCGCGGTCGTGGGTGATGGACACCGAGCCTGACTACGCGGCGCTGGCGACCGTCTTGGGGCTGGCGCTGCGCTCGGCCGGGATTCCCGCGGGCCCGGACCGCTGCGAGCGGCTCGGCCGCGCGCTCGTGGTCATGGGCGCCAGCACCTTGACCGAACTGCACGCGTGCGCGCTGGCGACCATGGTCGCCGATCCCAGCCAGATCGAGGCGTTCGAGCGGGTCTTCGCGGAGCTGTTCTACCCGGGCACGATGCCGCGCCGCCCGCCGCTGGTGGCGCCCCAGCCGGGGATGTCAATTGACGCTGACAGCGCCGCGCCGGGGGATGAGGCGAACCGTGATCCGGCCCACTCCGCGGCCGCGCCAGCCATCCAGCGCGATGTCCCTGTCCCGGTGGAGGAACCGGCCGGCGAGGCCGGCGACTCCGGGGATTCCGAGGACCTTGCCGAGGTCCCGGTGGTGCGCCGGGTCGCGTCGGCCGCCGAGCGGCTGCGCCAGCAGGACTTCAACTCGCTGTCCGACGCGGAGCTGAGCCAGCTGGCCACGCTGATGCGGGAACTGGTGATCGCCGTGCCGCCGCGCCGGACCCGCAGGTACCGGCCGCGCAAGGACGGCGTCCGGCTGGACATGCGCCGCACGCTGCGCCTGGCCCGGCGGACCGGCGGGGAGCCGGTTCAGATCGCCCGGCGCGCGGTCCGCTCCCGGCCGCGGCGGCTGGTAGTGCTGTGCGACATCTCCGGCTCGATGGAGCCCTACGCCCGCGCGCTGCTGCAATTCATGTACGTCTCCTCGCGCACCGCCGCCTTGCGCGGGGTCCGCGACGCGACGCGGCCGCGGACCGAGGTGTTCACGTTCGCGACCCGGCTCACCCGGCTGACCCCGGCCTTGGCCGCCGCCACGCCGGAGACCATGCTGGCCCGCGCCGGCGAGGCCGCCGTTGACTGGGCGGGCGGGACGCGGATCGGGGCGGCCGTCCGCGACTTCATGGACCGCTACGGCGTCCGGGGCATGGCCCGCGGCTCGGTCATCTTGATTATCTCCGACGGCTGGGAGACCGGGGACCCGGCGCTGCTCGGCGCGCAGATGGCCCGGCTGCACCGGGTGGCCTACCGCGTCGTGTGGGCTAACCCGCGCACCCAGTCCGAACGGTACCGGCCGGAGGTCGGCGGCATGGCGGCGGCGTGGCCGTACTGCGACGCGGTGGTCAGCGCGCACAACTTCGACGCCCTCGATGACCTGCTCGTCGCGCTGAGCGCCCCGTCCTCCCGAGGGCGGCCGACGGTCCCGTTGCCGGTCCAGTCGCCCGAGGCCGCGGCCGGCCTCGCGGAAGGCGACCGTGAGCCGGGTCCCTCAGCGCCCGCGTCCGTCTCGGCGATCCCGAAGATGACCCTGCCGATCACCCAGCGCTGGAGTCCCTGGCGCCCCTGACCTGCCGCCCGTCACCCATTAACGTTAGCGATCGACGATAATCGAGCGGCGATGTTAATTCGCCGATGGCTACGACGAGGAAATCCGCCGCGACTCGAAAACTATCGACAGTAAACCCCCACTCCCTTGACGGGCGGTTCACCTCGGTGGACACTACTCGCGGCCTTATCGGGATTTGAGGGGATCGCGGTGGCTAGTGTTTTTGTTCCTGGATTCCGGCCGTCCGCGAACGGCCTGCACTTCTCCAACGCGTGGCCATCGGTTCCGAACTGGACGCTGCCGTTGCCCGGCGGCGGTTCCATCCCGATCGGGAACGCCAGCAATGGCCTGTGCGGCGGCATGACATACACCGTGCGCGATCTTTACCAGGCGCATCAGCCGCCGCCACCGGACCGGACGGCGCCGGCGTCTGGGCCGCTGTTCACGTACGTCTCGCACCGACTGCTCGACAGCTGGAGCCTGCCCGGCGGCGTGCTGCGCTACCTGGAGCTGATGAACCCGCTACTGCCCGACCATGAGGTGCTCATCGAGCCGCTCGGGCGCAGCCGCGCCTGGACCATGATCCGCAAGGAGTGGCCGGACATCAAGCGCGACCTCGACGCGCGCACGCTGTCCCCGGTCTCCCTGGTCAAGGCCAGGTCGGCCAACCCCGCCGACCTGGGGAAGAACCACCAGGTCCTCGCCTACGGGTACGACCTCAACGGCACCGCGCTCACCATTCACCTGTACGACCCCAACCACGCCGACGACGACTCCATGGCGATGAGCCTGGACATCGGCCACCCGGACCAGGCGACGCCCGTGCACTACTCCGACGGCGGCACCGTCTACTGCTTCTTCCGCAGCCACTACAGTCCCCGAAGCCCCGCCGCCATCCCGTGCCCATAGCCGCCCTTACGCCGCGCTGATGACCACAGTGTGGTAGCCGCTGGCCCCGTTCGGTTCCGGCTTGGCCAGCACGGCGGTTTGCGTGTACCCGGTCTTGTCGGTCGCCCGCACCTGGAACGTGTGCCGCCCCGGCGTCGCCTTCCACGGGTAGTACCACTGCCGCCACGTGTCGATCGTGTCCTGCGTGGCCAGCTTCGCTGGCCGCCACGTGCCGTCGACGCGCACTTCGACCGCTTCGACGCCCCGGTGCTGCGCCCACGCGACCCCGGCGATCGGGACCGTGGTGCCAGCGCGCACCGTGGCACCGTACTTCGGCGTGTCGATCCGGGACTCGGTCTTGATCGGCGCCTGCTGCGACCAGCCACGCTGCGTCCAGTACGCGGTGAACGCGCCGAACGTGGTGACCTCCATGTCCACGACCCACTTGCACGCCGACACGTAGCCGTACAGCCCGGGGACCACGACCCGGACCGGGAAGCCGTGCGCGGGCGGCAGCGGCACCCCGTTCATGCCGATCGCGAGCATGGACGCCCTCCCGTCCATGACCGGGTCCACCGCGGCGCCGATGTTCATTCCGTTGACGTCGCGCATCACGATCTGCTGGGCGCCCTTCCGGACGCCCGCCCTCTTCAGCAGCGGCGCCAGCATCGTCCCCTGCCAGCGGGCATTCCCCACGTAGATCCCGCCGACCGTGTCCGACACGCAGGTCAGCGTGATGTCATGGTCCTCCATCGGCAACTTCATCAAGTCGCTGAAGTTCAGCGTCATCGGGTGATCGACCATGCCGTGGATCCGCAACTGCCACGACGCCGGCGATACCTGCGGGACGACCAGGGCCGTGTCCACCCGGTAGAACTTGTCGTTCGGCGTGTAGAACGGTGACAGCCCCGGGATATCGGTGATCGACGCGCCCGCCGGGAGCGGCGGTGCCTTGACCGGCTCGATCTTGACCGCGGAGGTGTTCACCGAGAACCGCTTGTCCTGCAGGTACTGTCCGCCGAACCCGGCCCCGGCGGCGGCCGCCGCGGTCAGGCTGCCCGCGACCAGGAACCTGCGCCGGTTGACGGGGCGGGGCGCGGGGGGCCGCTCCTCAGTCGCCGGCAGGTCGGTTCGCATCATGCGGCCCACCCGGCCCCGGCCACCGAGTGGCGTGGCCCGTAGTGCGCCGCCGCGCCGAAGCGGTGCCGTCGGCTCGCCCAGCGAGCCAGCACCGCGATGGCGATGATCCCGACGATCCCGCCGATCATCGACGGGATCACGTCGGTGACCCGGCTCTCCGGCCGCGTGTAGGCGACGAACGCCCCGAACGCCCCGAACAGCCCGATCCCCAAGACCCCGACCGAGATATGCCGCCAGGCGATCATCCCGATGAACACCGCGAGCAGCGCGATCGTCACGTACATGCCCAGCAGCAGCATGTTCTTGTCGTTCTCGCCGAATTTCGCCACCGCGAAGTTCTTCAGGGCTGGCGGCGTCCGGTCGATGAACGCCCCGCCGACGGCGATGATCGGGGATGCCTGCGGACGGACGTACGCGGCGGCGAGGTTCGCCACCCCGATCGCGAGCGCCGCGGCGAGGAACCCGGCGACCCCGCCGGCCAGCAAGCCCCGGCTGCGCCGCCCGCCCGCCCCGTCGCCCGCCATGCGGTCGAGGCCGTCGTACCAGCCCTGGCCGGTCGGCAGCGCGTCCGTGAGAGTCGGGTAATCAACCGGGTCGGATTCGGGCACCGCCGGGAAGGCGCTGGACGCTCGGGCCTGCGACCCGAGGCCGGCGAACCCGCCGGTGCGGCGAACCTGCCCGCGCGGGGCCGGGTTCGTCCAGTAGTCGAACTCATCCTGGTAGTCCCGGCTGGCGCGCCGGTTGTCCGGGAAGCCGTCGAAGCTGTCCTGGTATCGCATACTCCCATTGACGGACGCCAGGGCCGCTCCCGCTCACCCAATGCACTCTCGGTAAGCAGGCGGTAAGACCTGACTGCCCTCAGATGAGGACGCGAACGCCGGCGCCCCGTCCGTCCCGATCGTGATGATGGGACGCGGGTGCCCCGAAGAGGAGCCGCCGAGGGCCCCAGCGGTTTCCTGAGGCTCTCCCGGCGAGCCTGAATCTACGACCAGCACCGGCGAGAGCAGGGGGTCTGGGGGATTGGCGGGTATCCCCCAGGAAAAACGCCGCGCCAGCGCGAAGGCGCCGACGACGGCGGCGCCGCCGGCGTAGCCCACGAACTGCGCGTGCGGGAGGAGCAGGGTCGCGGTCAGGTGCCGGTTGTCGGCCAGGTACCCGCCGGCCGCGAGCGCCAGCCACTCCGGCCGGCCGTCCAGCGCGACCAGCATCACCAGGAGCAAGGCGTACCACTGGAACTCCGGCGTGCAGATGACCAGCGCGGCGGCGGTCATGAGCACCCCGCCGCGCCACGGCTGGTCCGGGTCGCCGAACTTCAAGATCGCCAGCGCGATCGCCGCGAGCAGGGCGCCCGCGACGACGATGGCCAGCTTGCCCGGCGCCACCACGCTGATGATGGCGAAGCCGGTCCCGGAGGAGTAGCCCTGCTCGTTGAGGTAGCCGGGGAAGAAGCCGATGACCCGGCTGCCGACGGTCATCAGGTGCGGCATGTAGACCACCACGATCGCCGCCCCGGCGGCCACGGCGATGTGCTGCCAGGCGCGGCGCACGACGCCGGGCACCACCAGGACCGGGGTCATCTTGGTGGCGATGGCCAGCCCGAGCAGCGCGCCGCCGAGCATTGCCTTGCCCTCGGTCCTGGCGCGGGCCAGCACGAGCAGCGAGACGGCCGTGAGCAGCACCGCCAGCGAGTCGACGTGCGCGTTGTTCCCGGCCTCCAGCAAGACCGTCGGGCACCACGCCCACAGCGCCGTCAGGCGGACGTCACGGCCGAGCCGGCGCAGCCCGAACAGCAAGACGAGCGTGGTGAGCGTGGCGCAGGCGGCGCCGGCCGCCTGGATCGGCAGCGAGCTGTCGTCGGCCGGCGCGGCCGCCTGCACCGCGAGGAAGTAGCCTTCCGCGACCGGAGGGTAGATGGTCGGGACGCCGACCCGCCCGATCCGCGAGCACCCGGCGACTCGGTTGAAC
>Ga0157369_10010686_pt1 | contig 10446 bp, 7 predicted proteins | sample C25metaG_FD_113461 | JGI IMG/M metagenome (GOLD analysis project Ga0157369, IMG submission 113461) | Corn rhizosphere microbial communities from Kellogg Biological Station, Michigan, USA - C2-5 metaG | ecosystem: Host-associated > Plants > Roots > Rhizosphere > Soil | place: USA: Michigan...
ATCCGGCCCCCGGCCCGCCGGGCGGCCAGCTCATCGAACATCTGGTGCCACTGGCCGGCCGGCAGCAGGAGCACGTTGTCCGGCGGGGCACTCGGCTGGCTGCCGGCCGGCGCCCCTACCCGCTGGAAGAGGGAGTCGGCCTGTGGCAGGTCCACGATTCCGGTGACGCGAACCTGAGCCGGTGCCCGGCCCGGAAGACTGACGCTGACCGTGTCGCCAACGGCGGCGTGCAGGTTGGCGGCGGTCTGCTGGGCGATGAGGACCCCGTCAGCGGCTCCGGTGAGCTGGCGCAACTCGCCCGGAAAGGCCTGCCAGTAGCCGGGCGGCAGGCCAAGCACCACCCCTGACCCGGTCGTGAGCGTGGTCCCGCCCTGGCTGGCCGTGAAGCCGGGCACCGTGGCATATCCGACGGGGAGCGCCTTCACCACTGGCGAGCCGGCCTGCAGCGCGGCCAGCACGGCGGGCGCAGTGGCGCCCGGCTGCACCTCGACTTGCCAGTCCACGGCCACCTGCTGGATGGCGCGCTGGGTCATGGTGGCCTTGGAGGCGCCGAGGAAGCTGCCCAGCGCCGCGAGCAACGCGACGGCGAAGGCTATCCCGGCGGCCGCCCCGGCCAGCCGCCCGCCGCGCCGGCCGACCAGCCCGCGTAGCCACAGCAGGGTCAGCACTAGCGCTCCCCTTCCACGGTAATGCTCCCTGGGTGCGGGACGGCAGCTGCTGACGCCTGCTCGCGGCCTCTCCCGCGAGCAGGCGGCCGTCGGCCATCTGCCAGCGGACCGGAAGCCGGCTGGCCAGCGCCTCATCGTGCGTGCAAAGGACGAGCGCCGCCCCGAGGCTGACCGTCGCGTCCAGCAGCAGCGTCCCCACGACGGCGGCGTGCGATGAGTCAAGCTGCCCGGTCGGCTCGTCGGCGAGGATCAGCCGAGGCCGGGTAGCCAGCGCCCGGGCGACGGCGACCCGCTGGGACTGCCCGCCGGATAGCTCCTCGGGCAGCCGCGCGGCGAGGTCGTCCAGGCCCACCATGGCCAGGGCCGCCGCGGCCCGCTGACGGGCCTCCTTCTCGCCCTGCCCGGCCAGCAGTAGCGGAAGGGCGACGTTCTCGGTGACGTCAAGCGGCGGTAGCAGGCTCGGCCCCTGGAGCACTATGCCGACTATGCCTGGCCGGCCGAACGGGCTGCCGCCTAGCCCCGGCCAGGTGATCGTCCCGCTGGACGGCTCGTCGAGGCCGGCGAGCATGTGCAGCAGGGTGGACTTCCCCGAGCCAGAGGGGCCGGTCAGCGCCACCATCATGCCCGAGCGCAGCGTGCAGTTTACGTCACGGACCGCGGCGACGGCGGAGGCGCCCGAGCCGTGGGTTCGGCTGAGGCCGGCGCACCGGATGAGCTCCTCGGCGCTGGGGCGCGCTGTCATGCCTGGACCTGCCCGTCCTTGATCTTGATCCTCCGATCCGCCTGCGCAGTCACCGCCGCCGAATGCGAGGCAATGATGACGGCGGTGCCCTGGTCGGCCTGGCTCCTGATAAGCCGCAAGATGGTCGCCTCAGTCGCGCCGTCAAGTTCCCCAGTGGGCTCGTCAGCGATGAGCGCGTCAGGGTTATTGGCCAGCGCCACCGCGATCCCGGCCCGGACGGCCTCGCCTCCGGACAGCTCCCCCGGACGAGCATCGGCCCTGCGGGTCAACTCGACCGCCTCCAGCAGGGCGCTGGCCCGGTCGCGATCACGGCGGCCGGCAATCCGCTGGGCGAGCTCTAGGTTGCGGCGGACGGTGAGGTGCTCCAGCAGGTTCGCGGACTGGAACAGGGTACCGATGTGCCGGGCGCGCAGCGCCGACCGCTCAGCCTCAAGACGATGGCTGATCCGGTACTGGCGCAGGTAGACGCTGCCCCCGTCGGGCTCGTCAAGCCCAGCCAGGCAGGCCAGGAGCGTTGACTTGCCCGACCCGGACGGACCGGTGATGACGAGCACCTGCCCGGCCATTGCCTCCAGGGACACCCCGCGCAGCGCGAGGGTCTCCTCGTCCCCGGCCCGGTAGAAGCGGTACAACTCACGGGCGCGCACCACCGGCTCCGCCGCGTCGCCGTCCGTCGCCCCGGCCGTGACCGCGCTCAGCGCAGCCACCGGAACGAGTCGGTGACGGTGCGCCAGGGATCGACGTTGTCGGCCCCTTGCGGGCCGGATAGCGTGACGATCGCCACCACGCCGCCCCGGTAGAACTCGTACTGCTCGACCTCGTCGGTGTATACCTTCCCGGTCACGGGGTCAGGCTGGCTGGCGGCGTCGTACTTGATCAAGACGCCCGCGCCCGCTGGCCGGGTCACCACGCTAACGCTGGTGAGCACGAAGTTGCGCAGCGAGCCACGCAGTCGCGGCACTTCGGTCGCCTGAGCCGAGGCCGGCGTCGGGGCCGCCGCCTTGATCGTGGTCAAGGTGATGGTGTTGAGCTTGTCGGTGAAGGAGACCGACCCCGCCGCCCCCGTTCGCGCCCAGCCCTGGGGTACCTTCACCTCCAGGTTGCCCGCGGTGAACTGGTACGGGATGAAGACGGTGCTGTCGGGGATGTCCCCTGGCGGTGCCGACTCCGTGACCGCGCCAGCCGGCGGGGCACTCGCCGGCTGGCTACCGGCCGGGACTGTCGAGGTGGTCGCGCTCGGGCCTGGCGTGCCGGAACTGCAGGCGGCCGTGATGACTGCGGTCGCGGCGAGCAGGGCAAGCCGGACCGCTGGGCGCGCCATGAAGGGGTTCTCCATGGCACGGACGCTATAAGGTGGCCGGTAAACGCTATCGCTACGTAAGGTGAAAGTACCTTTACCTATGGCTGGAGAATCCGGCGGGCCGGGAACGCACCGCGAGCAAGGAGGACACGCCGGGACGCCATTGCGACACAGGGTACTCGTATCAATTCTTTCGGTAACTACGCTTGCCGTGGTGCTGTTCGCGTTGCCCCTTGCCGTGGCCGTGCAGCGGCTTTACCGGTCGGAGGCCATCGCCACGCTGCAGGAGAAGGCGGCCCGGGCGGCCGTCGTGGTCCCCGACAGCCTGCCTACGGCACCAGGGCAGGCGCTGCCCCAGACGACGTCGCTATCGGGCGTTGGGGTCTATGACATCGCCGGCCGCAAGGTGGCTGGCGTCGGCCCAGCCATGTCGGCGTTGGCCGCTGGCCACGGGACGTCCCCGGCTCGCGTCGGTGTCGAAGGTGGCGACCTGGCCGCGATCGCCCCGATCGCGTCCGATCAGACGGTGGCCGGAACGGTCCGCGTGGCCATCCCCTACAGCACTGTCACTGACCGGGTGTACCAGGCATGGGCGGCGATGGCGTTGTTCGCGGCGATCGCGATCGGGCTGGCAGCGGTGATCGCCCGGCGCCAGGCGCTACGGCTCGCCGCGCCACTGGAGCAGCTGACCCAGGCCGCGCGTGCACTCGGCGACGGCGACTTCTCCGTCCGGGCTCAGCGATCAGGGCTGCGGGAGGCCGACAGCGCGAGCCAGGCGCTTGAGGACACGGCCGTCCACCTTGGCCGGCTCCTGGACCGGGAGCGGGCATTCAGCTCCGACGTCTCTCATCAGCTGCGAACGCCCCTGACCGCACTGCGGGTGGGCCTGGAATCGGCGGTGACCCGGCCGGAAGCCGACGTGCGGACGGCGCTGAAGGACGCCCTGTCCCGCAGCGAGCACCTATCCGACATCGTCGAGGACCTCGTCAGCCTGGTCCGGCAGCCGGGCTTCACGCTAGTCCCGGTTGACGCGGGTGCCCTGCTCGCCGAGGCCAGCGAGCGCTGGCGGGGGCCCCTGGACGCGCGCGGCCGCCACCTTGTCCGGGTGATCGAGCCGCAGTTGCCCCGGTGCGCGGCGCCCCCCGCGGCGCTGCGCCAGATCCTGGACGTACTGCTCAGCAATGCGCTGTGGCACGGCGAGGGCACGGTCACGCTGACTGCCCGGCAGGCGGATGGGAGCGTCGCGATCGACGTGGCGGACGAGGGGCCGGGCATGCCCGACGAACCGGCGCAGCCCGTTGGGCACCGCGACTTGCCCGCGGGCCGGGTGGCAGTCAACGGTGGCCCGGCTCCTGACGTAACGGCCGACGATGGCCATGGCCGGGGGCTTGCGCTGGCCAGGTCGCTCGCCGCGGCCGCGGGCGGCAGCCTGGCTCTGGCCCAGACAGCGCCCCGGGCGGTCTTCACCGTGACCTTCCCGGTCGCGGCCGGCCCGGTCGCGACGACTCAGCTGCCACCCGCGGCGAGCTCGAAGCGATAGCCAAGCCCGCGGATCGTATTGATGTGCGCTATGGGCTCACCCTTGAACACCAGCTTGCGCCGCAGCGCCGAGATGTGCACGTCGAGTGTCTTGGTCGACCCGTACCAGCGCTCGTCCCACACGCTGGTCATCAGCTCATCCCGGGAGATGACCTGGCCGGCGCTCCCGGTCAGCACCGCGAGCAAGTCGAACTCCTTGGGGCGCAGCACCATCTCGGACGGCCCCAGGTAGGCGCGCCGCGCCAGCAGGTCCAGCCGCAGGATGCCGACCTCGATGGACGTCCGTTCCCCCGAGGCCGGCCGGCGCCGCAGGTGCGCGCGCAACCGGGCCAGCAGCTCAGTCAGCCGGAATGGCTTGGTCAGGTAGTCATCGGCGCCAGCGTCCAGGGCCACGACCACGTCCAGTTCCCCGGTCCGGGCGGTCAGCACGACGATCACCGCGTCCGGGGCCGCCGCGCGCAGGCCGCGGCACAACGAGACGCCGTCGACATCGGGCAGGCCGAGGTCGAGGAGGACCAGGTCCGGTGACTCGACGCGGACTACCGCCATGCACGCGAACCCGTCGCGGGCGAGCATGGCACGATACCCGTGGCTGGTGAGGGCCTGGACGAGCTCGGCGCCGATGGCCTCGTCGTCCTCGACGACCAGGATCCGGGTATCACTCACGCACCCGATAGTAGGCCCGCGACTACACCCATGTAGTAAGCACCGGTCTCGGGTTCCCGGGGACTCCTTCGGCTTGAGTTAAGGCGTTAACAGAAAGTAGGTCACGATCACTTAACTGTGCAAGTTATCTGGGCACCCGGTCGCTTCAGTCGTCACGTTATGCTGGAGCCGTGGACGGAGAACAGGGTTCCCGGGGGGAGGCGGCGCGCTGGCTGGATGCCGACGAGCGGCTGACCTGGCTCGCCCTGGTGAGCGTGCTGGTCCGGCTGCCGTCCGCGCTGGATGCCCAGCTGCAGCGCGACGCCGGGATCAGCAACTTCGAGTACCAGGTGATGGCCGGGCTGTCGGAGGCGCCCGGCCGCACGATGCGCATCAGCGAGCTGGCGGCGCTCGCCGAGGGGTCGCTGCCCCGCATGTCACAGGTAATCGCCCGGCTGGAGAAACGCGGCTGGGTGCGCCGGACCCCCGACCCCGGCGATGGACGGTACACCCTGGCGATCATGACCGACGCGGGCTGGGCCAAGATCATCGAGATGGCCCCCGGTCACGTCGAGACCGTCCGGCGCCTCATCTTCGACCCGCTCACCAAGGCCCAGCCCCGGCAGCTGCACGACATCTGCCGGCGCATCATGCGCGCCATCGACCCCGACGACCAGTGCCTGGATCGTCTTGACCGGCCATCCGCTTAAGCGGTAAGCCAGTCCCGGAGAATGACGATGAACTCGATAATCAACCCAGACGTCCCCGCTGGTGCCTACGACGACTTCCTGCCCGGCGCGTGCGCCCGTTCCCGGGAGCAGCGGGACTGGCGGCCCGCCGACGGCCCACTGCCCGCGCTGTACCTCAGCCACGGCGCTCCCCCGCTGTTCGATGACGCGCTGTGGCTGCGCCAGCTCCTGGACTGGTCGGTGTCGCTGCCCAAGCCCAAGGCGGTGCTCATCGTGTCCGCGCACTGGGAGGCCGCGCCGCTGTGCCTGTCGGCGCCCGGAGCCGGCACGCCGCTGGTTTATGACTTCGGCGGGTTCCACCACCGGTACTACGCGATGAAGTACCCGACCCCGGACGCCACCACGCTCGCGCACCAGGTCGCCCGGCACATGCCGGACAATGACCCCCTGTACCTGCACCCCCGGCGCGGGCTTGATCACGGCGCGTGGGTGCCGCTGATGGCGATGTACCCGCTCGCCGACGTCCCGGTGCTGCAGCTGAGCATGCCGACGCACGATCCGGAGGAGCTGATCGGCATCGGCGCCCGGCTGCGGCCCCTGCGCGAGGAGGGCGTGCTGGTCATCGGGTCCGGGTTCATGACCCACGGGCTGCGGTCGATCACCGCCGAGATGGTCACGCTGGGCAAGGTGCCGGGCTGGTCCTCCGACTTCGACGCCTGGGTGGCCGACGCCCTTGCCCGGGGCGACGTCGATGAGCTGGCGAACTACCGCCGCGCGCCGGGCATGCCGTACGCGCACCCGACACCGGATCACTTCCTGCCCATCTTCATCACGCTGGGCGCCTCCGGCCAACCGGAGCGGCCGGTGCAGACCGCCATCGACGGGTACATGATGGGCTTCGCCAAGCGCTCGTTCTCCGCCGGGGGATAAACACCGATCCCAGGCCACCGGGGCCGCCACCGTCCGGGAGTAACCTAGCTTGCTATGCCGAGCACGCCGCTTGCCGAACCGACTGCGCTGGCGCAGGCGCTGCGTAAGGCCGGGATCAGCGACCTTGACACCGGGGCGCGGCGCCGCGCCGAGTACTCCTCCGACGCCTCGAACTACCGCGTGGTGCCCGGTGTCGTTGCGTTCCCAAGGCATGTCGATGAGATCGAGGCGGCGCTGTCGGTGTGCCGGGACCGGGGCGTTGCGCTCGTGCCGAGAGGGGGCGGCACGTCCATCGCGGGCAACGCACTGTCCACGGGGTTGGTCCTGGACACCTCGCGGCACCTCAACCGCGTCCTCGAAGTCGACGCGGCCGCGAGGACGGCGCTCGTGGAGCCGGGAGCTGTCCTGGACGCGATCACCAGCGAGGCGAGCAAGCACGGTCTCCGGTTCGGACCTGACCCGTCCACGCACTCTCGGGCCACGATCGGCGGCTCCATCGGCAACAACGCCTGCGGGTCCCGGGCACTGGGGTACGGGCGGACGGCCGACAACGTGATCGGCCTGCAGGTGCTCGCCGGGTCGGGAGCGCGGTTCACCGCCCGGCGCTACGGCGGGGCGGCGGGCGCGCTCAACGCCACCGGGAAAGGCCCGGAGGCCGCGCTCGTCCGCGACCTGATCGCCGTGGTCAGCGGGCGGCTCGCGGTCATCAGGACGGAGTTCGGGAGGTTCACCCGGCAGGTCTCCGGCTATTCGCTGGAGCACCTGCTGCCGGAGAACGGGACGGACCTGGCGCGGTTCCTGGTCGGCACCGAGGGAACCCTGGCGCTGACCCTGCAGGCCACGGTCCGCCTGGTCGAGGCGCCGAAGGCCACCGCGCTGACCGTGCTCGGCTTCGCCGACATGGCGGAGGCCGCCGCCGCGGTCCCCGGCATCCTGCCGTACCAGCCGGTCGCGCTGGAGGGCCTGGACTCCCGGCTCGTCGAGGTCGTCCGCACCCGGCGCGGCCCGGCCGCCGTCCCCGGCATCCTCCCGGCCGGCGGCGGCTGGCTGTTTATCGAGACCACCGGCGACACCGCCGCCGAGGCCGCCGACGCCGGCCACAAGCTGGCGGCGGCGGCGAACTGCCTCGACAGCGCCGTGGTGACCGGGCCGCAGGCCGCGGCGCTCTGGCGGATCCGCGAGGACGGCGCCGGCCTGGGCGGGCGCACCCCGGCCAACGCCCCCGCCTGGCCCGGCTGGGAGGACTCAGCCGTCCCGCCGGACAACCTGCCCGCCTACATTCGCGAACTGCGGGCGCTGATGGACTCCCACGGGGTCGACGGGCTGATGTACGGGCACTTCGGCGACGGGTGCATCCACATGCGGGTTGACTTCCCGCTGCGCGACCGGCCGGGCCTGCTGCGCGCGTTCACGCAGGACGCCGCTAAGCTGGCCGCCGCGCACGGCGGCTCGGCGTCGGGCGAGCACGGGGACGGGCGCGCTCGCGGGGAACTGCTGAAGTACATGTACTCCGCAGCCGCCTTGGAAACGTTCGGCCAGGTCAAGAAGATCTTCGATCCGGCGGGCGTGCTCAACCCCGGCGTCATCGCCGCCCCGGCGGCGCTGGACGCGGACCTGCGGGTGCCCGCCGCGCGGCCGCTGACGCGGGGACTCGGCTTCGCCTACAGCCGCGATGGCGGGGACTTCACGACCGCGGTGCACCGGTGCGTAGGGGTTGGCAAGTGCCGCGCGGACAACACCGCGACCGGCGGGGTGATGTGCCCGTCGTTCCTGGCCACCCGCGATGAGAAGGACTCCACCCGGGGGCGCGCCCGGGTGCTGCAGGAACTGGCGAACGGGTCGCTGGTCACCGGCTGGGACTCGGCGGAGGTCGCGGAGGCGCTGGACCTGTGCCTGTCGTGCAAGGGCTGCTCGACCGACTGCCCGGCCGGGGTGGACATGGCCACCTATAAGGCCGAGGCGCTATACCAGCGCTACCGGGGACGAATACGGCCGGCGTCGCATTACTCGCTCGGCTGGCTGCCGCGGTGGGCGCGGCTCGCCGCGCGGGCGCCCCGGCTCGCGAACGCGGCGCTGGGCAATTCGCTCGCGGCGCGGCTCGCCAAGCGCCTGGGCGGAATCGACGAGCGGCGTGACCTGCCCAGGTTCGCGCAGCAGAGCTTCCGCCGCTGGTTCGCGGGCCACGTCGGCAACGCACAGTCCGACGGCACTACCGGGAAACCAGTGTTGCTTTGGGTCGACACTTTCACGAATGCCTTCGCGCCGCACGTGGGGCACGCCGCCGTTCAAGTACTGGAATCTGCCGGTTATTCAGTGTCTATTACGGAACGAACCACTTGCTGCGCGCTCACCTGGATCTCTACTGGGCAATTGGATGGGGCGCGCAAGCAGTTGCGTCGCGCAATCGACTCATTGGAACCCGCGCTGGAGGCGGGGATGCCGATAGTCGGGCTTGAGCCCTCGTGTACCGCGGCGCTGCGGGCGGACGCCGCCGAGCTCCTCCCCCACGACCCGCGTGCCGCGGCCTTGTCCGGCGCGGTGCGCACCCTGGCTGAGCTGCTGCGCGAGACTCCCGGCTGGACCCCGCCGGACCTGTCCGGCGTCGCCGGGGTGGCGCAGCCGCACTGTCACCACCGCGCGGCCGGCAGCTGGGCGGCGGACGCCGCGCTGCTGCGGTCCGCGGGGGCCTCCGTTACCGCGGTCGGCGGCTGCTGCGGCCTGGCGGGCAACTTCGGCGTCGAGCGCGGCCACTACGACGTCTCGGTCGCGGTCGCCGAGACGGCGCTGCTGCCAGCGGTGCGGGCCGCGGGCGCGGGCGCCACGGTCCTGGCCGACGGCTTCTCCTGCCGCACCCAGCTTGAGCAGCTGGCCAGGACGCCGGGCACCCACCTCGCCGAGCTGCTGTGCTTTCCGGTGGGGACACCCCAACCCCCCGGACCCCCCGACTAGGGTCCCGGAGCCCGATAGGGGCATAAAGCGGGCAAATGGTACATCCGTCCCGGCGGGGGCGTCGCAGTCCGGCATGTCGCGGTGAGACATCGGCAGAACCCAAGGACAATCCAGCGGAATTCCAAGACAATGGTGAGTCAGTTCACGTGTTGGGTTCACGCGTGCCGAATATTGCAGGAGTCGCCAGATGGGCACACCCAGCTCCAGCTCCGCCGGCGAGGGGCCGCCGCGCGTTCGGTCGATCCGTTCACACCTGATAGCGCGGCTGGCTGTGCCCGTCGGCGGCCTGGTGGTGTTGTGCGCGCTTGCCATAGGCGCGGCGCTCAGCGAAGCGATGAACTCGCCGTCCGGGACCGGCTCGGGATCAGCGCACCCGCGCGCGCTAGTCGAGGCCGGGATCTTGGCCGGGGCGGCGCTCGTGCTGGCGGTCTGCACGGTGTTGCTCGTCGCCGCCTTCGCCCGTCGGCTGTCTCATGATGTCCAGGGCCTGACCGAGGCCGCCCGCAAGCTCGCTGACGAGCAGCTTCCCCGCGCGGTGCGCGAGCTGCACAGCGGGCAGTTGCCAGAGCCGGGGACGGCCCAGTCACTGGGCGCGCGGCCGAAGACGGCGGAGATCGCCGCCGCCGTGGGCGCCATCACCAGCATCGAGCGCACCGCGATCGAGGCGGCCGCCGCCGAGGCCCGGCTCCGCGATGGCCTGCGGCAGATCTTGATGAGCCTGGGCCGCCGCAACCAGTCCCTGCTGCACCGGCAGCTGAAGATCATCGACCAGCTGGAGCAGCAGGCGGTCAGCCCCGGCGAGCTGGCCGACCTGTTCACGCTGGACCACCTCACCACGCGCATGCGCCGCCATGCCGAGTCGCTGACCATCTTGTCGGGCGCCTCGCCGGTCCGGTCCTGGAGCGGGCCGGTCGCGGCCATCGACGTTATCCGCGCCGCCGTCGCGGAGATCGAGGACTACAAGCGGGTCACCGTGGCCACTGA
>Ga0157369_10010688_pt1 | contig 10445 bp, 3 predicted proteins | sample C25metaG_FD_113461 | JGI IMG/M metagenome (GOLD analysis project Ga0157369, IMG submission 113461) | Corn rhizosphere microbial communities from Kellogg Biological Station, Michigan, USA - C2-5 metaG | ecosystem: Host-associated > Plants > Roots > Rhizosphere > Soil | place: USA: Michigan...
AACGAAGTCGAGCGCGTTGCTCAGTTGTGAACCTATGTGTTTGATTCGACTGTCATAAGATCGTGGTTCTCATACCCTACAGGCATAGCTCCAGCTGGATTTTCAAGGGGATGCGGGTCGATTCCGCCAGTAGCTTCACCCTTTATTCAGGTCATCGGCAAACAAACTCGTAGGACCCAAAAGCCTAGTCGAAAGGGTAGCATTCTTTTACCGGCTTGGGCCGAATCTAGATGTGTTTTTATAAGTTTAGTCGCGCCGATTTTCGGGTCTCCTGAGAACCCTCCATCTCATCGAGATCGTGCAAACATTTTGGAAAGTTGGTTTTTTTTTTGGAAGTTGGAACCTTTTTTTGGGCTGGCAGGCCGGATTCAGCAACGAAGCTGCACTCTTGCTCGGGCGGCCTATTTAATTGGCCCGGATTTCATACTAATCCGAAAATATTTCCAGCGGTCTAACCCGTTATACTCCCAGCCTCCATTGGGTATAGGATTGCCTCGCTGAAGCGGGTATCCTGATGGATGAATCTGCCAGCACTGGCCTTTTCGAGGCATCAACTCAGGCGCACGAATATACCTTTTGGCAACATCCCTTTCGCGATTTTCGGATTTACATGCACCCGGCTGTATTGCGAGCGATATCCTCGGGCGCGCTGCAATCGCTGAAATCAAGAGAGCCCTCGGAAATAGGAGGGATCCTTCGGGGTAGGACATCGGTCGGCCCCAAAGGTGTTACTGCGACCATCGAGGATGCGGAATTCGTACCGCCTGAAGGCCGCCTCTACAATGCAACTCAAAGAGACCAGGATGCTATCTTACGAGCACTCAAGAAGCAGACGAATCAAATTAATCTGTCGGTAATCGGGTACTTCCGCAGTGATGTCCGCGAAGACCTTTGCCTCAGTGCACGGGACGAAGGGCTGATTACGCAGAACATTCGGGAGACCAATAGCGTTTTCTTGCTCGTTAGGCCCTTCGACATAGGGATGTGCATGGCTGCGTTTTTCTTTTGGGACAAGGGAAAGTTGCAGACTGACGCAAGCGACCTCGAAGTCCCGTTCGTTGCGCTTGAAGAACCGGTATGTAAGAGTAAGGCCTTCACTGCTCAAACTGAGGGCTTGTCCGCCAGATCCGAAAATGGTATTAGCAGGAGTTCCGAAACCAACTCCTTCCGCGAGCCCCAGCAGAAAGAGGCGTCCAGAGGTGCAACCCCGGAGGTTTCGAAGGCGTCCTCACTCCATCAGGCGGAATCCCCGGAGCCAATCTCGATCCCGATCATTCAGATCCCCGTCGGTACGCAAATGACGACGGTGACGGCATCGACTCGCAACGATAACGCCCAAAGCCGCCAGAATAGCCAGAAAACCTCGAATTCGCAAACATCAGGAAGACGAGACAGCGCACTCTTCGCCCTGGCTATCGCCTTCACTCTTCTGGCCGTGATGATTGCCGGTGTCTATTTTAGTTTGCCGGCACTACGGTCCTATCTTTTGGCTCCTGCCACGTACGATCACAAGACCCAAATTGCTCTATCTGTTAATCGCGCGGCGGATGGACAACTTGACCTCAGCTGGAATCGAGATGCGCCTGAATTGGCAAAAGCTCAAGGCGCACGCCTCACGATCACTGACGGGTCACTCTACAAGGAAGTGAACATGGATAATGCGCAACTGCACTTGGGTAAGGTCGCGTATTTCTCCAATAGTCCCGATGTACAGTTTCGGCTAGAGGTGTATTTGGACAGCAGGCGATCTCTAGCGGAATCGGTACGGGTTATCTCGCCCGCCTCGAAGGCGGAATCCATGGCTGTAAACTCGCCTACCTCGAAGACGGGGAAGACGGAATCGGTGCGTGTCACCTCGTCCGCTTCGAAGACAACGATCGCCGCACCAATCTCTCGGTCCGGCGACGGCACCAAAGTGATACCAATTACCGTTCCGTCCCATGCTCCGTCTGCGTCAATTCCTCCCGATGTGTTCAATGCGAAGTTCCCGAGTCGCGTTGACCCGAAATCGGGCCGTTCACCAGATTCAAACGGACTCGTATCGCAAATCCCCAAGGATCCCCAGCAGCTGGAGGCACCATCGTTTTCTGTGGCCGAGACGAATTCCTCACATATGTCTGTTCCTAGTGGCCTAACTTCAGCTCCTCCCTTTGTGACTCGAGCGCCAGTAACGAAGACGGCGCCCACGACATCAGAGACTGGAAGCATCGTCGCGTATGTTCCGCCACGACCGCTGAAAAGAGTGACGCCAAACGGAATTTATCTCGGACAGCCACTAGTGGTCTATGAAAATACACAAGTCGAGATTGAGTTGAACATTGATGCTACAGGACGAGTGACGGATGCGCATCCGGTGCAGGATGGAAAGAAGGCCAATCTGCGGCTAGCCAGCAGCGCGGTTTCCGCAGCCAGGCAGTGGCGGTTCGAGCCCGCCACGCTTCATGGCAAGCCCGTCGCATCCCAGCATACGCTCGTGTTCGTGTTTCATCCTGGTTCGTAGTAACCATGCGCGAGACTCTTCCTCCCCTGGGTGAACTCCCGCCTCGAGGCACCATCGACATCTGGATGGTTTCACTTGCTTCGTTCGCTGAAGAGTCGGAGCACTTGGACCATATACTTTCAAGCGACGAACGAAGCCGTTCGACGCATTTTCGACTTATTCGCGACTCCAGACGTTTCCGCGGACGCCGTGCGGCCCTTCGCATGGCTCTGAGCAGATATCTGGACCAGCCCGCCTCCAAATTGCTCCTTACAACCGGGGCCTTCGGTAAGCCAAGCCTCGCATGCGAATCGCCTCTCCGGTTCAATTTGGCGCATTCAGAAGACTTGGCCGTAATGGCCTTCACGACGACAGGCGAAGTTGGCATCGATCTCGAAGCCGTTACCGGGGCGGAAATCTCCGCCGGAAGCATTGCGGCATCCTACTTCACCGCGCGAGAGGCGGTTCTAGTCCGGCAGCAGCGTTCCGTGGATGCACAGGTTCGGACTTTTCTCCGACTGTGGGTTAGAAAGGAAGCGGTATTCAAAGCCATCGGGTGCGGGCTTTCTTCGAAATTGGATTCGATCGATGTTGCCCGCAGCAATATCGTATTGGTCCGCGCTGGGTCCAACGCTGCACTCGATTCCCAATGGAGGGTAGAAGACCTGGACTTCGGTTGCGATTTTATGGGGGCAGTTGCGGGTCCACCGCACAATTGGGTCGTCCGGCAGCGGGCACTCTCTAATCGGATGGTCCGAAAAGAGAATTTGTGGGGAAAAAACCCGATTACAATGCGCGAACTGCCTTCTGAGGCAAATTGACCGGCTCGTCTGTCCTGAACAAAAGTGGTAGATTTCGACTATTTCTATTTCTACTGTACGGTTTTATCAGCCACTTACCAACCGTTTTAAGAAAACACTTCAGCGCTGAGCCTCTGGCACGAGACGTGCCACTCGCAGTCGTATCTGTCTCTCGCTAAGTGGATTTAAATGAGTAAGCCCGCGATTCGTCCCGCTTCATTTGCGCAGAAAAGGCTCTGGTTTCTCGACCAGCTTGACCCGGGGTCATCTGCGTACAATCTGCCCCGTGCAATCCGGCTAGTCGGTAGACTCGACCTCGACGCTCTCCAAAAAGCGTTCGACGCGATCGTGGCACGGCACGAATCCCTACGGACGACCTTCGGATCTTTCGACGGCGAACCGGTAGAACTAGTACATCCCACCGCAGTGCGTGTGGAAATCCCGCTCGTGAGCCTGGAGACCATCGCGCAAGACAAACGCGAGGAGCGGGCGTTGGCGATCGCCTCCGAAGAGGGTCAACGCCCCTTTGACCTCACAGCCGGTCCGCTGCTGCGAATCAAAGTCATACGTCTATCTCATAACGAGCACGTGCTGATTCTCACCATGCACCACATCATCACCGATGCCTGGTCGATGAGCGTGCTCTTTAATGAAATTGGCAAGTTTTATGACGCATTCTCTTCGGGGCGCACGCCCAGGGTGTCTAAACTCTCGATTCAATATGCCGATTTTGCGTGCTGGGAACGGGAGCGGGTAAATGCCGATGTGCTAAGACGCGAGATAGACTTCTGGAAAGGCGCCCTAAAGGGTGCTCCTCCGATACTGAATCTTCCAGCCGACCGGCCCCGGCGACCGATACAGGGCCACAAAGGGCGTCGCCACAGCGTCCTTTTAGATGCCAACCTAGCCGAGGGCGTCCGAATGCTGAGTGCGACTGCCCGGGTCACGCCATTTATGACCTTTCTCGCTGTCTTCGAAACTCTGTTATGGCGGTACACGAGCGCGGACAGCTTTGTGGTCGGGGCTCCAGTGGCAGGTCGTAGCGAGGTCGAGTTAGAACAGCTAATCGGATTTTTTGTCAACACTCTGCCATTGCGGGCCGACCTGCACGGCGACCCCAGCTTTCGCGATCTCCTGCATCGGGTTCGGTCTTCAACTCTGGAGGCGTTCGCGCATCAGAATGTTCCCTTCGAGAAGCTCGTAGAAGAATTACACCCCGAACGCAGTCTGAGCCACACACCAGTGTTTCAGGTGATGTTCGTTTACTACAACACGCCGCGTGTGCCGCTGAAATTGTCCGGAGCGCAACTGGAGGAAATCGAGTTCGACCATGGTTTGGCCAAATTCGACCTCACGCTGGAAATTAGTGATCAACACGGTCTCTACTGTGCTTGGGAGTACAACAGCGATCTATTCGATCACGAACGTATTGAGCGTATGGCTGGTCACTTTGAAACCCTGCTGCGCGGGGCGGTGAACAATCCCGACTGGAAGCTTTCGGAACTGCCTGTCCTTACTCCTGTTGAATCAAGACAGATACTCGTCGACTGGAATGCTACAGAAACGACGTATCCTCGTGAGACTTGTATCCACGACGCATTTCAACACCGCGCCGAACAGTGCGGCGATACATTCGCTATCTTTTCCGAAGACCGGAATATCACTTTCGCGCAGTTGAATGATGAGGCGAGCGCGCTGGCCAACTATCTGGGCAAGCAAGGAGTCCAGTTGCATGCACGGGTTGGAGTTTTCGTCGAACGATCAGTGAATGCGATTGTCGCATTGCTTGCGATTATGAAGGCTGGCGCAAGTTACGTTCCAATTGATCCGACCTATCCTAAGCAACGAATTGCATTCATGCTCGAGGACAGCGGTGCCACCGTTTTGGTCACCCAGAAGCGACTCCTTACGCGACTGCCAGAGTATCATGGTGCAATTGTTTGTCTTGATCGCGACCGTGCGAACGTTTTGTCCGAAAGGCGGCGGGATGACCATAATTCCGTCCTCTCGGTAGATCCTGCATACATAATCTATACGTCTGGTTCAACGGGTATCCCCAAGGGGGTTATAGCGACGCACCGTGCGTCTATGAATCGATTTGCATGGATGTGGCGAAAGTATCCTTTCGCCCCCGACGAGATTTGTGCGCAACGTACTAGTTTGAGTTTCGTCGATTCTGTCTGGGAAATCTTCGGCCCTCTTTTGCAGGGTGTCCCGCTCTCTATTATTCCGGATAAGAGCGTCAAGGCCACGGAGGAATTCGTATGGTACCTCGCCAGGCATCACATCTCGCGCCTAGTGACGGTTCCTTCGTTATTGGAGTCCCTACTGGAGTCCTGTCCCGATTTACAGGACCGCTTGCCCGATCTCCGTCTTTGTGTATCGAGCGGCGAGGCGCTTCCGTGGGGACTCTGCGAGCGCTTCCGCTCTGCACTGCCGCAAGTCACATTAGTAAATCTATACGGATCTTCTGAAGTCGCGGCGGATGTCACGTGTTTCGATACCAACGACGCCGGACCGTCGGAAGTAGTTCCCATTGGGCGGCCGATCGCGAATGTTAGAACTTATATTCTGGACAAGAATGCGAATCCTGTTCCTATCGGCGTGCCGGGTGAGATCTGCATTGGAGGCGATTGCCTGGCGGTCGGCTATTTAGATCGGCCCGAACTCAACGCCGAGCGGTTTGTAACGATTCGAGTCCGCAACGCGGTCCCGGAGCGACTATACAAAACTGGCGATCTTGGCCGCTATCGTCGAGACGGAAACATTGAATTCCTCGGAAGGACGGACCGACAAATCAAAATTCGCGGTATACGGGTCGAGCCCGGCGAGATCGAGTCAATACTGGCGTCGCACCCTTCGGTTCATCGAGCGGCTGTGGTTGCCAGAGACGTCCATAAATCGGATTTCAGCCTGGTGGCTTATGTCACGCCCAGAGATGGACAGGGGATTGTGTCGTCGGAGTTGCGTCGTCACCTGAAAACAAGAGTGGCCGAGTACATGGTGCCGTCAGTCTTCGTAGTATTGACAGCGATTCCGCTACTTGCCAACGGCAAAATCGATGAGCGTGCGTTACTTGCGGCGGAAGTCGTGCAGCCCGACCCCCAGAAAAGCCACGTCGCGCCATGCGGCGAGACCGAAGATAAACTGGCGACGATTTGGTCGGAAGTATTGGGTGTCGAGCGTATCGGACGATACGATGACTTTTTCAACCTAGGAGGTCATTCGCTTATGGCCGTGCGGGTGATTGCGCGCATCCGGAAGTCGCTTTGTGTCGACGTGGCCATGCGAAGCCTGTTCGAAGAACCAACCCTTGCCGGTTTGGCACTGGTGGTTGAGAAAGCTCGTGCGAATGGTGCAGCTCCGCGCTTTCCGATTCGCAGGCGCCACTCGGACACTTTAGACGAGCGCGGCCAGTTACTGGCGCGTCTAAGAGAACTATCGGATCAAGAAGTGAGGAGCTTGCTCGAGAGCGCGCTATCCGACCGGTTGCGGGTGGCGGCGCGGACTGGGTAGCGAACAATGTTGCGGTTACGAGAGGAAGCTTCGTCCCCGATCCCGCTTGGGGTTAATCGTTGGGGAGCTGAAGAGGCAGCGGAGTTAGATGGGAAGAGCAGCGCTGAACAACGGCGCCAAATGCTGGCCGAGTTGTTGCGCCGCGATTCTGAGAATGCGGGCTTGCATCCGCTATCTTTTGCTCAACAACGGCTGTGGTTCCTTGAACGGTTCGACGCTGGGACCGCTGTTCATAACCTGTCTTCGGCACTGAGGCTTTGCGGGGAGCTGAACATCAGCATATTGCAGCGCGCAGTGGACGACCTGGTGGCGCGGCATGAAACGTTACGAACGACACTTGTTGACACCGGCCGTGAGGTATTCCAGCGCGTCTTGCCCGTCGCGCCCACAAATATAACCGTTCTTGACCTTCGTAGCGCACCAGAGCACCAGCGCGAGCGAGAGGCGTACGATTGGGCGTGCACTGAATCGCGTCGCCCGTTTGATCTAGAGTCAAGACCACTACTTCGAACCAACGTCATACGCATACGAGATGACGACTACGTTTTATTGATAACGATGCATCATCTGGTGAGCGACGGATGGTCTATGGCCGTCTTCATCAAGGAACTCAGCGGATTGTACGCCGCACATTGTGAAAATAGACCGTGTGTACTGCCGTTGCTTTCACTCCAATACAGCGACTACGCACGGTGGCAGCGGGGCTCGTTTCCACGAGAAGAGCTCGAACGGCAGCTTCACTATTGGAAAATAAGCCTGGCCGGGGCACCATCCGTTCTCGAATTGCCGTGTGATCGTGTCCGTCCGTCTCAGCAGACATTCTCGGGCGCCACTTGCTCAGCGATGCTGTCGCCAGCACTCCGCGAGCGTCTCTCGTCATTAGCTCAACGCGAGGAAGTGACGCTGTTCATGGTTCTATTGGCGAGCTTCTCGGTCCTTCTGTATCGCTACAGCCATCAAGAGGATATTTGCATTGGCGTGCCAGTGGCAGGCCGCGAACTCATCGAAACCGAGCCTCTGATCGGGCTCTTTGTGAACGCCTTGGTAATCCGCATGGACCTCTCCGCCAATCCAAGTTTCTGCGAGCTTCTCGCACAGACTCGAGATGTCGTGCTGGGAGCTTACGCCAACCAGGAGATTCCTTTTGAAAGAGTGGTGGAAGAACTCAAGCCGGACCGAAGTCTCGCCCATAATCCGCTGTTCCAGGTCATGATGACGATGTTCCAGGCTCCCCGCTGCGACCAACAGTTTGGAGCCTTGACAGCGGCTCCCTATGTGATCGGCACTTCGACATCACGATTCGATCTCACTGTGTCTGTAATTGAGGCAGCCAACGGAACCATCTGGTTTCAATTCGAATACAACACGAGCTTATTTGACCAGGTCCGCATATCGCGGATGATGAATCATTTTCAGATCCTATTGAGCAGCCTCGCGGACGACCCCGAGCGGGCCATCGGCGATATCGAACTGCTCACTGTGGACGAACGGCAGCAGATCGCCGCGCGGAACGACACCGCCGTCGAATACCCCTTGACCTGCGTACATGATCTGATCGCACGCCAAGCCGCCGACACGCCTGAACGCGTGGCTGTCATATACGAAGATCGCCAGCTCACTTATGGCGCGCTAAACGCCCAGGCCGAACGGGTTGCTTCGGCATTAACCGCTGTCGGGGAGTGTCCTGGCTCGCACATTGGCATCTGTCTGGAACGATCCGTCGAGATGGTTGGAGGGTTATTGGGCATTCTCCACATTGGGGCTGCATATGTGCCGATGGATCCGAATCATCCCACTCGAAGACTTTCCCTGATGATCGAAGATGCCGGCGTATCGACAGTGCTCACTTCTCGGAACATGGCCGCGCGCCTGCCGACGAGCGCGCGCCGCATCTTTATTGAAGATGCGCTGCAGGGTCCGGGCGGCGTCGGGCAAACACTGTATAGCAAGCCCGAGACTCTCTGCTATCTGATCTATACTTCAGGCTCGACAGGCACACCAAAGGGTGTCTGCGTTTCGCATCGGGCCCTGGCCAACGTCCTCCACTCGCTGCGTGACGAGCCGGGATTTACGGCGCAGGACAAGCTCCTGGCCGTGACGTCGTTGACGTTCGACATTTCCGGTGTGGAGTTATTTCTACCGCTCATATCCGGTGGGCAGGTCGTTATTGCGAGAAGTGAAGACGTCTTCGACGGGAGAAGGCTGCTGGAACTCATTTCACAGCACGGAATCACGGTCCTCCAGGCAACGCCTTCCACCTGGCGCCTACTAATTGAGGCGGGTTGGGACCGCACAGCCGCACGCATTCGAGTCTGGTGCGGAGGCGAAGCGCTCACTGAGGACTTCGCGCAAGAACTCGCGCAGCGCAGCGACGAGGTCTGGAATCTGTACGGGCCGACCGAAACAACTATCTGGTCAAGCGTGAGCCGGGTGCAGAAAGGGCACGCTGTTACTCTGGGCCGACCCATCGCCAATACACAATTCCACGTGCTTGATCGGCGTTTGCGGCCCGTACCTGCCGGAGTAACTGGCGAGTTATATATTGGAGGCCAGGGATTGGCGGAAGGCTATTGGAAACGGCCGGATCTTACCAAAGACAAATTTGTACCCAGCCCGTTTACCCCAGCACGCGGGCGGCTGTATCGGACCGGCGATAAGGTCCAGTATCTCTCGAACTGGGAGATCGAATACATCGGCAGGCTGGACTTTCAAGCAAAAGTTCGAGGGCGTCGGATCGAATTGGGAGAGATCGAAGCCGCTCTTTGCAAGGATCCGGGCGTGCGTCAGGTTGTGACAATCATTCGGGAAGACAGGCCTAGCGACCGGCGGTTGGTGGCATATGTCGTTCCGGTGCGTGGCAAGACACTCCTTTCATCAAGCTTACGAACCAATTTGAAAGACCGATTGCCAGACTACATGATCCCGCGGATTGTTCTCCTGGAGAGCATGCCGCTGACGGCCCATGGCAAAATCGACCGTACGCGGCTGCCGGCGCCGCACGACGAGAACCATACGCCTGCACCGATTCGCAACACGTCGGAGCGGCAACTGCTGGCGATCTGGGAGCGAATTCTAGGGATCGACGGAATCGGACTGACCGACAATTTTTTTGAACTGGGTGGCCATTCGCTACTCGCGATGCGATTGTTGGCGGATATCGAGAAAACTCTGGGCAAGCGCTTGCCGGTTTCGACGTTTCTTAAGGCACAGACCGTTGCAGAGATGGCGGCGGTTTTGGCCGACGATTTGTCGTTGCCGACATATCTCCTCAAAGAAATGCAATTAGGGAGATCTCGGCCGCCGCTCTTCCTATTTCCAGGTGCCGGGGGCGATTTGCTGGGATATACGGAATTGCCCCGTCTGTTGGATTCAGACCAGCCGGTGTATGGTTTTCAGTCGGTCGGCCTGGACGGAGAGGGGAAACCTCTGGAGACTATCGACGACATTGCAGAGCGCTTCCTCCGGGAAATTAGGAGACTGCAACCCCGCGGGCCATATCAGTTGGCTGGCTTTTGTATTGGCGGAATAACAGCGTTCGAAATCGCGCAGCGACTGGTTGCGTGCGGGGAAGAAGTATCGCTGCTTGCGCTAATCGAAACTTGGCCGCCCAGTTGCATTCCTGTTCCTCGGCCGACTTCGGCTCTGTCCCG
>Ga0157369_10010689_pt1 | contig 10445 bp, 5 predicted proteins | sample C25metaG_FD_113461 | JGI IMG/M metagenome (GOLD analysis project Ga0157369, IMG submission 113461) | Corn rhizosphere microbial communities from Kellogg Biological Station, Michigan, USA - C2-5 metaG | ecosystem: Host-associated > Plants > Roots > Rhizosphere > Soil | place: USA: Michigan...
ATGCTGCGCCGCTACCCCACATGGCTGACAAATCTTCATCGGTGTCGCGGGCGCCCCACACGGATTCATTGCTGTTGGCGTAGCGGATGTGGTACTTGCCATCCGCGCCTTTCTGGACGTTGGGGTGGTTGCGATAAAACTCGAATGCTCCGCGCAGCATCGGGTAGGCGCGGGCGCGCAGCCACTCGCGATCCAATGTGAACTCGTAACGCCGCCAGTAGAGATAGGCGATTTTGGCGGTACTCCCAAAAATATGACTGACGTTGCCATACGGCCCCGAGCCACGCTCCTGCGTTGTCCAGCGGCCCTTCTTGTATTGGCCCGATGCGATCCAGTTCCAGCGGCTCGAGTGCGGATGCTTGGTTTCCGAAAATTTGCGAAAACCCTCGGAACGGTCCGCCCACGGCTTACGCATCAAATACAACTCACGCATCTCAGCCGCAATGTCATCCGGCAGTTTTTCGAGTCCGTCGAAATAGGTCGTCTCCGGAATGTACATTCCCCGGCTACCCCATTGCTGCCGCGCCGCTACGGAACAGGCCTCGCGCATTCCGCAATACATGCCAAAAAACGGATCGAGCAGTTCCAGACGGCCGGTCGAGAACAAGGCCTCGTAATAGCAGCTCGTATTGGCGAACCAGTGCTGCGCGCCCCAGGTGCGCAGGTCGCCTCCAGTGTTCCAGATCATGCCGTTGAACTTCGGCGGAAACTTGCCGCGCGAACTGGACGCCATGACATATAGAAAGTAATTGTAATTTTGCTCGACAAAATCGGCGACTCCATCGTCGCTGTGAAGCTCGAGGGCGCCGCGCGACCAGAAATCGTGCCACCACTCGCTCGTTTCCGCCGCCACAGCTGGATAGCCTTTCGATGCGGCGTCGTCGAGCTGCCGTACCGCGAGGTCCGCCACGTTGGTCTGCTTGTCGAATGAGGCCGCGCTCGCAATCAGGATGGTGAGCGGCCGGTCGGGCGCAGAGGCCGTAAGGCTAATTTCGGTTTCGTCCGCGATCTCCGCCTTGGCTCCCGCGAGTCCAACAGCTACCGCCGACTTGTTGTAATACTCGTCCTCGCGAAACTCCTGGGTCAGGACAATGCGATCGCCGCGCGCTTCGATCTGGCTCAGCGCCATGTGGCTTCGCGTCTCGACGGCAGCCATGTGCTCGGTCGCGAACGTTTCAAGTTGTTTGCCAAAGTACTGCGAGGCGTGGCGCAGCATTCGCAACTTTGCCCGGACTACGGTGGCCCTGCTCGCACTCACTTGCATAGCGATCACGTCCTGGTGAGGCCAGGCGGTCAGTTCAGCCTTCGCACCACGACACGCGATGGTCATTTTGCCTTCATAGATGCTGAGGTGCTGGCGAAAATCAGGACCGGCGAAAACCGGTTCGGAGAATTCGATTTCGACGTGCGCGCAGCCGCCACAATAATCGTTATTGCGCTCGAAGAAGCTATTGGAATAACTGTTATTCGCGTAAACATCGACGCGGTTAATCTGGAAGCGGATTTGCGAGGGAGTCGTCCAGACCAGCGTCCCCATCCGCCCGTTGCCTAAAGGCATTCCTTCTTCGCCGCGCACGACCGGCTTCGTGTAGATCAAATCGGCGCGGGAGATGCGGTTTCTCTCTTGGTTATCGCGAACAATCGCCGGAGCTGCGAATGCCCCAATGCCCGTTCCGATAAAGCCACGGCGGGAATATCCGAAGCTCATTGTCTGGAAGCGATTCGCAGCGCGCGCAGCTGGTCCAGGAATGCCGGCGAAATGTTTCCAGTCAGATTCACCGGAACATCCCAGGTTACGGCGCCCTCCGCATCCCAGAGCTTCTTGCTGAAGCCGACCACCTCTTCGGTAGTGAAGCGTGGTGTGCCGCGTCCCCATGTCTCGCCCAGATAGCTAAGCATTTGAATTTGTGTGCCGTCGACGCGCCCCTGTGTGTCGCGTCGGATCGTGATGCGGTCGGGTTGGTCGATTTCGCCGGCTGTAAAATCTTCCTCGGGCGTCATCGAGAGAAGGCGATAGACCACGCCGGGATTGAATGCCAGGGCCGCATCCGGATTGCCAGCGCGTGCAGCAGCGGCAAAGCTCGTAAAGTTCGGCGCGTCTCCGCGATACATCGAATTAGGAAAGTAGCAGCCATCGAACCACCAGCCCGAGACTTTCTTGCCCCAACGTTCGGACCACTCGCGAATCACCTGCTGCCATTTTTGTTGAAATTCCCGATTCGGATAAGATCCATTCCGCCATTCGAGCGCAATATCTGCGGCTTTGTCGGAGGCCGGCGCACCCGCCGGCAAGTACACCAGCAGGCGGATGCCCCGTTTGTGCAGCGCCTCATAAAGGTCTGCCACTAAATCGCGCTTCGAACATTTACTCGGCCGAATGCCGGTAAGTTTGTCGTAAGTCGCATTAGGCGCCAGGTAATAGCCGGAATTCTGGCCGATGCTGATCTGGTAGTAAGATACGCCCGCCGTCTGGAGCTGTGAGGCGATTCCTTCGGCATCGAAATTATCGATCAGTCTGTTCCACTCGTCCACGCTCATGGTAAGGTTGTGCGCTTTGGCCTGCCATTCGGCCAGGTAGTGGGTCATCACGCCGAACTTGGCGTCTTTCATCCAGGCGGCGCGATTTTGTGCCGAGAGAGAGACGGCGAAGATCAGCAACGAAGAGATCTTGAGCATCTTGGAAGGCCGAGGGCGAAGGCAAGCGCCACCGGACCAGTCAAACAGCGTCCCATTGTATATCCCCCAAATGGCGGCATCAGGCAATAAGGGCCATTTGTAGCGGTAAAGCTCCTTGACGGCCGGTTCATCGACCGCATAAACTGGATACTCTTTCACCAGGGACGGTGTTTATTTGGCTCTTCGTATGAAGGACATCGCGGAAGATCTGGGCGTCTCGCTCATGACAGTCTCTAAAGCGCTGCGGGGGCACACCGACATCAGTGAGAAGACGCGGGAGCGGATCTTGCGGCGCGCCGAACAACTGAGGTACCAGCCGAATTGGATTGCGCGCGGTCTTGTGACACGGCAGACATATATCGTCGGGCTGGTGATTCCCGATCTGATGCATTCATTTTTCGCCGAAGTTGCTAACGGGCTAACGAAAGAACTGGCGCCATTGGGCTATCAGATTGTGCTTGCGAACTCCAACGAGAGCGCCGTAACGGAGCGGCGTGAAATCGAGCTGTTGCTCGCGAGAAATGTGGACGGATTTGTGGTGGCATCTGCGCAAAGGGACTGGAGTCACGGGCTGCCGCATGTCCTTAAAAACAGCGACACGCCCTACGTCCTCATAGATCGCATGCCTGCCGGGGTAAATGTCAATTTCGTCGGCTCACGTGACGAGGACTTGGGGCAACTTGCCACGAACCACCTTCTGGAACAGGGCTGCGCGCAACTGGCGCATATTCGTGGTCCGGACAATCCGAACGGTATCCGCCGTCTCAAAGGATTTCAGCTCGCGATGCAAGAAAGCGGGCGTAAGCTTTCCTTGCAATACGTTGTGGAGGGTGGAACCGGCGATGAAGGTGGTTATCGCGCGATGACCGAGCTGCTGCGCCTAAAACGTCCACCGGATGGTGTGGTCTGCTACAACGATCCTGTGGCGGCAGGCGCCATCAAGGCGATTTTGGAGAGTGGTGCCAAAATTCCACGCGACATAGCGATTATCGGCGCGGGCAACGTGCACTATTCGGATCTTTTGCGCGTTCCTCTTTCAACGATCGATCAAAGCGCCGCCAAGATGGGTGAGATGGCCGCAAATATGCTTGTTGATTGCATGCGCGCGAAGACTGTGCCCGTTCCGACCTGCACACTCATTCCGCCTCGCCTGGTGGTGCGAGAATCCAGCAGTCGCCGGCGCCCATAATATACTCAGTCGTGATGCAGACCGGAAAATCCGATCCGGTGTACGACGTCGTGGTGATCGGGAGCGGCGCCGCAGGCGGTATGGCGGCCTGGAATCTGACGCGCCAGGGTGTAAGCGTGCTGCTGCTCGATGCCGGCGAGCGGTTCGATCGCGCCAAGTTCTGGACGCATGTAAAGCCCTGGGAAGCACGGGCGCGGCACGACCGCGGAGAACCAACACCCAGCTTTTATCTGAGCACCGAAGAGCAGCCGTATTTGACGCCTTCCGAGCGGCCATTCGAATTGATCCGCGTATGGGGCCGCGGCGGCAAAACGAATGTTTGGGGACGCGTTTCGCTGCGCTATTCGGATCTGGATTTCGAAGGTCCGGCGCGCGATGGATGGGGCATTCCCTGGCCAATCCGTTATAAAGACATCGCGCCGTACTACGATCGCGTCGACCAGTTCATTGGAGTGTGCGGCGGTCTCGACGACCAGGATTCGCTGCCCGGAAGTAAATATATGCTGCCTCCGCCCGCGCCCCGCTGTGGTGAGCGGCTGCTGCAAAAAGCCGCTCGGAAGATCGGTGTCTCGATCGTGGCGGGCAGACGCGCCGTGCTGACGAAACCGCACAATGGCCATCCGGCCTGCCACTACTGTGGCGCATGCGGATCCGGTTGCGATGTCGGGGCGTTTTTCAATGCGTCGGACTATCTCGTCGATCCGGCTATGAAGACAGGCAAACTCCAGGTGATCGACAACGCTGTGGTCGCCCGAATATTGGTGAACACCCGGGGCCTTGCCAGCGGAGTGCAATATTTCGATCGCCGCACCAAACAGGAACGGCGCGTGCGGGCTCGGGTCGTCGTGTTGGGCGCTTCGTGTGTCGATTCGACCCGAATCCTGCTCAATTCCACTTCCACGATTTATCCGAATGGCATCGGAAACTCGTCCGACACAATTGGCCGCTATCTGTGCGAGCAGATTCGTTTTCACGTGTACGGCTTCGTGCCGGAATTGCTAAACGGAGAAGTGCACGACGATAGCGGCATTGGGGGCGAGCACATCTACATGCCGCGATTTAATCATCGCGACGGCCGCAAGCGCGATTACATCCGGGGATTCGGCATGCAGTTCTGGGGCTGCGGCGCGCAGACCGATCTGGGTTACGCGAAAAAGATGCCTGGATTCGGGGCCGAGTTTAAGAAGTCCGTTAAGCAGCGCTACCCGGCGCTCGTGGCCCTTCATCCGTACGGCGAGACGCTCGGCCGTCCTGAAAACCGCATTACCGTAGACAAGTCCAATGTCGATTCTTATGGTGTGCCGCGCTTGCGGATCGACTATCAAATCGGCGATAACGAGCGCAAGATGGCAGACGAGATGTACGATACCGCAAACGAAATCCTACGTTCCGCCAAGGCGGAAATCGTGCCCTACGAAAAAGGCTGGCTCGACAGTGCCGGCTCCGCCATCCACGAGCACGGCACCTGCCGGATGGGTGACGATCCGAAAAAATCCGCCCTGAATGCCTTTAACCAAATGCACGAGGTAAAGAATCTATTCGTGGTCGATGGCTCATCCTTCACCACGGCGAGCGAAAAGAATCCGACCCTGACAATCCTTGCGCTTTCCTGGCGCGCGTCGGATTATCTAGCGGGCGAGATGCAGCGCGGAAACCTGTAGCTGTTGTTGTTACAAAACTATGACTTACGCCATGGCCGGTTCCATGTCCTCTTCGTGAACCGCTTCCAGCCGCGCCGCCGGCCGAGCTTCCGCGGCGGCCTTGAATTTGACTGAGACGAGTTTCGAAACTCCTGGCTCCTGCATCGTCACCCCGTAAAGCGCTTGTGCCGCCTCCATCGTACGTTTGGCGTGCGTAATGACGATGAACTGCGTCTGTTGCGCCATTTCCTTCAGCAGTCGCGTCAGGCGTTGGATATTTGGTTCATCAAGCGGGGCGTCTACCTCGTCGAGAATGCAGAACGGACTGGGCGAGTATTGGAAAATCCCCATGAGCAGCGCCATGGCGGTAAGTGATTTTTCACCGCCCGACAACAGCAGAACGCTCTGTAACTTTTTGCCCGGAGGGGAGGCCACAATATCGATGCCGGATTCGGCCAGATTCTCTTCGTCCGTCAAGCGCATCTCGCCAATTCCCCCTCCGAATAGCACCTGGAACATCACGCGGAAATTTGCATTGATCGCCTGGAACGCTTCAGCGAATCGTTTGCGCGATTCCGCATCGATCTCCTGAATCGCCTTCTCGGTGTCTCGGATGGAGTCGAGAAGATCCTGACGCTGCGCATTCAGGAATTCCTGCCGCTGCTCGGCCTCCTGGAATTCTTCAAGCGCCTGTGGATTCACCGGGCCGAGGGCTTCGATCTTGCGCCGCACCTCGGCATACTTGCTATCGATCTCGGTGAGGGCCTCCTCGTCGGCAATTGTTTCCATGCCCTCCACCAATTGCGCCAGGCTTGTATCGAGCTCGTTCCGGCAAGTTTCTTCGAGATGCCGCAAATCCGATTCGCCGTGCGCAAGCGCCACTTGTAATTCAGAACGCCGCTCCTGTCCGGCTTGCGCTTCGGCTCGCAGGCGCTTCAGTTCTTCCTCGGACGCCCCCAGGCGTGTTCGCAGCTCGGCTTCTTGCTCAGCCAGGCTGCTGACGGCCGTCTCGGTCTCAACTATTGCCGCGCTCAGTTCCCGGCTTCTAGTCACTAGTCCATCATTGCTCTCGAGGAACTGAGTTTTCTCGGTACGGAGACGTTCCGCTTCGCTGGCGAGAGCATGAGCACGATTGCCGAATTCCTGGAGTTGCGCCGCGATCCTTTGCCGGCTTGCGTCGATCGAACGGCGCCGCTCTTCAAGACTCGCCAGATTGGCGCGCAGGGCAGCGTGCTCCTCGGCAGCCCGCGCGACATCCTGCTGCACTGTCGTAAGCTCTGCACGGGCCGCTTCCAGCGAGCGCTCCTCTTCGCCTCGCGCCTGTTCCCTTCCGGCCAACGCCTCCCGATCGCGGGCGACTGTTTCTTCGAGAGTCACTCGTTCTCGGGAAATTCGTTCTAACTCTCCTCCGGCATGCGAAAGCCGTGTCTCGGCCCGACGCGACTCTTCGCCCAATTTACGACTCTCATGATCGAGCGCCAGCACCTCTTTTTCGTGTGTCTGCTGTCCACTGCGCAAATGTTCCAATCGTTCGGCGAGCGCAGCAATTCCCGCTTCTAATTCATTCACCGAAGACTGTACGGTCTCGAGCTCTACATGTTTTGCCGCCTCGAGCCGCGCTACCTCACGCAACTCCCGCTTCAGCGCCAGCGGACCCGAGCCGGTCTTCTTCCCGCCGCTTACTGAACGGCCGTGATAGTGCACACCAGCGGGCGTGAGAAACCAGCAGTGCGGAAACTGCGTAGCTAGCTCCCGAGCCAACGTCTGCTCCGCGGCGACGTAGCAGTTCGCAATGCGCGGCAGAAGATGTTTCTTCAGGTCAGCAAGCCCATTGTTAAAACGCAGGACATCCGTCAAGCGGGTGAGAGCTCCATCCGGCGCGGTCGGCTGGGGAAGCTCTACCGTGCTCTCATGCTCGCTTTCCGCGTGCTCCGTCAGGAAGGTTGCACGGCCGCCGGGTTCGCTTCGGATTAAATCCACGCCCCGTTCTGCATCTTCCCAGCTGCGTACCACGACGAATTCGAGTTCGTCATGGAGAAACTCTTCCGTAGCTTTTTCGTATTGCGCATCTACTTCCAGGAAGTCCGCGAGTACGCCCACAGGCTGCACATTCGCTGCGGCACCACGCTCCGCTCCGCTGAACAGTCGCTTCACTGACTCGGTCGTGTAGCTGCGATGCTGGATTACCTCGTCGAGAGAATCTTTGCGTGCTTTGAGACGTGAGTATTCCGTGCCGACACGACTGAGCGTCTGCCGGCTCTCCTGCAGCCGCGCGCGGTTTTCGTTCAGTTCGCGCTCAGCCGCCTGGCGCTGCTCGCTGACCGAAGCCAACTCTACTTGCCGAGCCGCGAGCTCTTCCGCCAGCTGGCCCTTACGCTGTTCGATCTGCCGGAGGTCTTCTTCCGACTGCTGCTCCTCGGTGCGCGCTCGTGTTCCGTCCCGATCCGCCGCCGCGAGCTGTGCCTCAATCTGAGTAATCCGGTTTTTTAGGGTGGCGCACTCACCCAGTATGCGCAGCACGCTCTGTCGCGCCGCTTCGATTCCTCGTTCCTGTTCCGCTAACCGCCTCTGCCATTCCTGACGCTCATTACCCTTCGCATCGAGTTGCGCCCGTGCGCCGGAAAACTCGGTCTCGAGCGCTTGCCATTCGGTGGTCTGCTGTTCGAGCTCTCCAGCTCGTTCTTCACGCTGGCGATCCAACAGCCGGGCTTCGTCCTCCCCTGCGCCCAGTCGCTGTTCAATCTGCTCGATTTGTTTGGCCTGATACTCCAGCCGTCCGCGCGCGCGCTCGGCTTCCAGACTCAAGTCCGCCAATTGCTGGCGCGCGGCGGTCAATTCCTGCTCAGTCGCATACGATGATTCCAGAACGCGGGTCTGTTCGTCTTCGCGCTCAACGATCGCCGTCTGCGCGCTTTGCAGTTCCGCTGAAGCCAGGCTAAGCTCGATAGCTACCTTGGCGGTCTCGCGCTCCAGCCGCCGGAACCTCGCCGCCAGCAATTGCCGCAAATACTCGGTTGCTTCCGACTTCAACTCGCCATAGCGTTTCGTCTTCGCCGCCTGTCGCTTGAGCGAATTTGCCTGGCGTGTGACTTCCTCGAGGATGTCGAATACGCGTGACAGATTTTGTTTCGCGCTCTCGAGCTTGGCCTCTGCCAGCCGCTTTCGCGTCTTGAACTTAGTAATGCCGGCCGCCTCTTCAATTACCCCGCGACGGTCCTGCGGCTTGTTGCTCAGGATTTGGCCAATACGGCCTTGCTCAATGATGGCGTAACTCTCAGGTCCAAGCCCTGTTCCGAAAAACAGATCTTGAATATCCCGCAGCCGCGCCAGCTTCCCATTGATCAGGTATTCACTTTCGCCCGACCGATACAATCGGCGCGTGATAGTGATCTCACCGTGCCGCTCAGCGGTCTTTTCGGCCGAACCCTCGGCTGCCTCAGACGCCGGCTTTTCCCCCTCATCCGGCACGAGCGTCATGGTCACCGCGGCCATCCCCAGCGGTTTCCTTTCGCGCGTTCCCGCGAAGATGACATCTTCCATCCGGGCTCCGCGCAGGCTTTTTGCCGATTGTTCGCCCAGCACCCAGCTAATGGCGTCGCTGAGATTGGATTTCCCGCAGCCGTTCGGCCCCACGACGGCAGCGATTCCGCTACCCGTAAACTTCATCTCCGTCCTGTCGTAAAACGACTTGAACCCGTGAATCTCGACTCGCTTGAGTTTCAGCAACCGGAGTTATCCTTCCTTCCTCTATTCTCGGGGGTGCTTCTATCGTAAACGTTCCGCCCGAGTCTGTAAAGGAACTAACTACACCTGATTGTGTACTATCCAAATCGTGACCGTCTATATAGGGGGCTAAATTCTCACGGGCCATTTCAGTTGACAGTTTTCCAGCCCTGCGTACTTCCATCGATAGACAACGGGAAGACACCGTAGTGCCCTCGAAAGAATACATCTTGTCTGGCGGAAGGTTGCCTTTGGTGGCGGCGGGCGGAACTCGAGCGGGAGCTTCAAGAAGGATTAGAGCTGCAGGCAGAACTCGCGCGAAGCCCGAAACAGATGGGCAACCTGACGCTCGCCCGGGACGAAAGCCTGGACTTGTAGCGCTTTTCGGCGCTCGAGCATCTCTTGCAGGACGAGCGCTACGCGCTTCGGGTTCTGAAACAAGAACCGGGGATTCAGTGCCGCCGCGACTCTTTCCTTGGCTGGGCAAAGCGGGAGCGCCGCCATTTTCAGCATAGTGAATGGGTTGCTCATCCGCCCGCTGCCGTTCCCGCGACCAGGGACGCCTTCTGCGAATCACAAATCTGCGATCGAAGCTGGTGATCGATGCATCTTCTGATCAAAACCGCACCCGGTAGAGAAGCAGCGTCCGAAATCCGGCGCGTTGCGATGGAGGCCGATCCGGAAATTCCGGTTGGAAGAGTGACATCTCTGGAACAGATCGTGGGCAGTTCCATTTCCGGTTTGCGTTCGCCGATCTGGATGTTTCTCGGTTTTGCGGCCACTGCGCTCCTGCTGGCCACGATCGGGGTGTACGGTTTGATGAGATCAGCGTGCGCATAGCAACGGGCGCGACGAAAGCGAGCATCGCCCGGTTGATTCTGGCGCAGGGTCTGCGAACCGCGCTGATCGGAACGGGTGCGGGCGTTTGCGTTTCGCTTTTGCTGACGCGATTCTTATCGAGCCTCCTGTTCCGGGTCACGGCCACCGACCCGCTCATCTTCGCTTTTGTATGTATGTTTCTGGTTGCGGTGGCAACAGCCGCAAGATCGATTCCAGCCATGGCGCGCAGGCCGAATCGATCCCATCCGGGCGTTACGCACGGACTGAGTCACTAAGACGCAGACGACACAACCCGATCACCGGCGTCGTGCGACTGCGTGATGGCCGGTTCGACTGGTAAACCAAGATCGTGCCATGCGGCGAACCCGCCGGCGAGC
>Ga0157369_10010691_pt1 | contig 10444 bp, 8 predicted proteins | sample C25metaG_FD_113461 | JGI IMG/M metagenome (GOLD analysis project Ga0157369, IMG submission 113461) | Corn rhizosphere microbial communities from Kellogg Biological Station, Michigan, USA - C2-5 metaG | ecosystem: Host-associated > Plants > Roots > Rhizosphere > Soil | place: USA: Michigan...
CGGTCGCCTGCGCCGGACGAGACGGTGACGCCGCTGCTACCGGACGTGAATCGACGCAACTACATGGTCGGCTTCGGCATCCCGCTCTCGCCGCGGTATACGTTCGACGCCGCCTACCTGCACGTCGACACGAGCGGACGACGCGGCCGCATCGTCGAGCGCACGAGCGCCGGCCAGACTGCGTTAGACCTGAACTCCGGCTTCTACACGCTCGACGCCAACGTGCTGTCGCTCAGCATCCGCGCCAACTTCTGACGCCACCGATCACGCACACGGGAGAATCTTCCATGTCTCGAGAGCGGAATCTCGTCGCCGGCGCGGTCGCGTTCCTCATGATCGTGGCTGCCGCGGCGTGCAATCCGACCAAGGATCTGGTGGTGCCGACGCCCCCGGTGAATCCATTGTTCGCGAGCTATGTCTCGCTCGGCAACAGCTTCACCGCGGGATTCCAGTCCGGCGGCATCAACGACTCGACGCAGCACCAAGCGTATCCGGTATTGCTCGCGCAGCAGATGAACACACCGTTCACTGTCGCGAGCCTGCTCGACCCCGGCTGTCCACCGCCGATCGACAGTTTCCCCAAAGGCACACGCGTGGGCGGTGGAACATCCACGACGTGTTTCTTCCGCTCGCAGGTGTCGGGCGTGGCGGTGCTGAACAACGTCGCGGTCCCGGGCGCCGCGTCGTTCGATCCCGCGAGCCCGATCGGCACCGGCGGCGGCGGTCCGCTCACCACGTTCATCCTTGGCGGCAAGACGCAGGTGCAGCGCGCGCTCGATGCGAAGCCGACGTTCGTGAGCATCTGGATCGGCAACAACGACGTGCTGCCGGCTGCGCTGAGCGGCGTCCTCGATTCCGTTCCGGGCCTGTCGCCGGGCGTGACGACCGAAGCGGCGTTCGAGAGCAACTACAACGCGATGATGACCGGTCTGGACGCCGGCGGTACGATCAAGGGCGGCATTTTGATCGGCGTCGTGAACGTGGCTAACGCACCGCTGTTCTTCCCTGCGGCAGCAGTGTTCGCGCCTGGCGTGTTGCCTGCGCTCGAGGCGGCCGTGGGCGCGCCAATCACCGTGGACACGAGCTGCACGCCAACGACGCAGTCGATCATCAACCTCGAGCTGCTCCAAGCGATGCAGGCCGGCGCGGCGCCAGACACCATCGCGTGTCACGCGCTCGCCAATCATGCTAACGGGCTCGGCGAGGTGTTCGTGTTGGATGCGACTGAAATCGCGTTCGTGACGCAGGCCGTGAATGCGTACAACGCGTTCATCCAACAGACTGCGACGACAAAGGGTTGGGCGTATTTCGATCCTAACGTGCCGCTCGCGCAGTTGCGCGAGGGCGGCCAGATTCCCGTGCTGCCCGACCTCACGCAGCCCACGAAACCGTTCGGCGATTTCATCTCGCTCGACGGCATTCATCCATCGGCAGCCGCGCATGTGTTGCTCGCCAACCTGATGATTCAGGCGATCAACGCACAGTACAGCACGAGTATTCCAACGTTGGCATCGCCGTGATTGACGGCCGTGCCGGGCGCAGCGTGCCCGGCGCGTCCTCTTGTTCGCTCGCGGAGCTTCGGCTAGTTTTGAGACGACTGCGGGAATAGCTCAGTTGGTAGAGCACAACCTTGCCAAGGTTGGGGTCGCGGGTTCGAGTCCCGTTTCCCGCTCTCCACGATTCGACAGACACGATCACAGGGACATGGGGCGGTACGCCCGTGTCCCTGTGTTGTTCGTAGGGTCTCGTGCGGCATTGGCCCGGGTGGCGAAAAGGCAGACGCGAGGGACTTAAAATCCCTTTCCCCTTGCGGGGAGTGCGGGTTCGATTCCCGCCCCGGGCATGCACTAGTGGCCGGCCGTCCTCGGCGCCGCACACCGAGCGCCGTGCTCTGGCGTTAGACAGCCACTCGTACAGAGGACATCTGCGACGCCGCATGGGCAACTCGGCAACGCCGAGACTCGTCCGTTGCTCGTGTGTTGCGGGGGGGGGACAGTGACTTCGACAAAGGCTTGAAGGGATAACGAAAGTGAAACAAGGGATAACGAAAGTGATCGTTCTGCGCGGAGGGGAGTGCGTTCCCTAACGGATGGGAGAGGTGTTTTGTTGCTAACAAACACAAAGACCTCACCAACCATTGGCGACCGTACTCCCCTCCGCGTCGAACGATCACTTTCGTCATCTGTGGTTTCACTCTTGTTATCCTTTTGAGCCTTTGCGTTTTCCTCCTGTTTCCCCTGGGCGCGCGACTCTCACCGGGCGAAGACGCTAAGCACTGACACCTCTACCGCGGCCACCTCCTGCTATCCCTAACTCAGAGGCGGTTTCCTAGTACGACGACCGCAAATCGTACTCGCACGTGTCAAAGTTGCGCGAGATGCGCACGACCGAGTGCTTGTAGATCAGCTTGATGTCTTCGGCACAGCCCTCGCCGATCGTGAATTGCTCGCTCTCGCCTGGCGCGATCATCGTGTTGTCGCCGAGCAGATCGGGCCCCCACGTATCCCGATTGACGCCGCTGATGTGCGCCTCGATGATCGTGTGGTCACCCGTGTTGAAGATCTTCAACGAATGTGAGGGCGGCTTGGTGGAAGCGGTCGCCGCAAGCAGAAGTGCGGACAACGACGCCAGTCGACCAATGTGGCCCGCGCGAGTCCTGCCCGGTGATGCATTCATCGGAGCCTCCTGATCACGCACAAGTCGGGAGCAATAGTGCCGGAGCCCAGTGCTCGGACACCAAACCCCATCGCAACAGCGCTCGATCACGTTGCGCAAATGGCGCTGAGATTCCGTCATCGGGCGGGTCGTGATGGAACGGACGGCTCGATGCTCGAGCGCGGGGCGCTTGCCTAAAGCGCGGAGGGAAACGTCTCGGGCAGCTCGCCGCGATCCCAGCGCCCTGTACGATCGAGCGGCTCGACGGCGCGTGTCTCGTCGCAGTGGAAAATTCCGTCGAACTGCTCGGGCAGGTGCGCCGAGAAGTAGTGACTCAGGCGCTCGGTTTCCGGGAGATACACCACACCGATCGCGCGCTCGAGTCGCGGCTCGTCCAGCGCAGTCACCGCCGCACTCGTCGCCCGCAGATCGAGAAAGAAGTTGCGCGGCTCCTCGTGGAACGCGGCCTCGTAGCTCTCGCTCAGCGCCGGACGAACGGTCTTGCGTTCGGCGGGCTCGTCCCAATCCGAGGCGGCCGTCACGGTTCCGTGGTGCGTCGTGAATCCGAGTAGCACGGCATCGTCGCCGTAGTGCCGGCGTGCTAACTGGCCAACATTGAGCTCGCCACCTGCGCCAACTTCGGTCGCCCGTGCGTCGCCGACGTGCGAGTTGTGCGCCCACACGACGACCTTGGACCCTGCGCCCGAGCGATCCAGAAACGACAGCAGTGACTTCAGCGTGTCGGCCATGTGCTCGTCGCGCAGGTTCCACGATGCGACGCGGCTGCCGAACATCGCGCGATAGTAGCGCTCCGCGTTTCGAACGACGCGGGCATTCTGCTCGGTGAAAAAAAGGTCGTCGGGCGCAAGCCGGCCATCGCTATGTGCGTACTGGGCGCAGACTTCCTGAGATCGACGAGGTGCTCGATCACCTCGTTCTCGCACGATGCAGCGAGGCCGTAGCTCGCGGCGTACCCGTACGCCTGCGGATCTTCGCCGAACTGCTCGAAGCACGCGTAACGGTACTGCGCGCGTCGCGCTGCGTCCGGATCCACGACGCGCAGGTACTCGAGTACCGCCGCCATCGACGCGTGCAGACTGTACAAGTCCAGCCCGTAGAAGCCGACCTTTCGCGCGCCTAACGATTCATCGTTGACCTGTCGCAGCCAGCCGACGAAATCGAGAACGTCCGCGTTGCGCCACATCCATTGCGGGAACCGGAGGAAGCCGCTCAGCGCCTCGGACGCGTCGCCATCCGATCCGACGCCGCGCACGTAGCGGTTGACGCGGTACGCATCGGGCCAGTCCGCCTCAGCGGCCACGGCAACGAAGCCGCGTTCCCGAATGAGACGCTTTGTGATCTCGGCCCGAGTGCGATAGAACTCGTGTGTGCCGTGCGACGCTTCGCCGATGAGCACGATCCGCGCGTCACCGACCATGTCCATGATTGGATCGAAGTCTTCGCGTGCACCGGTGAGCGGATGCGCCGCGTCGTATATGTGCTCGGCGAGCGATGTGGTAGAGCGAGCGGGCATTCATCCCTCCGCGGCCATGGCCACGCGCACTGTCGCTAAGATCGCGCCTTTGTTGACGGCTTCCGTCAGGCAATAGCGCGCTGATGCGCCCGATCACGGCGACGACGGCTTGACGGCACAGCCCAGGCATGGTATCCTCTCCTGGTAGCTGTTCCGGGGAACAGTTCCGGGGAGGAGATGACGTGACCGCGCCCAACGATCTCGACCTGTTGCAGGGAACGCTCGACGTGCTGGTCCTGCGCGCGCTGATGTGGGGACCGAGCCACGGCTACGCCGTCGCGCGCTGGATCCGCGGCGCGTCCGGCGGCGAGTTGACCGTGGAAGACCGCGCGCTCTATGTCGCGCTCCACCGCCTGGAAGACCGCGGGTGCGTGGCGAGCGAGTGGGGACTCTCCGAGAACAACCGGAAAGCGCGGTACTACCGCCTAACGCCGGCAGGCCGGCGTCTCTTGCGCGAGGAGTCATCTCGGTGGGCGCGCTACGCCGATGCGGTATCACGAGTGTTGCGAGCCGGCGCCGCGGCCGGACGGGTGACCGTGTGAGCGATCCACGCCGAGTGTTCCGGCTGTCCGCGCACAGCAGCGTGGACCGCGATGTGGACGACGAGATTCACTTCCACCTCGACTCGCGCATCGCCGAGCTCATGGCGTCGGGCATGGACGCCGACCGGGCGCGCGCGGTGGCGACAGCGGAGTTCGGAGACGCCGACAGTGCCCACCGCGAGCTGGCCGCGATCGATCGCCACCGCGCGGCCCGCGCCGCCCGCCACGATTGGCGCGAGGCCCTCGTGCTGGATGCGCGCTTCGCGCTGCGAACGCTCCGGCGCGCCCCGGGCTTCGCGGCCGCCGTGCTGGTCACGCTCACCCTGGCGTTAGGCGCGACGGCAGTCATCACGAGCGTGGTGTATGGCGTCGTGCTGCGTGCATTGCCGTATCCGCATCACGATCGCCTGGCCCTCGTGTGGACCACGGCCGTGCTCGATGGGCAGCCCAACGACCGCTTGCCGTTCTCGGCCGCCAACTTCGAGGATCTGCGCGCGGGCGCGCGATCCTTCACCACGCTGGCGGCCGTCCGGTCGTCCGGCTACACGATCACCGGAAACGGGGAGCCGCAGCTCGTGCTCGGCGCCCGCGTGACACCGGGCCTCTTCGAAGCGTTAGGCGTGCACCCGTACCTCGGCCGCACCTTCACGCCCGACGACGATCACGCGACAGCCGCACCGGTCGCCGTGTTGGGCTACGACCTCTGGCGCACGCGCTTCGGCGGCGAACGCGGCATCGTCGGCCGCTCGATCACGCTCGACGGTACATCGTACACAGTCGTCGGGGTGATGCCGCCCGGGTTCGCGTTTCCGCGCGGGGCCGAGCTGCCTGCGGCCTTCGGATTCGCGTCGCGCGCCGAGCTCTGGACGCCGGCCGTGTTCACGGCGGGCGAGCTCAGACGGCGGGGCACGTTCAACCTGGTGGTCGTAGGCCTGCTCGCCCCAGGCTCATCGCTCTCGGCTGCGAGCGCCGATGCCGCGGCGATCGTCCGTCGCATCACGCGCGCGGCGGGATTTCCCGGTAGCACCTGGGGTGCAACGGCGGTCTCGATGCAGCAGGAGTCGACGCGCGCCGCACGGCCGGGCCTCCTCATGCTGCTCGGCGCCGTGGTCGTCGTGCTGCTCATCGCCTGCGCCAACGTGTCGAATCTCGTGCTCGCGCGCACGGCGGGCCGCCAACAGGAGCTGGCGGTGCGCGCCGCGTTAGGCGCGTCGCGCCGCCGGTTAGGCATGCAGCTCGTGACCGAGGGCGCGCTGCTCGCCCTGGTGGGTGCGATCGCGGCCGGCGCCGCCACTGCGCTCGGCCTGCACGTCGTGCTGCGCGCGCTACCGGCGTCTCTCCCGCGCGAGGCCGACATCACCGTCGAGCCGCGTGTCCTCGTCGCGTTGCTGGTGGTGGCGTTGCTCGCGGGAACGGCGTTCGGCGCCCTCGCCGCGGGACAGGTGTCTTCTGCGCACTCGGTGCTGCGCACCGGAACGCGCGCGGCCGGCGGTCGCGGCCGCCTGCGCCAGGCGCTCGTCGTCGCCGAAGTCGGACTCTCGCTCGTGCTCCTGATCGTGTCGGCACTGCTCGTCGAGAGTTTCCAGCGCATTCAGAACGTGCGGCCGGGCTTTGACCCCGCTGGTGCACTCGCGGCAACGGTGATCCTGCCATCCGATCCACGGGTCGATTTCCGCGCGAGCCAGCCAAAATGGGCGGACCTCAGCACGGCGTTCCTCCACCGCCTGAACGACGTCCCGGGCATCGAGGCGGCCGGAGCGGTGTCGTCGCTGCCGCTCACCGGCGCGTGGGAATCCACCACGTTCTCGATCGTCGGTCGATCAGGTCCAGAGGGAGCAAGTCGGCCGCATGCGAACTATGCGATTGCGTCGCCGAACTACTTCCGCGCAATGGGTGTCACCGTGCGTGGCCGAGCGTTTACCGACCACGACGACCGGACTTCTGCACCCGTCGCCATTGTGAGTGAGATGGCCGCCAAGCGATACTGGCCGGGCACGGATCCGGTGGGGCAGGAGATTACAGTGTTCGACACCTCGGCGTTGCGTATCGTCGGCGTCGCCGGAGATGTCCGGCAAGCATCACTCACCGATCCTATCGAGCCGATGCTCTATTTGCCGGCGGCGCAGTTCGCCTACGGATCCTTCACCGTCGTGGTGCGTGGCCATGGGAACATGGCAACGCTGGCGGCCGCTACCCGACGGGAGCTGCGCGCTGTGGCGCCGAGTGCGCCACTCACGGACGTGCAGTCGCTCCAACAGGTGTTCGATGCCTCGCTCGCCCAACGTCGGTTCGCGATGGTGCTGGTGAGCGTGTTTGCCGCGAGCGCCGCAGCGTTAGCAACCATCGGGTTGTACAGCGTGATGGCATACACGGTGCGCCAGCGCACGCATGAAATCGGTATTCGCATGGCGCTCGGCGCGCGTCCGGCCGACGTCCGGCGCATGATGATCCGGCAGGGCATTACGATGGCTCTGGCCGGTATTTGCGTTGGCGCCGTAGCCGCGCTCGCGCTGAGCGGCGTGTTCCGACATCAGCTTTACGAGGTAAGTGCTGCCGACCCCATGACGTACATCGCGCTCGCGATCGTGGTGATTGCGATCGCGGTCGCTGCGTCCTGGGCGCCGGCGCGCCGTGCGACGCGCGTCGACCCGAGCCGCTCCCTGCAACAGAGTTAGCTCTCGAGTAGCCTAACGGTGCGCCGGCGTATGCGCTCGCGCAGCGCGCGCTTCGAGCATGTGCGCGAGCGCTTCCGCATTGCTGATCGTAGCCTCGCGCGTGGAGTAGAGCAGCGTCACTCGACCGCGTCGCGCGCGCTTGGCGAGGGCATCCAGCACAGCCTGCGACTCTGGATTGTCGAGCTCCTCCGCGTAACGCCGTTGAAACTCGTCCCACTTCGCGGGATCGTGTCCGTACCACTGTCGCAGCTCCGCGGACGGCGCGATCGCCTTCGCCCACTCGTCCAAGCGCGCAGCGGTTTTGCTCACCCCGCGCGGCCATAGCCGATCAATGAGCACCCGGTATCCGTCACGTTCGTCGACGGGCTCGTATATCCGTTTGGTCACGATCATGGCGACTCTAGCTTCATGCGTCGGATTCGGTCGTGTTCCGCTCTGGCAATGGCTACAGCACCGCATTGCTCGGACCGCGTGCACCGCCACCCGCTCGAGTCGAACGAGACGACGTGCGTGTGCTCGCCATGCGACTCGAAGTGGTCGACGAGATACAACCGCAGCATGGTCGTGACCTCTCCGTTGGACGAGGGCTCGTCTGGCGTCCACATGCGCATCAAGCGTGTACAGCGGGCGCCGTCACCATGCGAAACGCTGACATTTTCGCTTGACGCCGGCGCAGACTCACCGCGCGATGACACGATCGACCGCATCGGACATGCTTCACGCGCTGCCTTACGCGCGGCGCATGCGGCGTTGACTAACGACGGCGTCGCAGCGCCGTAAGGCGGCGTAACCATCTTGTGGGAGATCTATGTTGATATTCATCACTAAGCTATCTATGGACAAGCACTTGGCTATATAGAGATCAAGTGCAACCTCAATGTTGATTACTGGTTAGCTTCGGCATGTCTTCGGGCCTTGCAAACGTATTGGTTTTCCCTCCCGCTGTCAACGCACCCGCCCCTTGCGCTCGCTCCAAACACCCGAATGCAGAGTGAAATTCGGAGGCGCCGCGAGCATAACACGCTGCGCACCAGCGCGCCGTAGCATAGCATTGCAGGTCGGACTAGTTTGTTGCGCCATGACCGACGTCGTCGCGCTCGCCGCCGAGCTCATGGCCATCGAATCCGCATCCGGCGACGAGGGACGGGCCGTCGATTTCGTCGCCCGCTGGCTCGTGGCGCGAGGGTGGAACGTGACCGTGCAGGAGGTCACGAAGGGCCGCGGAAACGTCTGGGCGTCCCGCGCCGGCGGCGGCGTAACCCTCTCCACCCACCTCGACACCGTTCCCCCATTCGTCCGTCCGACCCTCGAGGGCGATCACCTCCAGGGCCGTGGCGCGTGCGACGCCAAGGGCATAGCCGCCGCCATGCTCGTGGCGGCTGATCAGCTCGCGACCGAGAACGAGCAACGCGTCGACCTGCTGTTCGTGGTCGGCGAGGAGCGCGGATCGGACGGGGCGCGCACGGCCAATCATCTGGCTGCCACGAGCCGGTTTCTGGTCAATGGCGAGCCCACCGAGAGCACACTTGCATCGGGCGCTAAGGGATCACTTCGCGTGTACCTGCGAACGACCGGAATTCCCGCACACTCTGCATACCCGGAGCTCGGCCGCTCCGCCATCGAGCCCATGCTCGACCTCCTGCCCACACTGCGCAAACTCGACCTGCCGCGCGATCCGGTGTTGGGAGATACGACGGTGAACATCGGGACCCTGCGCGGCGGGACCGAGGCGAACATCATCCCCGAACGTGCGGACTGTGAGCTCATGTTCCGTCTCGTGGGCGACGTCGAGCCGATCAAGCGCATGGTGGAGCGCTGGGCGGACGGTCGTGCGGAGATCGAGTACGGCTCGCACATTCCGGCCATGCGCTTCCATACGATTCCAGGATTTCGCTCCGCGCCGGTCGCGTTCACGACCGATATCCCGTTGCTGTCGCGGTGGGGCACGCCGCTGCTCTTCGGTCCGGGGTCGATCCACGTCGCGCACACGCCGCGCGAGTTCATCGACGTCCGCGAGCTGCGCGCGGCGGTCGACTCGTACGTGCGCATCGTGCGCGCGCTCCTCGCGTGACCACGAGCGCGCCGGCTTCGCCCCCCGCGCGGCGCATTCCGGTCGCTGTGTTAGGCGCGACCGGCGCCGTTGGGCAGACGTTCGTGCGGCTGCTCGACGGGCACCCGTGGTTCGACCTCCGCGCGGTCGCGGCGTCCGAGCGCTCCGCCGGCAAGCCGTACGGCGAGGCGGCGCATTGGTTAGGCAGCGAGATGCCGGCGCGCGTCGCCGCGCTGCCCGTGGTGCCGTGCGATCCGGCGTGCATCGACGCGCCGCTCGTCTTTTCGGCGCTCGACGCGGCCGCGGCCGCGGATGTCGAAGCCGTCTTCGCGCGCGCGGGCCGATTCGTGCTCAGCAACGCGCGCGCGTATCGCCTCGAGCCGGACGTCCCGCTTCTCATCCCCGAGGTGAACCCCGACCACCTCGCGCTGCTCGACCGCCAGCGCGAGCGCCGCGGCTGGACGGGTGCGATCATCACGAACTCGAACTGCTCGACGATGGTCGTCGCGCTCGCGCTCGCGCCGCTCCACCAGGCATTCGGTGTGGCGAAGGTGTTCGTGACGACGCTGCAGGCCGTGTCCGGCGCGGGCTATCCTGGTGTGCCGTCGCTCGACATCCTCGGCAACGTGATCCCGTACATCGGCGGCGGCGAAGAAGACAAGATCGAAACGGAGACGCTCAAACTGCTCGGCTCGTTAGGCGGGGACGGCATAGTCCCGGCGACGATGACGGTGAGCGCCCAGGTGACGCGCGTCCCCGTGGAGCACGGACACACCGTGTGTCTGGCGGTGGGCCTCGCCCGCTCGGCCGACGCCGACGCAGCCGTGGCGGTCTACGAGGGGTGGCGCGGCGCCATCGAGTCGCTCCGATTGCCGTCCGCGCCGGTACCACCGATCACGGTGACGCGCGACATCGACCGGCCCCAGCCCAGGCGCGACGCCGACGCCGGCGGCGGCATGCGCATCACGATCGGGCGCGTGCGCCGCGA
>Ga0157369_10010693_pt1 | contig 10443 bp, 9 predicted proteins | sample C25metaG_FD_113461 | JGI IMG/M metagenome (GOLD analysis project Ga0157369, IMG submission 113461) | Corn rhizosphere microbial communities from Kellogg Biological Station, Michigan, USA - C2-5 metaG | ecosystem: Host-associated > Plants > Roots > Rhizosphere > Soil | place: USA: Michigan...
AATTACATGGGCGGGCATTCCTTTTTGCTGATCTTCAGGCGTGTAAAAAATTGATATGTTTTTGCCCTTAATTTCTTCCTCAGTGTAGCCTTTTATGCGTTCTGCACCTTTGTTCCAGCTTAGAACGCATCCATTCTTATCAATCAAAAAAATAGCGTATTCTTTAACACTATTAACGAGTAAAGTGAAAAGCTTCTCTTTAACGCTTCTGTCTAAAATAAGTTGGTTGTCAGTCACGGTTTAAAATGGAGTTTAGGTCATTTTAAGCAAACTGTCGTTTGCCAAGCTCGAGCCATGGGGTAATTGCCTCGTGGTGTAGTGCAAAATAAAATTAGTTTTTTTTCAGTAAAAAATAAAACACAAAAAAATATCGTAATTACTAATAAGTCAGTTTTGTTGCCACAAGATATTTAACTTTTCGTAAAATATATATATTTCTAGTTATGTAACGCCTTTTTTACGCGCTGAGAGGGGGTTTTTAATGTGATTTTAGGGAAAGTGTATTTAATCTAAAGTTTAATACTTGGTAGTTGTAATAGGCTTGGCCTTTTAATATGACTGGTGGTCAGGCATTTAGGTGCTAAGGATGGTTGGGCCGTTAATTGTTTTAAAAAAGTGTAGTTGGGGAAATAACGCTGACGTGCCGCTATCCGCCCCAGCGGCCGAAATAGGATAAATTATGCTTATGCTATGCTAAGTATGAAGCAAGCAATGGTAAAGTTCCGGTGTAACAGCGCGGAGTGCATATAGAAGGCTGCCTAACGCTCTAAGGCAGCCTTTCCACCCCTAAAAACTGACTAAAGCATGCGAAAAGGGAAAACTACAATCAACTCATTTTTTGCATGCTTTTTAACCGGTTTGTTTTTATGCCGGCGCCAGCCATTTTATACGTCGTTAACAATCCGGTATTAACCGGAACTTATATTTAGTGATAAGGTATACTCTGTTTTTTTTTGATAAAGGTATACTGCTTTTAGAGTTTCGGAGAGGGTGTTTTCACGGTATTTAAGCCGTCAAATAAACGGTGTAACAAAGGAGGGAGAGCATTGAACTTCGTTATAACTATTGAATGTGAAGATCATACAATGGCATGCTGCAAAATAATGGATGCAGGAACACCTATGGCAGAAAGTAAGCGCGTTAAAAGGCCCTATCCGCAGCAATGGGTTTAGGGGCCGGTAGAAGCTTTACGCCACCTGTTTATGGTAACGGTTTCTGTATTCTACAGGAGAGAGCCCCGTAACCTTTTTAAATATGGTGCGGAAGGCTTTAATATCGGTATAACCCACCTCGTACATTACTTCATTAATGTTTTTACGGGTAGTTTCAAAGCTTTTTTTGGCGGCTTCCATTTTGACACGTTGAATATATTCGCTCACGGTATTGCAGGTGGCTTTTTTAAACCTGCGTTCGAGGCTGCGCCGGCCCAGGGCCAGCATATCGGCAAGCTGATCCACCGTTATCTTTTCGGCGAAGTTGGTTTCAATAAATTCCTGTGCCGATCTTATCTGGTCATCTTCATGTGATTTCTGGCCCTCAAAAATGATAAATGGCGACTGACTGTTCTTGTTGATATCAATCATGAAGGTTTTGGCAATGAGGATAGCAATATCACGGCCGGCATATTTCTCAATAAGGTAAAGCAGCAGGTTAAGATAAGAATATGCACCGCCGCTGGTGTAAATGCCGTCTTCCCCGGTCATTATCTTATCATCTACCAGGTTTACATCCGGAAACATTTTTCTGAAATCATTCGCCATGCGCCAGTGTGTTGCGGCCTGTTTACCTTTAAGCAGTCCCGTTGAGGCCAGGAAGAACGCAGCTATGCAGAAAGAAGCAATTTCTGCACCCTGTTTATACTGATTCACTATCCAGGGTATAAAATCGCTGTTGGGTTCAAGTCCGCGTTCGGGATCGGGGTAGATGGCCGGGATAATAATGAGATCCGTTTTTTCAACCTCATTGATCAGTACATCGGGCTTAATGGTAAACAAACCATTTCGCTGTGGCGACTCGTGATTAATGCCCACCATTTGTACTTTAAAAACAGGCGATTTCCCCATTTCTACCCGAAGGGTATTCACTTCATTCAAAATCTGGTGTGTGCCCTCAATGTTAACTACGCTGGAGTGACCTACCGGAATAAGAATCGATATATGCTTCATATTGATAAAGATAAGGAAATTTATCTGTCGTAATCAACCCCCAATATTGCCGTTACCAGCCCTCATTCGTGTGCGTGCTTTGATGTAAGTTTGTGTATAGTTAGTTATTGGTTATTAGGTTATTGAGTTACTCAGTTAACAGGTTATGTACAAAGTTGAGCAGCTGATTAAATAACCAGAAGTAATAACAAATACGCAAGTAGCGGAATAACCGAATCAGTAACAATGACCCAATAACTAAACAACCAATAACCAAAACATGGATACACAAATATTAGATAAGGACATTAAAGTTTTGGCCATGCAGGTGAAAACCTTTCCGCAAGGGATACAGGAAGCATTTGACAAACTGAATGATTTAGTGGGCGGCGATCAATGGAGCCGTAATGTTTTTGGCCTAAGTCACGGTTCAAGGGATGGTGTGGTTTACTATGCTGCGATAAGCCAGAACTTCGATGGCGAGGCTGAAGAGTTAAACTGTGAAGAGCTTGTTGTGCCCGCGGGGATTTATGCTGTTAAGCGAGTAAACAATGGAGAGAACAACTCCAAAATATAGGAAATGCTTTTTGCGAACTGATGCAGGAGCCTGATTTTGATCATGTAACGCCTTGCATAGAATGGTACCAAAACCCCGATCAAATGCTCTGCATGGTAAAGCTAAACCAGGTAACCAATAACTAAATAACCTAATAATCAATAATTTAATAATAAATCGCCATGACAACGTTCATCAATCTTCAAAGCGCAAGAAAAGACCGCATTATCTATTGGATATTCACCATCATATTTTTTCTGTTTGATTCCGTAATGCCTGCCTTAACCTTTAATTCCCAACTTGCCAAAGAGGGATCAGGCACCTCGGTTATCCCGATTATTTCCGTATTGAGTTGTCTATCGGTAAAATCATCGGGGGCTTGCTGCTTATCTTGCCCATGGTTCCGGTAAGATATAAAGAATGGGCCTATGTAGGGTTCGGCATCTCCATAATTTCGGCCTTTATAGGGCATCTGGCGGTTGATCAAGATCCGGCACAAACCATTTTTCCCGTGGTGATCTTTGGGATTCTGCTGGTATCCTATCTGTACTTTCATAAAATAAAAGTGAGAGGATTTTGACCAGCATTTGTGCAACCATCCACGTAAATTAGTATATAAAACTTATTGTCAAACTAAATTATAAAACAATGAAACTCAACACCTATCTTAACTTTGATGGCAACACTGCAGAAGCGTTTGAATTTTATAAGTCAGTGTTTCAGACTGAGTATGCAGCCTTTATGCGCTTTAAGGACGCGCCCGACATGCCCGGTTGCGAGAATTTAAGTGAGAATGATCAGAATAAGGTATTGCACGTCTCCCTGCCGGTGGGCAAAGATAATATCCTGATGGCCTCTGATACCATGGAAGGCATGGGATCGAAGTTTGTTCAGGGTAATAATTTTTCTATCTGTATCTCTACAGACACCAGGGAACAAGCCGATTCTCTTTTTGGTAAGTTATCTGAAGGTGGACAGGCTGTTATGCCGATGCAGGACATGTTCTGGGGCGACTACTATGGTATGCTAACTGATAAGTTCGGCATCCAATGGATGATCAGCTTCAATAAAAATCAAGCCTCAGCCTCATAATGGTAGAAGTGTTTAAAACCAATGTACATTGCCCCGAAGCAGCAGCAAATTTACTCGCGCTGCTTCGGGTACATTATGGCGGCTGCCAGGTGAGTTTTGACCTTGAGGATTGCGACAAGGTGCTCCGCATAGCCGGGCAACGCGTTGTAGTTGCTCCTCAGGTTATCTCAATTTTTCAGCAGCACGGTTTTCAATGCTTAGTGCTTGACTATTAGCCGATAGATAAACACTCGTTGCTACTTCTCTTCAATAATCTTTGCATCCCAGGGGCCAAGCGTTAGCTCGCTGTCCTTCGCAATCTGATTGCCGCTTAATAATTCTCTTCCGCTTTCAAAATTGTAATGGATAGTAGCCGGTTGGGCAGAATAATTAAAAAGGTAGCGTATCGTTTTGCCTTGTTCGTTTTTGCCGTGCTTTTCAATCAACGGGAAATGTAAATCCCGCTCTTTACTCCAGAGCCCAGCGTTTTTCACCTCCGTGGTTAATATAGCCTCCATTAAAGGTCTACTGGTGAGGCAGCCTATATAAGTAGCCGTGCCCTTGCCGTAGTTGTTTTGGGTAATAGCTGCATATTTACCCCACACCGGATGGTCATAATAAGCAAGCACCTTGGCTGTTGTTGGCGTGATGAGTTCCATCCAGGTAGTTATTTTGTTTTCACTGCCAACATGGTAAGGATCATCCTTAAGCGATACATTTTTAGGGACCGTAAACTGGCTGTAGCTTATGCCGCAAGCTTCGCTGATTATTGCTGGTTGAGGCGCAGTATGTACCTTCACATTCTGGTTAGAAAAGCCGCTTTTAAAGGTATAAACAATGTGACCGCCGTTTTTTACGAAATTGTTGAGCCGATGTAATAAGCTATCGGGCGCGGCATATAGAGCAGGTACGATAAGCAGCTTGTATTTTTCAATATTAGTGCTGCTTGGGTCCACAAAGTCAATGCCTATGTTGTTTCTGTAGAATGCATCGTACATCATACGCAGCACATCGTTGTAGCCTTCGCGACCGCCACCGGCGAAGCCAAATGCGTTAAAGGCTGTTAAGGCCTCGTTGCTGAAGAGGATGGCCACCTGGTTGTCCTTTTTAAGGTTAATGAGCCGGCTGCTCAATCGTTCAAAATCTCTGCCTATCGTCTTTGCCTCGTTATAAGTTGGATTAGGTTGGAAATCATGACTTAATAAGCCTTTCCAATAAGTTTCTGCCGAGTTATGAATAGAATGCCAGTGCCAGTATTCTACCATGTTAGCTCCTGAGGCCAGGTGGCTGAAAGCCTGTAGCCGTAATTGTCCCGGATAGGGTACCCAGGCCGGAAAGCCCTGCGCTTCGGTTTCCAGCACAAAATAGTTTTTGCCGCCTTTCATGGACCGGCCCACATCGCCACCAAAAGAGATCTCCGCACCTGTTAAGTCATCCTGCGAGGGATGGTAAATGTCTACTCCTGCTACGTCAAGCGCTTTGGCAGCAGCAAAATGGTCAACCTCAGGTTGGATACCGAATGTGTAGCCATGCCAATCGAAATCAAAATTCTGCGTAGTAAACTGATCCTTGCGTTTGTATTGGTTTACAATGTTGGCCTGCCATTGTAAGTAATCGGTAACCAGCTTTCGCTGAAACTTAGCAAACTCAGCCTGTTCGCTTGCATTGATGGAGGCTACCATAGAGGGGAAATCTTGCCAGGCGTTAATACGATTACTCCAGTAGTCGAGCCCAAAAGCCCTGTTGATGCTATCTAACGTACCGAATTTTTGCTTCATGTAAGTTACAAACTGCTTTTGCACCTCGGGTCCGGCGGTGTTGTAAGCTTTGGTCTCATTATCTAGCTGGTATCCGATCACAGCTGGATTAGCACTCACATGTTCCATCAGCTTTCTGATCACCCTTTCCGCATAGAATAGAAAGTGCGGGTTGGTAATATCCATGTTTTGACGCGGACCGTATTGATTCTGTCCGCGGGGCGTAATGGCCAGCACATCCGGGTATTTTCGTACCATCCATGTTGGGACGGCATAAGTTGGTGTACCGATAATGACGCTGATACCCGCTTCGTGCATTGCCTTGAGGACACGGTCAATGTGCGTAAAATCAAATGTACCATCCTGTGGCTCAAGCGTGCTCCAGGTTGATTCTGCTATACGCACTACATTAATTCCGGCGGCTTTCATCATTTGCACATCTTTCTGCAAACGGTCATAAGGCATGTACTCATCGTAATAAGCCACGCCATATAATAGTTTGTGCGGCATGCGCTGTGCAAATACGGTTTGCCAGAGCATGAAAAGACAGGTAATACTAAAAAACTTTTTCATAATTGGTTGTGCAATAGGCTGAACAATGGTGCCGTTCCCTGAAACGAGAAACCGCCGCCGGTTTATAAAGGCCGTTCTAAATAAGCCTATTTTTTTCTAATAAAAAAGCTTTTCTGAAAATAATTGTCAATATTACACTAATAAAGTGTACTATAGATTTTATATGGAGACGCTATAACAATCTCCAAGTGCTTTTCCGTTAAAAGGATCCATAGCGGCAAAGCTATATTTCTTTTAAGTTAAAATTGGATAACGAATGGCGAAAACAAAAGTGATGTTCAGGCATTTCTAATTTGAGCTCAGCAAGTTGTTGGTTGTTAATTTGATGGTTTTATGGTATAGGTATTGCCAAATTTGAACTGTGGTGTAGTTGGTTACCAGAAAGATTATGAGATCGAGTATTGTTCGTCAGTTAGCCTTATCTTTTACATTAAGCGTAATTTTATTGCTGATACCTGCGGCTGTCTGCTACTATTCGCTCCTGCAACTGTTTGACAGTTCCAAATGGGTAACCCACACCCAACAGGTAATAGACCGGCTGGAAACTTTGGTTTCAGAAGTTGAGAACGCTCAAACCAGCGTGCGGGGCTATTTGCTTACCGGCGAAGCGCCAATGCTGAAGCCTTACATCCACGCTTCGTCGGCCTCCCAGAGAACCTATAGCGACATCGGGTTTTTGACCCGTGATAACCTGCAACAGCAGAATACTTTGCCTTTGCTTCGTACGCACATGCGAAAAACCCTGCAAGTGCTGGACTCGCTGAAGATTTTGAAAGACGGTCACCGCGACGGATATACCACCCTGATCCATACAGGCGAGGTAGAAATGACGCATGTGAGAGAAATAGTAGCCTTGATGCAACAGCGCGAACGCGGCCTGCTTGCCGTACGTAGCCAAAAGGAAGAGCGTTATATGGTTTTTAGTTCCATTTTGATTCTTGCGATTAGCTTGATGGCGCCTGTTATTGTTTATCTTTTTTTTAAACGATTAAAATGGAGCATCTGGAGGAGCCTTGCGTTGCAGGAAGAATTAAAGCAAAAAGATATTAGCATTAGCCAGCGGCTGTCAGCGGTTGAGAGCTATGCTAACAAGATCACTGCCGGCGACTACCAAATCAGGGTGACTGATGCCGAACGGGATTTACTTGGCTCACTCGCTAACGCCATTAACCAGATGGCCGCATCGCTGGCCTATGCCTTTGGTGCGCTGGAACAGCAAATGAAAAGGAAGGATGAATTTATAAGTATTGCCAGCCACGAGTTGAAGACGCCGCTAACCAGTATAAAGGCAACTATGCAGGTACTGGTTAAACATGAGTTTGATAACGAGAAAGACAGAAAAATTCACCCTTTTATAGTGAGAGCTAATAAGCAGGTTAAGCGCCTGTCAGAAATTGTAGACAACCTGTTAGATGTTGGCCGCTTATCGCAGGAGAAAGTTCAGCTTAATACTACCCATTTCCTGTTATACGAGGCCATTATTGATTGTACAACGGAAATATTTTCGGTAATTAAAACGCATCAGCTGGAAATAACCGGTGAACAGGATATCGAAGTGTTTGCCGATAAGTTCAGGATTGAGCAGGTAGTGGTTAATATGGTATCCAATGCCATAAAATATTCTCCGCAGGCTAATAAAGTGTTAATTGATATCCACCAGGAGGATGGACAGGTTAAAGTATCGGTGCGCGATTTTGGCATTGGCATACCTCCTGAGCATATACCTTATCTATTTGGCCGTTATTACCGGGCTCATGAGACCTCTCAGGTCTTTTCCGGGATTGGTTTAGGGCTCTATATTTCATATGAACTTATTAAGCGCCATAACGGCTATATGGGTGTAACCAGCGAACAGGGTCACGGTTCAACCTTTTGGTTTACATTGCCAATCTTTTAGAAAACAATACTGTAAAGAAGATGTTACATAGATGTTGATTAATTAATAATTAATAAAAGTCTATCGTTATGAAAAGAATGTTTTTTTTAGCAGCTATAGTTTTGGGATCGCTTTCGATGGCGCATGCCCAGACGGATTCATTGCATTTAAAGGTTAAGAAGCATAAACTAAAAGAAGATGTAAAAGCCGTTCCGCACCAAACACCAACCGTTGTGCATGATGCAGTACCTGTACCAGTACCGGTTCCGGTAGAAACGCCTGCACCTGCTCCTGCCCCTGCTCCGCAGCCGGCAACGCAGGTAAATGTGAACCCGAATCCAAACCAGCCGGCTCCTGATGCCAATACACAGCAGCCAGCTACTACAGTAAATGTTAATACTAACCCGACGCCTCCTCCGCCACCAGCCCCTGCGCCGGCTCCAAATCCGAAGGTAACTGAAACAACAACTACCACCGTTGCTGAGCCAGTTACGCACGAGCATACTGCAGCGGTAAGCCATACTGCCCGTCATACTACACGTACGTCGGCCCAGTTACGCAGGCGTTCGGCTAATACACATTATAGTGCAGCAAGTAAACGTACTGGCACACGTTACAAAACCACTACAACAACTAAAGTAACACAACAGTAACGCTTAGTACGATAAATAAAAAGGGACCGTCTCTGTAGGAAGGCACTGAAAAAGTCCAATTGGACAAAAGGAGTAGAAGACGAAAGTTTTCTACTCCTTTTTTTGTATCTTAAAGTGTCGAAAGAAAGACACCAAGATGCTTGCCCAACAACAACAGATACAGTTCAGCGCGTTTTCAGGCTTATATGACCTGATCGTTCCCAAAGACAATCTTTTACGTAAGATCAATGACCTGATAGATTTTACATTTATCTATGATGAATTGGTCAGCAAGTATTGCATTAGCAATGGCAGGACAGCCGAAAGTCCTGTACGGATGTTCAAATACCTGTTGTTGAAAACAATCTATACGGTTTCAGATGTGGATGTGGTTGAGCGTTCGCAGTATGACATGTCTTTCAAATATTTCCTGGATATGTCGCCGGAGGAAGGAGTTATTGATCCGAGTTCATTGACCAAGTTCAGAAAGCTGCGGCTAAAGGATAATGATCTGTTAAACCTGCTCATTAATAAAACGGTGACCATAGCTATTGAAAAAGGCATCATCCGGTCAAAATCTATTATTGTCGATGCAACCCATTCCCTGTCGAGGTCTAATCCTTATTCAGCATTAGAAGTATTGCGGGAACGCTCAAAACTGCTTCGCAAAGCGGTGTATGCGATAGATGAAGACATGAAAGCTGTAATGCCCGAAAAGAACAATACAGACGAACTCGAAAAAGAACTGGCCTATTGCATCAGATTAGAGAAATGTATCGAAGCAGACCCAACCTTATGTCAGATCCCTGCGGTAAAAGAGAAGTTGAACCTATTGAAAGAGACGGTAGCAGATACGCAGGAGCATTATACATTATCTAAAGACAGGGAAGCCAAAACAGGCCACAAATCGGCTGATAGCTCATTCTTTGGTTACAAGACCCATCTGGCGATGACCGAAGAACGCATCATCACGGCTGCTGTAGTCACTTCAGGTGAAAAAGGCGATGGACCTGAACTCCCCAAGCTTTTGGAGATCAGCCAGCAAAATGGCATTGAAGTAGAAAAGATTATCGGCGATTCGGCTTATTCAGGGAAAGAGAACCTTGAGTTAACGGCAGAACGGGGCGTAAAAATCGTGGCAAGGCTAAACCCGTCAATAAGTCAAGGCTTTAGAAAAGATGCGGACAGGTTCGATTACAATAAGGATGCAGGAATGTTTGTTTGCCCGGCCGGGCACCTGGCTATCCGGAAGGCTCGTACCGGTAAGAAAAACATAGGCGAGAACCAGTTAGATACTTACTACTTTGACATTGAAAAGTGTAAGGTCTGCCCGTTAAGGGAGAATTGCTATAAGCCGGGTGCAAAGTCTAAAACCTATTCGGTCACTATCAAATCAGATACGCACCTACAGCAAATGGCTTTCCAGCAAACAACAGAATATAAAGAAAGCATCAAACACCGGTATAAGATAGAAGCGAAGAATAGTGAACTAAAAAATGTTCATGGGTATGACCGGGCGATAGCTTATGGCATTGAAAATATGGAGATGCAAGGTGCATTGGCTATCTTCACTGTAAATCTGAAAAGGATTATCAAACTGATGAACTAAGTTTCGGAAAAATAACGCCAAATCCTCCATCAGATCGGTAATACAGCTATATCGGCCACAAGAAATCAACTCAGCAAATATTGACGCAAAAGAAAAAGTGACCGAGGCTGTAAAACAAACTGTGTCAAAGAGTAAATAATTACCTTTAACATAGTATAGAATGAAGCAAGACGAGTCGCTCGAGTACGAGCAAATGAAGAAGAAAGCCCTGGAGCAACTCCGCTC
>Ga0157369_10010694_pt1 | contig 10443 bp, 7 predicted proteins | sample C25metaG_FD_113461 | JGI IMG/M metagenome (GOLD analysis project Ga0157369, IMG submission 113461) | Corn rhizosphere microbial communities from Kellogg Biological Station, Michigan, USA - C2-5 metaG | ecosystem: Host-associated > Plants > Roots > Rhizosphere > Soil | place: USA: Michigan...
CCCTTCGCATCAACCAGTTCTACCTGCGAGCCCTGGCGAACGAACGCGATCGGCTTGCGTTCGGTAACAGAGATGCGAATCTGGTCAGGCAGCAGACGCATCACCGTAGCGTGCTCGATCCAGGGAATCTGTTCCAACTGCTTGCGGCGCTCGCTGAGCGGAACAAAGAAAATGTTGCGACCCACATCTTCGCCGAAAACCGGCAGCATGTCAGCGCGACTCACCTGCGCCAGTCCGGTGGCCTGGATATTGGTCGTTCCTGCGATTCGAAACCGGGCATCATGCACCAGAAAGCTTCTCAGCGCATATGCGGAGATACCGACCAATGACAACACTGCGAAGGCTGAAGCTGCGAGAAGAATGCGTCCAAACCTGGTTGCCGGTCGCCACCATGGCCGCTTCACTTCTTCGCTGAAACGGCGAGGCTTTGAGCGACCTGGACCTGCGTCCTCATCATCGTCCGGCTCAAGCGGCATGCCGGGCAGTCCTCGGCCCGACAGTGGCGCCGTTGGCTGTGCGCGCCGGAAGCGCGGTTCCGCAGCTACTTCGTCCTCCCACACCATGGGCCGGGTTTTATTGTCGCGTTGAGCCACGCTGTAAGCCGAAGATCGGGAGAGTCGCCAAGGTCAACTATAGCCCGCGAAAGAGTGGCTTTTTTGCGCACCGGAAGCAAGGGGAACCCGTAGCGTTACGGCCTTGTTAAGCGGCTTAGAATAAGCTACGAAGATGAGCCGACTGCGAATCTACGGAGCATGCGCCTGGCTACTCGCAAGCCTATGTTTTGCAGCCGCACAAGAGGCCCCATACCGGTATATCCGCACCGGTGAGCCTGCCAATATCATTGCCCAGCCCCGCCCCGGATTTGCACTGATGGGAGGCGGCACAGACCTCGATGAAGCCTTTCAGTTTCTCTGCGATCGAGCAAACGGCGGGGACCTGCTGGTGCTCAGGGCCAGCGGCGACGACGAATACAACACATATCTGCGCGGCATCTGTCATCTCAACTCCGTTGCTACGCTGATCATCCCTGATCGCAAGGCCGCCGCCGATCCGTTCGTGTCCGAAGCAATACGCCACGCTACTGCCATCTTCATTGCCGGCGGAGACCAGGCCAACTACATCAATTTCTGGATGAATACCCCGGTACAAACGGCGCTGAACGAAGCCATAAGGCGAGGCGTGCCGATCGGCGGAACCAGCGCAGGACTCGCCGTGTTGGGCGAGTACGCTTACTCAGCGCAAGGAGACAAACCAGACGACCCAAACCTCGATGGCAAAACCGCACTGGCCGATCCTCTTGGCGCACGCGTCAGTCTTGCACACGGCTTCCTCAACATTCCAATTTTGAAAGGCACAATCACCGACACTCACTTTGCTCGCCGCGACCGGATGGGACGCCTCCTGGTGTTCCTGGCGCGTCTGAATGAGCCCGATGGAAAACCAATGCCACCTGATTCCCCGCATTTCCACGGGATCGGCGTTGAGGAGCGGGCAGCGGTTCTTCTTGAGCCTGCAGGCAAAGCACACGTTGTCGGTTACGGGCACGTGTACTTCATTGATGCGGACCGCGGATCCGGCTTGCTGCAAAAGGGTAAGCCCCTTACTTACGGCCCCTTCATTGTCCAAAAAGTAGCCCCCGGCGCGGACTTCTATATCAAGTCGTGGGCTGGCGATGCTATCAGCTACAAACTCACCGTCGAAGCTGGCAGGATTCACTCAACCCAGACAGCAAACGAAATCTACTGAACATGAGGGCGCCGGGTGCCCCACGTCCCCCTCTTTTGGGAACGTGGGATACAACGAACTAATCCGCATAGGTGACCGGGACTCAGTCCTAAGACCAATGCAACGTCTGCACCGAATCTGCCGGCAGGTCGATCGCAACGGCCTCATCTCCCATCAGCAACTGAACCTGCCGTTCCCCACCTTTGTTTGCAAGCACAACGACAAAACTGCCATCGGGATTCCGGAACCCAGTGTGCGACACCGCAGATCCAGTTCCGGTCCCGCCCAACGCATTCGTCGCAAAAACACGCGCCCCGCGTTTCACATGCTGCGAGTAATGCGCGAATGCCCAGTACTGCCCGCTCTGGGTGATTTTGTGCGATGTTTCGTCGACCGTGATGACGCCGCCACACGGAAACGGCCCGATGTTTGGCTTTCCTTTTTCATCAAGCGCCACATTCCATGCCGTGATCGATCGAGCCCAGTTGTTGAGGATTCCATTGAACTGGTCCACCCATTTGGTGTAATCGGTCTGATAATCGGGCTGGGTGATATCCGGCCCGCCTTCGGTCCAGTAGGCGTTCTTGTTGGGGAAGGCGTCATGCACGCGGGTCATGGCTGAGGCGCCGCCGACGTATCCGTGCCAGGCGACGCCGTCGACTGCGTTGTACACATCCGGATCGCTGAGCTCGTCGATCGCGCGGCCCCATAGGCTGTAATTGTGGTCGAGGATCCAGATTTTCGCCTTCAGGCTGGCCTTCTGGATCGCAGGTGAGAGGAACTTCGCCGCAAACTCCATCTCCTGTTCCTGCGCCCAGAGGCATGCGGGCATGCGGCCCTCCTGCTCGGCGTCGGTTTCATTCTGGACGGTTACGGCGTCGACTTCGACGCCTTCGGCCTTATAGCCCTCGAGGAACTTGACGAAGTAGCGCGCATATGGATCGAAGCTCTGTTTGCGGATTGCTCCGCCCAGCATCGAGTTGTTCGGCTTCATCCACGCTGGCGGGCTCCAGGGAGATGAGAAAAGAAACAGATCAGGATTTGCCTTCCGCGCCTCTCGAAGAACCGGCAGGTAATACTGCTTATCGTGATCGAGCGAGAACTTCTTCAGTTCAGGATCAGGTTCGCTGCTCTCGTCGTAACTGTAAAGCTTGGTGGCGTAGTCGCTCGATCCAATGCAGGTGCGGCACACATTCAGCGCCATTGAGTCCGGCGCAAACAGATCGTGCATCACCGGGGCACGCTCGGAATCCGTCAACCGGCCGAGAACATATGCAGACGCCTCCGTGATGGCCGCCCCGAAACCAAGAATCTCCTGCCTCGTCGCGCCCGTGTCAAGTTGGATAGCATCAGCCGCAACCTGGCTTGGCTTGCTCCAGGTGAGTGGCGCCAGTGGAGCGTGACGCTTGTCGCGAAAGGTGCCCCAAACTTTTACCGTGCTATGCGATTCAAGCCCATAGGCCAGTCGTGTTCCGCGCGTCACCGCCAGTGCTGCTGCCGAAGCCGAAGCAGACTTCAGGAAATCCCTTCGCGAGCCCTTTTTCATTTCGTGCTCCTGATTGTGGACATTTGTCAGCCCGCGGAATCATAGCAAAGCCCGATCAGCCAGTAAACCGTTTGAGTTCGACCAATCTCGAATCAAAGGCCGGGTGCCGGGTGCCCCAGGTCCCTCGCACTTGGGGACCTGGGATTCAACACTGTCCGTCCGATTCAGAGTCGATGAGTCACGCCGCCGGGTACCCCATCCATCGCACAGCCTCACCGTACGATGGATGGATACGAGGAAGCCCGCAGCCGGCTCTACTTCGATTCAAGCTCCGCGAGTATCTGGGGCCCAAGCTGGCTCACGCTGCCTGCGCCGAGCGTCATGATCATGTCGCCCTCCGACGCTGCTGCTGTGACAGCTGCAATAGCCCCCGCAAAGTCCGGCGCATACTCTGCGGGCGGTGTTGCGATCTTTGAAGTAAGCAGTTCCGCCGTGATGCCCGGCAGGGGCTCTTCGCTCGCAGCATAAATCGGCAGAACCACCACGCTGTCAGCGTCTCCAAAAGCCCCGCCGAATTCGTCAAGCAGATCACGCGTGCGCGAGTAACGATGCGGCTGAAAGATCACGTGAATTCGTCCCTGACAATATTCGCGAGCCGCTGCAAGCGTGGCCCGAATCTCGGTCGGATGATGGCCATAGTCGTCCACCACAGTCACACCCCGCGCATGCCCACGAATCTGAAAGCGTCGATCCACGCCACGAAAACTCGATATCCCGGTTGCGATCTTGTCCGAGGCAATCTCCAGTTGCTGCGCAATCGCCACAGCAGCTGTGGCATTGAGTGCATTGTGCCGACCCGGAACGTGCAGTTCAAATGGACCGAGCACGCCCGTTGGAGCATGCACCTGAAAACACGAGAAGCAGCCCGGGCGCGGAGCCAGGATCTCCAGTCGATAATCCGCCTCCGCCGCCGTTCCATAACGAAACACCCGGCGATGCGCACGCGGCAGAATCGCTGCGAGCGCTGGATTATCGATACAGGCCGTCACCGCTCCGTAGAACGGCACCTTGTCAATGAACGAGAGGTACGCGTTCTCAATGTCATCCATGTCGCGGTAGCAGTCCATGTGCTCGCGATCGAGATTCGTGACAACGGCCAGAATCGGAGGCAACTTCAGAAACGATCGATCGCTTTCGTCAGCCTCGGCGACAAGATATTGGCTGGTGCCAAGCCGTGCATTCGAGCCAAGCGCATCCACGCGTCCCCCCACAACGACAGTTGGATCGAGGCCCCCGGCCGCGAGTACCGCCGCCACCATCGTCGTCGTAGTAGTCTTCCCGTGCATGCCCGCGATCGCAATGCCGTATTTCAGACGCATGAGTTCAGCCAGCATCTCGGCGCGCTGGATCACCGGAATCTTTTGCGCGCGGGCTTCCACCACCTCCGGATTGCTCGCCGAAACAGCCGAGCTAGTCACCACAACCGTGGCTCCGGCGATGTTTCCAGCATGATGGCCTTCATATATGGTTGCGCCAAGCTGGGCAAGCCGATCCGTCACCGAGCCGCGCCGGAGGTCAGAACCGGAAACTTTGAAGCCCATATTGAGCAGGATTTCGGCAATCCCGCTCATGCCGATCCCGCCGATCCCGATAAAGTGCGCGTGCTGTGAAGTTACAAACATGGCAGACGAAACTTCAGCTTAGCACCCGGAAACACTTGACCATGAACTCGAGCGCAACAGAAAACGCGCATCTTCGCGAGGTCACAGTCCGGCCCGCGTTTCTTCGGCCATGTAGTCGACCACCGCTTTCAGATCGCCCTTGGTTTCTTCAAATACCTTCAGCTGCCGATCGGCGCCTGTCCCAGTCTTCATGATCTTGCGAATGCCTTCGATCGCTTCCCTGCTGCCAAGTTCATCCACCACAGGGTCAATCATGGCCAGATACTCCTCGATCAACTCGCGCTCCGGCACTTCCTGCTGTTTCCCAAAGTCGATCAGGCTTCCATCCAGCCCATAGCGGACAGCGCGGAACTTGTTCTCCATCAGCAGGGGGCGCGCGTAATGCCTGAAGTCCTGGTTCGCTTCATGCAGCTTGCACAGATATGCCGCCGTCGCCTGAATAAGCGCGGCGATTGCGATTGTCTCCTCCGCGCGCAGCGGAATATCACAGGCACGCACTTCGACAGTGTTGAAGAACGGATGCGGCCGTATGTCCCACCAGATTTTTTTGGCATTATCGATGCAGTTGGTGCGAACCAGCAGGCTCACGTAATTTTCAAATTCCGAGTAGCTCGCAAACGCGTCCGGGATACCGGTGCGCGGAAAGTTCTCGAACACCTTGGCGCGATATCCCTTGTAGCCGGTGTTGAGGCCGAGCCAGAAGGGCGAGTTCGTCGCCAGCGCCATGATGTGCGGCAGAAAGTAGCGCATCGCGTTCATCACGCGGATGGCTTCCTCGCGGTCCTCAATCCCGACGTGCACATGCAGGCCGAAGATGAGATTGGATCGCGCGACGAGTTGCAGATCCTTCACCACCTGGTGATAGCGCGGATCCGGATAAATCTCCTGCGTCCGCCAGTCGGCAAACGGGTGCGTGGCGCCCGCCACCAGTTCAAGATTGTGTTCTCTCGCCAGCTTGATCATCTCCCGGCGCAACTCGTAGACGTCTTCCCGCGCCTCATCGATGTTGCGGCAGATCCGCGTCCCCACCTCAACAACCGACGTGTGCATCTCCGCCTTCACCCGCTCCTGAAGGCGCATCTTCCCCTGCGCCAGCATTTCGGTTTGGATGTGCGACCGCAGGTCGCGCGTAACCGGATCGATGGTCTGGTATTCCTCTTCGATTCCTAGGGAGAAGGATGGCCGCATGCAAATGACCTCGGTGAAGCTTGGGCACATTGTAGACGAGCGCTCATACACGCAGCCTAAAGTCCGGGTGCCCCATCCATCGCACAGCCTCATCGTGCGACGGGTGGGAAGCAAGATCACAGGTGCCCCAGAGCCCCCCTGAGCTTGTCGAAGCGTCCCTGTGTTCGGATCTCGGAAGCCAAGCCGCAACTGATCACTGATCACTTATCACCGACCACTGAACTACAATTCCCCGCGTGAGAGAAGCCATGTTTCAGGATCGTCGAGAAGCCGGGCGCATCCTCGGCGAGATGGTTGCCAACCTGCCGGACATCGCTGACGGCGTGGTGCTCGGCCTGGTGCGCGGAGGCGTGCCCGTTGCCTTCGAGGTGGCCAAAGCATGTGGCTTGCCGCTCGATATCCTGGTCGTCCGCAAGCTTGGGGTTCCCTGGCAGGAGGAGCTGGCAATGGGCGCCATCGCAAGCGGCGGAACCATCGTCCTCAATGAAGATGTGCTTCGATCTGCTCGCATCACTGCCGCGAAGCTTGAGGCCGTAATCGACCGGGAAAAGGCTGAGCTTGCCAGGCGCGAAGCGCTCTATCGGCAAGGACAACCGGCCTTGCCGATCGAGGGGCGCACCGTCGTCCTCGTAGACGATGGGTTAGCTACCGGGGCAAGCATGCGAGCGGCGATTCGGGCGATCACAGGTCGAGCCCGCCGGATGATCGTGGCCGTTCCCGTCGGCGCAAAAAGCACCTGCGACGATCTCAAAACCATGGCCCACGAGGTGATCTGCGCCCTCGTCCCCGAGCCGCTCGAAGCGGTGAGCCTGTTCTATCGCGAGTTCCAGCCGACTTCAGACGACGAAGTCCGCGAACTGCTTCTGCGAGGTGCAGCAAGCAGCGCTGACTCCCAGTGACCCTACTCACTACTCCCTACTCCCTGAGCGAAGCCTGGCGCAGCGATTCTCAATTCAAAAGTACGTTTTGGTCTGGACGATGCAGCGAGAACGTCGGAATCTCGATATCAAAACGCTCCCCTGTCTCGCTCTCCATTTGGTAGGCGCCGCCCATCATCCCCGACGGCGTGTTGAGAGGCGCGCTGCTCGCATATTCAAAGCTCTCACCGGGCTCTAGGATTGGTTGCTCCCCGACAACTCCCGGCCCTTTAACCTCGGTCAGTTCGCCACGCGCATTCGTAATCATCCAGTGCCGGCTCAACAGGTGCACCGTTTCCTGCCCCTGATTCTCAATGACGACTCGATAAGCCCAGAAATATCGCGAGTGTTCCGGCGATGATTCCCTCTCCAGGTAAGTCGGCTCAACGCTGACCGCAATCCCTCGAGTCGTTGCAGTATAGTGCGCCCAATTTGCCATACAGAAACTTTAGATGAGAGCCCTCCGCCAAGGTGCACCACCTGTCGCGCCGAAGCCTCTGGCGAAGGCGGAATGTCCCACCGAAACTGTTCGAGACATGGGAGACGAAATCGCCGTCCAGCGAAATTCCTGTGAGCCGTCATGCGATGCCTCCATTCTTTCCCGCCCCAAAACCTAACTTCCGAATGCGCGGTGACTCGCCCAAAAACTCAAGCATCGAGAATCTGCGATTGCTCAACGAGCGCATTGGCGATTTGGCAACGATTGAATCATCTCAGGGTTACAGGCCACGGACTTTTCCATTGTTCGCCCTGAATGTAGGTGGCAAGATACCAAGTAATGCTTCCCCGACTGGCGTTTCGCCTGATAGGTGCGTTCCTGACCGCATCAACCCTGAGTGGCTTGCTCGCCGCGCAGAATTTCGACATGGTAGGCCACGACCGCCGTATCGTCGCGTTGGGCGGCCTCATGCGCTTCCATCCCGGCGACGACCCGACCCTGGCCTGGGCTAAACCTGACTTCGACGACTCATCGTGGTCTCCCATCCGAGGCGACGAGAACTGGTACGTGCAAGGCTATCCGAAGCTCGCTGGTTTTGCGTGGTATCGCTTCGAGGTGACGCTGCCCAGCTACACAGGCCGACTGGCGTTGTGGATTCCGATGATCGCCACGAACTTTCAGGTCTATGCCGACGGGCGACTCATCGGCGAGAACGGCACGATGCCGCCGCGCGCCCAGCCACGCTATGCGCAAAACCTTGTTTTCCCCATCCCGGACGATCTGACGCGATCTGCCGGGAGCCTGAGCATTGCCATCCGTGTATGGCACTATCCGTCGGAGCTGAAGCCGTATGGTGGCATTCAGGAGTCCATGCAATTGGGCGATGCGAGCCTCATGACAAAGTGGCAGACGCATCGAAGCCATGAATTGTTCTGGGCCAACACGCAATTCGGCATCGCGGGCCTGGTTTGTCTGCTGGCCGGGCTGGGCTCCCTGTGGCTGTTCTTCATGCGGCCGACCGACCGCGAATTTCTCTGGTTCGGAGTTTGGGAGATCATTAACGTTCTCCTCATCTCGGTCTACGCCAGCTTCCGTTCGGTCAACGTGGTGGTGTGGATGGTGGGTCAGGCCATCCTGATCGCCGGCCTCAATGTCAGCTTGCCGATCATGATTAGGCACTTCCGCAAAATCAATCGAGGCCGTCTTTACTGGGCTGCCATAGCAGTCGCGCTTCTCGACTGTTTACTCGACTTTCTCGTCACTTTCAACTTGATAAGCGTCGCGGTCCACTTTGAGATTGGAACGGTCATGAAGTTTCTGATCGGGGCCTTGAACTGTAGCTTGCTTTTCGAGCCCTCGAGGGAGAGCAAGGCAGAGAAATGGGTGTTCGCCGTGCCGCTCGGTCTCGATTTTCTGAATCTCAGCTTCAACTACCTCGCATTTGCTCTTGTGGTCCGGGGCGAGGTATGGGCGGCTCGCTACCTCGACCTCTTCTTCAACGGCATCACCGACCGGCCATTTCCATTGGGAACCTACCAGGCGACCGGGATTGCCGTCCAGCTTGCGCTCTTTGCCGTCGTTTTGCTCCGCTTCGCACGCACCCGCAGCGAGGAAGAGCGCTACAAGACCGAGCTCGAAGCTGCCCGCATTGTGCAGCAGATCCTGGTGCCGAGCGAAATTCCCACTGTTCCAGGCTTTGTCGTGGAAAATGTCTACAAGCCCGCCGGCCAGGTGGGCGGCGACTTTTCTCAGATTATTTCCATTGCAGACGGTGGCGTTCTCATCGTGATCGGCGACGTGAGCGGCAAGGGCATGCCCGCCGCGATGACTGTATCCCTTCTGGTGGGAACCTTCCGCACGCTGGCGCACTATACGCAAAGCCCGGCGGAGATTCTCGCCGCCATGAATCAGCGCATGATGGGGCGCAGCTCGGGGGGATTCACTACCTGCCTCGTTCTCACAGTGAGCGCCGCTGGTAAGCTAATTGCCGCCAATGCCGGACATGTCGCCCCTTATGTGAACGGCAGCGAACTCTCTCTCATCAATGGCCTGCCGCTCGGCCTCTCTGCGCATGAGCAGTACATTGAGTCGGTGTTTCCTATCGCAGCAGGCGAGCAGCTTACCCTTATAACCGACGGCGTTGTAGAGGCCCGCGCGACGAGCGGCGAGCTTCTCGGCTTCGAGCGACTAAAAGGGTTGGTGATCCATTCGGCGGATTCAATTGTGCGAGCTGCGCAAAGCTACGGCCAGGATGACGACATCACAGTTCTCACCCTTCGCCTGGCCCCAATCTAAATTCGATGCACTTGGCAACAGCGATCTCCTTGCGTTGGTGCATCCAGGACAATCCACTTATCCAGACGAACGATTAGTGAAACCGAGGTTCAGGGTGGATTGTCCTCGATCCGCAGTAAGCCGACACATGGCGAAAATCGGTGCAAACTTCCGAATACAAGGTGATTCGAGATACTCGCACGCCCCTCAACCTCAACCACGAGCGCGCCGCTGCCCATCCTTCCAGTTCCTAACAGCAAACACAGTGGCAATGCTCTGTGCTTTCGCCGAGTCAAGTCCTCACAAACAAGTGCAGCTCCTAAGCCCCTCATTCCACTAGCAAATTTGCGCCACCGGCGTTGCACTTTATCTCCCCGCCCCGGCGCACAATGGAGTTGAATCTCAACTCTCAAACAGCGACATCGCAAATGCGGCATCCAGGCCAGGTCCCAGGAAACCTGCGTTCACCAACAGAACCACGGGCAATCGCGATCACACCTCCCCGAATGCACCCATCCAAATCCTGCATCTCACGATGCGAGATGAAAATGTACGGTTTAGCATGCAAGCCGTTTATTTTCTACGATTTGGAATCTAAGTTATTCATTTCGATGAGCTTATAGCCTCCTCCGTCCGTAAACCATTGAAAACACTATCCGCCCCCGGGGGGGAGGGGGTACTGGGGTTCCCTAGGAATCGTCCCCGATCCTTGCCTGGAATAGAGGAAAACGC
>Ga0157369_10010696_pt1 | contig 10443 bp, 9 predicted proteins | sample C25metaG_FD_113461 | JGI IMG/M metagenome (GOLD analysis project Ga0157369, IMG submission 113461) | Corn rhizosphere microbial communities from Kellogg Biological Station, Michigan, USA - C2-5 metaG | ecosystem: Host-associated > Plants > Roots > Rhizosphere > Soil | place: USA: Michigan...
GAACGCCAGAAGCGCGAGAGCTCTCGACCCCACGCGACGAGGGTAGCCAGAGCGCGTTAGGCTCGCAGCGATGTCACAGGGTCCTTACAAACCGCTCGACGCGCAGGTGATCCCGCGATTTGCAGGGATCCGCACGTTCATGCGCGCACCGCACGTCACAGATCTCACGGGCGTCGACGTCGCGGTGTACGGCATTCCGTTCGACACTGCGACGAGCTATCGCACGGGGCCGCGCTTCGGGCCCGAAGCAATCCGCAGCGCGTCCGCGCTCTTGCGGCCCTACAACCCCGCGCTCGCCGTGAACCTCGTCGATGCGCTGTCGATCGTCGACTACGGCGACGTCCCCGTTTCACCGGGCGACACGGAGCGCACGTATGCGCAGGTCGAGGACGCGCTCGCGCCGATCGTCGAGGCCGGTGTCTTCCCTGCGGCGCTCGGCGGCGACCACGCGATCACGCTCGCAGAGCTCCGCGCGCTGGCCAAGAAGCACGGCCCGCTCGCGCTCGTGCAGCTCGACTCGCACGGCGATGTGTGGGAGTCGTATTTCGGCCAGCGCTACTTCCACGGGACGACGTTCAAGCGTGCGCTCGAGGAGGGCTTGCTCGACCCGGCCGCATCCGTGCAGGCCGGTATGCGCGGCTCGCTCTACGGGCCGGACGACATCCAGATTGCGAAGGACTTCGGCTTCACGGTGCTGACGACCGACGAGCTGCGCGAGCTCGGCCCGCAGCGCTACGGCGACCTCGTGCGCGAGAAGACGGGGGACCGTCCGGTCTTCGTGTCGTTCGACATCGATTTCCTCGACCCGGCCTTCGCCCCGGGCACGGGCACCCCGGAGGTGGGCGGCTTCTCGACGGCGGAAGCGCTCGCGTTCGTGCGGGCGCTCGCGGGCATTCGCTTGGAAGGCTGCGACATCGTCGAAGTGTCGCCGCCCTACGACAACGCCGGTGCGATCACCGCGCTCGCCGGCGCGACGGTCCTGTACGAATTGCTCTCGCTGCGAGCGCTCGGGTGATCGCCTGTTTGACGTTCGACGTCGACGCCGAGACGCCGATCCTCACGGAGAGCGGCTTGTACGCGCGCAACCTCGGCGTCATGTCGCACCAGGCGTACGGCCCACTCGTCGGCGTCCCGCGCATCCTCGAGCTGCTGCGGGAATACTCCCTCCCGGCGACGTTCTTCGTCCCGGGGTGGACGGCCGAGCGCTATCCGCAGACCGTCGAGGCGATTCTCGCTGCCGGCCACGAAGTCGGGCACCATTCCTACGCGCACTTCTCGCCGTTCGCACAGACCGAGGAGGAGGAGCGCGCGGACTTCGATCGTGCGCTGGCGTCGCTGCGTGCGGCGGGTGCGGAGCCGGTCGGCTTCCGCTGCCCCAGCTGGGAGCCCGCTTGGCGGACGCCGGCGCTCGTCGCCGAGCACGGACTCCAGTACGACTCGTCGCTGATGGACTCCGACAAGCCGTACGTCCTCGACACGGGCGCGGGGGAGATCGTCGAGCTGCCGGTGCACTGGGCGCTCGACGACTGGGAGCAATACGCGTACATCCCCGATCCGCCGTTCCGCTCGGCGATCGAGTCGCCGCACAAGGTGCTCGACCTCTGGCTCAGCGAGCTCGACGCGATGCGGCGCCACGACTGCCTCTTCGTCCTCACGTGCCATCCGTTCCTCAGCGGCCGACCGCACCGCGTCGAGGTGCTGCGGACGCTCGTCGAGCACGCGCTGGCGGCCGGTGACGTCCAGTTCCACGCCTGCCGCGAGGTCGCGGCGATGGAGTGGCCCGACCGCCGCGTCCTGCGCCCGGTTGAGGTCGATCCTGACGTGTACCCCGAGACGGCGTAGCGCCGAAGGCGCTCGAACGGCCGGGCGCCGGCGGCTTTGCCGCCGGCGCCTCCAGCCTCAGACCGCGGGCATCGGCGCGACCGGAGTCGCGACGGGCGAGTCCGCGAGCGAGGCGATGTCGATCACCGCGTCGCTGTCGATCGCGCTGTCGGGGATCGTCTTGGCGAAGCCGAGCGCGGAGCGGACGGGCACAGCCGCACGCGCGACGGCGACGAGCCCGATGTAGAGCACGCCCGCGAGCGCCCACGCCTCGAGCGGGACCGGGCCCCACGAGTTCGGTGCGCTCGCCTCGAGCCAGCCGTGCGGCCAGCTCGCCGTCCCGGTGACGCCGAAGAAGACCGCGCCGAGCAGCGCGACCGTCGCCGGCCAGTTGATCAGCCCTGTCTCCTGCCACGACGGCACCTGGGTCAACGGCCGCGAGATGCGGAACAGCCGCGGCAGCAGGAAGTGGTCGGCGACCATGATCACCGTCGCGCAAGGCACGGTGACGGCGAGGAACGACGACACCTTGAACCAGCCGTTGAGGAAGTGGAAGTTGACGAGATCGGCTGCGATGACGCCGCCGCCGGCGACGAGCAGGCACGTCAACACGCGCGGCCAGCTGCGAATGCTGCCGAGCAGATTCTGCCCTGCGTTCACCGACTCGTAGTAGTTGCCGTCGTTGATCGCGAACTGGCTGATCGTCGCGATGATCCACGCGAGCCAGAACCAACCGAACAACGAGAAGTGGACGGTGTAGCGGAACACCGCCGCGAAGTCGGACGAGTTCGCGAGCGCTTCCATCATCCAGCCGGCGACGACGAAGAGCGTGAACCAGAACGCCGCGAAGATGTACGTCGGGAGGGGCCACATGAACCGCGGCCGGCCGTAGCGCCAGAAGTCCGGCTCGTTGCCCCACATCGAGAAGCCGATCACTGCGGCGACCGCGACCCAGAAGGGCAGGCCGCTGCCGTGTGGCGTGCCGCCGAGCGCGGAGTGGTGCCCGATCACGGCCTTCAGCACCAGGTAGACGCACCAGAGGATCAGCAGCGGCGTCACGAGGTAGCGCGCGAAGACGCTGATGCCGGTGAAGCCGAGCAGGTTGTTCGCGATCATCAGACCGGCGAGCAGCAACGTCAGCGTGAAGATCGCGCCCCAGCCGTAGAACCCATCCCAAAGCACCGCGAGCAGGTTCGCCTGGTAGCCGACCCACCCAAGTGGGGCGATCAGGACGAACGCGGAGACGATCCACGAGCCGACGAGACCGAAGACGGACCGCGTGAGCAGCGCGTGCGTCTGCCCGGTCCGCGACCCGAGGTACGAGCCGGTCATCGCGTACGCGACGTACAGCCCGTAACCGATGAGCGTGATGACGATGGTCGAGCCGAGGCTGTGGCCACCGTCGTGGATCTCGAAGCCGAGGAACATGTACGAGAAACCGGCGACGAACGTCGTCCAGAGGCCCGCGAAGTGCCACATCGGACGGCGACGGTCGAGCGGGACGATGCCGGTCTCGGCCGTCGAGTAGTCGTGCTTGATCGACGCGTCGAGGGTCGTCCGCTCGTACGCCAAGTCGTCGCGGAGGTCGTCGACGTCGTGCGCGACTTCGGCGGGATGGTGCTCAGTCATGGGGCATCCCCTGTGTTGATTGCAACGACCGGTTTGCGCCGACTATATGCCTGTGAGCGGATGGCTCGAGGGCTGCCGGCGCCGCGTTGCCGCGTTCGGCTAGTAGCCGCCGCCACCGCCGCCGCAGCCGCTGAGCAGCACGACGAGGGCGATCACGAGCAGTGCGAGAGCGGTCGGAAAGATGAGCCGGGCGTACCGCATGTAAGGCATACGCCCGGACGTTCGACGCGGATTGCCAGGACCCTCCTACGCGACGGCAGTGCGAGCCGGCGCGAGCTCCTCGCCGAACCGCGCGCGCTTCACGAACTGCCCGATGCCGGGCGAGGCGACGAGCTCGTCGTTCTCGACGAGGACGTTCCCACGCAGCAGCACGACGTCAGGGGCGCCGGTGACGACCGTTCCCTCGTACAGCGAGTAGTCCGCCTTCGAGTGGTGGGTCGCCGCGGAGATCGTCACCTGCTTCTTCGGGTCGAAGACGACGAGATCGGCGTCGGAGCCGACGGCGACCGTGCCCTTGCGCGGATAGAGGCCGAACAGCTTGGCGGGGTTCGTCGCGAGCAGCTCGACCATTCGGTTGAGCGTGATCCGGCCCTCGTTGACGCCGAAGTGGTGAATCATCTTCAGCCGGTCCTCGAGCCCGGGCCCGCCGTTCGGGATCTTCGAGAAGTCGTCCTTGCCGAGTGTCTTCTGGCCGTCCCAGAGGAATGCGCAGTGGTCGGTCGAGATCGCCGACAGCGCGTCGGTGCGCACCGCGTTCCAGAGGTAATCGTGGTTCGACGCGTCGCGGACCGGCGGGGAGTACACGTACTTCGCGCCCTCGAAGTTCGGCTTCGCGATGTCGTCGAGCGAGCAGAAGAAGTACTGCGTGCACGTCTCTCCCCACACGTCCCAACCGGCCTCGCGCGCCCGTGCGATCGGCTCGACCGCCTCGCGGCACGTCACGTGCACGACGTACAGCGGCGCGCCCGCGAGATGGGCGAGCTGGATCGCGCGGTTCGTCGCCTCGCCTTCCGCCTCCGGCGGGCGCGTCAATGCGTGGTAGAGCGGCTCGGTGTTGCCGGCCGCCAGAGCTTCACGCACGAGGAGGTCGACGACGTCGCCGTTCTCCGCGTGGACCATCACGAGCGCGCCGCTCTCGGCCGCGACCTCCATCGCGCGGTAGAGCGTCTCGTCGTCGACCATCAGCGCGCCCTTGTACGCCATGAAGAGCTTGTACGAGGTGACGCCCTGCTCCGGCAGCGACGCGAGCTCTTCGAGCGTGCCGCCGTTCTTCAAGTCGGTGATCGCCATGTGGTAGCCCATGTCGATCACCTGCTTGCCGTTCGCCTTCGCACGCCACTCGTCGAACGCCTGCGCGAACGTCGCCCCCTGTGGCTGGATGATGAAGTCGACATGGCACGTCGTTCCGCCGAACGCGGCCGAGATCTGGCCGGACTCGACGTCGTCGATCGTCACGGTGCCGCCGAACGGCATGTCGAGGTGCGTGTGTGGGTCGATGCAGCCGGGAAGCACGTACTTCCCGGCTGCATCGATGACCCGTTCTGCCTGGACGTCGAGGTTCTCGCCGATCAGGGTGATCCGCTCGTCGTCGACGAAGACGTCCGCGACGTAGTCGTCGGCCGCGGTGACGATCCGGCCTCCTCTGATCAGCGTCGACATCACTTGCCGCCCGGGGTGACCTTCACGTTGAGCGGCTTGTAGCCCTTGCCGTTGACGTCGATTCCCTTGGCCTTGAGGCTTGCCACGGCGGCCCGCGCGAGGTCGGTGCGGTACGCGCCGGCCGACGGCGTCTTCTTGATGCCGCCGAACTGCTTCATCAGCTTCCACGTGCGGGTGTACGACGCCTTGTCCATGATCCCGATGCCGGTCGTGCTCGGCCAGATGAGCTGGTTGATCTGGTTCATCATCCACATCTGGTGGCCCTTCGGCAGCGTCGGGCCCGCCTTGAGCGTGAAGTTCACGCACTGCGCGACGTGATCACGGCAGTAGATCCAGCCCTGCAGCGTGGCGGCGATGACCTTCTCCGCGATCTGCTGGTGCGCCTTGCTCTTGAGGTACGACGCCGTCGAGAACAGGTTGTCCTCGAGCATGCCGGTGCCGACGTTCTGCATCTTGAGCACGTTCAGGTCGTTCAGCGAGATGAGCTTGCCCGTCTTCGGGTCCTTCGTCTCGAGCACCTGTGCGAGCTCGTTGTAGGTCATCGCCGACGCCGCATCGACCTGATGGTTCAGGAAGAGCCCCATGTCGAACGGCTGCTGCACGATCGTGACGCCCTTGTTCTTCGCCGGATCCATGCCGGCCTTCGTGAGCGCGGCGAACAGCTCGTACTGGTCGCCGCCGAGCCAGTTGGCGACCTTCTTGTCCTTCATCTTCGCGATCGAGTTGATGCCTGACGACTTCCACGTGAGCTCGGTCATGCCCGAGCGGCTGAACACCTGCGCGATGTCCACGAGGTCGGTTCCCTGGTCGCGCGCGGCGAGCAGGGCGGTCAGCCAGTTGACGCCGAACTGCGCGCGGCCGGACGCGACGACCTGGCCCGGGACGATCTGCGGCCCGCCGTTCAGGAGCTTCACGTTGAGCCCCGCCGCCTTGTAGTAGCCGAGATCCTGGGCTGCGTAGTAGCCGGCGAACTGCGCCTGGGGCACCCACTGCAGCTGGATCGAGATATTCGTCAGCTTCGGCGCCGCCGACGCTGTGCCGGCGGCCACGACCACCGCTGCGAGCGCCGCGCCGAGCACGCTGACGCCCATCCACCGCTTTCTCATGCTTCCTCCTGTTGTCGTTCCTGCCCTCACTGCCTTTTTATCGCTTTCGGCGCCGAATTACGAGCCTCGCTCCTGCGGGCTCCAGCGGAGGACGACCCGCTCGGCCGCGACGACCGCGCCGTAGAGCGCGATCCCGAGCAGGGAGGCGACGAGGATCCCGGCCCAGGCGACGTCGAACTGGAAGACGTTGGCGGCGTTGTTGATCGTCACGCCCAGCGCGTTCAGGGCGCCGCCGAAGTACTCGGAGACGATCGCGCCGATCATCGCCAGCACACTTGCCACCTTCAGCGAGGTGAAGACGAAGGGCAGCGCGGTCGGGACACGCACGCGCCGCCAGATCTGGAGCTCGCTCGCCGCGTACGAACGCATGAGCTCGATCTGGCGCGGCTTCGCGCTCTGCAGCCCGCGCAGTGTGTTCACCAGTACCGGCAGGAAGCAGAGGACACCCGCGACGGCCATCTTCGAGTGCGGCGAGATCGGGTTGAACCACGCGCCGAAGATCGGGGCGAACGCGATGATCGGGACGGCGTTCGCGGCGATGAAGATCGGCATCAGCGCCTTCCCGGCGGTCCGGAAGCGGCCGACGACCGTCGCCGCGAGCATCCCGAGGCCCGAGCCGACTGCGAAGCCGCCCAGCGCTTCCTTGAACGTGTACCAGCCGGCCGGCCAGAGCGTGTGCCGGTCGGTCCAGAAGACCCGGACGATCGTGCTCGGCTTCGGGAGCAGGAACTGATGCACGTGGAGCGCCCGGACCAGTCCCTCCCACAGCCCGACGACGACGACGAAGACGACGAGTGCGGGCAGCCATTCGCCCGCGCGGCGGACGACCTTTCCGCCGACGGTCGGCCCGCGCTCCGAGACGACGAGGCCGCTCACGCGAGGTTCGCCTCCTCCTCGGGGAGGAGGTGCTCGCCGCGGCTGCGCAGCAGCTCGCGCACCGCGGTCACGAGCTCGAAGTAGCGCGGCTCCTCACGCGTCTCCACCGTGCGCGGGTACGGGAGGTCGATCTCGACGATCCCGGCGATTCGCCCGGGGCGTGGGCTCATCACGACGACGCGGTTCGAGAGGAAGACGGCTTCGGAGATCGAGTGCGTGACGAAGACGACCGTCGAGCCGGCCTTTTCCCAGATCGAGAGCAGCTCGAGGTTGAGCCGCTCGCGCGTCATCTCGTCGAGCGCGCCGAACGGTTCGTCCATCAGCAGGAGCGCCGGTTCGAACGCGAGCGCCCGTGCTATCGCGACCCGCTGCTGCATCCCGCCGGAGAGCTGCCACGGGTGGTGCTCCGCGAATGCGCCGAGCTCCACGAGCTCGAGCATCTCGCGAACACGGGCGCTGCGACGGTCGCGGTCCCAGCCGAGCATCTCGAGCGGCAGCGCGATGTTCTTCGCGACGGTGCGCCAGTCGAAGAGCACGGCGTCCTGGAACACGATCCCGTAGTCGCCGTCGTTGCGCGCACCCCGGGCGGTCTTGCCGTTCACCGTGACCGTCCCGCTCGTCGGCTCGATCAGGTCGCCGATGACGCGGAGCAGCGTCGACTTCCCGCAGCCGGACGGGCCGATCAGCGAGACGAACTCGCCGGGGACGAGGTCGAGGTCGATGTCCTGCAGCGCGGTCACGTTCCCCTGCGGGAACGTCTTCGTCACGTTGGCCAGGCGGACGACGGGCGCGTCGGTCATGCCACGTTCTCCGGAGCCCGCCGAACGACCGTCCGCTCGACGAGGACGACGATGAGGAAGAACGCGATGCCGAGCAGCGCGGCGATGACGTTCGTCGCCCACAGCTCCTGCGGCTCGATCGAGTAGTACTGGTTGAAGTTGAAGATCGCACCGCCGAGCCCGTTCTGGAGGCCGGTGGGCAGCTCGCCGATGATCGCGCCGACGACGCTCGCCGTCGCCGAGAGGCGGAGCGCGGAGAAGAGATACGGCAGCGACGACGGGACGCGGAGCTTCCAGAGGACCGCCCAGCGGCTCGCCGCGTAGGTCCGCATGAGGTCGACCGCACGTGGGTCGGCGGCTCGAAGCCCGCGCAGCGTGTTGATCGTCACGGGGAAGAAGGTGAGGTAGGTCGCGATGACGGCCACGGCACCCCAGCCCTGCAGCGGCCCGGGCAGCTTCGGGTTCACCCAGACGACGACCATGGGCGCGATCGCGAGGATCGGCACGGTCTGGCTGGCGACGATGTACGGCAGGAAGCCGCGCTGCAGCAGGCGGGAATGGAAGAGGACGACCGCGAGCGCGAACCCGATCGCGGCGCCGATGCCGAACCCGGCCGCCGCCTCCTTCGCCGTGAAGGCGGTCTTGTGGAGGAGGACGGTGATCAGCGACGGCTGGTTGACCTGGGCCGGCTGGCCGAACGCCTTGAAGATCGTCCAGATGTGGGGCATCGAGGTGTCGTTGACGAGGAACGGCCACGTCCACCCGGCGCTCGTCCAGATCCAGCGATAGAGCTCCCAGAGAGCGAGGAGCAGCACGACGACGCCGACGACGAGGCCTGCGCGCGCCAGCGCCCGCACGATCGGCGCGCGCCGCGCGGGCCGGCGCGGGAGGGGAGATGCAACCGCCGCGTTCACCACTCCGCCAGTTCTTATCACGTTCAACCGAGGTGGATAGGATCGCCGCGATGGCGCTCGATCCAGCCCGCACCGTCGCCGAGCTCCGGGAGTTACAGGCCCTCACGGGCGACGAAAACGGGGCCCAGCGGGTCGCCTGGACGGAGACCTGGGAGCACGCGCGCGAGTTCCTCCGGAAGGCCGTCGCCGATACCGGCGCCGTGGAGGAGATCGACGAGGCGGGGAACCAGTGGTTCACGCTCCGCGGCGGCTCGGAGCGCGAGCTGCTGCTCGGCGGGCACATGGATTCCGTCCCGAACGGCGGGTGGCTGGACGGTTGCCTGAACGTCATGGCGGGCGTCGAGGTCCTGAGACGGCTCGCAGCCGAGGGGACGCCGCCGCTGACCGTGCGGCTCGTCTCGTGGGCCGACGAGGAGGGCGCGCGCTTCGGCCGGTCGCTGTTCGGCTCGTCGGCTGCGGCCGGGTCGATGCGCGATCAGGACGAGCTGCGCGCCCGCCGCGACAACGACGGCATCGCGCTTCCCGACGCGCTCCGCGAGCACGGGGTGGAGCTCGACCGCGCCCTGGACGCGCGCTCGCAGCTCGCGAACGCGGCGGCGTACCTGGAGCTGCACATCGAGCAGGGGCCCGTGCTCGAGTCGATGGGCCTTCCCTTGGGCGTCGTGCTCGGCACGTTCGGCGTCGAGCGCCACCAGATCCGCTGGCGCGGCCAGGCCGCACACGCCGGCTCGACTCCGATGGACAAGCGCCGCGACGCGCTCGCGGGGGCCGCGAAGCTCGCGCTCGAGATCCGTCCGATCGCCGCGGAGGTCGGCGGCGGCGCGGTCTGCACGTCCGGGAACGTCGTCTGCAAGCCGGGCATCGTCACGTCGGTCGTCGAGACGGCGGAGCAGCTCTTGGATCAGCGGCACCTCGACGCCGGCTCGCTCGCGCGGCTGCTCGCCTCGGCGAAGGAGGCGAGCGAGCGGTTCGCGGCCGAGGAGGACGTCGAGGTGGAATGGGAGCGGATCTGGAACATCGAGCCGATCCTGTTCGACGAGGCGCTGGTCGAGCTCGCGGACGAGTCGATCCGCGAGGTGTGCGGGACGTCCCATCGGCTGCCGAGCGGCCCGCTGCACGACGCCGCCGAGGTCGCGCGCGCCGGCATCCCGACGGTGATGCTGTTCGTGCAGTCGCTGCGCGGTCTCTCGCACACGAAGTTGGAGGACACGAAGCCGGAGCACATCGAGCTCTCGGTGCGCGCCCTGGATCTGTTGACCACGAAGGCATTGGAGAGGTTGAGCGCATGAGCACGCTGTTCGGTGAGGAGCACGTCAAGCGGTACCAGGCGACGGACGGTGAGGAAGGCCACATCTGGCGCGAGGGCTCGACGATCCTGCTGCTGACGACGGTCGGTCGCAAGAGCGGACGCGAGTCGACGACGCCGCTCATCTACGGCCTGGACGGCGACAACCCCGTGATCGTCGCGTCGAAGGGCGGCGCGCCCGAGCATCCGGGCTGGTATCGCAACCTCGTCAAGAACCCCGCGGCGCACGTCCAGATCCTGGGCGAGAAGTTCCACGTCCGCGCGCGCGACGCCGAGGGCGAGGAGCGCGAGCGCCTCTGGAAGATGATGAACGGGATCTGGAAGCACTACGACGAGTACCAGGAGAAGACGGA
>Ga0157369_10010699_pt1 | contig 10440 bp, 7 predicted proteins | sample C25metaG_FD_113461 | JGI IMG/M metagenome (GOLD analysis project Ga0157369, IMG submission 113461) | Corn rhizosphere microbial communities from Kellogg Biological Station, Michigan, USA - C2-5 metaG | ecosystem: Host-associated > Plants > Roots > Rhizosphere > Soil | place: USA: Michigan...
CACAAGATCGACCACGTCGCACACCTCGGCCCGAGCGCCGCCGCCGGCATCGGCACGATGCTCGGCCTCGACCAGGCCACCATCCACCAGGCGATCGGCCAGGCACTCCACACCACGACGGCCACCCGCCAGTCGCGCAAGGGCGAGATCTCCACCTGGAAGGCGCACGCTCCCGCGTTCGCCGGCAAGATGGCGGTCGAGGCCGTCGACCGGGCGATGCGCGGCGAGACCAGCCCGTCGCCGATCTACGAGGGCGAGGACGGCGTGGTCGCCTGGCTGCTCGACGGCCCCGACGCCTCCTACGACGTCCCGTTGCCCGGCGCCGGTGAGCCGAAGCTCGCGATCCTCGACTCCTTCACGAAGGAGCACTCGGCGGAGTACCAGGCGCAGGCGTGGATCGACCTCGCCCGCAAGCTGCACCACGAGCACCCGGAGGTCCTCGTGCCCGGAGCCGTGGACCGCATCGTCCTCCACACCTCGCACCACACGCACTACGTCATCGGCTCCGGCGCGAACGACCCGCAGAAGTACGACCCGACGGCGTCGCGCGAGACGCTCGACCACTCCATCCCCTACATCGTCGCGGTGGCGCTGCAGGACGGCGCGTGGCACCACGTCGACTCCTACCGTCCCGAACGTGCCACCCGCGCCGACACCGTCGAGCTGTGGCACCGGATCTCGACGGCGGAGGACGCTGAGTGGACGCGCCGCTACCACTCGCTCGACCCGGCCGAACAGGCGTTCGGCGGGCGCATCGAGATCACGCTCACGGACGGGTCGACCATCGTCGACGAGATCGCCGTCGCCGACGCCCACCCGCTCGGAGCCCGGCCGTTCGCACGCGCCGACTACGTCCACAAGTTCCGCACGCTCGCCGCCGACGTCCTCGATGCGGAGGAGATCGAGCGTTTCCTCGCGCTCGCCGAACGCCTCCCGGAGCTCGACGCCGACGAGGTCAAGCAGCTGAGCATCCAGGCCGCCTCCGGGGTCCTCGCCTCGGCACCCCACCCGGCCGGCCTGTTCTGATGCCGGCCGACCTCCAGAAGGGACCGTGCTGATGCTGTACAGCGAGACCACGCCGGCAGAGAAGCGCCGGCTGTTCCGGGAGCGACTCGCCACCGGTGAGCTGCTGCGCTTCCCGGGCGCGTTCAACCCGCTCTCGGCGAGGCTCATCGAGCAGAAGGGCTTCGACGGCGTCTACATCTCCGGCGCGGTGCTCTCCGCCGACCTCGGGCTGCCCGACATCGGACTGACGACCCTCACCGAGGTCGCCGGTCGCGCCAAGCAGATCGCCCGGATGACCGAGCTGCCCGCGATCGTCGACGCCGACACCGGCTTCGGGGAGCCGATGAACGTCGCGCGCACCGTCCAGGAGATCGAGGACGCCGGGCTCGCCGGGCTCCACATCGAAGACCAGGTCAACCCGAAGCGCTGCGGCCACCTCGACGGCAAGCAGGTCGTCGACACCTCCACCGCACTCGGCCGGATCCGTGCCGCCGTCGACGCCCGGCGCGATGCGAACCTGCTCATCATGGCGCGCACCGACATCGCCGCCGTCGACGGGCTCGACGCCGCGATCGACCGGGCCAAGCAGCTCGTCGACGCCGGAGCCGACGCGATCTTCCCCGAGGCGATGCGGTCGCTCGAGGAGTTCGCCGCCGTCCGCGACGCGGTCGACGTGCCGATCCTCGCCAACATGACGGAGTTCGGCAAGAGCGAGCTGTTCACGAGTCAGCAGCTCGCCGATGTGGGCGTGAACCTCGTCATCTGGCCGGTGTCGCTCCTCCGCATCGCGATGGGCGCCGCGGGTCGCGCGCTCGACACGCTGAACGACGAGGGCTCGCTCACGAGCAAGCTCGGTGAGATGCAGCACCGTGCCGACCTCTACGAACTGATCGACTACGAGGGCTACAACCGCTTCGACACCTCGGTCTTCAACTTCACCATCGACCGGTAGGCGTCCCCTCACCGGTGAACACCACCTGGGTCTCCGCTCCCCGAGCTTGTCGAGGGGCGAGCCGGGTGCCAAGCTCGACCGACGCGCGCAGGACGCGCGCAGGCAGTACGCAAAGGAGCAACGCATGACCGAAGCGACCAGCGACATCAAGAAGGGTCTCGCCGGCGTCGTCGTCGACGTGACGAGCGTCTCGAAGGTGAACCCGGAGACGAACTCCCTGCTCTACCGCGGGTATCCGGTCCAGGAACTCGCCGAGCACTGCAGCTTCGAGCAGGTCGCGTACCTGCTCTGGAACGGTGAACTGCCCACGGGGGCCGAACTCGCGGAGTTCACGTCGTCGGAGCGGGGCCAGCGCGCTCTCGACGACAACGTCAAGGCGGCCATCGACCTCCTCCCGACGACGAGCCACCCGATGGACGCCCTCCGGACGGCGGTCAGCGTGATCGGTGCGAACGATCCGACCGCCGAGACGAACACGCCCGAAGCCAACGGGGTGAAGGCCGCTAGCCTGTACGCGAAGCTGCCCGCGATCGTCGCCTACGACCAGCGCCGCCGCCACGGCCTCGAGCTCGTCCCGCCGCGCGACGACCTCGGCTACAGCGCGAACTTCCTCTTCATGACCTTCGGCGAAGAGGCCGATCCGGTCGTCGTCGAGGCGTTCGACGTCTCGATGATCCTCTACGCGGAGCACTCCTTCAACGCTTCGACGTTCACCGCCAGGGTCATCACCTCGACCCTCAGCGACCTGTACTCGGCGGTCACCGGAGCGATCGGCGCGCTCAAGGGCGCCCTGCACGGTGGGGCGAACGAGGCCGTCATGCACGTCTTCGACGAGATCGGGACGGCTGACCAGGCCAGCGCCTGGCTTGACGCGGCGCTCGCCGAGAAGCGCAAGATCATGGGCTTCGGACACCGGGTCTACAAGAACGGCGACTCGCGCGTGCCGACGATGTTCAAGGCGCTCGAGCGGCTCGCCGAGCACTACGGCAAGCCCGAGATCCTCGAGCTGTACACGACGCTCGAAGCGGACATGGTCGCGCGGAAGAACATCAAACCGAACCTCGACTACCCCTCGGGCCCGGCGTACAACCTGATCGGGTTCGACACGGCCACGTTCACGCCGCTGTTCGTCGCCGCTCGGATCGTCGGGTGGACGGCGCACATCGCCGAGCAGCTCGCGTCGAACGCGCTCATCCGTCCGCTGTCCGAGTACGTCGGGCCCGACGAGCGGCACGTGCCGACCGACTGAGGGACGAGTTCTCCACAGATTCGGCGGCAGCCCCCACGGCGATATTCCAGATGAGTAGCCTCGGTCCTCGTGACTGCTCTGATTCGTCCTCCGCGCTCCTTGCTCCTGCGATCCACGCTTTCGGCCCTAGCCGCTGCGACCATCCTGCTCACCGCGGTGGGAGCCCCGGTCCCGGCGTCCGCCGCTCCGCCCGTCGGTTCCATCGCCGACCCCCAGGAGCACGACGACGGACCCCGTGACGCGTTCGGCACCGGGGACGTCCCCGGTGCGCCGGACGCCGTGGCCCCTTCGGCAGGCACCTCGAGGGTGATCGGCAAGCTCGTCCTGCAGAACCGGTCCAGTGGATCCTCGGCGTACGTCGGGCTCTCCGCGCCGGAGTCGGGTCGGAACGTCCAGCGGCTGTACTCGTCCTCGGTGGGCGGAGCGGCGTCGCTCGCGGGAACGTATTCCCTCCCCGCCGTCGGTGCGGCCGGGCCGATCGCCGGCGTGGGAACCTCCTCGACGCTCTGCCTGACGCCCGCCGGCGACGGCTCCCGGGCGTTCGTCGCAGCCCGGACGTGCACCGGTTCCCCGTCGCAGGACTTCGAGTGGCGCTACGTCTCGAACACGTGGGTCGCCGGCTACGCGCTGTACCCGGTGTCGAGTCGGTACTCCCTGGGTGGGACCGACACCGACACCTTCGTCGAGCTCACGATGGACGCGCTCACCGACGTCGTCGTGGAGTCGGAGCTGGCCCCGATCGAGCCGTTCGAACTGCGTACGCCGGCGATCGGCGCCACGGTGGACACGCCGTCCCCCACGTTCAGCGGTATCGGGCAGCCCGGATCGTCCATCTCGATCCGCACCGACGCGCAGGCTCTGCTCGCGAGCACCAGTGTCCCCCTGGACTCGACGTCCTGGTCGGTTCCGTCGATCCAGCTCGAGCCCGGCCGCTACACGGGCACCGCGACCCAGAGTGGGACCGGTTCGGATGTCCAGGTGCGTTTCGACTTCACGGTGCCGTCGCCGCTCGCGCCCGGCGCCTCGATCCCCACACCGACGCTCACCCCCGGTCAGTCCGTGGAGGTGGAGGCGACGTTCAACGCCGATGCCGGTGGTCAGCGCATCGACGTCTACCAGCCGGCGAACACGCGGATCACCGCGGTCGACCATCCGGCCTTCACGCTCGACGCGTTGGGCATCGGAGGCACCCTGCCGGTCGGCACGAACACGCTGAGGTTCACCCTGCGGGCGAATGACGACGCTCCGATCGGCGAGGCCACCGGTGGCAAGGTCACCTACGGTTCCTCCCGCATCACGATCGCCGACTTCGCAGCGAACATCGTCAGGGCACCGGACGAGCCGATCGCCCCGCTGGTGGTCCAATCGCCGAAGCGCGGCGAGACGATCACTGAGACGACCCCCGTCTTCCGAGGGACCGGTGAGCCGGGGTCGCGGATCGAGATCCGTGGTGCGTGGGGGCGTGTCCTCGGCTCAGTGGAGCGCGTGGACGCGAGCGGTGCTTGGTCGATCACGTGGAACAAGAGTCTCCTCCCGAGCCGCTATGTCGGAGGAACCGTGAAGCAGTTCGTGAGCGGTGTCGCGACGCACACCTTCGTCTACGACTTCACCCTGGTGCAGCCGCAGCTCGTCGTGACGTCGCCGACGTTCGGCGACACGATCACGGGAACCCGTCCAGTCTTCACCGGTACGGCGAACCCCGGGGCGCGGGTGCGGATCACGGGCGCGTGGAGCACCGACCTCGGCTCCGCGATCGCCGACGAGCGCACCGGTGAGTGGACCATCACCTGGCCGCGCGACTATCAGCCGGCGCGCTACTTCGGCGGCACCGTGACCGAGACGGTGGGCGGGAAGGTCATCAGCTCGACCGGATACGACTTCACCCTCGCCCGCTGATCCACCTGGCCGCCGGCCCGGTGTCACTGCACCGGGCCGGCGGCTCCTGCCTGCCTCCCTCCACCGAGTCCCCGAAGGAAGATCCATCTTGAAGCACCTCACCCTCCTCACCGCCGCGGGCCTCACCATCGTCGCCCTCGCCGGATGCACCGACGCGGACGCGTCGTCGATGTCGAGCGCATCACCGACGGCTGCCGCCGAACCCGCCACCGATTCCGAGTACACGATCCCCGACGTCACCGGCGAGTGCGTCGACGGCATGGCGACCATCGTCGACGACAGCTCGAACGTGACCATCGACGGCGACTGCGAGAACGTCGTCGTCGAGGCCTCCAACAGCATCGTGACCGTGACGGGAGCCGTCGTGAACCTCTCGTTCAACAGCTCCATCACCCTCGTGAACGTCTCGACCGTCGACAACGTCGCGTTCGTCGAGGGAGCCAACGGCAACAAGGTCGCGACCTCGTCGGCGCCGGTCATCACCGACAGTGGGGAGGGCAACATCGTCGCCGCTGACTGACGGCCGGCGAGTCCCGGCCCAGTGTGTCGGACGCCACACGTCGTCAGGCGTCCCAGGACCCTGGTGTTGTCGAGTCAGGACAACCGTGGTGCGAGACGTCGTGCCGGCGGGATACGGTCGCATCCGTGCACCTCATCTTCCGCACCATCGCCGTGCTGCTGCAGTCCCGCCGTCGAGCCCGTCGTGGTGAACGCCCGGGTGTCTGGGACGTCGGTCGGATCCGGCTCCGCGTGCTCCCGACCGACCTCGACGTGCTCGGGCACATGAACAACGGCGTGTACCTGTCGATCTTCGATCTCGGCCGACTCGACCTGCTGATCCGGAACGGACTGTGGGATCGCTTCAAGCACCTGGGCTGGTACCCCGTGGTGTCGAGTGAGAGCATCACCTTCCGGAAGTCGCTGCAGCCTTGGCAGCGCTTCAGCGTCGAGACCCGCGTGACGGGCTACGACGACAAGGGGGTCTTCATCGAACACCGCGTCGTCGTCGGCGGCGAGATCTACACGCAGGCCATCGTCCGAGGGCGCTTCCTGAAACGGTCGGGCGGCGTGGTCCCGCTCGCAGAGCTCCTCGAGCTCACCGGCCCTGCCCCGACCGACCTCCCGGCGTGGCAGGCGCAGTGGGCCCGCGACGTCGCGCTCCCGCCCACGAAGGCGCCGGCCCCCAGTGACTGGTGACTCCGGGTTGGTCGACATACTGGATTAAGCAACTGGAATACTTGTAGGCTGACCGGGTTCGTCTTCGAACCCTCACCGGTGCGTCCGGGTGGCTCCTCAACCTCCCGTCCGCGCCCTTGCGAAAGGTCGCCTCGCTCCAATGAAGCTCCTCATCCCCGTCTCCCTCCTGAACCTGGTCGGCATCACGGCGACCCTGCTCGGCGGTCCAGCCGCGACCGACGCCGATCCGTCGGCAGAAGCCCCGCCCAGCGCAGCTGTCGTCCAAGGCCGATTCATCGGTCAGACGTTCCCCACGGGCTCGGGCTCGTTCTTCGCGGTCGGCGCCTCGACCGATGTGCTGAATCCGGTCAGGGCGACGACGCACGCCACCCTGCAGGACGCGCTGGCCGCTTCGGAGCGCTGGACGTTCCCCTCGGCGGATGCGTCCGGACCGGTGACGACCGCGGCCGGAGGCGTCACCCGCTGCCTCCAGCCCGACCCGTCGCAGCCGTACAAGTACGTCTACCCCGCCGCCTGCAACGGATCCACCGCGCAGCAGTGGGCCTGGGAGTCCTTCGAGAACGGCCGGGTCGGCGGGTACGGTCTCGTCTCCAACGGCGGATCCGGTGGGTTCCTGCGCCAGTTCGACGGTCGTCTGGCCGTCGGAGGGTACGGGGTCGCCGCCGATGCCGACCGCGTGCTGCCCGAGGGCGTCGATCCGGTCCCGGCCGGAGAACCGGTCACACTCGAGTCGCCTGCGCCAGGTTCCGTCGTCAGGGAGCCTCGACCCGTGTTCAGCGGCCGGGGCACGCCCGAGGCCGACATCCAGGTCCTCGACTCGGCGGGGGCGCTGCTCGCCGCGGCGACCGTCGCCCCGGACGGCTCATGGACGGCCGTCCCGTCGCGCGACCTCGCACCCGGAGCCCAGTCCGGCACGCTTCATCAGCAGTCCGACCAGTCGACGGCGAACTGGTCGCTGACGTACCTCGTGGTGGCCCCCGTGGTCGTGCAGACACCCGCGCTCGACGCCACGGTCGATGTCCCCCGTCCGCAGTTCTCCGGCCTCGGCGAGCCCGGCGGTCAGGTGACCGTCGTCGACGATCGCACCGGCGTGACACTGGTCGACGTCGAGGTGGACGACACCGGCGCGTGGAACCAGCGATCGTTGCGGACGCTCGAACAACGCGCCTACACCGCGACCGCGACACAGGTGTTCGACGGGCAGCGCACGACCGCTCCTCTCCGCTTCACCTACACCGACCCGACCCCTGAGCCCGGCCCGGTCGAGGACGTGACCCTGCGCTCGCCCGCCCTCGGTGAGGTCGTCGAAACGCCGGTGCCCGTGTTCACCGGCCGTGGCGAGCCCGGAGCGACCATCCGGGTGATCGGTGCATGGAACACGGAGATCGGTTCCGCGAGAGTGGGCGACGACCACGTCTGGACGGCGACGCTGAACAAGACGCTGAGCCCGGGTCGCTACCGCGGCGGAACGGTGCGCCAGGAGATCGGCGGGACCGAACAGTCGCGGGTGCCGTACGACTTCACCGTGAGCGCCGGCGCCACCATCGCTCCGCTCGTCGTCGAGACGCCGAGCGTCGGTGGCTTGGTCTCGTCGTCCGTACCCGTGTTCAGCGGGAAGGCTCAGCCCGGTGCGCGACTCGAGATCTGGAGCGCGTGGGGCGATCTCGTCGGGAAGACCGAAGTCGTCGCGGCGAGCGGGAACTGGTCGATCATGTGGAACAAGTCGCTCCTTCCCGCTCGGTACCGGGGTGGCTGGGTCAGGCAGATCGTCGGCGACGTCGAGACGCATCGCTCGGTGTACGACTTCACGATCGCGTCGGAGCTGAAGGTGACGTCGCCGAAGATCGGCGACACGCTCACCGGCACTCGGCCGGTGTTCACCGGGACGGCGACACCGCTCGCCGAGATCGAGATCATCGGCCTGTGGGGCACGCGACTCGGGACGACGAAGGCCGACTCCTCAGGTGCGTGGACCATCCAGTGGGGCCGGGATTACCTCCCCGGTCGCTATCAGGGAGGACGGGTCGAGCAGCGAGTGAACGGCACGTTCGTCGATCAGGTGGGATATGACTTCCGCCTGGTGCGATAGCGGATCGTCGGCGGCTGGTGAGGCATCCTCACGATCCTCAGCCGCCGTCGGCGTCGCCGGATGTCGGTGGTCACCACGTAGGGTGACCACCATGTCCGCCTCTGCATCGTTCGCCGCTCCATCACTGTCCTCCGTCGAGGCCGCGCTGCAGCCGACCGGATCGGTGTCGCGCGAGGCGGAGCCGATGCGGACGGTGTACCGCCCCAGCGGTCCACTCGACGTCCACGGCACCCTGCGGCTGATCGCCCGGGGAGGCGACGGACCCTGCTACCGCCGTACGCCTGGCGGGGTCTGGCTGACAGCGCGGACACCGCACGGTGGCGCGACGCTGTACGTCTCGACGGTCCGCGACGGCAGGGTCGAGGCGACCGCCTGGGGTCCGGGAGCCGAGTGGATGATCGCCGGCGTGCCTGAGCTGCTGGGGCGCGACGACGACTGGTCGGAGCTCGACGTGAGCCGGAGCCCGCTCCTCACCGAGGTGTCCCGACGGAACCCGGGGTTGCGGTTGAGCCGCAACCGGCTCGTGTTCGAGATGCTCGTGCCGTCGATCCTCGAGCAGAAGGTGACCGCACTCGAAGCGTGGCGTGCGTGGCGCCTGCTCGTGCGGCGACACGGTGACCCGGCGCCGGGGCCGGCACCCGAGGGCATGGTCGTCGCGCCGTCCGCCGAGACCTGGCGGATGGTTCCGAGCTGGGAGTGGCACACAGCGGGTGTCGGGCCGCAACGGTCGGAGACGGTCGTGCGGTCGTCGCGACTCGCCGCCGCGATCGAGCGGACGATCGACGAGCACCCCGATGACGCGTCACGGCGCCTCCAGAGCCTGCCGGGCATCGGCGCATGGACGGCCGCCGAGGTGACGCTCCGAGCGCACGGCGACCCCGACGCCGTGAGTGTCGGCGACTACCACCTCGCAGCCTCGGTGGGTCAGGCGCTCACCGGCTCACCCGTGGACGACGACGGCATGCTCGAGCTGCTCGCACCCTGGGCTGGTCACCGGCAGCGGGTGCTGCGGCTCATCGGCCGGAGCGGCATCCACAAGCCGCGTCGCGGCCCGAAGATCACCATCCAGGACCACCGCCACCACTGAGCGCGGCAGCGCGCTCCACGGCGTGCGGGTCAGGCGTCCAGGACGGCCATCGCCGCGTTGTGCCCGCCGAGCCCGCTGACCGCGCCACCGCGTCGGGCCCCGGCGCCGCAGAGCAGGACGCGCGGGTGCGCCGTCGCGACGCCCCACCGCTCGGCCGCCGTCGACCGAGGGGCGTCGTCCTCCAGGAACGGCCACGACAACGGGCCGTGGAAGATGTTCCCGCCGGGCATCGCCAGGGAGCGCTCGAGGTCGAGCGTCGTCCGCGTCTCGATGCAGGGCCGCCCCTCGGCGTCGCGCAGCAGCAGGTCCTCGATGGGTTCCGCGATCACCGAGTCCAACGATCGCAGCACCGCGGCCTGCAGCGCGTCGCGGAAGGCGTCGTGGCCGCCGGGGACCGCGTCCGCAGCGACCGCGAGCCGATGCGGCACATGGAGGCCGAACACGGTGAGCGTCTGCGCCCCGGACGCCTGCAGCTCCGGCGACAGGATGCTGGGGTCGCTCAGGGTGTGGCAGTAGATCTCGCACGGCAGCGGGTCGGGGATCCGGCCGGCCTCCGCCTCGAGGTACGCGTGCTCCAGCTGGGCCCAGCCCTCGTTGATGTGGAAGGTGCCGCCGAACGCCGCCGCCGGATCGACGGCCGGGTCGAGGAGCTTGGGGAGCCTGCGCAGCAACAGGTTCACCTTCACCTGAGCGCCCTCGGGATGCGGGACACCGTCCCCCGGCGCTGGCGCCGTGCCGAGGATCGCGTCGGCATCACGCCACTGCACCGGCGTCCCCCGCGCTGCCGACCACGCAGCGTACGAGGTCGCGGCCGCCCGCTGCTCCGCCGCCGGCTCGAGGAAGCGCTCCAGCACCGCCGGGGCAGCGCCCGACAGGATCCACTCGCCGCGGACGACGACCCCGGGGCGAGGCCGGAACCGATCCTGCGCCGCCGGTTCGGACGCCTCGAGCTCCGCTTCCGCAGC
>Ga0157369_10010700_pt1 | contig 10440 bp, 11 predicted proteins | sample C25metaG_FD_113461 | JGI IMG/M metagenome (GOLD analysis project Ga0157369, IMG submission 113461) | Corn rhizosphere microbial communities from Kellogg Biological Station, Michigan, USA - C2-5 metaG | ecosystem: Host-associated > Plants > Roots > Rhizosphere > Soil | place: USA: Michigan...
CGTCGCGCGACGCGTCGGAGCCCAGCGCCCGGCATGCTCGCACCATGCCGTCGAGCAGCGGCGCGTACATCTCCGGGATCGAGGCGCTCGCGCCCGGATGGGCCGCGGGGAGCGCGAGCGCCGCGCACACCGTGCCCGGGTCGAGGTAGACGGCGCCGCCGCCCGTGAACCGGCGCCAGACGCGCACGCCCCGGGCCGCGCAGGCGGCCGCGTCGACCTCCCAGTCGGCGCGCTGGAAGCGGCCGATCACGACCGCGGGGCCGGCCCGCCACACGAGCAGCGTCGGCCGGTCGACCGGTGCCCGCACGAGCGCCTCGTCCCAGGCCAGTCCCTGGGCCGGGTCGCACGGCCCGCAGACGATCGCCCGCTCGGCGATCACCGCACGGTCAGGCCGGCACGGCGCAGGCGCATGGCCGCCGACGGCGGCGCGTCCGGCGCCAGCTCGACCTCGTGCGGCAGCCGCTGCTCGAGCTCCTCGATCCGGGCGTTGAGCGCGTCCGGGCGGCCAACCATGTCGAGCTCGGCGTTCAGGCTCTGCAGCCGTTCGGCGGCCTCCGAGGCAGCCGACTCGGCGGTGCTGCCGGCCTCGTCGGCGACCCGGATGAGCTCGAGCGCGTCGCGGCGCAGCGCCTCGGGCCGGGCGTCGTCTGCCACCGGCGGCGGCGGATCGAGCTCGAGCGGCGCCGACAGGAGCGCGTCGGCCAGGCGGTCGCGCACGGCCGTCAGCCGGTCGCGCTGCTCGCGGGTCGCGAGCCGCGCCACCTCGACCTGGCGGCGGGCCGCCTCGATGTCGGCCTGGTACGGCGTGCTGTCGGCACCGGCCGCCTCGGCCAGCTGGGCCAGGTCGACCGCGCGCTGCCACACCGTGACGAGCGGCCCCTGCTCGACCCACTCGCGCTCGAGCTCGCGGGCGACGGGCTCGGCAGCCACGGCGGTCGCCCCGGCGGCGGCCTGGAGCCGCGGCGCAGCGTCGACGACGCCCTCGAGATGGGCGGCCTCGGCCGAAAGGGCCTCGGAGTGGCGCAGCTTGTCGCGCAGCCGCTCGACCTCGGCGGCCGTCTCGAGCAGGGTGTCGAGGTTAGACGTCATCCGGGAGCGGGCGCAGGCGCGGGAACGCGAACGAGCGCCGGTCGATCAGCTCCAGCACCCGCGGCGCCAGCATCAGCCCGTACGCGTCGAGGAAGCAGTAGCCGCCGGGGATGCCGCTCGGCGGGTTGCCGATCGTGAGGGCGCCGGTGGGGTCGTGCAACGCCCATCTCCACGCCCCCACGCCCGTGCCGACGAGCTCCAGGTAGCTGCACACGAGGAAGCAGCCGGCATAGACGAGCGGCTGGCGTCCGACCAGGATGAACCGGAGCAGGAACAGGTACATGACGGCGCCGAGCAGGTCCTGGCGGGGGGCGAACACGGCGCCCCAGACCGCCCAGGCGCCGCAGACGACGACCGCGAACGTGAGCAGCGGGAAGCGCAGCCGCTCGGCCAGTGCGGATCGGCCGATGTTGAGGGCCGCCAGGTAGACGAGGCCGTGGCCCGGCGGCACGTACGTGGGCACGTTGTGCAGGCGGTAGGTGTAGAGGCCGAGCAGCGGCGAGGCGGTGTACTCGACGCAGGTCGCGATCACGATGACAACAGCCACTTGCGCGCGCACCGTGCGCGGCTGGCGGCTCAGGATCGCGACCAGGAGCGACCAGGTGAGCAGCCCCACCAGCCGCTGCCGCCAGATGCCCGCCGAGGAGTCGAGCCCCGCCCCGAGGGCGATCCAGACGACGACGATGCCGACCAGCGTCAGCTCCCGCTGCGAGCGCCGGAAGGCGTCGGCCACGTCGGCGAGCGGCGGCGTCCATTCGGCGCGGCGGAGCATCGCCGCACTCTACCGGGAGCCGGTCTCGCCAACTACGATCCCGGCCGTGGAGGGCCACATCGAGGTCAACGCCATGGCAGTGCGCCACGCGCTCGCGCGCACGTTCACGGGGGTCGATCCGCAGGGGCACGCCTGGCGTGGCACGACCGGCGTCGGCGACAGCGTCGTCACGGTCGACGTCGAGGCGACGGCCGGCGATGCCGTCTACGTCCACGTCTGGGCGCCGGCGGTGCAGACCGGGCCGGTCACGGCGGCCGTGGCCCGGGTGCTGGCCGCGGAGAACGGCGAGCTCGTGCTCGGCCGCCTCGCGCACCGCGGCGAGGAGATCATGGTCGAGCACACCATCCTCGCCGGCACGACGATGGACCCGATCGAGGTGCAGTCGTCGGTGTGGACGGTCGGCTGGGCCGCGTCGGCCCACGCACCACGCCTGCGCGCGCTTCTCACGGAGGCGGTGCCGGTGCCACCGGCGCCGCAGACGCCGGCGGCGCGGCTGCGCGACGCGGCCGACCACGTCGAGATGACGACGCGCCGGGTGCGGCGCTACCTGGACACGGAATACGGCGGCTTCGACCACCACCCCGACTGGGGGTTCCACGGGGCGTTCGGGAGCGCCCGGGTGTTCGTCGACGTCCTACCCGTCCTGGACGACTCCACGGCCGTGCGGGCGTCCGCGCCGGTGCTCTCCGACATCGACCTCTCCGACGGTCTGGCCCTGCGCGTGGCCGAGATCGCGGCCGAGTCGCCGTTCGGCGCCTTCGCTCACCTGGGCGGCCGCCGCGAGCTCTGGTTCCAGCACGCGATCCTCGGCGACGACCTCGACGTGGTCGAGCTCGAGGCCGCGATCGGCATCGTCTCGGAGGTCGCCGACGGCTGGGACGACCGCCTTGCGTCAGAGTTCGGCGGCCTGCGGTACGCGGATCTGGGCTGAGCGATTCCCCTGTTCGGGGTAGTTACGCGTCCCTCGTCGTTCGCTACATCGGGTGGAGAGACTCCCTCAAGGCTCGCGTCTCCCTGCCGACGCGCGCTGCGAGTGGCACCGTGCAACCGCGCGCGGAACGGCAATCCCCCAGGCAGGGTCCCCTCTAGGAGGCACCATATGCGCGAGTTCATCACCGAGATCCAGGAGGAGAGCGGCCAGACGATGGCGGAGTACGCCGTCGTGCTGGGTGTCATCACGATCGCTGTCGTGGTCACTCTGGGCCTGCTCAGCACCGCGATCCAGAACACGCTGAACAACGTCATCGCGTCGCTTTAGCTGACGATTCGCGCGGGCCGGTCTCCGGTTGGGGCCGGCCCGCGTTTGCGTTCTTGTACCGCCCTGCTGCGGTGCTATCGTCATCCGCGCATGAGCGCAGGCAGAGCGGCAATGTGGATCATCGCCGGCGGCATCGTCTCCGCCGGGGTCATCGTCCTCGGCGTCGACGGGCTCTCGGGCATCCCCGGAGAGTGGGTCGGCGTCATCGTCGGCGCGATCCTCGCGTCGGCCGCGTTCGCGCTCGGCTACGCCGAGTAGCACCCGATTCCGGTGCCTGGCGCGGGCAGCGCCGGTGCCAGGCACGTCAGAGAACCGCTTCTGCGACCAGCTCGGCCGGGTGCACGATCGGCAGGCCGGGATGGCCGGCGCGGCGAAGCGCCGCCGCGATCTGGATGGCACAGCCGGGGTTCGCCGTCGCGACGATGTCGGGCCGCGCCGCCAGGATCGCCGCGGCCTTGCGCGAGCCGAGCTCGCGGGCGGTCTCCGGCTCGAGCAAGTTGTAGATCCCGGCCGAGCCGCAGCACATGTCCGCGCCGTCGATCTCGACCAGCTCCACGCCCGGGATCGTCCGCAGGAGCTCGCGCGGCTGCGCGGCCACGCCCTGCGCCTGGCGCAGGTGGCAGGCATCCTGGTAGACGACGCGGACGGGCGCGCGCGGCGCCCGCTCTGCCCGCGCGCCCAGCTCGGCGGCCAGCTCGGTGACGTCGCGCACGGACGCCGAGAACCGGCGCGCCTCGTCGGTCTCGAGCAGATCGCCGTACTCCTTCATGGCGGAGCCGCAGCCGGCCGCCGTGACGACGATGCGCTCGTGGCCGCCGAGCGCCGCGATCGTCGCCCGGGCCAGGCGCCGGGCCTCGTCCTCGCGGCCGGCGTGGAGCGCGAGGGCGCCGCAGCAGCCCTGCCCGGCGGGCACCGACACCTCGCACCCGTCCGCCGCCAGCACCTCGGCAGCGGCGCGGTTGACGCGGCCGAAGAAGACCCGCTGCACGCACCCCTCCAGCATCGCGGCCCGCATGCGCACCTCGCCGCGCGCCGGCGTGAGCCGGGCCGGCCGGGCGCGCAGGTCGGACGGGCCGACCCGCGGCGCGAGCGCGAACGGGCGCACGCCGAGCGCGAGCGGCCACGCCAGCGCCCGCAGGAGCCGCGGCCGCGCGGCCGTCGCCAGCACCCCGCCCTCGACGACGCGCTGGCGCAGCGACCGCGGCGCCCGCTCGCGCCGCAGCGCCCGGGCGCGCGGGATCAGGATGTCGTAGCGCACGCCGCTCGGGCAGGCCGGGACGCAGGCGAGACAGCCGAGACAGCGGTCGAAGTGGCTCGCCACGGTCGCGTCGAGCTCGATCTCGCCCTCGTCGACCAGCTTCATCAGGTGGATCCGGCCACGCGGCGAGTCCATCTCGTCGCCCCACAGGTTGTAGGTCGGGCACGAGGGCAGACAGAACCCGCAGTGGACGCACGCGTCGAGCAGCTCGCGCGTCTCAGCCACCGTACGCCTCCACCACCCGCTGCTCCAGGGCCTGAAGAAAAGGGGTCTGACCCCGGTTATTCACGTCCGGCGCGTCGCTGAAGAGCAGGCCGCGGGCGTAGCGGCCGACGATCGTCGTCGCGCCGGCCTCGCGCAGGCGCTCGATCGTGGCGGGCGCCTCGGCGGGCAGGCAGCGCGTCAGCTCGAGGCCGGCAGCGCGCTCGCGGTGGTCGGCCCAGAGCGACTCGTCGCCCTCCACCAGGTCGCCCCCGACCAGCGCGACCGCCTGCTCAGCGAGCGGGCGGGCCACCGTGCTCTCGAAGCGGACGAACATCCGCTCGGGCGGCCAGGCGTACTCGATGCAGGCCGGCGCCAGGGGCTCGAGGACCGTCGGGTCGGTCGGCGCGGTCACCACCGTGCAGGTCGAGGCCGGCAGCGGGTGCAGCCGCACTGTCAGCTCGAGGATCTCGCCCAGGCGGCCGTGGGCGCCGGTGAAGAGCTTCGGCAGGTCGTAGCCGGCCACGGTCTTCACCACCCGGCCGCCGCCGCGGGCGACGGTGCCGTCGGCCAGCCGCACGGTCACCCCGAGCACGAGGTCGCGCGGGCCGCCGTAGCGGTGCGCGCGAGGGCCGAAGGCCGCCGCCGCGAACGCCTCGCCGACCGTGAGCCGGGCGGCGTCCGGCGGGTCGAGCGCGAGCATCTGGCCGCCCCTTGCGAGCGTCTCCTGCAGCTCGGCCAGCCGCACGTCGGCACTGACCGTGCACGTCAGATCGCCGGGCTCGTGCTCGATCACCACCGCTCGACACCCTCGCGCTCGGCGGGATGGCGCCGGTAGGGCCCGGGCACCTCGCCGCACAGGCGCGGCGTCGGGAACGCCTTGCCCGGGTTGGAGAGGCCCTTCGGGTCGAACGCCGTGCGCAGTCGCAGCATCGTCTGGAGGTCGGCCTCGGAGTACATGAGCGGCATGTGGCAGGCCTTGTCGAGGCCGATGCCGTGCTCGCCGGTGAGCGAGCCGCCCGCATCGACGCAGGCCTCCAGGATCGCGCTCGCAAGCTCGGCGGCCCGCTCCGCCTGGCCCTCGACCGCGCCGTCGTAGAGCACCAACGGGTGCAGGTTGCCGTCACCGGCATGAAAGACGTTTCCGACCTCGAGGCCGTGCGTCCGCGAGAGCTCGGCGATGCGGCGCAGCGTCTCCGGCAGGCGGGTGCGGGGCACGACGCCGTCCTGGACGTAGTAGTCCGGGCTGATCCGGCCCATGGCGGCGAACGCCGCCTTGCGTCCGCGCCAGAACTTCATCCGCTCGTCCTCGGTGGCCGCGACCCGCACCTCGGTCGCCTGGCCGACCTCGCAGCACGCGCGCACCCGCTCGAGCGCCACCTCGACCTCGGCCGTCGGGCCGTCGAGCTCGACGAGCAGCACCGCCCCGGCGTCGAGCGGGAGGCCGGCGCCGACCGCCGCCTCGGCCGCCCGGATGGTGAGCGCGTCCATCATCTCGATCGCGGCGGGCACGATCCCGGAGGCGATCACCGCCGAGACCACCTCGCCGGCCGCGTCGGTCGAGGCGAACGCGGCGAGCAGCGTCTCCACCCGCTGCGGCCGCGGCAGCACTCCGACGACGATCTCGGTCGCGATGCCGAGCGTCCCCTCCGAGCCGACGAACGCCCCCAGCAGGTCGAGCTCGCCGGCCCGGTCGAGCCGCACGACCTCGCCGTCGGCCAGCACCACCTCGAGCTCGAGCACGTGATTGGTGGTGAAACCGTACTTGAGGCAGTGGGCGCCGCCGGAGTTCTCGGCCACGTTGCCACCGATCGTGCACACCTGCTGGCTCGATGGATCCGGCGCGTAGTAGAGGCCGTGCGGGGCGACGGCGCGGGTGACGTCGAGGTTGGCGACGCCCGGCTGGACGCGCACCCGCCGGTTGGGCACGTCGACCTCGAGGATCGCGTTCATGCGCGCCAGCCCGATCACGATCCCCTCGGCGACCGGGACAGCACCGCCGGAGAGCCCGGTGCCGGCGCCGCGGGCGACGAACGGGATACCGCGCTCGTGGCAGACGCGCACCGCCGCCTGCACCTCGGCCGTCGTCCGCGGCAGGACGACCGCCTGCGGCGTGGCCCGGTGGCCGGTGAGCCCGTCGCACTCGTAGGTGCGCACCTGCGCCGGCTCGGAGACGACCGCGGCGGCGCCGACCGCGCGCTCGAGTTCGGCGACGAGGCTCATCCCGTCAAGCTACCCCACCAGCTGGCGCATCACCATCTGCAGAAGCCCGCCGGCGCGGTACGTGGTCACGTCGGCCGGCGCGTCCAGCCGGGCCAGGCACTCGAACGAGCGCTCGCCGCCGTTCACCTCGACGGTCACGCTGGAGCCGACGCCGAGCTCGCCGAGCCCGCGGATCGTGTACGTCTCGGTGCCGTCGAGGCCCAGGCTCGCGGCCGAGTCGCCGTCGCGGAACTGGAGCGGGATCACCCCCAGGGCCACCAGGTTCGTGCGGTGTATGCGCTCGAAGCTCTGCGCGATCACCGCCCGCACGCCCAGGAGGGCCGTGCCCTTCGCCGCCCAGTCGCGCGACGAGCCGGAGCCGTACTCGCGCCCGCAGATGACGACGAGCGGCACGCTCTCGGCCGCGTAGCGCTGGGCGGCGTCGTAGATCGTCATCGACTCGCCCGACGGGAGGTGGCGGGTGAAGCCGCCCTCGCGATCGGCCAGCGCGTTCCGCAGGCGGATGTTCGCGAAGGTGCCGCGCACCATCACCTCGTGGTTGCCACGGCGGGCGCCGTAGGAGTTGAAGTCGCGCGGCTCGACCCCCTGCTCGACGAGGTAGCGGCCGGCCGGCGTGTCCGGCGAGAACGCCCCGGCAGGCGAGATGTGGTCGGTCGTGACCGAGTCGCCGAGGAGCGCCAGCACCCGGGCCGACTCGATGTCCGAGAGGTCGGCCTCGTGCGCGAAGAAGGTCGCCTCGCGCACGTACGTCGAGGCCGGATCCCAGTCGAACAGCTTGCCCTCCGGCGAGGGCAGCGCCGTCCAGCGCTCGTCGCCCTCGAAGATCCGCCCGTACTCCTCGTCGAAGAGGTCGGAGCTGAACGAGCCCGTCAGCGCGTGCTCCACCTCGTCCGGGGTCGGCCACACGTCGCGCAGGTAGACCGGGCCGTCGGTGCCGTCGCCGAGCGGGTCGTTCGTGAGGTCGGTGTTCACGCTCCCGGCCAGGGCGTAGGCGACCACGAGCGGCGGCGAGGCCAGGTAGTTCGCGCGCACCGCCGGGTGGATGCGGGCCTCGAAGTTGCGGTTGCCCGAGAGCACGGCGGCCACCTTCAGGTCGTCCCGCTCGATCGCACCGGCCACCTCGTCGGGCAGCGGCCCCGAGTTGCCGATGCAGGTCGTGCAGCCGAAGCCGACCAGGTTGAACCCGAGCCTGTCGAGCGGCTCGAGCAGCCCGGCCCGCTCCAGGTAGCCGACGACGACGCGCGACCCGGGGGCGAGGCTCGTCTTCACCCACGGCCGGGCGCTCAGGCCGCGCTCGAGCGCCTTGCGGGCGAGCAGGCCGGCGGCGACCATCAGTGCCGGGTTGGACGTGTTCGTGCACGACGTGATCGCCGAGATCACGACGGATCCGTCGCCCAGGTGGCTGCCGTTGCCGGCCCCGGCGCCGAACGCGTCCGTGAAGGAGCGGCTGACCTGCGGCAGCGACACCCGGTCCTGCGGCCGGCGCGGCCCGGCCAGGCTGGGCACGACGGCCTCGAGGTCGAGGTCGAGCGTCTCGGTGTAGGCCGGCGGCGCCTCGTCGCCCGTGCGGAAGAGGCCCTGCTCGCGCGTGTAGCGCTCCACCCGGTCGATCAGGTCGGCGGGGCGGCCGGTGTCGGCCAGGTAGCGCAGCGTCTGCGCGTCGATCGGGAACGTCGCGGCCGTCGCGCCGAACTCGGGCGACATGTTCGAGAGCGTCGCCCGGTCGGCCACGGTCAGCGATCCCAGGCCGGGGCCGAAGAACTCGATGAACTTGCCCACCACGCCATGCTTGCGCAGCTGCTCGGTCAGTGTGAGGACGAGGTCGGTGGCCGTGACGCCGGTGGCGAGCGCGCCGGTCATGCGCACGCCGACCACCTTCGGCTGGGTCATGTAGAGCGGCTGGCCGAGCATGACCGCCTCGGCCTCGATGCCGCCGACGCCCCAGCCGAGCACGCCGATCGAGTTGATCATCGTCGTGTGCGAGTCGGTGCCGACCAGTGTGTCGGGGAACGCTACCCCGTCCTGGAGTCGCACGACCTGCCCCAGGTACTCGAGGTTCACCTGGTGGCAGATGCCCATGCCGGGCGGGACGACGCGGAAGTTCTGGAAGGCGCCCTGGGCCCAGCGCAGGAGCTGGTAGCGCTCGCCGTTTCGCTCGTACTCGCGCTCGATGTTGCGCGCGTAGGCCCGGTCGGAGCCGAACGCGTCGACCTGCACCGAGTGGTCGATCACGAGGTCGACGGGGACGAGCGGGTCGACCCGGCCCGGATCGGCGTTGCGGCGGGCCACGGCCGCTCGCAGGGCGGCGAGATCGACGACCGCCGGCACGCCGGTCAGGTCCTGCATCAGGACGCGCGCGGGCATGAACGCCAGCTGCGCGTCCGGTGCCGGGCTCGGCCAGGCGGCCAGCGCGCGCACGTCCTCCTCGCGCACGTGCACGGTACCGGCCCTGCGCAGCAGGTTCTCGAGGAGCACGCACACCGTGTAGGGGAGCGTCAGCGGGTCGACGATGCGGTCGAGGCGGTAGAGCGCCTCGCCGCCGGGAAGCGTGGCGCGGGCGCCGAAGGGATCGTGGTGGGCCATCCCCGTAATCTATTCCTGCATGGACGGATCTCGCGTACGTGTCCCGGACGGCATGGGCCGTCCCTTCCAGGTGTACGTGAACGGCGTCGAGCAGGCCGAGGGGCAGGACTTCGAGGTGGTCGGCGCGTGGATCGTGTTCGCGCGCGAGCTCGTGCCGCCCCGGGAGGAGAGCGCGGGCAGCGTCTTCCGCGGGTTCTTCTTCGGCCGCTACAAGACCGAACACGTCGTGGACGTCGCCTGCCAGGTGGGCGGGCGCGCGCACGTCTTCAGCCGGCTCCCGGTCGAGCCTCCCGCCTGAGCCCAGGGCGGGGCTAGAAGATGTGCTTGCCCTGCCACCACCACGTCTCGAGGATCGCGAAGATGGTGATCAGGATGACGGCCAGGATGTGGCCGCCCTTGGAGCGCGGGTTCAGGAAGTACCCGAACAGGGCGACGATGAGCCCGATGATGCCCATGTAGATGGGCCGCGTCCACGTGCCCGCGAGCGCGATCACGACGGCGATGCCGTTGATCACGGCGACGGCGTCGTCGCGGAAGGACTCGTATTCGGGCGTGTAATCTCGCACGGAGCGCTCCTTGGCCGGACTGGGGCGCAATCTTAGCGGGAGCTGCGGTGAGCGAGACACGTGGAACGACGGCGCTGCGCCGGGCCGGCATCGAGCACCGGCTCATGCGCTACGCGTACACCTCCGACGGCGGCGCCCTCCAGGCGGCCGCCGACCTCGACGTCGAGCCGGCGCGGATGTTCAAGAGCCTCGTCGCGAAGGCGGGCGAGGAGCTCGTGTTCGCGCTCGTCGCCGCCGACGCGGTGCTCTCGCCGAAGAAGCTCGCGGCCGCCGCGGGGGCGAAACACGCGGTCATGGCGGACCCGAAGGAGGCCGAGCGTGCGACCGGCTACCAGGTCGGCGGCATCAGCCCGCTCGGCTCGCGCAAGCCACTGCGCGTCTTCCTCGACGCGAGCGCCGGGGAGTTCCCGCAGATCTGCCTGAACGCCGGGAACCGCGGCCACATCGTGGAGGTGGCCACCGCCGACCTGCTGCGCCTGACGGGGGCGAC
>Ga0157369_10010701_pt1 | contig 10439 bp, 11 predicted proteins | sample C25metaG_FD_113461 | JGI IMG/M metagenome (GOLD analysis project Ga0157369, IMG submission 113461) | Corn rhizosphere microbial communities from Kellogg Biological Station, Michigan, USA - C2-5 metaG | ecosystem: Host-associated > Plants > Roots > Rhizosphere > Soil | place: USA: Michigan...
TAGCGCGCGGCGCCATCGGCCGGGATCAGCTTCGGCCCGTCGTGCAGGTCGTCGAGGTATGCGCAGATCACGTTGGAATCGAACAGCACCGTGCCGTCGTCAAGCACCAGCACCGGCACCTTGCCCAGTGGATTCAACGCATACACGGCCTCGTTGCGCCGCGTGGGACTGGTTTCGTGATGGATCATCTCCAGGCGATCGGCCAGTCCGCTTTCGTGGGCGGCGACGAGCACCTTGCGGGCGTAGGGAGAATGCGTCTGGTAGAGAAGTTTCATGATTTGACGGTGACCAGTTGATCGCGCAAAGAGGGATGGATGTTCTTGCCGCACAGCACGGTGACGACGAGGCGCCCGGCATAACGCCCCGGCTCGGCGAGGATGGCGGCCACGCCGGCGGCGCCGGCCGGCTCGACGACCATGCCCAGGTGGCGATGGAGCAGGCGCATCGCATCGATCAATTGCGCTTCGCTCACCGCCACGACGCGATCGCAGCAGCGCCGCAGCTGCGGTAGCCGCGAGGCGATCGGCACGCGCACCGCGATGCCGTCGGCGATGGTGTCGGCGCGCTCGGTTTCGACGGCGCACTGCGCTTCCAGCGACAGCTTCATCGACGGCGCGCCCGCGGCAACCACCGCCACGGTCTCGACCGACGGCGCACGCGCACGCAGGACCGAGCCGATGCCTTCCAGCAAAGCGCCATTGCCTAGCGGTACCAGCATCACGTCAGGCATGGCGTAGGCAAGCAGTTCCAGCGCAATGGTGCCGGCGCCCTGCGCGATGGCAGGCTCGGCGCCGTCTTCGACGAAGCGCAACTGGTGCGCCTGCGCGTACTGGCGCGCCGCCAGCTTTGCCGCATCGAAGTCCGCGCCGGCAAGACGCACATCGGCGCCCAGCGCGCGCATCGCCTCGAGCTTCGCCGGATTGGCGGTCTCCGCGGCGAACACCGTGCAGGCATGGCCGCGACGCGTCGCCGCGCGGGCCAGTCCTTGTCCGAAATTGCCGGCCGAGGCGGAGACGATGGCTTCGCCGGGACGCAAGACGGTGGCGACGAACAGCTCGGTGCCGCGCCCCTTGAACGAGCCGATCGGATTGTCGGTTTCGTCCTTGGCCAGCAGCCGGCAGCCCAGCGCCGCATCGAGTGCGGCGTCCGCACGCAAAGGAGTGTGCAGGAACACGGGATCGATCAGCGCAGGGGCGGCGAGGACGCCGTCGAGGTCCAATGAGAGGGTCATGCGATGCGCTCGCTTCGGTGGCGAAGGCTGACCATGCTAGGGTGGCGCCGCGCGGCACGGCCGCGTCCGCCGGGAGAATGGCGGGTTTTCTACCCGATCTTCGACGAGGCGACGCGGCCATGCCCACCGCTCTGGACAAATTCGACCGCCGCATCCTGACCATCCTGCAGACCGACGCGCGCCGCTCGGCCGAACTGATCGGCACGGAGATCGGCCTGTCCGCCTCGGCGGTGCAGCGGCGCATCGCGCGCCTGCGCGAGGAGGGCGTGATCGTCGCCGAGGTGGCGATCGTCGACGCCAGGCGCGCGGGACGTCCGCTGACACTGATCGTCGACGTGGAAGTGGAGCGCGAACGGCCCGAGCTGCTGGCGAGCCTCAAGCAATGGATCGCGGCGGAACCGGCGGTGCAGGAGGCCTGGTACGTCACCGGCGAGGGCGACTACGTGCTGGTGGTCAGCGCGCGCGACGTGGAGGACTACGACGCGCTGATGCAGAAGCTGGTGGCGGAGAACGCCAATGTGCGGCGGTTCCAGACACGGGTGGCGCTCGGCACCTTGAAGCGCGGGGTGCTGGTGCCGATCGAGGAATAGCGTTCCTGCTCAGGCATCGCCGGCGGTATCGCCATGACACAGCGCCGCGAACACCAGCACCGGCGGCACGGCGAAACACCACATCCCGACGTAGCGATACAACAACGCCGCCGCCGCGCACCCCGCCGCAAAGGTAAGCACCGCCCCGCCCATGCGCATCATGCGGCCACGCGCGGCGGCGCGCTGTTCGTCCGGCACGCCGTGCAGCAGGTCAGCCACATCCAGCATCAGCTGCGTCGTGGTGCCGGTCATCATGGTGGTCGGCGGCGCGCTGCCCAGGTGCACGCGCTGCACTGCGTTCTGCACTGCCATGCCGGCCACCAGCACCAGGCCGGCGAACATCGCCGCCGGCGCGTCGCCCTGGTCGAAATGGCCATGCCAGATCGCCACGCCGCCGCCCAGCACCAGCAGGACCAGCTGGATGGCAAGCAGCGTGCGGAACACCGGCTTGCCGGCGGCCACCAGCCGATAACGCAGCAGCCGCACCAGGATCACTGCCGCGCAGAACGTCGGCAACGCCAGCAGCTTGGTGGCGATGCCGGTCGCGCCCATCACCAGCGCCGCACCGATGGTGACGAAGTTGCCGGTGACGTGCGCGGTGAACAGGCCGTGCATGGCCAGGAAGCCGGCGGTGTCGGTATAGCCGGCGGCAAAGCTCAGCAAAGTGGGGACGGTAAGTTTCATGGGATTCCCGGGTGTTGGCCTACCAAGTGAACTTGAGCTCGGCGCCAAGATAATCGCTGTCCTGGCCGCCCGCGCGGCGAACCGCATCGCTGACGTTGAACCGCACCAGCTCCAGCGCCGTCGCCACGTGCCGGTTGACGGCGTAGTCGGCGCGCAGCTGGCCGTAAGTCCCCGTGCGCCGGCCGCCATGGCCGGCGGTGTTCGGCACGGCCACGTTCGGCTGCGTGTACACCGCATCGCCGGTGGTCTGGCGCCATTGCAGGCCGATGGCGGCGCTCAGCGCCAGGCCGGTCATCGGTCTCACGGTGATCGATGGCTTGAAGTGGATGAAGTTGGCATAGCCGGCATATCCGGCCAAGGTGACGTAATAGCCGTTGGGAAACAGCGGATTGAAGGTGCCCAGCGTGCCGTCGCCGCGATGCCGGTCGCCGGAGGCGGCATCCAGCTGCAGGCCGAAGCGCGGCGTCCACGGCAGCGCGGCGAAGGTATAGCCGCCGCGCGTGCCGACGGCCCAGGCGCGGATATCTTTGCCGCCCACCGAACCGCGCTGCGCCATCGCTTCCAGGTCCCAGTCCAGGCCGTAGGCGTTGCCGGCGTAGCGCGTGTCGAACACCTGGCGCGATTCGCGCCCGGCCGCATCGATGAAGCGTGCGTTGTCGCGCCGGTACAACGCCGCATAGGCGGACAACTCATGCTTGCCGTCGATAAGCCGCTCCACGCGCAGCATGTGAAAGCGTACATGCCGGTTGGAGCTATCGTCGAAATAGCTGTCTTCCCTGTACTGCACCGGCTGGCTGAGCAAGCCAATGAAACGCCAGCGCCCCGTTTCCCAATCCGCCCACACCGCATCGAAAGCCTGCCGCACGTTCGGGCCGTCGCGCAGCGAGACGAAGCGTTGCAGGTCGAAGGCGAACTCCTGCCGGCCGGCGCGCGCCTTGAACGTGCCCGCGCCGAAGGCATGCACGTAGGCAAGAAAGGCCAGGCGCAGGTCGAGCGGGTTGCGGTCGGTGGGCGCGGGGTTGCGCTTGCCGTAGGCGCGCGCATCTTCCAGCTGCACGAAAGCTTGCCAGTGCCCGCCGAAGCGCAGGTCCGCGTGCACCTGCGCACGCTGGATCACGTAGCCGTCGGCACGCGCACCGCCGGCGCCAAAACCGGCCGCATCGTTGCGCTCGAAGCGCTCGCGCAGGTTGGTGCCGAACGACAGGTAAGCGCCGGGGTCGCCGCGATCCAGCGCGATGTACTTCAGCGCATCGCCCGCCTCGGTGCGCAAGGCGGGATCGGCCAGCGGCGACCAGTCCTCCTGCCAGCGGTTGGAAGCGAAAGCCGGCCGCCCGGCCTCGTGGGCGGCGGCCGCGCTGGCGCCTGCCAGCAGCGCAATCGCCAGCAACCGCCGCGGCATGCTCAACCGCCCTTGGACGAAGCGTGGATCTCGGCGATATAGCCGCCGGGGAACGACACCATCGCGATGCGGCGCCCGTCGGCTTCGTACGGCTCGACCAGCAGCTTGGCGCCGCTCGCCGTGGCCTTGGCCAGCGTCGCGGCGAGATCCGCCACTTCGTAGCCGCTCATCTCGCGGCCGTAAGGCCAGGGCAACAGGCCGTCGGTGACCTGCACGGACATCCTGCCGAAGTCCGATTCGATCCGGATGCGGCGGAAGCGATCATTCGCGCGGCCGATCTCCACGCCCGGCGCCTGCCTGTCGTCGGACACCACCTTGCCGTGCGAGAACGCCAGGAAGGCGTGCACGAAGGCATCGGCGCGATCCGGCGACACGTACACGCGATTCTCCGGCACCGTGCCGAACGCCTTGTAGTCCGGCGCGGTGGTGTGCCAGTACAGCTGCATGTTCACGCCGCCGGGCCACTGGATCACCGCGTCGCGGCCGATCGGATCCGGAAACGGGGCCACCAGCACGTCGGCGCCGGCGGCGCGCGCGGCGCGGATCGCCACGTCCATGTCCTTCACCAGATAACCCGTGCGCTCGGCGCCGAACGGATACGGGATCGGCGTGCGGAAGCCGAACAGCGACACCGTGCCGGCCGGCGTCTGCAGCAGCTGCGAGCTGGTCTGGCTGGGCGTGGGCGTCACCTGCACCACCACCTGTCTGGTGCTCTGCCCGCCGAAGGTGGCGGTGAAGCTCTGCACGAAGCGATCGACGTCGGCCGGATCGACATAGACATGGGTGGTGTCGTACTGCGGAGCCACCGCCACGTGCGGCAGCACCGATTCGCGCGCACCCGCCGACGCGACCAGAAGGCTCAGTGACAGGGCGAAGACAGATAGAACAGAAGCCTTGCGCATGGGAAAAACTCCTTGGGTCTCGATGATGCGGTCAACCTGCGGCGCGGCGTTCGCGCCAGTCGTGCCAGGCCACCAGCAGGAAGCCGCCGGCCAGGCCCAGGTGTTCGAAGAACGTATTGGCTGCCGGCAGGCGCTGCGCCGGCGGCAATTCCCAGAAACGTACGGCGAGGAAGGTGGCGCCGAGCGTGAACACCGCCAGGGCCAGTGCACCGGCCCAGCGCAGCACGCCGCTGAGGATGGCCAGCGAAGCGCCCAGTTCCAGTGCGATCACCAGCACCGCGAACACGGCCGGCGGCGCCAGACCGAAGTGCGTCATCTCGGCGATGGCGCCGGGGAAATCCAGCGCCTTGTCGATGCCGCCTTGCAGATAAGCGGCACACAGCAGCAACAGCGCGATCCAGTGCGCCACCTTCCAGCCGGTCGAGGGCGCCGCGCTCATAGCGCCCAGCACGCGCATCCCAGCGCGCCCCAGAAGGATTTCAGATCGGCGATCGGCAACCTGCCGGACCACGCGGTCGCATGATCGTGGCCATGGACGCCGCAGGCGTGCGAGCAGCCGCAGGCCGCGGGTGCCGGCACGCGCACCTGCCCCTTCGCGGCCCAGGCGCCATAGCCGCCGTAGCGATTCACCGGCGACCAGTCCGGCATCGCCGCCGGAATCGACGCTTCGTCCAGGTCGGCAAAGCGGCCGGCGCCATAGACGATCTTGCCGCCCACCATGGTCAACTCCGAGCTTATATCGGCGATCTCGCTTTCCGCGCAGGCGAAGAAATCGCGGTCCGGCACGATCAGGTCGGCCAGCTGCCCGACCTGGATGCGCCCCTTCTTGCCTTCCTCGTTGGAGAACCAGGTGACGTACTCGGTCCACATGCGCAGCGCGGTCTCGCGATCCAGGCAGTTGCGCTGCGGATACAGGCGCAGGCCGCCCACGGTGCGGCCGGTGATCAGCCAGGCCAGCGATACCCACGGGTTGTACGAAGCCACGCGCGTGGCATCGGTGCCGGCGGAAACCCGCGCGCCCTTCTCCAGCATGCGCGCCACCGGCGGGGTGGCCTCGGCCACGCCGGGGCCGTAGCGTTCGACGAAGTACTCGCCCTGGTAGGCCATGCGGTGCTGCACGGCGATACCGCCGCCCAGCGCCGCGATGCGGTCGATCGACTCGTCGGAAATGGTCTCGGCGTGATCGAAGAACCAGTTCAGGCCTTGCAGCGGAATGTCCTGGTTCACCCGTTCGAACACGTCCAGCGCGCGGCTGATCGTCTCGTCGTAGGTGGCATGCATGCGCCAAGGCCAGCGGTTCTCGGCCAGGATGCGCACCACGCCTTCCAGGTCGCCTTCCATCTCCGGCGGCAGGTCCGGGCGCGGCTGGCGGAAGTCCTCGAAATCCGCGGCCGAGAACACCAGCATTTCGCCGGCGCCGTTATGGCGGAAGTAGTCGTCGCCCTGCTTGTATTTGGACGTCTTCGTCCAGTTGAGGAAGTCTTCCTTCTCCGCCTTCGGTTTCTGCGTGAACAGGTTGTAGGCCAGGCGGATGGTGAGCTGCCCGTCGTCCGCCAGCTGCTGGATCACCGCGTAGTCATCGGGATAGTTCTGCGCACCGCCGCCGGCATCGATGGCGCCGGTGACGCCCAGGCGGTTCAGCTCGCGCATGAAATGGCGGGTGGAATTGAGCTGGTAGTCGAACGGCAGCCTGGGGCCCTTGCCCAGGGTGGCGTACAGGATCGCCGCATTCGGCTTGGCCAGCAGCAGGCCGGTGGGGTTGCCGTCGCGGTCGCGCACGATCTGGCCGCCCGGCGGCTCCGGCGTGTCGCGGGTGTAACCCACGGCGCGCAGCGCGGCGGCGTTGAGCAGGGCGCGGTCGTACAGATGCAGCAGGAATACCGGTGTGTCCGGCGCCACCGCGTTGAGTTCGTCGATGGTGGGCAGGCGCTTCTCGGCGAACTGGTGTTCGGTGAAGCCGCCGACCACGCGCACCCATTGCGGCGGCGGCGTGATGGCGACTTGCGCTTTCAGCATCGCCATCGCGTCGGCCAGCGAACGCACGCCGTCCCAGCGCAGCTCCAGGTTGTAGTTCAGGCCGCCGCGGATGATGTGCAGATGGTTGTCGATCAGCCCGGGCAGCACGCGGCGGCCATGCAGGTCGATCACCCGCGTGGCGGGGCCGGCCAGCGCCATCACCTCGGCGTCGCCGCCGACTGCGATGAAGCGGCCGTCGGCAATCGCCACCGCGCTGGCGGTGGGGCGCGTGCGGTCCAGCGTGGTGACCAGGCCGTGGTGCAGGATCAGGTCGGGGACCGCGGCGCTCATGCCTTCGGTTCCGCGTCGTGTGCGGTGTGCGCGCCTTGCGGCAGCTGGCCGAACACGTGCGGGCGTACCTGGCCGCGCAGCCAAGTGGTCTGCGCGCTGTCGCGATGCAGGAGCTGCTTGACCAATGGCGGAATCTGCTCGCCCACCAGGATGCCGAGCAGGCCGACCAGGGCGATCACCGGCGGCGCCGGCGAGCGCACCTTGAGCAGGGCGTAGACGATGCCCACCAGCAGGCCGGCGGCGAGGGAAAGAATGTAGGGCTTCATCGGTGCTTCCTCGGTGTGAGGGTTTAGAGCCCCTCTCCCTCGGGGAGAGGGGTTGGGGTTGGGGTGAGGGTGCGGGCGGAGTGCAGGGGTGATGTGCACCGCTCCGGCCGTACCCTCATCCGCCTGCCGGCACCTTCTCCCGGTGGGAGAAGGACTCCATCTTCAACTTCGAGGCCAACTTCAGCCCTCGTGCGCGCCGAACATGGTCTTGGCGTAGGTCACGCCCAGGCCATACGCGCCGCCGTTGCTCTTGGCGATGCCGGTGGTGCTTTCGTAGGTCTCGCCGCGCGCCCAGTCGCGCTGCAGCTCCAGCAGGTATTGCAGCGACGTCATCGGGCGGGCGCCGGCCTGCACCATGCGGTCCATCGCGCGGTTGTGCGCTTCGGCCGACACGTCGCCGCAGGCATCGGCGATCACGTACACCTCGAAGCCCTGGTCGAGCGCCGACAGCGCGGGGCCGACGATGCACACGGACGTCCACAGCCCGGCCAGCACGATGCGGCTCTTGCCGATCTCGTTGACCCGGGCGATCACGGCGGCGTCTTCCCAGGTATTCATCGAGGTGCGGTCGAGCAGGGCCTGGCCAGGGAACGGCTCGGTGACCTCGCTGAACATCGGACCGGAAAAACTCTTCTCCGCCACCGTGGTGAGGATGGTCGGCACCTTGAAGCTGGCCGCCGCCTGGGCCACCAGGCCTGCGTTGTTGCGCAGGTTCACCGCATCGATGGAGTGGGTGGCGAAGGACATCTGCGACTGGAAGTCGATCATGATCAAGGTGTGATCCGCGGGCGTCAGCAGCAGCTGGCCGGGGGTGGGCTTGGCGGTGATGGACATCGAAGGATTCCTTGCGGCGAAATGAAAATGTCGTGCCAGATGCGAATAAATCGATGATCGTCGATCAGCGATTTATGTCGTTCATCGACAGTATCTGCGCTCTCTTTCGGCGCAAAAAGCGGAAAGCTTGCCGTCCTAGCATCGATAAATTCGAATGCCGCGCGGCAAGCCTTCCGCCGGGCACGCCGCGTCAGCTCTTGATGAAAGCCAGCAGGTCGCTGTTGAGCTGGTCCTGGTGCGTGACGGCCAGGCCGTGCGGCGCACCCGGGTAGACCTTGAGCGTGGCGTTCTTCACCAGCTTGGCGGTGAGCCGCGCCGAGCCGTCGATGGGCACGATCTGGTCGTCGTCGCCGTGGATGACCAGGGTAGGCACGTCGATCTTCTTCAGGTCCTCGGTGTAGTCGACCTCCGAGAACTCCTTGATGCAGTCGTACTGGCCCTTGATGCCGCCCATCATGCCCTGCAGCCAGAACGCTTCGCGCGCACCTTCGGAGACCTTCGCGCCGGCGCGGTTGTAGCCGAAGAACGGCAGCGTCAGGTCCTTGTAGAACTGCGAGCGGTCGTCGAACACGCCCTTGCGGATGCCGTCGAACACTTCCAGCGGCAGACCGTTGGGATGGCTGGCGGTCTTGAGCATGATCGGCGGTACCGCGCCGATCAGCACCATCTTGGCGACCCGCCTGGTGCCGTGGCGGCCGACGTAGTGGGCGATCTCGCCGCCGCCGGTGGAGTGGCCGACCAGCACGACGTCGTGCAGATCGAGCTTCTCGATCAGCTCCGCCAGGTCGTCGGCGTAGCGGTCCATGTGATTGCCGTCCCAGGTCTGCGCCGAGCGGCCATGGCTGCGGCGGTCGTGCGCGATCACGCGGTAGCCGTGCTGGCCCAGGAACAGCATCTGCCCGTCCCAGGCATCGGCGCTGAGCGGCCAGCCATGCGAGAACAGCACCGGCTGCCCGTTGCCCCAATCCTTGTAGAAGATCTCGGTGCCGTCCTTGGTGACGAAGCGCGAGCCCGGCGTCTTGCCGGCGCGGGTGGCGGCAGCGCCCTTGGAGGCTTCCGCGGCCGCGGCGAGCGCGGGCATGGCCATCACGGCGGTGGAGGCGAGGGCGGCGTGGCCGAGCAGGGCGCGGCGGCCATGGCTGATGTCGGTCTTTGGCTGAGACATGTCGGGGTTTCCTTGGGCGTGACAGAGGGCCGGGGGCGCGGCACGGATGCCGCGGCGCCGGTTGCGCAATGTCGCGCGCCGCGGCGCCGCGGCACAGCCCGGTTTGGGCATGCCGCGGCTACCCGATCGGGCATGGCGCGAAGGCGCGGCAACGGCGAAAATGCGCGGTTTTTCCCCGGGAAACGCGTGGGATCAGGAATCGAGAAACCCGCGCCGCAGCGCGATCGTCACCGCGTGCGTGCGATCGGCGGCGCCGAGCTTGGCGGTGATGTTCTTCAGCCGCGCCTTCACCGTGTCTTCGGAGACGCACAGCAGTTCGGCGATCCGCCGGTTGCCGTGGCCGGTGGCGACCAGGCGCAGCACGGCGAGCTCCTTGGCGGTGAGCATGTCGGCATCGACGTGCGAGGCCACTTCGCGGGCGATCTCGCCCACCACCACGCGGCGGCCGAGCGCGGCGCCGCGGATCGCCTGCAGGATGTCGTCGCGGGTGGAGGATTTCAGCAGATAGGCCATCGCGCCCAGCGTCAGCGCCTGCTTCACGCGCGCATCGCCCGGATAGGTGGTGAGGATGACGATGCGCGCATCGGGAAACTCGCCGCGGATCGCGGCGATCGCCTGCAGTCCGTCCATGCGCGGCATCTGCAGATCGAGCACGGCGACGTCCGGCCGCTGCTCGCGGAAACACTCGATGCTTTCCACGCCATCGCCGGCTTCGCCGGCGACCTGCATGTCCGGCGCGCTTTCGATCGCGGCGCGCAGGCCGTCGCGCATGACCGGATGGTCGTCGGCGATCAAGATCCTGAGCGTCCTGTTGTGGCTGTTCACGCTGCCCGGCCTCCGAGCCCGTCCTGCGGATCATCGCGGCGTGGCCGCTGCGCACTATCGGCGCGCGCCATGGCCCTGGCAATGCCCGATCGGGTGAATGATGCCAAGGTCGAAAGGCAGGCCACGGCCGCGCTCGCTAGACTGTCGCCCACTCATGCATGCAGACCTCGCTGGCGCCCCGGATGGTGCCGGCGTACAGGGCGGCATGCGTTCGCCGGGGGAACGACAAGCATGAA